>Ga0194132_10007579_pt1 | contig 16090 bp, 10 predicted proteins | sample TA2KigOf80mmetaG_FD_148612 | JGI IMG/M metagenome (GOLD analysis project Ga0194132, IMG submission 148612) | Freshwater microbial communities from Lake Tanganyika, Tanzania - TA2015054 Kigoma Offshore 80m | ecosystem: Environmental > Aquatic > Freshwater > Lake | place: Tanzania: Lake...
CCTTCCTGGCTCACCATCTTTTCATCAACACTCTCGGACGGCGCCAAGTTGAGAAGCACTTCGAAACCGGCCTGCTCGGCAGCCATCAACAACTCACCGTTGCTGAGCGTGTCCCACCCCCTCGACTTCGCCGTGTGAATGATATGTCGCGGCCCGCAATCGCGGCTGGCAGGCCGGCTTCTGGCACGCATCGCGGGACCGGCTGAAGCGAGAGGTGCAGGCAACGGCGGACCTAGCCGCGCAAGTCGAGGCGGTGCGCCTTCCGAATCTTCTCGATGACGTCGGCGGGCAGGTGAGCGTGAGCAGCGTGCTCTGGCCAGCGCTCAACTGCCGCGACAACTTCTTCAAACAGCGCATCAGAACGGCCCTGCTTTAATCCGGCACTCTTACCGGCGGCGCGTATGTCCGTCTTCAGAAAGGCGTCGCGCTTGCCGTTGATCGTCATCTGATGCGTGGCGGTCCAGTCCCCGGAAGGGTCGTAACTGTAGGTGACGTCGAAGGCCGGGGCAAGGCTCCACTCCCCGGCCTTGTTCATCAAGAACGCAATATTCTTGACGTGATCGTCCTGGTTGCGCGCAACAACGTTGAACAGCATCCGTCGGAACTGCTCCTCAGTCGCAGCCATCGGTAGACCGAGCTGGCGAATCGTGAGGAATGCCTGTTCGTATGCGTAAGCACCGGCTTGGTTGTAGTCGAAGTGCCCGAGCGCGCCAAGCGACTGCATGTGCAGCTTGCTCCCATCGTCGAGACGATCGAACCGCCGAGTCATGAAATGACGGCGGCCGTGCTCCTCAAGCAACCGGCACTCGGTCATCGTGATGCCGGCGGCCCTGGCCATGAGAGCGTATGCGTACTCGATGGCGCCGTAGCCCTTGGGGTCTTCGAGTTCCTTGTCCTTGTTGCCGGCGACGCCGTCAAATTTCAGCAGCCAGTATGTGAAGCCACGGCCGGCCGGAAGCTGCCCGGACTTGACCTCATTCGTTCGGCGATTCCATGCGATCACAGCCTTCGCTCGAGCGCCACCCGCTGAGGTTCCAACTTTCAGAATGTCTGCGAGTGCCTTGCTACTGGATGTCGTGGCAAAATGTCCTCCGAGGTTTCGGTGATGCGTGAGCACCTCAGACGCGAGTTTGACCAAAGCCTCCACGTTTACTTTCGCGGAGCGCCTTGGCTTCGGTCCGAGGGCTGGCGCGTACTCAAGCGCTCCCATTCCTCTGCTTCCCGTGTAGCAGAGTCGCTCAATCGCACTGAAACCGCCCGGGCTGCGGCCTTGCGTGGCGAGCCATGCGTCAATGAGGGCGTTGCCGAAACGGTCTGGCAGCGAGTCAGCCAACATCCCAGGGAGACCGTGGAACGTTCGGCGTGGCAGATCAGGGAACTCGTAACTCTGTCGACTGAGCGGCATAGTCACTGGGGAGATCTGAATGCCGCTGGTCACGAACTCAGGGGTGAACTGGAAGGTGGCGTAATCGCGTCCGTCTTCCATTGAGACCGCCCCTATGGTTCGCCCCCACAGGCGGACCTCCGCGATCACGATTCATCTCCCCATTTCCATTTCTTCTTCGTCGACGTTTTCGGCCTGCGCCTGCCAGACGCCCGTTTTCGACGACGGCCGGCCAGCTTCAACTGCTCAACTGGACTCACCATTGGCGACGGCACGAGCGCTTCCAAACGGTCCACCATGTTCAAGGCTCGACAGACCCGCACTAGCCCCGACAGCCGTGCCGCAACCTCGCCCGACTCAAGCCGCTCGACCGTCCGCTTGGATATGCCTGCTTCGTCGGCAAGTGCGGCCTGCGTCAGGTTCTGGGCGAGTCGCGCGGTCGCGAGCCGGCTGCCTATTTCACGCAGAATCGCGTCGTCTGATAGTTCGCGTGAGATCTTCATAAGTCGTCATTTAGAACGAACTATAGCATATTTCGTCATTAAGTCGCCATATGTGGCGATTAACGTGGAAGGCGCGACGGAAGGACGACGTCCGGCTACCGCAACCCGTCCAGCTGGCAAGTCGCGAATCAGCCGTTCTCGTGGAAGTCTATAAAATCGTCACTAAAGTGGAATTGTAACATATGGAGACGTAATAGTCGCCATATATGACGATTAAATGGCGATCATTCCGCGGAGCGCAAGCTGTCCAGCTGCCGCAACCACCCGTCGAACTGGTTCCAACTCGCGAAAATGAGGCTCACCACCCTTCGCTCACGCCTGTCACGGGACCGTGAGCTTTGGGTGGCAAGCCACCCGAAGGCGCACGTCCTGCCCTATGTGCACCCATGGGAACGAGCGCTACCTGAACGTCGGGGTCGGGATCTGCGTTCGCCGAACGGCACCCTCGAGCACTCGGCAACACGCCGTCGGTCAAGGATGGGTAGCGCCCTCTCGCCCACCGGCGCCGAAGCCTGCCCGCACTCGTTGCTCAGCGCCCGGGCCAGACCCTGTGGCGTCAACGCTCTGCCCGATCGTGCTCGAAACCGAAGACAACGGCGCGGTGAGCACCTACGTGCCCGGGCTCCCCGGCGAGCCGGCCGGAACGCCGACCCGTGGCGCCGCCTCGCGGACTACCGGGCGCCGCTCGTCGTCCGGTGACCCAGCGTCATCGCCACGAACAGCATGGCCAGCACGCAGCAGGCAACCATGGCGATGAACACGCCGTGCCAGTCCCAGCGATCGGCAATCCACCCCACGCCGGTGCCGGCAACGGCCGATCCGAACACGTAGCCGAAGAACCCGGTGAAGCCCGCGGCGGTGCCGGCGGCCTTCTTCGGCGCCAGATCCAGCGCGTGCAGCCCGATGATCATAATCGGGCCGTAGATGAGGAACCCGATGGCCATCAGCGCCGCGTAGTCGATCCAGAGGGGGCCGGTCAGGTTGGACCAGTACACGAGCACGGCCAGGAGCGTCAGCCCCATGAAAAGAAGGCTGGCGGGCGCGCGCCGCCCCTTGAACACGCGGTCGGAGATCCAGCCGCAGGTGATGGTCCCCGGAATCGCCGCGAACTCGTAGAGCGCCCACGCGGTGCTCGAGGCCTGGAACGAGAACCCCTTCGACGTCTCCAGGTAGGTCGGAATCCAGTTCACCACGCCGTAGCGGACGAAGTAGACGAAGGCGTTGGCCACGGCAATCGCCCACAGGTACCGGTTGTTCAGGACGTGTCCGAGGAAGATCTCCCGGTAGGAGAGCGTCCGCTCGTGCGAGGCGCCGTAGCCCGGCGGGTAGTCCTGCTTGTAGTCCTCGATGGGCGGCAGGCCGCACGACTGCGGCGAGTCGCGCAGCAGGAAGAACACTCCGGCGGCGATGACGGCCGCGATCGCGGCGTTGACGTAGAGCTTCGCGCCCCAGTCGCCGAAGATCGTGACGCCAGCGAGCGCGATCGACGCCACGAGCCCGCCGCCGATGTTGTGGGCGACGTTCCACGTCGCGACGATCAGGCCGCGCTCCCGCGTGCTCCACCAGTGCACCATGCTCTTGCCGCAGGGCGGCCAGCCCATGCCCTGCACCCAGCCGTTGGCGGTCTGCAGCACGACGAGCAGCGCGAGCGACGAGGCGACGACCGGGAGCGTGCCGGTGGCGAAGATGATGGCGGCCGACAGCAGCAGGCCGAGCGGCAGGAAATACCTCGGGTTGCTGCGATCCGACACGGAGCCCATCAGGAACTTCGACACCCCGTACGCGATCGACAGCCCGGTCATCGCCGTGCCGAGCATCGCCTTGGAGTACTCCGGGTGCTCGCGCAGCAGGTCAGGAATCGCCAGCGCCATCGTGTTCCGCACGAGGTAATACGCAGCGTAGCCGACGAAGATGCCGGCAAAGACCTGGCGGCGCAGACGCCGGTACTCCGCGTCGACGCGGCCGGCGTCCAGGGGCGGCGCGGCCGGCGCCGGCTTCAGCACTCCCATCGTGATGGCCCGATCGATGCGGGGCCTCTGGGTGACACGCGGATGGCGGCCGGCATCCGTCTCGCATTCTACGCGCCAGGCGCCGGATCCCATCGAGTCGAATGTCGGGACCACGTGCAGCACGGTCAGCCGCGCCGAATACCAGCGCGCCAGAGCCGCGGCATGCGCCAGGGACGGCGGGATGACTCCCCGAGATCAGTCGGGCACAGGATCCGGGCGAACTCGACCACGTTGGTTCTCCTCGGAAGGGCGTGTGCAGGTCAGCATCCCAGCGCCCGCGCCGCGAGGGAGGCGTGCGTGTTGCGGTCGTGCGGCCCGCCGCCGGAGGGGCCCCTGACCCGGCGAGCCTGATAGGCTCAACGGAGCCGCTGACCTCAAGGGGGGCACGACCAGATGCGTCTCATCGCCACGCTCATCGACCTGTACTCGCTGGTCGTCCTCGCGGAGGTCGTCATGTCATGGGTCCAGTTGGACCCGCGCCACCCGGCGCGCGAGATGATCCACCGGCTGACCGAGCCGGCGCTGGCGCCGATCCGACGCCTGCTCCCGATCGGGGGCGGGCTGGACTTCTCCCCGATGATCCTGCTCCTGCTGCTGCGCGTCCTCAGGCAGTCCGTGTAGACGGGGAGCCGGTTCCGCCCGCACTCGGGGCGCGACGCCGGGCCATCATGACGACATGCGCCAGCCGATGATCGCCGCCGCAGCCATTGTCGGGGTCATGGCCGCCCTCGTGGCCCTGCTCTGGGCCTTCCAGCGCAGCCTCATCTACTTTCCGTTCGGCGTCCCTCCGCCCCCGGCCGACATCGGCCTCACCGACGTGGCGCCGGTCACGTGGGACACCGAGGACGGGCTCGTGCTGCGCGGGTGGTTCTTCGGCACACGGTCCCGCGACGGTGCACCCCGCACCACCGTGCTGGTGTTCAACGGCAACGCAGGGAATCGCGCACACCGCGCGCCGCTGGCGGAGGCGCTCGGCAGCCACGGACTCCAGGTCCTGCTGATGGACTACCGCGGGTACGGCGGCAACCCCGGTTCGCCATCGGAGCGCGGAATCGCCGCGGATGCCCGCTCCGCGCGCGCCTACCTCGCCAGCCGCAGTGACGTCGACCTGTCACGACTCGTGTACTTCGGCGAGTCGCTCGGCGCCGCCGTGGCGGTCGGCCTGGCCGCCGAACATCCGCCGGCCGCGCTGGTCCTGCGCTCGCCGTTCACGTCGCTGGCCGCGATCGGCGGGCACCACTACCCCTTTCTGCCGGTGCGCCTGCTGCTCCGGGACCGCTACGACTCCCTTGGCCGGCTCCCGCGGATCCGCGCGCCCCTGCTCGTCATCGCCGGCGACGCCGATCGCGTCGTGCCGGTCGAGCAGAGCCGGCGCCTGTTCGAGGCCGCCGCGGAACCGAAGCAGCTGCTGGTGCTCCCGGGCGCGGACCACAACGATCCGGCGCTGCTGGATGGACGCGAGCTCGTCGACGCGGTCATCGGCTTCCTCGACGCGCACCCGTGACCCGACGTGCATGAACCGGGGCGCCCGACCTGCACAGCCTGCGGGCGGTCGCCGCCGTCTTTCCCGGCGGCGCCAGGGCCGCTGCTGAGCTGCGCCGCGCGCCAGAACCCGGTACCGCCAACCGCGGCGACAGGTTCACGAGGCAGGAACGGGAGCGCCCGGCCCACGTTCGGAAGGGCGCTCCACCGGGTTCTAGTGGGTGAGCATGTCGTGCAGCCTGGCGCGTGCCGCTCCGATCTCGGCCCGCTGCTGTTCCACCAGATCGCGCACCGTCGGCGGCAACATGTCGCCGAGGGCGTCGTCGTAGGTCGCCACCGCCAGATCCTCGTCGTGTTCGGCTTCGGCGATCAGGGCCCGGTCGTCGTAGCCCATGAGGGCGCCCTTGACGACCATCCAGCGGCGATGGAGCGTTCCGCGCATGGTGGCGTCGGCGGCGTCGGCGCCGCCCAGCCGTTGCGCGTGGGGAAGCAGAGCCGCGGCGAACCGTGCGCGCGCCGAGGCGAGGTCCAGGAGCAGCGTTCTGATGGCCTGGTCCTTCACGTAGTCAGCCGAGAGGCGCAGGGTCAGCTCTTCATCCCGGCAGATCTCGATCAGACGATTCAGCGCCCAACGTTCGTTCCGATCAGGCATGGCACCCTCCCGTGCGAGGTGCCGGCAGCCACCTGCCGTCGCCGACTCTGCGACCCGGTGGGAGGGAATCCCCGTGCTGTGCCCTTGGCGGCGTTCAGCCTTGTGTGAAGGTCGCTGGCGCTGCCGGACGCCCCCGGCGGCGGAGACCGCAGGATCGGCTGGCTGCACGACGCGCGTGCAGTCCGTGGCATCGATCAGCAGCGAGCGCCCGGCATCCAGCCGGCACAGCAAGTGGCTGCCGTACCCCTATCTCGTCTTCGATAGGCTCCTCCTTCCAAGGGCGTGGATGCCCGGGAAGACCCGGGCGAAAGGCCCCGAGGGGGCCTTCTGCGGAGCAGTCTCTGCCTCGCGGTGCCGGCTGTCAAGGGCACCGTGGGCACAGGGCACCATGCGCACGGCGCACCTATCGCGTGCGTGGCACCCACCCTGGTCCGCATGCCGGCGTCCCGTCACCGAAAGCAGGGCCACCCGGTCATCGCGTCGGTGCCGAGCGGCGGCAGGTTCGCGTTCACGAACACCCGGTAGATCCGATCCCCGGGCGCCGGAATCTCCGTGAGCGGCGCGAAGCGCGGGTCCAGGTACGCGGCGACCTCTGGAGCGCCCGCCCGCCACTCCGCCTCCACGTCGCTGAGCACCACGACGTAGCCGACGACCTGCCGGTCGAGCACGGCGATGAGACGCTTCTGCTCGGCAGGCGACTGCTCGAGCCGCAGGAACACCTTCTGCCCGCCGGCAAACGGACGCCGGGCGTACACGAACACGTCTGGCGCGTACCCCGGCACGAACAGGCGATGCCGCGTTGTCGAACACCGGTCGAGGTACTGGAAGAACGGCACGAGGTGCTCGGTGCGGCCGTCGGGCATCTGGCGCGCGTTGAACCGCTCGCGCAACTCCGCCGCCCGCCGCACGAACAGCGAGGGCAGCCTGGCCACCCCCACGCCCGCCACTTCGGTGTGCTCGAGCTGCGCACCGAACCTGCCAACCAGCAGCACGTCCCGCCCCAGCCACGCCACCAGCGCGAGGCCGAGGGTCAGCGCAACCGGACGCACCCACCCGGTGCGCGGAAGTTCCACGCGGCCTCCCAGCCACGCGGTCATCACCGCCGCCGGCACAGCCGCGTCGGCAAGCCGGGCCGACAGCGGATCCGAGATCAGCAGCACGTTGGCCGGAATCGCCATGAGCGCCAGCGGCACGATCGGCTCCTGGACGTTCTGGCCTTTCCACCAGTCGAACGCGACCCACGCGAGGACCAGCGCCGGCAACAGGTGAAACACGAAGAACAGACGACCCTCCGGGTGCCAGCCGAGGTCAGCCAGGCTCAGGCGGTTGCGGGCCACGTGCAGACGCCCGTGCTCCACGAAAGCACCGACCGAGTCCACGAGAGCACGCGGGCCGCCGATCGTCGCGGCGTAGATGCCCAGCGGGACCAGCGCGGCCACCGCAGCCGCCAGCGCCCAGCGGTGCCACTCGCGCGGGTCGCTCCTCGCCGCGACCACGAAGGCCGCGGCGGCGGCGACGCCCGCGTATGCCGCGTAGTCGTACCTGAAGAGGAACGCCACGGTCACGGACAGGGCGAGCACGGCCGAGCGCAGGGCGGCCGGGCGCGACAGGAACCAGACGACCGCCAGGGCGGTCAGGGAGAGCGTCAGCACCTTCGGGTAGGCGTACGGTCTCGGCTCGATGAGGACCGAGAGCACGGACACCGTCAGGGCCAGGAGGAGTGAGCCCGAAAGGCGCCGGCTCACGACAGCGGTGCACGCGGCCGCGACGCCGAAGGCCACACAGTTGAGGATGGCCTCGGCCAGCAGCGTCTGCCCCAGCAGCAGCTGCGCCAGCGCGGACATGCCGTAGGTGAGCGGCATCCCGGGATCGAAGAAGTCCCTCGTCGGCCACTCGCCGAGCAGCATCTGCTGGGCGCCGGCCAGGTGCTCGTGCTGATCGTTCGGAAACCCGGGAAGCGCCAGGAACCGGAACAACGCCGTCGCAACGAAGACGCCGAGAAACAGGGCCATCGAGGCAGGAACAGTCCCGGGACGTGGCCGGCTCCGGGGAGTCGGCCCCATCGCGCACGTCGCGGGCGAAGGACGACCTACCGGCCCGGCGGCGTGAGCGTGCCGCCCTCGGCCAGTGTCTTCATGTTGCCGAGCGCCCGCGTGAACATCGCCGCCCGCGTCGCCTTGTCCTTCTCCCGCGCGGCGTCGTCGGCCATCGTCGAGTTGTCGAACACGAGCGTGTAGATCAGCCTGGTGCTCTTCCCGTCCACGGGACGGGCCTCCAGCGTGCCGTGGTAGTAGTCGTACGGCCGGCCGGGGCGGAGATGCTGCGCGTAGGTGTACGAATACTGCGTCTTCGCCACCATGATCTCCGTGGCCACCGAGCGCACGGCGCCCACCTCGTCTTCGGTGCCCGCGATGATGGTGCAGCCGGAGGGAATGGGGAACCACTCGGCCACGGCGCAGAACTTCCCGATGCGCGCCCACACATCGGCCACCGGGCGGTTTACCGTGGTCTCGACCTGCACGGACGTGAAGGTCGGCTTCTCGACGATCGGGCTAAGGGCCGGCGACGCCGGCGCCTGAGCGTGAAGGCCGGGCGGGCCGACCACCAGCGCCGCAATGATGCACAGAACTACGCTTCTCATCCACGCCTCCTGGGGTTTGTCGACAGACGTTCGCCGGATGATACTGCTGCAGGTCCGGAAACGCAGCCGGGCTCCAGGAGCCGGACCGGCTCAAGGCGGGAGGGCGTCATGATTCTTCGGTGCACAGTCACCGTCGCCGCGGCAGCTGCGCTCCTGCTCGCCGGGGATGCGGCGGCGCAGGTCACGCGGATCGATCTGCAGGTCGTCGAGTCCCCTGCGCTCGATGGCCTGCACGTCCGGAACGTCGGCCAGTACGAGCGCCTCCGTGGCCTGGTCTTCGGTGAGGCCGATCCGGGCGATCCGCGGCACCGCGGCATCGTGAACCTCGATCGCGCGCCGCGAAACGCCTCCGGCAAGGTCGAGTACCGCGCCACCATCGAAATCTACCGCCCGGTGGACATGACCCGCTGGAACGGGGCGATCTTCCACACGGTCTCGAACCGGGGCGGCGCGGGCGCCGCCGACCTCGCCCTGCTGGAGCGCGGCTTCGCCTTCGTCCGGGTCGGCTGGCAGGGCGACCTGGCGCCGACCGACAGCAACATCGTCGCGTATCTGCCGGTGGCCCGGAACGCGGACGGGACACCGATCGAAGGCCAGGTACTCCAGGAGTTCATCTTCGACGACGCCGAGCGTCGATCGCTCCGGGCGCTGCCATATCCGGCCCGGTCGATCGACGCGCCCTCGACCCTGACGGTCCGTGCAGCCCAGGACGCGCGGCGCGAGACACCGGACGACCTGCGCTGGACGTTCGTGAGCCCCACCGCCGTGGACATCTCGCGCCCGGCCGGCTTCGACGGCGGCGCCATCTACGAGCTGACGTACGAGGCACGGGATCCGATCGTGATGGGGCTGGGATTTGCCGCGATTCGGGATGCGATCTCGTTCCTCCGGTACGAGCGGGCGGATCGCGCCGGAGCCCCGAACCCGCTCGCCGCCGGCGGCCTGCCGCGCCTGGCGCTCTCGCTGGGCATCTCGCAGAGCGGGCGCGTCCTGCGGGACTTCCTCTACCAGGGCTTCAACGAGGACCTCTCGGGCCGGATCGTCTTCGACGGCATGCACGTGAACATCGCCGGGTCGCGCAAGAGCTTCACGAACTACCCCTTCTCCCAGCCGGGCCGCTGGCAGAAGCAGCACGAGGACCACAACTATCCCGGCGACCAGTTCCCGTTCACCTACACCACGCTGACCGACCCGCTCAGCGGCCGGACCGACGGGATTCAGGTGGCGTGCACGGCGTCAGGCACATGTCCGAAGATCGTCCACAGCGACGGGGAGGCCGAACTCTGGCAGGCGCGGGCGTCGCTGGTGGTGACGGACCCGAAGGGACGACACATCGAACTGCCGGACAACGTGCGCGCGTACCTCGTATCGGGCACGCAACACGGCGGCGGAGGCGGCGTGCACGTGGCCACGCCGACCCGGGGCCGCTGCGAGTTCCTCAGCAACCCGCTCGCGCTCGATCAGATCCGCGCCGCGTTGAGCGTCGCCCTGCACGAGTGGGTCGCCCGCGGCACCCAGCCGCCGCCGAGCCGCTTCCCGACCGTGGCGAACGGCGGACTCACCCCTGCCACGGCGCTCGATTTTCCGGACATCCCCGGGGTGACCTACGCCGGGACCCTCAACGAGTTGCACCTGCTCGATCACCGGGCGCTGCCGCCGGGACGCGGAGGCGCCTATCTGGTGCTGGTGGGACGCGTGAATGCGGACGGCAACATGGTTGATGGCGTCCGGCACCCGAACCTCGCTGCGCCGATCGGAACCCACACGGGATGGAACCTGCGCACGGCCGGTTTCGCTCCGGGCGCGCTGTGTGGGGGAACCGGGGCGTTCCTCCCCTTCGCGGCCACGCAGGCGGAACGCGTGGCCGCGGGCGATCTGCGCCTGTCAATCGCGGAGCGGTACGCGAGCCCCCACGCGTACGCGCGGGCGGTGTCAGACGCGGCAGACACGCTGGTGCGCGATCGGCTGCTCCTCAGGCGGGACGCCGATGAGATCGTCGATCTCGCGCGGAAGAGCCGTGTCGCGACGAGGGACCGGGCTCCGGCCGGAGTCGCCGGCTCCGCCGACTCGGGCCGCTAGACGCAGCGGCTCCGCGACACCTTCATCACCGCCCGGCGCGCCGAACGTCATCGCCGGGCCGATCCTGGCGCCGCCGGACCAGTACGCCCGGCCGGCCGGCGACGCTACCGAGTCTCCGCGGCGGTCACGGGCCGGCCGGACGGCGCCGCCCGCGACCGCCGTGGCCACTTTTCACCGTCTTCCACGATCGCGCGGCACTACTACCGCGGCCGTGCAGGCTGCCGCGTTGCCGGCCTGGAGCGCAGCACGCGGCGGACGAACCAGTTGGCCACACCCAGCGCTGCATGCCAGCGCAAGCCCGGCGGCGGCATGCGCGAACAGCTTCCGCATCCAATCGTCCTTGACGGGATGGCTATCCGTGGCCGCATGATGATATCCCCACGAGGGTGCGAGAGCCGAGCCCGGACCTCGACAATCGGGCGCTGGCGGCCACCGCCTCCGTTGGCGCAACCTGACTCGATGACGAGGCTCCGTCACAACAGCACATGGAGTCGAGCCCGATGAACACGAAGACGAGGAGACTCCCGGCGTGGATGGCTTTCCTGCTGGCACCGGCCGCGGGAGCGCTGCTGCTCGGGCAGGCCGCGATCCGGGACCCGATCGGCCCCAGCCCGTACGACGTCGTCGGTGGCTGGCCCACGCCGTTTGCCGAGCCTGGGTTCGCCTTCGGGGGCCACTCGAGTGTCTGGGCGGAGTCGCCCGACCGCATCTTCGTCGCGCAGCGAGGCGAAACCAGGCTGCCCGATCCGACACCGCCGGGGTTCAAGGGCTACCCCGGCTCGATCGGCATCAATGCCCTGCGCGATACGGACCGGCGCGTCTGGCAGAACTGCATCTACACGGTCGACGGCAGCGGCCGCGTCAGGGAACGCTGGACGCAGTGGGACCACCTGTGCGAGGGCTCGGACGGACCGGGGCCGCACCGGCTGCGCATCAGCCCGTACGATCCCGACCGCCGCGTGTGGCTCGTCAACGAAACGTTCCATCAGATCTACGTCTTCTCCAACGACGGCAGGCGGCTGCTGATGACCCTCGGCGAGAAGCACGTCCCGGGCAGCGACGCCACGCACTTCGCGAAGCCGCAGGACGTGGCGTTTCTGCCCGACGGGCGGACGCTGGTGGCCGACGGCCTGGACAATCACCGCGTGATCATCCTGGACGCCGACGCCCGCTACCTCGGGGAGTTCGGCGGCTTCGGCACGGGACCAGGGCAGTTCAACGGCGTACACGCGCTCGCGATCGGACCCGGCGGGACCATCTACGCGCTCGATCGGTCCGGCGGGCGCATCAACGTCTTCAGCACCACGAACGAGCCGTCACGAGTGGCGTTCGTCCGGGCGTTCGAGGGCTTCTCGCTGCCCCTCGATCTCATCGTCAACGACGACAGCCTGTGGGTCACGGACCTCAACCCCCTCCGGTTCACGAAGCTCGACTTCTCCGGCAACCACCTCTACACCTGGATGGTGACGCAGGCCCTGCCGGACGGCTTCCTGGAAGTCCATTCGTTCAGTGTCGACTCGGAGGGCAGCCTGTACGCCGCCGACAACCAGTACGGTCGCGTGCAGAAGCTCGTGCCGAAACCTGGCGCGGACCCGGCTCACCTCGTCGGCACACCGTGGGTCGCGAGGTGAGCCGGGGACGGCTCCCCGGCCTGCTCGTTCCCCACCTGCTTGACCCGGGAGCCGAAACGCCTATAGGTCAGGGCCGCTGCGCAAGCTCATCCGAAAGGAGATGAGCTCCCCCTCGACGTGCCTCCCACCCCGGTCGCCTTCGAACGCGTCCTGGAACAGCGGCGTTCCGTGCGAGCGTTCAGCGGAGCGCCCCTGCCGCTCGTGGCCGTGTCCAAGATGCTGCGCCTGGCCGCCGGCGTCACCTGTAGATGCCGGGGGCAACCCCCGCGCCCCGTGAATCGGCGACAGCCCTGACAGCCCCCGGCCAGGGCCGTACGACCGGCGCTCCCTGGCTGCGTTGGTGGGCGACTGGCACGGCCGGGGCTCCGTGGCCGCCGGAGCGGAGGAAGGCCCGGCGGTGTGGCCACCGCCGGGGCATGCATCACCGACGATCCGAGGTCAGTTCCAGGAGTACTGCACGCCGAGCTTGATCAGACGGCCGGACATGAAGGACGTCACGCGTCCCCACGCCGTGCCGGTCGTGCCGAACGTCTGGCTGCGACCGAGCACCGGCGAGGCATTGAACGCGTTGTAGAGATCGAGCGTCGCGCGCACCCGGCCGAACCTCCCCGTGAAGTCCTTGAGCACGCGAAAGTCGAGCTGCGAGATGCGTCCCTCGAACGCCGAGTTCCGCTCGGGGAACACGTCGATCGTGACGGTCGCGTTGCACGTTCCGGTCGCGGCCGGGCAGGCGGACAGGTTCCGTCCCAGCGACGGCGCCACCTGGGCGTTCAGGAACGTGGTGAGCGCCCGGATTTCGCGCCCCTGGATGTTCTGGAACACCGCGCTCAGCGACACGCCCCAGGGCAGCGGGTAGGCGCCGCTCAGCTTGATCTGGCCCCCGCCGTCCCACCACGGGCTGACGTTCCGGCACTGGTACAGCGCCTCCGGCGAGTCCACGACGAAGCACGAGTCGTTGACCGTCCGCCCGACGCTCACGCCGCCCTGCAGCAGCGCGCCGCTGTCGAACCGCGCGGTCACCATCGTGTCCACGCCGTCGAACACCTCGGTCTGATCGCCGAACGCCGTGTCGAGCTTGACGACGTTGCGCGGGCTCCTCGCCTGCCCGGCGGGCGTGATGTTCGCAAAGCCGCACAGCTGGTTGCCGCCGCCGCCCGGGAGCCCGGCGTGCGAGGGCACGGTCACGCAGTACGGGGTGAAGTCGGCGGCCGTCAGCGACTCGTTGTCGGTGACCCGCTGGTTGAAGTGCGAGGTCCTGAAGTAGGTGACCGAGACCCGCGTGTTGTCCATCAGCTCCCGCTCGATGCCGGCGGACATCTGCCAGGTGTGCGGGCGGTTACCGGACATGATCGCGTCGTCGAAGAAGGTGGTGAACACCGGCCGGCCGAACGCCGCGTTCAGGCTGGCACCGAGCTCGCCGTTGGCGGCCGGATTCCGGGGGTCACCGTCCGGGAAGAAGTCGCGGTCGAGGTCGTTCCAGACGCGGCTCGTGCTCGTCGAGATCCGGTTCGCGGGGTTGACGCTGAGCGGGAGGCCGGTGCCCTCCGCCGCCACGTACCGGCCGGCGGACGCCTTGACGGCCGTGCGGCCGTCGCCCCTGACGTCCCAGGCGAAGCCGAGCCGCGGCGACACGTCCCGCCACCGCGGCGAGTCCTCGATCCGCTCGACCGGGAACCCGGTGGTGTACGGCGTGTCCGGCACGGCCGACTGCGGCGTCCAGCCGTCGAACAGGTCCGCCCGCACGCCGAGGTTCAGCGTCACGCGGTGCAGCGTCCACTGGTCCTGCGCGTAGAACCCCATGTTCCGAAAATCGCTGCGGCTGTACTGCGGGTGGTTGAACAGCGTGATCAGGTTGGGCACGCCGTTCAGCACGCGGATCGAGGCGGGCCCGAATCCCGGGATCACGTTGTTGGATCCGTTGTTCTCGATCCACCCGTGCGCCCACGCGCCCCCGAACTTCAAGCTGTGCGCGCCGGTCACGTAGGCCACGGATCCGCGGGCGTTCACCTGGTCCGTCGCGGCCGGGTCGCCCACGTTGTACGGAATGGTCCCGGACGAAAAGGAGTTGTACTGGAACCCGGTGGACTGTTCCGTGATGTTGATGTCGTTCGGGCCCACCCCCTCGGCGGGGGTGTGGATGAACGGGTTCTTGAGATAGGTGAACCCGCCCTCGAACAGCATCCGGTTCGACTGCGGTCGCGTCCAGGTCACCTGGCTCAGGTGGTTGTTCGCGGTGTACGTCGTCTGCGCCGCTTCGGGACTCCGGATGGCCGAGGTGAACCGGTAGCAGACGCAGTGCTCGCCGAGGTTCCCGAAGTAGGTGAGCTTGTCTTTCGCCATCTGCCAGGTGAGACGGCCGGAGTTCTCGCGGTTCGGGTCGCCCACGTAGCCCAGCCGTTTCGGGTCGGCCTCGTAGAGCGGCAGGCCGCCGGGGGCCTTCTGCCCCTGCTTCGCGTTCCAGAAGCTGCCGGGCGAATACTGCTCGCTGTTCCACCAGCGGTGCGCCGTGAAGAACCAGAGGCGGTTCTGCTGCACCGGCCCGCCCAGGCTGACGCCGTAGTCGTAGATCTGCTTCACCGACCCCGGCGTGGTGGCGCCCCGCGACGTCAGCTCCGACGTCAGGTTGTTCGACTGGAAGTCCTCGTTGGTGAACGTCGCCCGCCCGGACGCCGAGAACGTGTTCCCGCCGTCCTTGGGGATGTAGTTGATCTGCAGGCCGGCCGTCTCCGTGTCGGCCGTCATGCCGTTGGACGCGAGCACGACCTCCGAGACGCCCTCCATGTTGTAGTGCTGGCCGAAATGCATCACGCCACCGTTGGAGCCCATCGTGTTGTTGGTGTTCATGCCCTCCTGGGAGATCTTCATGTCGTTCGCGCGGTTGTTGTGGACCGACGCCGTGCCCATCTCGCCGCCGGTGCCGCCGATGTCGACACCACCGCCGGAGTTCCCGGACACGTTGACCCCGAGCGTGAGCGCGGAGAAGGAACTGACGTTCTGGGCGTTGGGCAGGACGTTCAGCGTCTCATCGTCGAGCACCGACTGCGTGCGGACGTTCCTGACATCGACGGTCGGCGTGGCGCCGGTGACGGTCACCGTCTCCTCGACGCCACCGACCGCCATCTGGGCCGCGATGTTCGCCGTGAAGCCGGCGCTCAGCTGAACGCCCTCGCGCCGCACGGTCCGGAACCCCGGCAGCGCGAACTCGACGACGTAGGTGCCGGGCGCGAGGCTGACGAGCGTGTACCGGCCGTCGGCGCCGGACACCGTGGTTCGCACGTCGATCATCGCCGGGCTGGTGGCCGTCACGGTGACACCGGGAAGGACAGCTCCGGTTTCATCCGTGACGGCTCCGGCGATCTCGCCGGTCTGCGCCGTCGCGGAACCCGGCAGGAGCCCCCCACCTGCCGCCAGGAAAAACACGAGCAACCATCGTACGCGCATCGGGTCCCCCTCTCGAATGAACTCTTGGTACCGTCTGGAGTGGCCGCCTGACGCCAAGCGGGCCGTCGGTTGTCAGAGATCGGCGGAACGCTACGCCCGCGCCGTCCACCAGTCAAGAGTCTTGAGGTGCCTTGGCCGGGGGTGAGATACTCAAGCGGCCAAGGCCACGAGCCCGAACGATGCAACCACCCGCACATCGCCTCCACCTCCTGCCGTGCGCGCTCCTGGCGGCGGCATTCGCGCTGGCGGGACCGGCCGCCGCGGCGGC
>Ga0194132_10007582_pt1 | contig 16083 bp, 13 predicted proteins | sample TA2KigOf80mmetaG_FD_148612 | JGI IMG/M metagenome (GOLD analysis project Ga0194132, IMG submission 148612) | Freshwater microbial communities from Lake Tanganyika, Tanzania - TA2015054 Kigoma Offshore 80m | ecosystem: Environmental > Aquatic > Freshwater > Lake | place: Tanzania: Lake...
GGCGAGCAGTCATACCCCATCATGCTGCTGTCGTATAGGAAGCCGTGCGCCAACAGCTGGTCGACCGAATGCGGGCTTAGATCCCAGGCCGGCGAGCGGCAGCCCACGGCGTCCTCGCCGCAGAGCCGGCGGATCGCCTGCTGGCCCCGGAGCAGCTCGGCCACCTCCCGCTCACGGCTCATGCTGACCGGCGAGACGTGGGTCCAGCCGTGGTGACCGATCTCATGCCCGGCGGCGACGATGCGCTCGCGCGCCTCCGGGAACGACTCGATAGTGTGACCCGGAATGAACCAGGTCGTGCGAACGTCGTGCCGGCGCAACAGGGCGAGAATGCGCTCGCTCGCGACGACGCCGAACTCGCCTCGCGACAGCGGCGTCGGGGTGCGCGCGCAGCGCGCGATGAAGCCCGACACGGCGTCGAAGTCGGAGGTCAGGCAGGCGATGTGGCGCGGCATCGCGCCCCTCCGGTTCAGCCCGCCGCGGGTGGCGCGTGGCTTCTTAGCGCCGTCTCCTGGCGCTCGAGCTCTAGCGCGGCGAGGCGGCGGACGATGTCGAGCTGGCGCTGTCGCAGGCGCGTGTAGCCGATCAGCAGCGTGGTCGCGAAGCCGAGCAGGATGAAGATGGTCGCGAAGACGATGGCGATCGGCGCGTACACGATGTCGATCTGCACGGCCGCCCACTCGACAAATGCCGGCTGCGTGCTGAGAATGCCCAGCGCGACGATCGCCAGGAGCCACGGAAACGACATGTCGACCTGGATCAGCCCGCGCCGCACCAGGAGGATCAGGGCGACGGCGAGGGTGACGGCGATGGCGAGCTTGATCACCATCGGCGCGCCCTCAGCAATGCTCCCAGCACGAACATGTTGAAGCGGTACAACATACGGAGCGCCTGGAACAGGTTGAGCGTCGAGACGCCTTCGCGCCGCGGCGACTGCTCGATCGCCACCTCGACCACGGTCAGACCCTCGAGACACGCCGCGACGAACAGCTCCGGCTCCGGGTAGCGCTCCAGCGTGTGATGGTTGAGCCGGGCTGCCGCCGCGACGCCGATGGCAAAGAACCCGCTGTTGACATCGCGCGGTGCCGCACCCCGGGTGATGAGCCGCGAGAGCAGCGAGTAATAGCCGCGCACGAGCCGCCGCACCGGTGCGGCGGGCAGGCCCTCGCCGTCGCTCCGGCGCCCGACGACAAGATCCGCGCGACCCTCGGCAAGGGGAGCGAGCAGGCGGGGGATCGCCTGCACCGGATGCTGGCCATCGGCGTCGATGCGCACGATCGCGTCGTACCCGTGCGCGCTGCCATGGTCAAAGGCAATGTGGGAGCAGAGCCCGAGCCCGTAGTTGCCAGGTAGTCGGAAGAAAAGGGTACGCGTGCGATCGATCGCCGGCGCGACCGCCACCCGGGAGCCGTCGTCGATCACGAGCGGAACAAAACCGGGCCCGAGCGCTTCCACCGCCGTGCAGAGCGCCGATAGCGCGACGGTGTCATTGAGCGTCGGGATGAAGACCAAGGTGCGCAACGCCTTCCCTCCGGCGGCAGCCGATCTTAGCGGAACGCGGTCGGCCTGTCGCCGCGCGGGCCTCCCCGCCAGACGTCGGCGGACTTGTCGCTTGCTTGGCGATCGCCTATCTAGGCGTGACCCCGAGAGAACAGCCCATGTGCGGCATCTTTGCCTTGCTCCTCGCGCGGCCCCTGAACGAGGCTGACATCGCGCGCGGCCGTGCCGGGGTGGCCGCGCTCGGCCATCGCGGCCCCGACGGCCACGGCGAGTGGGTCGACCGCGACGCTGGCGTCTATCTCGGCCACACCCGCCTTGCGATCATCGACCCCAGCGCCGCGAACGCCCAGCCGTTCCAGCGCGAGGGCGCAGTTCTCGCCTACAACGGCGAGACCTACAACTTCCCTGCGCTGCGCCGCGCACTCGAGCAGCGAGGCGTCCGGTTCCGGACCCGCGGCGACACAGAGGTGGTGCTCGCGGCACTGCAGACCTGGGGCAGAGCGGCGCTGGAGCGCTTCGATGGTCAGCTCGCCCTGGTGCACTGGGACGGTGCGCGCGCGCGCGTCGCGCTCGACGCCTTCGGCGAGAAGCAGCTCTATGTGGCCGAGCTCGCCGACGGGGTGGCGCTGTCGTCCGAACTCGGCGCGCTGACCGGCGTGCTCGGCCTGCGCCCCGACCTGTCGGGCGATCGGCTGCTCGCGTTTCTTGGATTGGGCTACATCCCCGCACCGGACACCGCCTACCCCGGCGTCCGCCGGCTCGGACCGGCGACCGAGCTGACGGTCGAGCGTGGGCGGATCGCCGCGAGCGCGGTTTATTGGCGACCGCCGTTCGGTGCGATTGGCAGTGGCCCCGCTCCCCCGCTCGATGACCGGGCGCTCGACCGCCTGCAAGGAGTGCTCATCGACGGCCTCGCCGGTCGGCTGATCAGCGACGTGCCCATGTGCCTGTTCCTCTCGGCGGGGGTTGATTCCGCGCTCGTGGCGGCCATGGCACGGCGTGATCTTGGCACCGCGTTGTCCTGCCTCACCGTTTCGTTCCCGGGTGCGGCGCTGGCTGATGAAACGGCCGAGGCGGCTGCGGTGGCGGCACACCTCGGCTTACCCCATCGCGCCCTCGCCAGCGCGCGGCCGACGAGAGATGGCATCGGCGATCTCCTCGGACTCTATGGCCAGCCGTGCGAGGCAACGACGGCGCTCTCGATCCGCGACATGGCGGCGGCGGCGGTGGGCGAGGGCTTCAAGGTGGGGCTGACCGGATCGGGCGGCGATGAGGTCGTCCTCGGCTACGGTAAGCACGCGCACTTCTATCGGCATCGCCGGATCGGCGCGCTGCCCGAGCCGTTCCGCGTGGCGCTCGGCCGGCTGGCGGAGCTTGGGTCGGGGCTCGATCGCCACCTGACGCGGCTGGCCGCCGAGCTCGGCACCCGAAACCACGAGCGCTATGTCGCCCAGCGCAACTACCCCGCCTACCCGTGGCTTCGGGAGATTCCCGGCTTTCGCTCGTGGGTCCGGCGCTATTTCGCCGACACCGATGCGCTGCTTACCCAGGTGTCGCGGCGCGAGCTCGCCGACGTCATGCCCAACAGCCGGCTCATCGCGATGGATCACGGCTCGATGCGCGCGAGCCTCGAGCTGCGCACCCCATTCCTCTCCTGCCGCTTGGTCGAGACGGTGGCCGAGTACGACCCCCGCGCTTTCTTCGCGTTTGGCCAGAAGGCGGTGACCCGCCGTCTGCTCAAGCGCTACCTGCCTGACTACCTGGTGGAGCGGCCCAAGCGCGGTTTCGTCTATCCGCCGGAGCGGTTGCTGCCGGCGGCTGGGGAAACGTTGCCGCCGATCCCCGGGGTGCCGGCGGCGGCCATCGCCGCGCTGTCGCGCCAGCTCACCGACCGCGGCCACATGCGTCTTGGCGTCCGCATCGCGCTGGCCGCCGCCTTCGCGGCCCGGGTGACCGCCGCGTAGCGGCGAGGGGTGGCCCTCGTCACGGCGACGCAACCGCGCCGCGCCGCAGCATGGCGGCGTAGATCGCCTCGATTCGGTGCGCGTGGGTGGCGGGAGCGTAGCGGTGGGTTGCGTCCGCGCGCAGGCGCTCGCACCGCGCCGCGGTAGCGGGATCCGCCAGGACGCGCCGCGCCGCCAACGCAAGGGCCTCGGGGTCGTCGGGCGCAACCAAAAGGTCTGCCGCAAGTGCGAGCGTCTCGCGGTGCCCGCCTGAGTCGGATGCCACGACCGGCGTTGCGCACAACAGCGCCTCGACTACCGTACGGCCGAAGCCATCCTGGACCCCCGGCGCGAGCAGGAGATCGAGGCCGGCGATCCACGGCTCGATCGGACGCTGAAAACCGACGAAGTGGACCCGACCGCTCAGGCCGTGCGCGCGGGCGAGGGCGCGGCAGGCTGCCTCCTCGCCGCCCCGGTCGTCGCCGATCAGAACGAACTCGGCCGATCCGAGCGCCGGCGCGAGCCGCGCCGCCGCATCAAGAAAGACGCGGGGCCGCTTCTGCGCCGTCATATTGCCGACGTAGCCGATGACGACCGTGGCCGGGCCTGCGCCGATCCGGCGCAGGAGCGTTTGCCGGGCCATTGCTTTGTCCGGCACTGCCGCGATATCGCAGGGATTGGCGATGACGAGCGCACGCCGACGAGCGGCGCGCGGCAGCGTGTCCCGCACGGTCCCCGAGATGCAGGCGATGCCGTCGGCGGCGCCTGCGAGCAGCCGCCACAGCGGCGAGCGCGACAGCAGCACGCGCTGGTGCCAAAGGAACTTCGCTCCACCGAGCCGTGCGGGGACGGCCCACGTCAGGTGCATGCGCAGATCGTTGGTGTGCACGATCGCGATGCGCCGGGACCGGATGAACCGGCAGAGCGACGGCATGGCACGAGCCATGGCGCCCGCCACGGCGGCAAGACGCGGGACGCGCCCGGCGTAGTCATCCAGCGGGATCACGGCGTAGGGTAGGGCGGATGCCACGAGCAGCTCGCACAACGGCCCCTCCTCGTGAACGACGACGAGGGGCTCGTAGCGCGCCGGATCCAGATGGCGCACCAGCAGGGTCGCGGAGATGTGGCTGCCGCCGATCGAGTCGCCGACGAACGGAAAACAGACGCGGACCCGCGTCATGGGCGTTGGCGCGGCGGGCGGGAAATTGACAGCGACGGACCTAGGCGGATAAGGGGTGTGAGGGGCACGGCTCCGGCGGTCCCGCGCAATCGAGCGAGGGCGAGCGGTCTCTGGTCGGCATGCAGAAGATCTTCACGGCCGCGATCGGCCGCACTGGCACAATGAGTCTCGCGCAAGCGATCACCCGTTACGGGCGGCGCTGCGTGGCGGAACACGAGCCGCCGGCATTGCTCCTGCAACAACTCGCGGAGCGGCCGTTTTTTCTCCGCCACCCATGGCTCCGCCCGGGGGGGCGTGCGCTGACCCTCGGGCGCGACCTGCAGCGGCGCTACCTCTATTCGGACGAGCTCCTTGGGCGCGGCGCGGCGCTCGAGTGGTACTATCGCGGCGACCAAAGGCTGGCGCTGGTGGCGGCGCGCCGGCTCAGACGGATCGAGCGGTTCGCCCGCCGCGGTTATCGGCATTACGTCGAGTCCAGCCAGTTCTTCCTCCGGACGTTCTGCTACGAAATGCACAGCCTCGTTCCTGACCTCGGCGTCATCAAGCTGGTGCGCGACCCCGTCGAGACGGCCCGCAGCTTGGCCAACCGCAACAAGAGCCTCGATTTGAACAGCTTGCCGGCGCACCATCCCGGCAATCTGTTCAGGATCCCGGAGAGCCAGATCCTGACCGCCTTCGAGTTCTATGCCCATCTCTGGCTCGAAACCGAACTTCGCTGGCACGCGTTTCGCGAGCGGACGGGGCTCACCCGCGTCGTCGTCCTGCAGACCAGCGACATCAGCGATCCGGCAAAACTCGGCGCGATGTTCGCGTTCTTCGGCATCGCTCACGATCCGATCGAGGGTCTGATGCCCGCCAACACCAACGTTGGCCGGAAGCTGCCGCCGACCCGGCCGACCAGCGAGGACGTGGCAGCCTTCCATCGGGTGCTGGCGTGGATGCCCGATGCGCAGCGCGACCGCATCGAGTATCTGCGCGGCTACGTGGCGGGGGCGGCGTGACGGTAACCGCTGACCGTGCCGCCGATCGACGGGTGGCGCCGGTCATGGGGTCGGCGGCGCTCGGGCGCGTGCTCGCGGAGCTGCCGATGACGGCCCTCGATGTCGGCGCGCGTGGCGGCTTCGCCGCCGATCTCGCGCCGATCGCCTGGGCGATCGACGCCGTGGGCCTGGAGGCGGATCCCATAGAGTGCGCCCGCCTGAACACCCAAGCAGCGGCGCGGCCCGGGGCGTGGCGCAGCCTTCGCTTCATTCCCGCCGCGCTGGCGGGAAGTGTCGGCCGGCGCACCCTCTGCCTGACGCGCCACCGCGGTACGTCCTCGCTGCTCGAGGGCGATGAGGAGTTCGGCAAGCGGTTCGCGCGCCCCGACTACTACGCCGTTGAACAGACCCTCGAGGTGGACACCACGACCCTCGACGAGCTGGTCATCGCGCTCCGCCTGGACCCGCCGGCGTTCATGAAGATCGATGTCGAGGGCATCGAGAAGGAGGTCATCGAAGGGGCGCCCCAGACGCGCGATGGGCTCCTCGGGCTCAGGTTGGAAGCAGCGTTCGCGCGGCCCAGGCGTGGCCAACCCTTGTTCCATGAGATCGACGCCAGCCTGCGCGACGCCGGGTTCATCCCGATGGGCTTCGAAGAGCTGCATCATTGGCGCCGGCGCTCGCTGGTCAAACACCCGAAGCGGGCACGGGGCCTCCATCCCTACTCGCGCGGCCAGATGATCCATGCCGACATCCTCTACCTCCGCGACCTCGAGGCAGAGGAGCCGCGCAGCGAGGAAGAGGTGCGTCGGTGGCTGCAGTGCGCCTTCGTCGCGCTGTGCTACGAGTATGTGGACCACGCCTTGGCACTGTTCGAACGGCGGGAGGTGGCGCAGTATCTGGCACAGCGCCATGAGATCGCCGTCGCGCGCGAACTCGGCGTGGTGTCGCGCTGGCTGCACTGCAGGTACCGTGCCCGGCGGCGGCGCATGGCATGGCGCGCGGTCAGGGACGGCCTCGCCGAGTGCTGGCCGATGCGGCGGGCTTGAGGGGGGTGCGGCCATAGCGTCCTCGCCCCCGACCTGGCGAAGCCCCGGGATCGTCGATATGAACTGCGGCGAGGGGCCGCGCCCCGACATTCGCGTCGGCGTCATCGGAACCGGGTTCTGGGGGATGAACCTCTGCCGCAACTTCGCCGCGCTTGGGGCGCTCGCGGCGGTCTACGACGCCAACCCCGCGGTGCGCGGCGCGCTGCCCGAAAGGTTCCCCGGGACGCGGTGTCACACGAGCCTGGGCGCCGTAGTCGGCGATGCCACCCTCGATGCCGTAGCGATCGCGACGCCGGCCGCAACGCACGAAGACATCGCCATGCAGGCGCTCGCATCAGGCAAGCACGTCTTCGTCGAGAAGCCGATGTGCCTCGATGTCGATGCCGCCGCGCGCCTGATCAGCGAGGCGGAGCGGCGCAACCTCCGGCTGATGGTCGGCCACCTTCTCCTCTATCACCCGGCGTTCGAGGCGCTACACGCCGCGGTGCGCGGCGGCGCGGTCGGCGAGCTGCGCTACATCTACTCGAATCGCCTGAGTCTTGGGCGCATCCGCCGCGAAGAGAACTCGCTGTGGTCGTTCGCGCCGCACGACGTTTCGATGATCCTTCAGCTCGTCGGGGCCATGCCGGTCAGCGTCGTGACGAACGGCGAGGCCTACCTCAGCGATGGCGTGGCCGACACCACGCTCTCTCACCTGATGTTCAGTGCGAAGCTGCAGGCCCACATCTTCGTGTCGTGGCTGCACCCCTTCAAGGACCATCGGCTGGTCGTCGTCGGCGGCTCGGGCATGGCAGTATTCAACGACTCCGCCAACGGGGCGGAGAAGCTGCTGCTCTACCGCCACAAGGCCGAGTGGCAGGGCGACGTTCCGGTGGTCAGCCGCGCCGACGCCGAACCGATCCCTTATGACTACACGGAGCCGCTACGCCTCGAGTGCCAGCACTTCATCGCGGCGATCGCACAGGGCACGGCACCGCGCAGCGACGGGGCAGAGGGCCAGCGCGTGCTTCGCGTACTCGACGCGTGTGCGCGCAGCCTGCGCAGTGGGCGTGCCGTCGCCGTCACGTAGCGCGCCGCCAGACCAGGCTAGAGCGCGTAGCCATACCGGTCGACGGGGACCCCGAAGTCTTCAAGCAGGACGCGGTTGCCGGCACGATAGCGGGCGCGCAACGGCCCGACGAGCGCGGGCGGAATCTCGATCCGGTACTTCGGCCCGCCGCGCAACACCCGCAGGAACGCGGCGCGCAGCGGGGGCGGCGCGATCGCGCGGAGCCGCGCGCCCGGGAGCAGCCGACGGCGGAGCATGTTGTAGGCAATCTCGCGCGCGCTCCTGCCGGGGTGGATGTGCTGCCCATGTAACAGGCGAGCTCCCTCCTCTGGGTCCACCGCGATCGCCCGGCAGACCCGACGCGCAAACGCGTCCTGATCGGCCTTCAGCTCCTCGAACAGCAGCACGTGAACGTGCTCGGCGCCGAACAGGTCGCGATAGAGGCGCACCAGCTTGTGGTACTCGAGGAAGTGGAGATAGCCGTGCACCTGGTCGTGCCACGAGGCCTCGAGCCAAGCCTGAAACGAGGCGGGCGTCGCGTGCTTGCCGAGCTGCTGGCGGTAGAGCGAGGGCAGATAGTCGAGCTGCTCGCGGATACACACCAGAATGGTGGCGGGGCCAATGGCCTCGCGCAGCCGGCGGGCGATCAGGCCGCGGTCGGCGTGGTGCGGCAGCGTGAACAGCTCGACCGACACCACGATCGCCTTGCCGTCATCACCGCGCGACGCGAGATGGCGGACGTACCCTTCGCGCGCTCTCGCTGCGTCGAACTCGAGCGAATCGGTGAGGTGGAACTGGACCAGCCAATCGGTCTCGTCCTCGTCGCGCCATGGCTTGCCCAGCGCCACGATCTGCGAATGACGCAGGAACAGCGCATCTTGCAGCGTCGTCGTCGCGGTCTTGGGATAGCCGATGTGCAGCGCGGGCAGGCGGGTCATTGTGGAGCGCCCGTCGGCCGCGGGCGGGGGCGCGGCGGCACGTTCATCCCGCCATGGCTCGGAATGCGCTGCTGCGATCGATCAAGTGCTCGTAGCTCCCTTGGGCGACGAGCCGGCCGTGCTCCAAAATGAAGATCAAGTTGCAATGGCTGACCGTGGACAGGCGATGAGCGATGGTGATCGTGGTGAGGGAACCGGCGAGGCCGCGGATGGTCTCGGTCACGGCGCTCTCGGTTACGGTATCGAGCGCGCTCGTCGCCTCGTCCAGGACGAGGAGTGTCGGCCGGCGGTACAGCGCGCGCGCGATCGCCAGGCGCTGCAACTGACCGCCGCTCAGTCGCGCGCCGGCCTCGCCGATCCGAGTGGCATAGCCCTCCGGCAGCTCGCCGACGATGAACTCGTGGAGCAGCGCGCGTGTCGCTGCATCGATCACGGCCGCCATGTCGAGATCGGGCGCCGGGATGCCGAAGGCGATGTTGCGGGCGATCGTATCGTCGAGATAGTGGACGCGCTGCGGGACATAGGCGACGAGGTTCTGCCAGCCCTGCGCGCTGGTTCGATCCAACACCCGATCGTCGATCAGGATGCGCCCGGTGGTCGGCGGCAACAGGCCCATGATCAGCTCGATCAGCGTCGACTTGCCAGCACCCGTGGCGCCGACGAAGGCGACACTCTGACCCCTCGCGATGCGGAGCGAGATGTCGTGGAGCGCGTATGCCTCGGTCGCGGGATAGCGGTAGCCGAGCGCTTCGAGCGCGATGGCGCGGTGGAACGCAAGCGCACCGTCCGCCCGCCGCGGCGCGGGCAAGGCTCCGAATTCGGCGATGAAGCTCTCGACCAGTGCCCCGGTGGAGTGCATCTTTCCGACTGCGGCGAATATCTGCGACAGGAGCGGGACCAGACGGTATCCCGCCATGCCGAAGAGCGCGATGAGCGCGATGGTCTCGCCGGAGGTGCTGCCGGATGACAGGGTGGTGAGGACGACCGCGAGCAGCCCGACGAACACGACGGTCTCGATGAGATAGCGCGGCAGCTGGCTGATCAGCGCCTTGCCGGTGGCGATGCGCGCCAGCCGGCGCGCGGCCTTTGCGAACAGCTCGGTGAAGTAGTCCTCGCTGCCCTGCAGCTTGATCTCCTTGATGCCGCGGAAGGCCTCATCGGCAGTGACGAAGAGCGCCTCGTGAGCGGCGCGACCCGCGTGTCCCAGGCGACCGGCGCGATGGCGGATCAGGGCGTAGACGCCGGCGTATAGAATGCCGAGCACGATCAGCGCGGCCAGCGTGACCAGCGGCTGCTGTGCCGCGAGCAGCGCGAGGATGAGGCTGCCGGTGAGGGCGCAGGCGAACACATCAAGGCCGCTCATGAGGTAACCGATCGCCACCTCGCTCACCTCGACGATGAGGTTCTTGCGGAGCGAGGCGGTGTTCAGGGTCAGGAACGTCTCGTAGTCGCGCCGCAGGTAGTGGCCCATGCGCCGGGTCGCGAAGCGCTGGGTCAGCCTCTGGCCGAACCACACGCGAAGCGTCGTCGCCGCGGCGACGATCGCATTGCGCAGCACGATCACCGCGATGAGCGCAAGGCCCGCGACCGTCAGGAACCGCGCCTCGTCGATGCCGAGCCACGCCCGCGCCTCCACCAGGTACTCGGACTGGCTGATGAGCGGGGGATCGGCGACGACGCGAACGTAAGCGAACACCGCGCCGATGCCGACGATCTCGGTGGCGGAGACCATGAGCGCGGCGAGCAGCACGGCCGTGGCGAGCCAACGGTCGCGTCGGGCGAGCAGACGGAGAAGGGCGAGCAGCATCTCGACCTAGCGCGAGGGCGCGAGCCCGCCCGGTACGATCCGCTCGAGGACGTCACCGATGACGATGCGCGCCGCCATGTCCAGTCGCTCGCGGACGCCGGGCAGCGCCCAGATCGCCTTCGCGACCACGCCGGCCGAGGGCCGTTCCATCGCATACCCGAGCCGTCGCGCCATGGGGCCGGTCAAGGCCTCGATCAGGGCGCTCTCCGGCGGCCCGAGTTGATCGCGCCAGCGCGCTGCGGGGGTGGCGCTGATCCCGCGGTAGGTTTCTTCCGGCCGGTTCGTGGCGCCGCCGACGACGTCGCGAATGAGCGCCGCGACATCGTCTTGCGGCAAGGCCTCGCTCACACTGAAGGCATAGAGCCGGTTCAGCTCGGCAACCGGATCGGCGACGAAGTCCTCGTAGCGCACCCAGATCACCGCGTCGCGATGGCGGTGGGCAAACCATATGAGCATCAGCATCATCATCCGCCAGTAGAGGCATGCCCGTATGATCTCGGCGTGATCGATCGGCGCGTCGGGGTCGGCTCGCCGGCGCCGGTTGACGCGTCCCGCGTGCGACAACGCGACAGCCCGCGGATCGCGCGTCACGAAGACGAAACGCGCCGCCGGCAGCGCGCGCTTGATCGTCCACAGGCCGCGCCAGTTGTTGGACTTGTCGTGCCAGCAGCGTAGCGCCGCCGGGTCACGGTCGGCCTCCGGGCGCAGCGCGTAGACCATCGGATACAGGCGATAGAGCTCGGCGAACCGCTTGCGCCGGAATGCCGTCGCGACCAGACGGCCGAACGTGCGGGCGCCGTCGGGATCGAGCGTGCTCAGCACGCTGCTGATCGGGTTGCGGTAGAGGTGGAGCCAGGTCCGCTCATCGACGCGGTGGCGATAACGCCACGCGCGGTTGACGAAATAGGTGAGGCTCGGCAGCCCAAGGGCGCGCGGATGCAGCCCGAGGCACTTGTTGATGATCGAGGTCCCGCCGCGCGCCGGGCCGACGAGATAGACCAGGCGGTCGAGCGCTTCGGCGCTCGGCGTCGCGCGGCCGAGAGGGGGGATGCTCATCGCCTACCTCGCCGATGGCGCCGCCGCCGGCGCGCCCGGCCGCGCACCGGGAGACATCAGGGCATCGAGGTAGCCCGGGTCCGGCGCCTCGACCTCGCCCGCCAATGCTGCGCCGAGCGCCGCCTCGTCGAACTGCAACCGATTCGCCTCGTCAACGTAGCTGTCGATCATGTGGCAGCGCCGCTCGAGCAGTCGAAACGACTCGGGCGTCCAGCGCAGGCCGGCGATGTTGAGGACGATCACGGGGCGGTTCGTCGTCAGCGCGAAGCCGAACGTCGTCGAGGTCGTACAGCCAAAGATGAAGGCGTCTGCCCCGCGCCAGACCTTCTCGAACGGCCGCGTCGAGATCTCGTCCACCCGGGACTCGAACACGCCTCGCGCTTCGACCTGATGCTCGGGATGCATCTTGTAGATGGTGTGATAGCCGTTCCGGCGCAGCCAAGCCGCCAGCCGCAACTCGACATCGAGCTGAAAGATGAAGAAGTCGGCGACCGTTGGGTAACGCATGACGCCCATAGGATAGCCCATAATCATAACGCGCTTCACCCGTCGCGGCGGCGCAAAGCGCTCGGCGGCGCGCGCTAGCTCGACGTAGCGCATCGTGTCGACGGCCGTGAACGTCACCGGCGCGAAGGCGCTGATCGGCTCGCGCTCATAGGCACTTCGGCGCAGACTCGCCGCCGCCGCGGTGGGGCACACGAAGGTGTCACAGTGCGCGTACTCGAAGTAGCCGCTGCGCATGCCTTCCAGGTTGCCCATGTCGTTGCCGTGGTGGAACCCGACGACGTGGGTGCCCCGCCTACGGAGGCCGAGCGCGGCGATCTTGTGGAACGGTTTGGCCACGACGCTCAGGAGCAGGACACGCGGGACATGGCGCCGGTCGCGCAAGGCCGCGTAGGTTTCGGCCAGCCGCGCGAGCCGCGCAAACCACGAGGTGGCGCCGACATCCTCCTCGATGTTCGTGCCGAGGTGCGTTTCGGCCGCCTTAGAGACGGCACGCAAGACCGAGCGGACGGCGGGTACGGTTTCATGCGGCAGGGCCGCCTCGCCGCCGGCGCGCCGTCCGAGGAGTACCGGCAGATAGACGTGTGAACAGGCGAGCGCGTGGCGCTTCGCGTAGAGTGCCTTGAGCTGGCTGAAGCTGCCGAGACTCCAGGCTGCGGCCCTGTCCGGACACAGCGCGTCCGCCCAGCCCGCGAGGGGGCTGTGACGGAGGCTGGCCGCCACCTGCCGCATGCGCAGCGACACCATGGACCGGTCCGCTCCGGCCGGAGCGAATGCGCCGCGCTGGCCGGCCCGATCCGGCTCCAGGAGCCGCGAGGCCAGCGCGCCGGCCGAAGCGGTGCAGCCCATCCGACGCGCCGCGGCGTCGGCTCCGCGTACATAGCAGTGCGCGCTGAGGAAGTTCAGGAACGCCGTGTCGCTGAGCAAGACATCGCGCGACGACTGGTCCGTCAGCCCGGCATAGACCTCGTCAAACGCGCGCCAGACCGTGTCGAGGAACGCAAAGTACTGCGACTCGGCCATGTGCCAACGATAGTCGTTCGTCCACGCATCGACTCCGATCTCCTTGATCGCGAAGATGTCGAGCGGCAGCGCGCGCGCAAGGGGAGGCTGCACGAGACCGGGGCCCTAGGTCCGCGTGAAGGTGCGCTCTAGCAGGTCGAGGATCGCATCAACCGCCGCCTCTGAGGGCGGCGAGCGGAAATCGACGCCGGCCAAGTCCACGCTGATATCGACGAGCGACCCAAGAAAGACGCGACCGTCACGCTCGCGCGCCTCCTGCGCGGCGTCGTCGTCGCGCAGGACGGCGGCGACCGCCCCCGCGATGTCGAGCCAGCTCGCCACGGTGTGAACGTGCGGCACGATGTTGTAGATGTTGTGCTTCCCGAAGCTGATGACGGGCTTGCCAAGGATGGCTGCCTCGAGGCCCGCCGTGCCCGTCACCGTCGCCACCGCGCGAGAGCGCTTGATCGCGTTGATGCTCGGAATCAGCGGGTCGAGGAGGATCACGTTGGTCATCGCCCGCAACCCCTCGTAGTAGTCGCGCGGCCGCGGTCCGATCGCGGGGAGGTGCTCCTTGATCGCGAGCACGACGCCGGCGGGCAGCTCCTTCGCCAGCGCGAGCGCGGCGAAACGCTGGTCAGTGAACTCGGGACTGTCCCGGGTCAGCGACCGCTCGGGCTCGACGCCGAGCGGAAAGTAGACGAAGTCGGCGCCATCGAGCTCATCGAGCGCAAAGAGGCGACCGCGGCGCAGCACCCGGTGCTGCGCCCAGATCCGGTAGTGGGCGAGGATGTTCTCCGATAGCGGGTACTCCTTGGCTTTGTCGTAGCCGCGGAGGCGGTGGTAGGCGCGGCGCGCCACCTCGCGGGCGATGGCGCGGACCATCCCGCGGGTGCGGAAGGCCGTGAGCATCTGGCGCCGAACCGCGCCGTAGTAGCCTGGTCCTGCCTCGAGCGTCCCGTCGTGACCGGTGCCGCCGCGGCGCACCGCCCACCGGCCGGCCAGCACATTGGAGGTCAGGACGTCGTCGACCGCCCAGTAGTGGTAATCCCGGTAGCGCGTGGCCATGAGCGTGCGGACGGGAATCCCCTTGGCGGCCGCGACAACGGCGGCAGCGCCGGTGGGGTTCAGCACAAGGCTGACCTTGCGGCGTTCGATGACTTCTTCGAGGGTGCGCAACAACTGGCAATGGGCGCGCAGCGCCTTGGCATAGGTTGCCGCGCGGGCGAAGTTCGAGCGCGGAAACCGTAGGCCGCCGGGTGAGAAGCCGATGCCGAGGTGCCGGTTGTCCATGACGAGCTGCATGAGGCGGAAGTCGAAGCGCCTCTCCAGGGCGCGCGCCTCCTCGAAGACCTCCTTTGCCGGTGGCTCGGGCTCGAGCAGGCTGTCGTAGAAGAACCGCGTCGAGATGGCTTCGTCGAAGACGCCCGGAAAACGGCGCTCGTAGTGGGCGCAGCTCTCGCGCGTCGTACCAATCAGAATCGCGCGTGTGCCATGGCGCCGCTTCAGATGGGCGGCGATGCCTGGAAACAGCTCAGGGCGTTCCGCGTGCGCGAACACCAGGACGCAGCGGTAGACATCCATGCCGCTCAGTGTTGATCCAAGCTGAGCGCGGAGAACGAGAGCGCCGTGCCGCGCTTGAGATCACGGGTCGCGCGGCGGCCGAGAACATCCTTCAGATGCCGGGGCGCGAGGCCGTGGCCGGGCCGAATCACCCGCACGTTCTCGGGGGTCAGCGGCTCGCCGGCGGCGACGTCCTTCACCACGTAGATCGAGCGGCGGAACACGACGTTGCCGCGCTCGCTCGCGGTCCCCTCGTAGTTCACGCGGCCGAGCGCTTCCCAAGCAGTGCGGCAGCCGCTGACCAGGGCCGCGAGCTCGTCGGGCTCGAGCGAGAACGCCGCGTCCGGTCCGCCGTCGACGCGGCGCAGCGTGAAGTGCTTCTCGATGAGGGCCGCGCCGAGCGCGACCGCTGCCACCGCCACGGCGGTACCGGGCGAGTGGTCGGACAGCCCCACCGCCACGTCGAAGGCCGCGGCGAGGTTGGGGATCGTGCGCAGGTTGCTCTCGGCCGGCGGGGTCGGATAGCCGCTCGTGCAGTGCAGCAGCATGATCTCATGGCACCCCGCGCCGCGCGCCGCAGCAACCGCCTCGCCGATCTCGCCGAGGTCGGCCATGCCGGTCGAGATGATCAGCGGTTTGCCCGAGGCCGCCGCCTTCTCGATCAGCGCCAGATCGACGCACTCGAACGACGCGATCTTGTGGACGGGGGAGCCCAGGCGGTCGAGGAAGTCGACGGCGCTGGCATCGAACGGGGTCGAGAACACGGTGATGCCGAGCTCGCGCCCCTTGGCGAATAGCGCTTCGTGCCACGCCCACGGCGTGTGGGCCTCCTGGTACAGCTCATAAAGCGTCCGCCCGTTCCACAGCCCGCCGCGGATCTGGAAGTCCGGGCCGTCGTGGTCGATGGTGATCGTGTCGGCGGTATAGGTTTGCAGCTTGACGGCGTCGGCGCCCGCCGCCTTGGCCGCCTCCATGCACGCGACGGCGCGGCCGAAGTCGCCGTTGTGATTGCCGGAGAGCTCGGCGACGATGTAAGGGGGCTCGCCCGGGCCGACGCGCTGCCCGGCGATGGTGATGGCGGCATCAGGCATGACTTCGCTCCCTGGCATGCTCGCGCGAGCGCTCCGGCGCGCCGGGCGTCGCGGGGGTCGGTTCTGACCACCATGCGTCGTCCGCGCCCCCGAGGTACCCCGCGGCGGTGAACAGGGCCTGCGAGGCTCGGTTGCCCGGGAGGACGACGGCCTTGAGCCGCGCTCCGGGAACGAGCGCTCGCGCCAGCGCCAGCGCCGCGCCGCCGATGCCGCGGCGATGGTATTCCGGCGCGGTCAGGATCGAGACCTCATAGGCCAAGGGGTCCTCAGTCAGCGCATCGAGGCGGAGCACGCCGGCGGGCTCGCAGTCGCGAAGAACGAGGTTGAGCAGACAACCGGGGTCGGAGAGGCGATCCGTGATCCAATGGTGGTGCTCGGACTCGCTCGGCGGTCGTCGGTTGCGCGCGTAGCGGCGGGTCGCA
>Ga0194132_10007586_pt1 | contig 16065 bp, 23 predicted proteins | sample TA2KigOf80mmetaG_FD_148612 | JGI IMG/M metagenome (GOLD analysis project Ga0194132, IMG submission 148612) | Freshwater microbial communities from Lake Tanganyika, Tanzania - TA2015054 Kigoma Offshore 80m | ecosystem: Environmental > Aquatic > Freshwater > Lake | place: Tanzania: Lake...
AGCCGCGCGGCTCGGGGGGCTGACGCCGCTTCCCGAGGCGCACCAGCGTCTCATCCAGTTGCGCCACGGCGATCGCCCGCAGCCGCGAGGCGTCCTTGTAGGGCAGGTCCCGTTCCGCGGCGGAGATCATGCCTCCGACGGCGCTGCGCAGGTACGACGCGTGACGGCTCGTGAGCCCGCGCGTCCCCGCGTCGAACGCAGCGCGTACCAGCAACTGGGACAGGGCAACCTCGAACGCGGCGCAATATCCGGCGGCGCGCTCTTCGGTCAGGATGGCGGTGACGCGCTCGTGTGTCGTGGTGGTCACTGGCCACCTCCGTCGAGTTGCTCTCGCGCGGCGGTCCACGTGCGATAGGGGCTCGCCCACCGCCCCGCGACGCGCATGCTGTCGCGGTAAGAGATCGTGTGGCGCGTCGGCCCTCTGTTTCCGAGGTACGCGTGCAGCGGCTCCTTGCACATCGGCCAGCCGGCGCACGGCGTCTTGATGACCCAGTACCCGCGGACGGATCCGGGCTCCACGTCGTCACGTGTCAGGCCGTGGGCGCGCAGGTGATCCGCGAACCGGTCTCTGACGCGAGATTCGCTCACAAGGCACCTCCGGTCGTCTTGTCCGCGTCCCACAAGGCCAGAAGCCGACTCTGGCCGCCCTCCGCGCTGCGCACCAGTCCAGGTGCAACTTTGGGGCTTGCCCGATGGGGCGCCGCTTGGCATACTGCCTCGCAGCCAGAGGAGAGCTTGTGCCGGGGCATACCGGCTCCTTTCTGAAGGTCAGCGGCGCGTCGACCTGCCAGGGTCGAAGCGTCGCGCTGCATTGCTGTACCACGAGGGCTCCGGGCGGAGCAAGGCGGAAGTGCTTGACCAGCGGCAAAAGATCGGCGACGCGCGGGCGCGATCATGCGGCCTCCAGCTCTCGCGCGGCGGCGGCGCACGCATCGGGCCAGCCCTGGTACCGCGCGCCGCACAGGACGGTCGCCACGAGGACCGCGCACGCCTCGGCGGCGATGGGCCATGAGCCCGGGGCAGGGGGCAGCGGGGAGGGCTCTACGAGGCCGTTGCGGAGGGCGACGGAGCGCATGCCGGCGATGGCCCAGCGGTGAAGGATGACGCCCGCGGCGAGGCGCAAGACGGGGTAGGTCATCGGGCACCTGCGAAGAGCGGAAGGTCATCGTGGCGCGGCCCCTCTCGCAGCCCCTTTTCCCTCGCCATCTGGATCTTGAGCGCCTCCGCGTCCGCGAGGGCTTGCTGGTGGCGCTCGGGCGTCCAGAAGGCGACGCGGGCTTGCGCGATGGCTACGGCCCCGGGATCCACGTCGCACCCGAAGAAGCCGCGCCCTTCAAGCTGCGCGGCGACAAGGGTAGACCCCGAGCCGCAAGTGCCGTCCACGATGGGGCCTTGTTCGGGCGTCACGAGGCGCACGGCCCACCGCATAAAACCGTCGTCGGTGCCGCACCCGATCGGCTTGATCGTCGCGTGCACGTTGCCCTCCCTTCGATCTTCATGGGGCGCGGCGTCGAAGTCCTCGCGCGTGACCTGACGCCACCCGATCGGAGCGGCATTGTCGCGCACCCAGAGCAGGTGTTCGCAGCCCGCTTGCCGCTCCGCGCGAGAGGCCTTTGCGTCGTAGTGGAAGGTGGGAAAGAAGCGAGATGCGCCGCCGGAGTCGCCCCACCCGCGGACGCCGGTGTTTTTCGATCCAGCGCGATGCATGCCGCCCGCAACTGTCCACGATCCTCCGCCGCTCTTTGTCCCTTCTCCTACCTTGATAATACCATCCTCGCGACCGCTCTCCCCACTCTGCTCGTCCAGCATCGCCACTGGGCACGCCCACCACCGCTCCCCGCCGCACGCACAGGGGGAAGGCGCACCACCCGCGGGCGCGAGCGAGGCAAGGCCGCACGAGCAGACAGCGAGGCACTCGAAGGCGGGGATCTCGACGGTCGCGCCCTCGTGCCGTCTGCCCACAGTAGCAGACGGCCGCCAAGAATCGTCACTGACGATCCCGAATGCCTTTCTGCGCTGGATAACCCCCGACGATCCGGCGTTCCCTCGCACCCTCCGCGCCCCCACCTCCTGGCAAGCGGAGCAGTGCGAGAAGGTGAGGTTAGGGGGCCATGAGCCGCCCTCCGGAAGAGTCATGTCCGGCCGCTCGGACCCTTCATTCCAGAAGCCTTTGCCGCCAAGCATCTTGCAACCGCGAGCCTTCCGAACGTTCGGGTTTGTGGCGCTGTTGCCGCCCATCCCCCTCGCGACCCGACACCCGTCTACGTTCAACGGCCGCACCTTGGCGCGAGTGTCACGTACCAAGATCCAGTCTTCCCGGGCGGGCTTCAACTGCCCTCGCCCCTTCGGCCAGCCTTGCCCGTAGACGTGCGCGACCTTGTCCACGACATGCCACCCGGCACGGCGAAGGGCCTGCATCGTCCAATCCGACGTGCGCGGGAGCGCCCAGAACAGCCCCCATGCGCCGGGAATGCATGCTTCCCGGACCGCAGCGAAGCGCTCCGCGAAGTAGGCGATCCACTTGTCCTCGCCCCCGTGATCGAGGTCGAATGCCATCGACATGAAATTCACGCCCGCGGGCGGATCAAGAACGGCAGCCTCAAACACGGAGTACATGCCAGAGAGGGCATCGAGGCAGTCGCCAACTACCACCAATCCGCTTGCTTTGTCGGTTTTCATAGGCTATCCTACCATCCACGAGCCCGGGGCAGGGGGCAGCGGGGAGGGCTCCACGAGGCCGTTGCGGAGGGCGACGGAGCGCATGCCGGCGAGGAGCCAGCGGTGGAGGATGACGCCCGCGGCGAGGCGCAAGACGGGGTAGGTCACGTGGCCCCCTTGAACAGCCCAAGCTGCCGATCATCCCTCTTCGGCGGAGCGGTCCGGGGGATGCGCCCCGCGGCGAGCGTTGCCTCGCATCGTCGGCGGGCCTGCTCCGCCCAGTGCGGATCCATGTCGCATCCGACGGCGCGGCGGCCCTCGGCAACGGCCGCGGCAAGGAAGGCGCCCGACCCGCAGAAGAAGTCGGCCACGAGCCCACCGGGGCGCGAGGACGCGCGGACGATGTCGCGGGCCAGGTCCTCTGGCTTCTCGCAGGGGTGTTTCCCGGGGTAGGTGTTCACGGTCTCGTAGGTCCAAACATCGGTGTAGGGCACCTCGGCGGAGACGGAGAAGGGGCGTCGCAGGGCTTCGTATTGGCGCTGCAGATTCTCGTACTCACGCCGTAGGTCCTCGTACTCGCGCTCAAATGCGCCCGGAAACGCGGCCCGGATCCGCGCGTACATCTTCTCGGTTGGGATCTCAAACTGGATTTCTCCGAGGTAATGCGAGGCCATCCCTCCGCCGGTAGGGCTTGATCCGATTGCCGCGTTCAGGCGGCGCGAGGTTATCCCGTGCGCGGCGACCTGCCCGCGAAACCATGTCCGCAACGGCTCGAACACGAAGCCTCGTAGTTCGTCGTTCTTCGCGATGTGCTTGCTTTCACCGAGCGCGATTGCGTCGCTGCCTTTCTGCTCCGCGAAGATGATCGCTTCGGACGCGGGGAATGGTGCCCGGAGTGTCTCTTTTTCGGTATGCTCCGCGCGGCTGAATGGCTTGCGCCACGTGATGCGCGTGAGCACCGAGAAGTGCCGCGCGACTTCAACCTCCACGCGCGTCGCCATCGTGAGCCCACCGCGCACCTGCGATGCTGCGAACACGTAGATCGAGCCGTTCGGCGCGAGCACACGGCGGCACTTCGAAAGAACGCCTCCCATCCAATCGGTGAACGCCTCGGGTGTGGGCCATGCGTTGTCCCATGCGTCTTCCTTCACGCCGAAGTAGGGGAAGTCGAGGGTCATGAGCGACACGGAGCCATCTGCCAAGGTGCCAATGAAGTCCTCGGCGCGGGCGCACACGACGCGGAAAGGGGGCTCGGCGTCTTCGCTCATGCTCTACTCCACATATCCAGTTGACCCCGCTCCTCGCTCTTGACAGCCGCTCGCGAACGTCACCCACAAGGATCATGCTGCCCTCAACGCGGCGCGCCCTCGGCCAGCCACTCGCGGCCGGCGTCCGTGATCGTCCACGTCGCGGGAGCGCTCCCCGCGCCGCGCCTCAGGCAGCTCGCGAAGCCGTGAAGCCTCGCCCAGGCGAGCGCGGTCGACACGGCCTCCTTCGAGCCCGCGCGCGCTGCGAGGTCGTCTCGGAGCGCCGCGCCGTCGCGCGGGCCGGTCAGGAGCGCCTGGAGGACGGCGACGCGGGCGCGCTGGACGCCCGGGGGCGCGGCTTTAATCTTCGTCGGCGCGCTGTTGTTCATTGCGGGTGCCCCTCGCTCGCCAAGCGGATCTTGGCGTGGTGGGCGCGCACGCCCTGGTCCCCCAGCGCCACCGCGACGATCGCGGCGATCTGCCCGCAATCGCGGGCGAGCACGAGAGCGTCCTTCCACAGGCCCGCCGCGGACTGCTCGGTGCGGACCTGCGACAGGTCCACCCCCGCGCGCCGGAGGACGAACGTCGCGCTGGGCACGTCCCCGTACGCGCGCCGGAGAGCATCGCACAGGCGGCCGATCGGGCTCGTGCGCGCCTGCTCCACCATCACCGGCTCCGCTTCTCGCGCCTCCACGAAGTCGCGCCACACGCGGCGGAGCGCCGCCGGTCCGACGGCGACCATCAGCGTCAGGCGCTCGAAGGCGGTGAGCTTCCCGGCGCGCCAGGCCGTGTGAGCGAACCCCATGCCCGAGATGGTGCAGAAGAAACGACGCGCCACCCCCGCGTTGTGGCGGACGATCGCGAAGTCGTGCTCGAGCGCGGCGACCTCGATCTCCGCTTCGTCGGCGCGGTCCTCGGCCTCCGCGGCGAGCTGCTGAAGCGCCTCCAGACTGGCAGTCATCGACTGACCTCCTTCGGATGCTCTGCCCATTCTGCGTTGAGCCTCTGTTTATAGAAGAACGCGGCGCCCGCGGCGTCCGTCCACTCGATAGCGCTCTTGTCGCTCACGTGGCGCCCCCGCTCTGCGCCGGCTCTGCGGGCTTCGGCGCCACCTTTTTGAACGCCGTGTAGAGGCGCGCCTCCGCGTCCTTCGGGAGCTGCTCTTTCTGCACTTCCGCGGCGAGCCCGCGCCGTTGCTCGGGAGTCGTGAGCAGTCCGATGCTCCGTGCGAAGGCGTGCTCCAAGAGGGCGAGGTGCGGGACGTCCTTCGCGCCGCGGATCTCCTCGCGGATGAGGACGAGGCCTTCCAGCGTGGCGTCGTCGGCGGCGATGCGGCGGTCGAAGTCCGCGGCGAGCGCCTCGAGCGCGGGGTCCGGCGCGGCCGCCGCGCCAGACCGCCGCGGCGCTCGTTGGGGGGCCTGTGGAGGCGCGGGGTCCTGCCGCTGCGAGCGCTCCGGCGGGCGGGCCGGCGGAGCGTCCTCGTCGCCTTGTCCAGACCCCGCGTTTCCGTCGTCGTCGTCCTCTTCCGGCGCGACACCGATCAGCGGCGCCATCGTGTAGCGGCGCAGGTACGTGATGACCGACCCGATCCCCTGCGGCGTCATCTGCGCCGCAGGGGCGGCCAGCTCGGCGGCGATCCATTGCCCGGACGAGTGCCCGAGGATGGTGCGGACCTCGATCCACTTGTCCGACGCGATGCGCGGCACCTGGAGGACGGCTAGCCCGTTCTTCGCGAGGGCGGCGCGGCACGCGTCCCAGACGCTCCCGAGGTCGGCGTAGCGGCGCCGGAAGTGAGGGTTCATCGCGCTCTTCTCGGCGGCGGTGATCTCGCCTTGGGCCTTCGCGAGGGCGGCGAAGAGCTGGTCCACGCCGCGGCTCGACTCGACGGAGGGGCCGAGGGCGCTGGTGGGGGCGGCGGGGGCAGGGGCGGTGCTCTGCGTCTCTTCCACGGAGGCCTCCTTCACGCGACGAGGGCGCGCGCGGCGCTCATGTTGGCCAGCTCCTCGCGGAGCGCGGCGAGACGCTTCTCCAGGCCCGGCCCGGTGCCCACGGGGTCGTGGACTTCGGGGTACACCTCCCCGACGGCCAGCGACATGACGACGAGCTGGCGGGCCTCGTCGGAACTGATGGCCCACACCGGATAACCGGCGTTCGGGGGCGGACGGACGGGGCGAACGCGAACGTCAATGAGAAGGCCCGGCGCGTTCACCGCTCCGACGGTGGCACCCTCCCATCCGTCGCGCGCCCAGCGCTCCAGGAGCGCCTGTGCAACCCACGCGCGAAGGCGGTAGGCGAGGACGGCGAGATCTGACACGGTGTATTCCCGGTCGACCCAGCCATGGACGAGCACGTGTGCGAACGAACCGACGTTCATTAAAGCCTCCAGAACAAGCGGGGCAGTGCCCGCGAAACCCATGTTGAAACTGCCACTGTCCACGCCATCCCCTCCCAGTGCAGACTCGCTTGCTCCCTCCGTCGACGCCGGGCGTGGCGGCGGCGGCGACATCGGGCGCGGCGCGCGGCGTTCATCCCGGAGCCCTGAGCAGGGACCAGCGGCCCCCACGGTCGGCGCCCCATACGAACCAGGCGTATTCAGTCGCGTCCGTCCCCTTGGCTCCTCCGAACGCGGGGCGGCGCGGGAGGATGTAGAGGTCGGCGGGGTGCGCGCGATGGAAGGGCACGCGAGCGAGCGAGCCCAGCCAGTTCAGCCGGAGAAGCAGCGCGAGCACGCCGCCGGGGGCGAGGAGCGTGAGCGCGCGCGTCGCGAAGGCCTCCGCCTGGGCGAACGGCGGGTTCGTGATGATCAGCTCGAATTGCTCCCTCAGGCGCGTCTCCGTGAAGTCCCCGGCGATGGGCCGCACCCCGGTCCGCTGGTAGCACGTCAGGACGCGCCCGCTCTGAAGCTCCACCGCGAGAATGCTGCTTGTATGCACACCGCGAGCGGTCATTCGTTCGATGATGTGGCCCTCTCCTGCAGCCGGCTCGAGGACGCGCGGAGGTGACTTGGTCCACGGCCCCCCGGCCGGGAGAAGGACGTCGAGAATCGCGTCCGTGGCCCACGCGGGCGTGGAGTAGAAGTCGAGGCCTTCGCGCTTCGCGCCGCGTCCGGTGGCGCTCACGACCGGCCCCCGTCGGCGCGGTAGAGCTGGGCGAGCGCCTCCAGGCGGCGGAGCGCGTCGAGGTCCTGGCCCGACAGGCTCACGCCCATGATGGCGCGGCTCAGGGCGTCGTGGGCGGCGACGAGGGCGCTCGGCGTCGCGGCCTTCATGTCCTCGCGGGCCTGCTCGAGGAGGCGGCCGCACGCGTCGCACGTCGGGGAGGCCATCAGCGGCGCTCCGGTTCGGACACGCTCTTGACGCCCTCGCGGGCCTTGCGTCGGAGCCAGGCACTGGGAACGCCAAGCACGACCGGCGCATCGAGGAGCGCGGCACGGCACCGGCTGCACGTCACCCGCTCGAGGTCGACCCGCGCCTCGGCAGGTGTCACGACGCGGGTGTCCAGCGCCGGGCGACTGCCGCACCATGTCTCCGCGAGCGTCTCCGAACAGATGTGCGAGTCTTCCGCCGTCGTCCCCTTCGCGCGGCACTCGACCTTCCCGCAGTGGCGGCACGGGCGGGACGCCTGCTCGCGCTCTTCCTCGCGCGCTCGAAGCTCCCCGACGGTCAGCCCGCGAATCTCCCGGATGGCGGCCGGTCCGAAGACGCGGCGCGTGACGTGGTCCGGGGAGGGGCGGAGCGGGGCCTCGACGAGGACCTCCACGTACCCCGCGGGGAGCGCGCGGACGTATCCGACCATCCGGAGGTGGCCGAGGATCTCCACGACGCAGAGGCCGGCGGGGAGGTACGAGGGCAGGGGGAGGGGGAGGGGCAGGACGTCGAAAACCCACCGGCCGGCGTTCGACAGGAGGGCTCGCAGGGAGAGTATCGGGATGAGGCGCATGAGCCCGATGATAGGTGCGCCTATCTACGAGCGCAAGAGAAAAAGATAGGTGGACCTATTGGCCCCCGTTGACACGAGCGGCACGCATGGCATAGGTACACCTATCATGGCGAAGTTCGAAACGCGCGGGCGAGAGCTGCTGGAAGGGCAGCGGGCCGAGCGCGGGCTGACGCAAAAGAGGCTGGCCGACCTGATCGGCGTGAGTCAGCCCCAGGTCTCTGACTGGCTGGCCGGCGAGAGCCGGCCGTCCGCGGCGGTGCGCGAGCGAATCAAGCGCGCGCTGGACATCGACACGGCGGCGTGGCTTCTCCCCGACGAGCTGGCCCCCCTGACGGCGGCGGACTCTGCGCCTCCCCCCAGCAGCGAAGTTTCTGACGCACCTGCCGGGGGCGCGTGATGGTCCTCGACGAGCTGGACACGGCCAGTGGACGACGCCGCGCGCGCGCGGACCTGAAGCTCTTCCTGGAGCGCCTCACCCGCCCGCAACGGGCCGAGCTGATGCGCCTGCTCTCCGCGATCCCCGTCGCTCTCACCGAGCAGATCGCCGAGATCGCTAGGCGCCTCGCGACGCAGGACAACTGCATCACCTACTGCCCGATCTTCATCGTGCAGGAGAAGCGCCGCATCTACGGCTTCGACACGGACTGCGCGGACGCCGACCAGATCGTCTGGCTCGACTCCGAGAACGACTGCGACGAGGCGGACGCCCTCGAGCATGCCCGCCTGGAATCGCTGTATCTGGATGGCGAGGACATCCCCGGCAAGTGGATCCGCACGGCCTACCAGGACACCTGGAAGCACGTAACATCCTGTTTCACCGAGGCCGGATGCGCGGAGTACATCCGCTGCAACAAGCACCACCACCGCGGCGAGCTGCGGATCTACGCGGGCAGCTCGCATCGAAACGACGAGTGGGCCGTGCGGGGTCTGCTCCTCGCGATCGGGGAGGCGCCGGCCGCGGACCTCGGCGCGGGCGAGGAGATGGCGCCGCACCACCCCACGCTCCCCGGGCACGACCTGGAGGCCTCCCCGTCGTGAGCAAGCTCCCCCCCATCGCGGACGTGCGCACTGGGCTCTACTCGCGCCTCGCGGAGCTGCCCGAGGACGACCTCCGCGTCCTCGCGGCCATCGTCGCGGAGCTGCCCCACGCGCGCCTCGTCGCGGCCTGCGAGGCAGAGACCGCCAAGGGCATCGAAGGGCCGGGCACGCCAGTTCGGACCGGGCCCACCTCGCGCCGCGTGGCGGCGCTCGCGGAGCTGCTCGGCGCCTTCGACCGCTGGCGGGCTCTCGTTGGACTCAAGCCGCGCGCGGTGCGCGGCGTAGAGGGCGTGCTCCGCGAGGGGCGACGCCGTTGGATGTCGGCCGTCCTCACGACGGTCGGCGGAAAGGACGCATGAAGACGGACAGGGACAAGGGCATTCGGGACTTCAGCATCGTGCTGGCGACCCTGGACGGAGGCCGGCTCGTTTCCGCCCTCACCCAGGAGCTGCGCGGCCTCAACGAGGAGCTGGCCAGCCACGCGGAGACGCAGGGCAAGGCGAAGGGGGAGCTGACCATCAAGTTCACGGTGAACCACGCGGGCGGCAAGGTGCTGATCACCCCGCAGATCACCGTGAAGACGCCGAAGCGCGTCCGCGAGGACGCCGTCTTCTGGCTCAACGAGGACGGCGAGCTGACCGGGTCGAACCCGAAGCAGCTCCCGATGTTCGGGCAGCTCACCGCTGTGAACGGCGGGGGCGGGGGCGAGAGCAAGACGAAGGAGCCCCCGGCCGCGAGCGCCGGAGTGAAGGCGGTTTGACATGGGCAACGGCGATCCGAACAACGTCACGAACAACATCAACTCCCCCGCGCGCGAGGCCGAAGCGGCCGCCGTCGCGGGCATCGTTCGCGAGGCCGAGAAGGCGAAGGTCACCGTCCAGCTCCAGACGGTGAAGGACGCCGCGGGCCGCTCGGCGGAGCTGTTCTTCGCGCCCAACGGCATGCAGCCGCACAGCGTGAAGAAGTACCTCGACGAATACGAGCAGCGCCCCGAACGGAAGAGGGGGACGCTCACCCTCGACGACCTCCCGTCCTTCGTGGAGGCGGTGAAGCTCCACGCGCGCGACACCACGGCGCTCTTCGCCAGCGCGGACAAGCGGACGATCCAGGCCGTCTTCGACTACCACGAGAAGAGCAACGGCCAGGCCGACTGGCTCCAACACCGCGCGGTCTACCCGTTCCCGATCACGCCGGAGTGGGATGCGTGGTCCAACATCAGCGGCAAATGGATCGAGCAGGCGACGCTGGCCCAGTTCCTGGAGGATCACGTCGTCGAGGTCGTCGAGCCCGCGCGCGCAATGGATTTGGCCCGCCGCTGGGCCGAGCAGCTCTCGATCGAGTTCGCGACGCCCGCGCGCATGATGAGCCTCTCGCGCGGCCTGGCTGTCACCGTGGACACGAAGGTCGCGGAGGCGCGCAACCTCGGCACGGGCGAAGCCTCGCTTCGCTTCGAGGAGACGCACCAAGGCGCGGACGGGAAGGCCCTCCAGGTGCCCGGCGCGCTGCTGATCGAGGTGCCGATCTTCCGCGGCGGCAACGCCTACCAGCTCCCCGCGCGGCTGCGGTATCGCCTCGAAAAGGAGAAGGCTGGCATCTTGTGGCAGATCTCCCTGTACCGCGCCGACCTGGCGCTCCGCGATGCGGTCCGCGAGGCCTGCGAGACGGTGCGCGCCGACACCGATCTTCCGCTCTTCTACGGCACGCCGGAGGCCTGACCGATGCACCGCGCGAAGGAGGTCCGTCCGCTCCGCGTCCTCGTCGACACCCGCGAACAGCGGCCGTGGGCGTTCGACGGGAGCGTGATGCGCCTCCTTCGCGAAGAGCGCTCCTCCGCCGCCGTCGAGGTGGTGTGCGAGCGCGGCACCCTGGATACCGGGGACTACGCCCTCGTCGAAGCCCCCGAGCTGGCCCGCATCGAGCGGAAGAGCCTTGGGGACTTCGTCGGGAGCGTCACCCACGACCACGCGCGCTTCATGCGCGAGATGGCGCGGATGACCGCCTACCCCGTCCGCGCCGTCATCGTCGAGGCGGACCTGGCGCAGGTGGTGAGCGCGACGCGCCAGGCCCGCCCGCACAGCGTGGTCGCGTCCGCACTCAAGTGCACCACGGACTACGGCGTGACGGTCGCGTGGGCCAACTGCCGCGACTGGGCCGAGTGGCAGGCAGCTTGGATGCTCCGGAGGGCCTGGGAGAAGCACGTCGCGGCGGCCGCGGCGGCGAGCACGGGCGCGCAAGCGCTGGATTGGAGTGACGTGTGATCACCGAGGAAGAGCTGGCCCAGCGCGTCCGAGACGCCATCGCCGAGGAGCGCGCGAAGGTGACTCTCTACCTGACCTCCGGGCCGGGCGCGGCGATGTCCACGCCCGTCGCGGCGATCAAGATCGGGGAGGGCGCGCACACCCTCGCGACGCGGCAGTTCGCCAGCGTCCCCACCACGGGCAGCGTGATCAAGTGCGACCCGGCGAAAAGTTCAACGACATGCGCGGGGGCAGCGTGAATGCCCAGCTCGATGCGCTCCTGGCGCGGTACCAGCCGCGGGAGGGCGCGACGTCGTGAACCCCGGGAACGTGTACTTCATCCGGTCTGGCGCGCGCGGCCCCGTGAAGATCGGGTACACGCGGAAGGATCCTTCAGCGCGCCTCGCGGACCTTCAGACGGGCTCGCCGGTGCGGCTGCGGTTGCTGGGTTTCATGCCCGGAGCGCCGGCGGACGAACGCAGTCTTCACCGCCGCTTTGCCTCGCTACGCCTTCTTGGGGAGTGGTTTCACCCGTCTCGTGAGCTACTCGATGCACTGGGTTTGAAGGCGGAGCGCGGGAGGCCAGGCAAGCCAGGACCGCGGAAGGGCAGCAGGAAGTCAGCGCTGAGGCAGTATTCAGCGGCGGTTTTTGCGGGCCTGTGCGACGCGGAGGAGGCCGAGGTCGAAGCGGCGTTGGCGGCTGCCGGTCTGGAATTGGTGCGGCAATGAACCCCGAGCAAGCCGCCGTCGTTGCCGCTCCTGTCGGCCCCCTCGCCGTCCTCGCGGGCGCGGGCACCGGGAAGACCCACACCCTCGTCGAGCGCGTGCGCGCCCTCGTCGAGGCCGGCGCGGCCCCGCGGCGCGTGCTCGTCGTCACCTTCTCCAAGGACGCGTGCCGCGAGCTCGTGGCGCGGTGCGAGCGCGCGGGCCTCCAGGGCGTCGACGTCGCAACGTGGCACTCCCTGGCGTGGCGCATCCTCCGCGAGGACGAGACGCGCTTCGCGTCCTGGGAGGTCGACTCGAAGGGGCGCGGCGCGCGGCTCCTCTCGGACGCGTGCGGCCCCAAGGGCGTCGGCTGGGACGGCGCCGATCTCGCGGGGATGCGGAAGCTCCTCTCCCTCGCCGGCGCGAACTTGTGGAGCCCCGACGACTTCGGCGCGCGCGCGGCGACTTTCAAGCTCTTCGGCGCGGAAGCGCGCCTTGCCCTCGAAGCCTGGCAGACCTTCGCCCGGCTCTGCGACGAGGCTCGCTGCCTCACCTTCGACCGCATGCTGGTGGAGGCCGTGCGCCACCTCCAGGCCGACGAGGCCGCACGCGAGTGGTGGGGCGCGCGCTGGGATCACCTGCTCCAGGACGAAGCGCAGGACGCGAACGTCGGCCAGAAGACGGCGGCGGAGCTGCTCGCGCGCGGGCACCGCTCCTACATGATCGTCGGCGATCCGAGCCAGGCCATCTACGCCTTCCGCGGCTCCTCCCCGGGCCACCTTCTCGCCTTCGCGGCCGAGTGGAACGCGCCGACGATCGCGCTCCGGCGCAACTACCGGTGCGGCGCCGTCATCATCAACGCGGCGAACGCGGTGATCGCCCCCGCGCGCGAGCGGCTCCCCGACGAGCTGATCGCGGAGCGCGGTGTCGAGGGGCGCCTGGACGTTGTCGAGGCCGACTCCCCCGACGACGAGGCGCGCGAGCTCGCGGAGCACGTCGCACGCGAGCACGAGGCCGGCGCGCGCTGGTCCGACTTCGCGGTCCTCTGGCGCACGAACGCCCAGAGTCGCGCCGTCGAAGAGGCCTTCCTCCGGCGCGGCATCCCCCACGTCATCATCGGCGGGCAGCCCTTCTTCGAGCGGCGCGAGGTGCGCGGGCTCCTCGCCTACCTCCGCGTCGCGGCCGCGGGATCCGATGCGCGCGAGGCCGACGTGCGCGACTGCATCAACACGCCCAACCGCTTCTTGGGGCGCGAGTTCGTGGGCTCCGTGCTCAACAACCGCTTCCACGGCGAGAGCTGGGCCGACGCGGTCCGCCAGGCCTCGGAGCAGGCCAGGGTGTGGTCGAAACAGAAGCTCGCCGCGCGCCAGTGGACCACGCTGATCGAGGAAGTCTCCCGCGGGATCGCCCTCGCCCAGACCCCCGCCGCGCTGCTCTCGCACGTCGCGGATCGCACCGGATACGTGGAGTGGCTGAAGCGCGAAGACGGCGACGGCGACGAGGGCGAAGGCCGCGCGGGCTCGATCGACGAGCTGATCGCGTGCGCCTCGCGCTTCAAGACGTGCGCCCAGCTCTTCGCCTTCGCGGACCAGGCCGAGCAGGTGCGGCGCGAGCCCACCGGCGACCGCGTGACGTGCTGCTCGATCCACCGATCGAAGGGCCTGGAGTGGCCGCGCGTGTGGGCGATCGGCTGGACCGACGGCTCGCTCCCTCACGCGAAGGGCGACCCCGACGAGGAGCGGCGCCTCGCGTACGTGGCGATCACCCGCGCGCGCGACGAGCTGACCCTTTCGTGGTGGCGGGCGCGCGGCGACGACGCGAAGGAGCCCTCGCCGTTCCTCTTCGACGCGGGGCTCCTCAAGCGCCCCGTGGGGAAGGCGGCGGCGTGACGGCGCCCGCGCAGGACCTCCTTGAAGCGGCGGCCGAGATCGTCTCGCTCGTCGCTCTGGCGCGCGGCACGGTGCGCGACGAGCACGCAGACCGCGTCGTCACCCTCGAGCGCGCCGTCATCGCGGCCGCCGTGCGCGGTCACCTCGACGCGTGGGGCCGAGAGCTGGTGGACGTGGAGGCCTTCGGCACCCCGGGCCGCGCCCTGGCCTGGCTCTGCGTCTGCCGCGCCGCCGACGAGCTCGGCGCCGACCTCCGCCGCGCGCGCGTCTCGGGGCGCGGTGCGATGCTCGGCGCTCGCCGGCCGTGCCCGTGGGACGTGGCGCGGCTCGTCCTCGTGACCGTCCCGCGCGGCACCCTCGCGACGGACGAGCTCCAGGAGCTTCTTCGCGACGCCGCCGACGAGCTGGACGCCGCCGAGCGCTCCCCGCGCGTCCTCCGACCCCTCGACGCGCTCCAGGCCGAACGCCGCCGCGCCCAGCTCTTCGACCTGCTCCTTCCGGCCCTCGTCGCTCTCGACGGTGGTCAGGTGCCCACCGACCTCGACGCGCGGCTCCGTGCCGCCCTCGCCCTTACTGACGGCGCCGCCGCGCCCTCCCGGAGAGCCGCTTGACCCCTGTCGTTGTCGACGCTCACCCCGCTGGGACTCTCGAGTGCACCGACCTTTGGAACGCGGAGGAGCTCGTCGCGCGGCACGGCGCGGACCTCCTTCACGTGCCCGAGCTCGGCGGCTGGTACGGCTGGGACTCCAAGCGCTGGGTCCTCGACAACGCCGGCGCCGAGCGGAAGGCGAAGGCGGTCGCGCGCGCGATGGCGGCCGAATCTGCCACGCGCCTCGCGGAGCTCGCGCGGCGGGCGGCGGACCTCGCCGCGAACGGCGACGACGAGGGCGCCGAGCGCGCGAAGGCGGCGCTCCCCTCGCGCCAGAAGGCGCTCGCGTGGGCGGTGAAGAGCCAGAGCGCGCGCGGGCTCGGCAACATGCTGGACGTGGCCCGTTCGGAGGTGCGCGTCGCGGCCCGCCAGGGCGTCCTCGATGCGGAACCCTGGCTGCTGTGCTGCGCGAACGGCGTCGTGGACCTCCGGACGGGGAAGCTCCGCGAGCATCGGCGCGAGGACCGGATCACGAAGCTGTGTCCGGTGGTGTACGACCCCGACGCGAGGAGCGACATCTGGGACGGCTTCCTCCGCCAGGCGACCGACGGGGCCGACGAGCTCGCCGGCTTCCTCCAGCGCGCCGCGGGGTACTCCCTCACCGGCGACACGCGGGAGGAGAAGCTCTTCTTCGTCCACGGCCCGCCGGCCTCCGGCAAGAGCACCTTCCTCGAGGCGATGAAGGCCACGCTCGGAGACAGCGCGACGACGGCCGACTTCGAGACGTTCCTCCAGAAGAAGGGCGACGCCGGCCCCCGCAACGACATCGCCCGGCTCTTCGGCGCGCGGATGGTCGTCTCGATCGAGGTGGACGACGGCAAGAAGATGGCCGAGGGCCTGGTGAAGACCATCACCGGCGGGGACACGGTGACCGCCCGCATGCTCTACAAGGAGGCCTTCGAGTTCCGCCCGACCTTCAAGCTCTGGCTCGCCGCGAACCACGCACCCAGGGTGAGCGACGACGACGCGGCTATGTGGCGCCGCATCCTGCGGATCCCCTTCGAGCACACCGTCCCGCCGGAGCGGCGCGACCCCCGACTGAAGGCGGCTCTCACCAACCCCGCCGTGAGCGGTCCGGCCATCCTCGCGTGGGCCGTGCGTGGCTGTCTGGAGTGGCAGTCTCGCGGGCTCGGAGTGCCCTCCATCGTCGACGTCGCGACCGAGGCTTACCGCCAGGAGAATGACCCCATCAAGGGCTTCGTGGAAGAGCGGTGTATCCTCGACCCCGAGGACCGGGAGGGATGCTGGGTCGCGAAGGTCTCGCTCCGGAAAGCCTATGAATCATGGGCGGAAGACAACGGGGTCAAGCACACGCTCGGCGCGAGTGAGTTCAAGAAGCGGTTAGCGATGCGTGGCTGTAAGGAGGGCACTCGTCGCCTTGGGAAACACGATGTTGTCGCGTCGTGGTTTGGCATCCGACTAAGGACCTCCGCGGACAACGCGGTGGAGGAGCAAGGGTCATGGTGAGCGGTTGTTCAACGTGCCAGTTTCCGAGGCCGGTTGGTGCCAGTGTGACGCAAGTGCCCGGAATCGCTTATGTAATCGATGTAATCGCTGTAATCGCTTTTCAGGAAACTTTCCTCGTACGCGCGCGCGGGAAGGGAAGTTTACCCAAACACCGATTACAGCGATTACGCGATTACAAGCCCCGGACGGTGCGCCGATGTGCGACGGTGTGCGGTAACAGTGTGGGGGGTCTGCTG
>Ga0194132_10007587_pt1 | contig 16064 bp, 17 predicted proteins | sample TA2KigOf80mmetaG_FD_148612 | JGI IMG/M metagenome (GOLD analysis project Ga0194132, IMG submission 148612) | Freshwater microbial communities from Lake Tanganyika, Tanzania - TA2015054 Kigoma Offshore 80m | ecosystem: Environmental > Aquatic > Freshwater > Lake | place: Tanzania: Lake...
GTTTTTATGAAGGAATTTGACAATATACAAGCCTCCACCGCAGACTATACAGGATTCATATCTTGGAAATTTGCTCAAAAAACTACAAAAACTCCAGAAAATTTTATTTCTTTCATCAAAACTAATCCAGGATACGATATTTACGCAGTGCAACCGCACCCTCTATATTATTTTCCGCAAGGAATATGGATGCAGGGAGATCGCTTTCATCCTAATTTAATAAAGATTATGCACCTAGCAATTAAAGAACTCGATTTAGATTCCGATATCCTTCACTACACATTAGATTCTAGTAGGTTAGTGACCTGTAATTACTGGGTAGCCACCAAGCAATTTTGGAAAACATATCAAGAGTACACACTGCCTGTAGCTAATCTACTCATTGAGCAAAAGAGTAGCTACATTTCTCAACTGCTTACTACCCTAACTCCAGGAGATAAATCTCATGTCGGCAACCTTTTTCCATACATAATGGAAAGATTAATAGTCTCTCTACTTATGCAACATAAAGCTATTAAGGCTAGAATTTGGCACACGCACGAAAAAATTCAATTAGGAAAGTAGCAATGTGGACAATACCTCCCTCAATTGAGGTAGAAATATACAAACAAAATCATCCCGAACTTCAAGCCTTATCAGACTCAGAGCTCCTTTTTCACTATAATACAATAGGAAAAGAGCAAGGGCACACACCCAATCGACTACAAACTCGGCAAGATTTTATAAATATTATTCCTCGCACCCTAAAAATACTAGAAATAGGACCTTTTAATTCCCCTATTCTTAAAGGTGCAAATGTATACTATGCCGATACTCTTTCTACTTTGCAACTTACTCATCGTGCTAGGAGCCTTGGTCTTTCGGCACACAATATACCAAACATAAACTACGTTTTAGATTCATCAGGACTCCATAACATCTCAGATAGCTTTGATGTGATAGTGAGTAGTCACAATATTGAACATTATCCTGATTTAGTATCGCATCTACAGCAAATAAAAGCCAAACTCAACCCCAATGGTAAATATTTTATCTTAATCCCAGATAAGAGATATTGCTTCGATAGAAGCATTAATCCCTCTTCTATTGCGGACATTTTAGATGCTTTTTTTGCAAAAAGAACAAAACATACTACAAAAAGCATAATAGAACACAGAGCCTTAACTACCCATAATGATACTAAAAAGCATTGGGAAGAGCAGGCAGATAGCTTTAACTATCCAGATATTTTCAAAATCCAAAATGCTATCACTGAATCGGCTTCGTCAGAAAATGAATATATAGATGTCCATGCGTGGCAATTCACTCCCACAAGTTTTTCACAAAATCTCGATCTATTAAAAAATCTAGGCCTAATTGACCTTACACTAGAAGCTATTTACGAAACTCGATATGGGCAGAATGAATTCTGGGCCATATTAACATAACTTACCTATACTATTCTTGATAGGATATATAAATTCAACCTATTGATCTGTTCATCATAGGATGTAACGTATTCCCTCAAATAAACGGAGAAGAATGGGTGTCCTCTTTTTCCACAATCTGGCAAAATGCTGCGCAACAGCTACTACCTCTTGCTCAAACTTTAACATTACCCCACAGTTTTAGTCTTGCTGCAAAGAATTGCACTGTCCTAGTAGAAACTAGAGAAATTCCTCATTTAGAGTCTATTCTACGAATTCATCTTCATCACTTGAGCGATGCGTGGGAAGTAGTTATTTTTTGTAGCGAAACTAATCTCAGCTATATTCAAAACATTGCAAATAAAATTAGCAAAAATATTCAAACAAAACTCATTTACAAGCCTATAAACGACATTGTAGACTACAACTCCCTCCTACTTGATCCATGGCTTTGGGATCAATTAGCTAAATATGATCGTGTTTTATTTTTTCAACCTGATGGCTTTCTTCTGAGACATGGCATAGAGGATTTTCTACAATACGACTATATCGGCGCCCCCTGGAAGCACAACATAGCAGTCACCCCAACCAACGTGGGCAATGGTGGCTTTTCTTTAAGAAATCCAAAGCTGTGCCGTAAAGCACTAGACTTATTTTCTAACACTGACCTACAAACCTCCTACAAGTACCATCTAATTGGTAACTCTCTTCCAGAAGATGTATTTTTCTCAATTGCTTTAGATCGCCTAGCCAACTCCAATCTTCCAGATCCTCACATTGCCTCTTCTTTTTCTGCGGAAACTGCTCCGTATAAGCAGGCTTTAGGGTGGCACGCATTATGGAATGGCGAAAAAACATGGCTAACTACTCTTCAAAACACCATTAGGCAAATAATTAAAACTCCTGGTATACGATATCAAAAACCCAAGGCAGTTATCTACAATGAGCATATGTCAACACTAGGAGGTGGAGAGAGATCAACGCTATGCTATGCAAAAGCGTTTGAATCGCTTGGTTACGACACTTGCATCATAGGCGCAACTAAACCTCCCACCAGCGAGACAATCGTTCGTGTTTTTGGCGAAGAATTTCAAAATATTTTGATAAAGCAAGTATCTAATCCTAGCCTATACTGCCGAACAGAAAAGCCTTCTATTCTATTAAACCACACCTGTGATAGTATTCTACCTAAGCAGCTTGGAGCCTTCAATATATATTCACTAATGTTGCCTCCTCCTAACGACTCCTCTTCAAAGGCCATAACTAACTACGATCTAGTTCTAGCCAATTCATCATTTACGATTGAACACACCAGTAGATCGAATCTTCAGGTAGTTCTGCGTAAATTATTACCACCAGTATCTATTCCTAATTATGTACCTACTAAAAAAAATAAACGGATAATGCATGTGGGTAGATATAGCATACATCTACATTGTAAAAACCAACTGATCATTATGCAAAACTTTATCGCAGCAAAGGATAAGTACCCAGTACTACACGACTGGGAGCTCCATCTAGTAGGAAATTACAACCCTCTCTATAAAACTGATGAAGAGTACTTCTCCAAATGCCTCGCCCTAACAGAAAGTAGAGAAGATATCAAGATACACTCTCAACTTAATAACACCGAACTAATAAATATGCTAAATAGTAGCTTTGCATATGTACACGCAACCGGCGCCTTTGATCGCCCCCCTCGCGAATGCGAACATTTTGGTCTTAGCGTTATCGAAGCAGTAGGATGTAATTGCTATCCGTTACTCTATCATAGGGGAGGATATTTCGATCTAGTTAAGAACTATGTCCAGTTCTCTTCTGATGTAGAACTTATAGATGGATTCGCTTCTATAGCAAGTTTATGGGAGGTAGAGTCTATAAATATTCAATTGGAAGAAAATCGTAGCAATTTGCAGCAAGTAACTCAGCACTATTTTACTAATCAACTTTCTAATTTTTTAAAGAGGAAATAGCAATGACGCAATCAACTAACGAGCAAATATTTACAGATATTTACAAACAAAAATTATGGGGAACAGATAAAGGAGCTCAATTCTATTCTGGTGAAGGATCCCATTCCTCCATGGTTACTAGTGTCTATGTTCAAGCGATCACTAATTTTATAACCCTACTAAGCACTAGCAATAAGCCCACGGCCGTAGATCTTGGCTGCGGCGACTTTTTTATAGGTAGCAACATACATCATCTATTTAGTAACTATATTGCTTGCGATGTTGTAAGTGATCTTATAAATCATCATAAAAAAAAGTTTCATCATCTTAATGTAGACTTTAGACAATTGGACATAGCAAAAGACGACTTACCACAAGCCGAAGTAGGATTTGTTAGGCAAGTTCTCCAACATCTTTCCAATGAAGATGTAAGAGCTTTTACACACAAAGCCGAAAGATCATTCAAGTATCTCGTATGTACGGAACATGTACCAACTAATGTTGATTTTGTCTCAAATATCGATAAACCTTCTAACTACAATATTCGACTAGAACTTAATAGTGGCATCGACCTTACTAAGCCTCCATTTAATCTTCATGTTAAAAAGCAAGAAATTCTTTGCGCTGTTCCAGGTGTTCCAGCAACATGCGGTGGAATTATTATAACAAAAGCTTATCATTTATAGTAGAGAGATTGCGTGTACTACAAAATGAACAAAGTCTTAATAGAAAAAGACACACCTTGTACGGTTTGGTTTCATACAAATGGCTTAGATAGAGTTCGGATTACCAACCCAAAGCCAAAGATTCTATTTTTAAACAATTGTGTTGTAGATGGATCTAACTTTACTCTTTCATCAAAGGGTAGTTACATTTTTCGTGGACCAGATAGAGACCTCCTTCACACCAGTACTGCAAGTAGGACCCTAACTAAACCCACCATAGTGGTAGGCAACCACGCAGGAAGATATAACTATTATCATCTCCTGTACCAGGCAATTGTACCCTTACTTTATTTAAAACTTAATCTACCAAATTTTAATGAATACTCAATACTCGGGCCTTCAGGTTCTTCCTCTTTACCCGAAATGCTTGAAGTATTCGACATTGCAAATGAGTACATCAAGGCAGATAACTACCTTTATAATATAGAAAACGTAGTATTTACCGATTTAAATAATCAACAATCCTGTCCGCTAGAAGCGCACAAACCTATACTAGACCACATTAATCGTTATTGCACTCCTTTTACAGAAGCAGTCAGCAATAAAATCTTTATTTTGCGAGAAGACGCAGTTCATAGAAAAATCCTAAACGAAATGGCTGCTGCTGAATTAGCTTCAAAATTTGGTTATGAACCTGTTACTCTAAGTAAATTATCTTTTAAACAGCAGATCTCATTATTTTGGAATAGTTCCTCTATCATAGGTCAACATGGAGCTGGCCTAGCAAATTTAATTTTTTGCAATGAAAACGCCAGCATAGTCGAGATACTTAACAGTGACTTTATTAACCATTGTTTTTTTGTGATAGCAAAGAGTAAAGGAATGAATTACACCGGACTCATTAATAGAGCCAACATTTCCTCAGACTCGGATTGGAATAAAACAACTTCGCTCATTAATCTAAATTTATTAAAAGATTACTTACAAAATCAATAAGGAGATAAGATGGAATTTCTACAAAAACTAAAACAAGAAGCCTATACCAATGTTGACATGCGAGGACATAGCCCTAACTTTTATGGTCTCATTCGTCCCGAACTAGCCAGTACTGTGGAGCAATTATTAACACAACATCTTCACAAAGAAGAGCTCTTTATTGTTGAAATAGGCTCGTATGTGGGATATTCTGCTTTAGAAATAGCAAAAGTATGTAAAAAATTAAATAAAAAATTTCAAATATTATGTATAGATACTTGGTTAGGTAGTCCTGAATTCTACACACAGTCGCATTGGCTTTTTTTAAATAAAAAAAATGGTTATCCAACTATATTTTTTCAATTTGTGAAAAATGTCAAATATTTTAACATGGAAGATTCAATTGTACCCCTACCTCTCACGAGTGTTTCAGCAGCTCACCTTTTAAGGCATTATAATTTAAAACCAGATCTCATCTATGTAGATGCAGCTCATGAGTATGAAAGTGTTAAAATGGATTTGGAAAGCTATTACCCACTGATCAGCGACAACGGGATTATACTTGGTGATGATTTTTGCTGGGATGGAGTGAAGAGAGCTGCTTTAGATTTCACTCAACAAAACCATTTAAGTATACACAATGTAGGTGAAGCACTCTGGTGGTGCAAAAAAATAGTACCACATATTTAGGAGTACTGTTATGCTATGTATAGGTCATAGTTTGGTTTCTTCTTTACATTTTGCTGCCTCAAAGAGCGGTTTAAACTCTTTTCTATACTATCTTTCTAGGGTAGAACCTAGGAACACCAGTCAAAAGTTTAAATTAAGTGAGATAGAGGAGCATTTCCCACTACGAACCTGTCCACCCGTATTTATAAATATCTTTGGCATCGAAATGTTACTATCTCAATTTAACACTCATCACCCTTTTGATTTTTACGTAGAGGATAACACCAGCTTTCTACCTGGAGCACAAATAGTTCCACAAGAAATAATAGAGGAATGTGCAGATAGCATGCTACGTGGTTTAAAATACAAAGAATTTCTAATCGAGATTCAACGAGTAATCACTCACAAATTTGGAAATGTACCTATTTATCATCTTCCACTACCACCAGTATCGAAACTAACCATTTTTGGCAGCGAGAACTCAACTAGCCTAAATTGGGAGGATGTAATACAAAGAAGACCGACAAATATCCACGCCAACCAAAAAATAAGAGACCTACTTGATAGCAAAAAAAAAGAAATAGCAGAAAGTTTAGGTATGATGTATTTACAGAATCCTCCTGAAGTATATGATGAGGAAGGCTTTTTACATACAAAAGGATTTTTTGACGGCTTTCACGCTAACGACACTTGGTATGGTATGCTCTTTTTAGATATGCTTCGAAAACAAGGAATATTATGAATAGTCCATATATTAACGCTTCAGACACTGCTTTTTGGCGCAAGTCTATCAATCAGTCAATCTATCGATTTGACACTCCTTTTAAACTAAAAAGCACAGATAAAATCATGACAATAGGTAGCTGCTTTGCTCGTAGAGTTATGGCTGAGCTCAAAAATAGAGACTGTAATGTATTAATCACTGAAGACTTACATCCAGGAACACTCGACCTTATTCCTATAATGTGCGAAGCAACTTTATTCCCATTTTACGATGAGCTGTTAAATTCTAAAAAAAACAATCTGAGAGCTAAATATAATTATGGCATATTTACAGCAAGATATGATGATATATATAATTCAGGACAACTAAATCAACTTCTTCACCGCGCGCTAGGTAAGACCTATCAGGAAACTATATGGCAAAGACAAGACGGTCGTTATGTAGATGCTTTTAGGCCTAAAATTAATCCCGAAGGTTTTATTACCCAGACAGAACTTATGGCCGATAGAGAATATCATCTGCAAGCCGTTAAAAAAGCTTTTTTAGAGCTTGACGTATTAATTTTTACGTTTGGGATAGCTGAAACTTGGCACTCTAAAATCGACGGTGCTATATACCCTATAGCCCCAGGGGTCGTAGGCGACACCTTCGACCCCAATCGCCACGGGCTTAATAATTTTAGAGTTGCTGACCTTATACGTCATTTTAATGAGTTTTACCAAAACTTGAAAGAAATTAATCCAAAAGCTAAGGTTATTTTAACCGTGTCCCCTACACCATTAATAGCAACAGCTACCTCAGAACACATAATATCAGCTAACATGCGCAATAAAAGTGTTCTACGAGCAGCTTGTGCTGAGATTGTGGAGAGCCACAATTCTATAGCCTACTTTCCTGCATATGATCTTGCATTAAGTGGAGCCTTTTTAGGTAAAAAAAATTTTGAAGACGACTGGCGCACTCCAACAAAAGAATTTATTTCTCAAATCATGGATATTTTTTTTGCTAGTTTTTTTGAGGCCACACAGTCAACTATACAAAAAACCAACAGGCTATTCGACCTATCTACCATCAATCACGATAAGGGAATATGTGACGACATTATTTCACAAAAGTAGATATAAATCTCTAACATCTATAATTACGCAACTAAGGCGAGACAAAATATGCATGTAAAAACAAAAAGAGACGAATTGAGATGATAAATCTCATAGGACAAAGCTTATGCATCTGCCTTAAAAAGGCTAGTGATCATTTAAATTTACCTTGTAAATATACTCCTACCTACCATAAACAGCCTTTTGACTCAATAAGTTTTGATTTAGAGGTAGGTCCAGTAATCCTTTCGTTTGAAGGATTAGAACATTTTATGTTATCTTACTACTTACACTGCCCAGTAATAGTTGCCAACATGCCTTCATACGCAAAAGAGGCCAATTTAAATCTACATAATTTAGGATATTATGACAAAATTTATAAAAATTCGTACGACACCTGTCTAAATTCTTTAGATGAGATAAATGAAAAAGCTACCCTGCTTCCGAGGGGTCTACTAGAAGCTCATGTTGAGCATATTCTAAATGATTGTAGATATTTTGAAGCTTTAGAATACACATTAAGTGTTGTATTCAATAAAATAGGTAAAGTACCGATTTTCCACCTTCCATCAGTGCCTGTAGCTAATATTAATAGCGCAATTTCAGAGAATAAAGTAGCCTTATCGCTTAAGATACAACAAATTGTAGACGCAAAAAAGAAAGAGATTTTTGCCAAATTCGGCGGCCTTTATTTAGATCGACCAGATAATGTTACAGACGAATCAGGGTTTCTAAGATCCGAGTATTGTGCAGATAGCGTACACGGCAATTTGCTATATGGTATAGTGCAACTAAATCAAATGAAATCGCTGGGGATCATATGAATCATCCCTACAAAGATATACCAACTCGAGCTCATTGGTTTAAGCAAAAACCCGATGATCCTATTATTATTCCACGTTTTACAATAAAAAAAGAAGATAAAATTGTTAGTGCAGGTAGCTGCTTTGCTCGAAGAATAGCGACAAGTTTAAAAAAACGAGGACAATATCTTATAACTGAAGCTCTTGATCCTGTATTTACAAACGAATGCGTTAAATATAACTACGGTATTTTTTCTGCTAGATATGATAACATCTACACAGCAAAACAACTACTTCAGCTTTTTGAAAGGGCTTATGGAGAATTTAAGCCTGAGGATGGAATTTGGCTGAGGTCCGACGGAAAATTTATCGACGCATTTCGGCCTCGCATAACTCCCGGCGGTTATTTTACTGTTCAGGAGCTAATAATCGATAGAAAAAATCATTTCAACTGCGTAAGACAAGCATTTGAAAAATTAGATGTATTTATTTTTACATTAGGTCTTACAGAAGCGTGGCTATCAAAAAAAGATAATGCTGTTTATCCTTTATGCCCCGGTGTTGATGGTGGATCTTTCGATCATGATAAATATTATCTAAAGAATTTCACTACTACCGAAATTATTTCTGATTTTTTAACTTTTACCAATAAATTGCAACAAGTGAATCCTAACGCTAAGATAATAATTACAGTTTCTCCTACTCCTATTATCGCAACCGCAACTAATAACCACATACTAACAGCTAACTTTTATACTAAATCAGCATTAAGAGCTGCTTGTTCTGAAATTATACTTAATAATAACCAGATTGATTATTTTCCGAGTTACGAACTGATTTTGAGTGGTTGCTTTTCTGAGCTTAATAATTTTGAGGTAGATGGTAGAACACCTACAGAAAATAGTATTGCAAATGTAATGAATACTTTTTTTCAAGCTTTTTTTGAACAAAATTCTGAACATTCATACAATAATACAACATCGCCACCTATGCCCTCTAATTTTGGATATGAAATATGCGATAATATTCTTGAAGAATTTCAAAGCTCTAAAACAACCAACACTTCTCAGTCATAGGAGATAAGAACTAATTTGGACAGATCTGATTTAAAATCAATTGGTGTTGGAATAACCACGTTCAACAGACCCAACGTTCTCGAAGTTGCATTAAAACATTGGACTCATTATTCTTCAACAATCACAAATCTCAAGGTAGTGGTAGTAGATGATGGTTCTTCACAGGATAACCAAATTCAAAATGAACAACTCTGCAGCCGTTTTGATATTCATTATATTTATCAAATCAATCAAGGAATTGCGACTGCTAAAAACACATGCCTACAGTATCTATATTCAAATGACTACATTTTTCTTGCTGACGATGACACCTTTCCTGTTCGCACTGGCTGGTCAGGGTGCTTTATTGAAGCATCGCTTTTAACTCAAAATCACCATATGATGCTAACCGACACCCACTTCATGGATAGAAACACTCAAGTTCAAAATCAAATTATTCAAGAAAATGATATAATTTATTCTACGCTATTTTGTCAAGGAGTTCTTTTATTCATGACTCAGGAAGCCCTCCACGTTGTTGGAGCATTTGACCGTAGGATGAAATTCTACGGTCACGAACACTCTCAATGGTCCCTCCGCGCCCATAGAGCTAACCTAACCCCTTCTGGAAAGTTTATAACTCCTAAAGCGGCAAATAACTTTTTTTATAGTTTGGATTTCCATTTTCCAGCTCGAGAGCCTCCCTTAGGTGGAGTACAAAATTTTACGAGCTCCATAGAAACAGATGTTATTAAAATAACAACACTACAAGATTCTATAAATTATAATGCTCAATTTCTTGAAGAAGCCATAATCTGGCTTCCGTTTTAAGTCACTACGAGGAAAACTACATGAAAAAATTATTAGTTCTTGTTCCTTCGAGGAAGAGATATGATAAAATTGTTGATTTTTATCAATATTTTAAACAACACTCTCATATCGCAGATCTATGCATAGGATTAGATGACGACGACGCTCATAACTATCCAAAATTTGAAAATGTTATTTACGATATAAATACCAATCTATGTCTTAATGATAAACTTAACCTGTTAGCTACGAAACATGCCGATAAATACCAATATTTAGGGTTTCTAGGAGATGATCACTGGGTAAGAACTCCCAATTGGGATTCTAAAATGATAGAAGCTATCGAGAATATTACGAATGGTATTGCATATGGAAACGACTTGATACAAGGAGAGCTACTGCCTACCGCTGTGATCCTTGATTCACGCATTGTGCGAGTTTTAGGCTACATGGCTCCACCTAAGCAGAGACATCTTTATCTAGATAATTTCTGGAAAGATCTAGGACAAGCATTAGGCACACTGAGGTATGTTGAGGACACCATAATCGAACACATGCATTTTACTGTTGGTAAGTCGGAGATCGACGAGTTATATATTGAAAACAACGCTACTGAGAGATTTAATTCAGATCGAAAATTATATGAAGAATACATACAAAATGATTTTACAAAAGATATTATAAAACTTAAGAGCGAATTACCGCAATAATTCGCACTCCAGCAGTCCCTTTTTAAGGTGTCGATTTTCCAGATACAGTCTAAATATCCTTTCAGGATAAAAGCAATGGAGTCCATGTGTAGGACCATTCCACCAAATCGGAACAACTACATGGCCATCACACTTTCCATATAGGATTCTTTTATCCATAATGTGCTCTGCATTTTCTTTAGTCATTTTAGAATAAATATCTTCAATACATTCCCACAATCGACAGTAATGACTCATCCCTTCTCTTCCACCATACGCGTATATGTCGCAGATGTCTGTACTGTGTCTTCCTTCGTGATATCCTTTTTCGCATCCAAAACAAAAAGGATGACCATGATTACTACTGGGTAGCGAAGGAATATAGATATCCTGGGAATTAAAATTAACTAACGAGGGAAGAATGCTTAAAATATTTAGATCTGACCGCAACTTGATCACGAGATCATACTTTACACCAGTCTCAAGCTCGTTTTCAACCATTAACGAATATGCTCTATAAACACTATAAAGCTGAGATTCAATTCTAGTCGGCAGAGCACTAAGCATAATCCAATTAGTACTCATTTGACTCCGATCAGTATAAGGCTCTCTTATGAGCTCAGGAGAGAATTCAGGACAACCATAAACGTAAGGTTTTTGATTAAGTGTTTTCGCCTGTTCTAAGAATTGATCGTTATTGTCAATTTGAAACCTTACAATCTCAGGCATTAGTTTTTGAACTTTCCGAATATCAATTTGCCCTTGTTTGCTAGGTATAGGTCCATATTTTTTATCTACAACTTGGAATCCTTGCGTATCCCATGTGTGGAGAAATACATCTGCCTTCAATGGTAAGATCAAGTTTTTACGAATATTAACATAGGTACGCTCAAACGATCTCAAATGACCTGTTAATAACACAGCAACCTTGAACTGCTCTCTGCCGTCGCTAACATCGTACAATACTTTTTCTTTTAGTTTTGGTTTTGCAGCCCTATCTAGGGTGAGTTGGATAATCTCATCACAATAGGCAAAGTTCCGGTTTACCTCTTGCCTACTTTGCCGTGTCAGACTATTCACGTGATATTCAAGCTCAGCTTTTGAAGGAATACGATCTAAGAAATCCCTAAATTGTTTTAGTACAAAGTCTTTATCATTTAATTTGATATACATATTGATTTTCTCATAAAAGATAACAAAAGATCATCTGACGATAAAAGTTTTTAAATTAAGATTAATATCAATAGTGACCGCACCAGACCCGAACGAAACTCAGATAGTCTTTCTACAATGATCTGATCCAGGTAATAGATATATGAAAATAGCCATAATTGGGACTGGATGGATAGGTTGCCATCTAGCATTGAGGCTTCATCCTCATTACGAAGTTACTCTTTTTGAAAAAAATGACTTCTTTTCTCAAACTTCTTTTAAAAATCAAAACAGATTACATCTAGGATATCACTACGCTCGTAGCAGCGCGACTCGCAATCTATGCACAACAACATTCCAACGGTTCATATCGGATTATGGATCGCTAACCTCAACGTTGCCAAATAACATATATGCAATTCCAACTCACGGCTCCGTTCTAGATTATAATACATATCTAAAAATTTTCTCTGAATATAATCATAGCTCTATATCTCTTCCTTATCTTAGAAATATAGAAGGAGCAATTAAAGTCGAAGAGCGTTTCATTGACCCAATAAAGGCCCAACATTTTTTTCTCAATAGATTACAACAACTTGTTACCTACAGAGAAATTATAGACGCTAATGAACTATCTTCTAGCTACGACTTAGTAATTAACTGCTCTAATAATCAATTATCACCCATTGGTGATAATTATTACTCAGAAGAATGCGAACTTCTCATTTACAAAATAAAAAAGCAGCCACCTTTCGACGCACTAACACTGGTAGACGGTCCTCTTTTCTCAATCTTTCCCTACGGCACCAATCTCATCTCCCTATCCGACGTCGAATATACCCCCGCTAAACTCACTACCACCGATCTCCGCCGTCTAGCGGAAAGTCGCGTTCAACTTTATTTTCCTGACTTTACTCAATACTACGAGTATACTACTTCAGTGCTCTCATTAAAGGCTAAAATTAATAATACCACAGCCAACCGCGCGCCAGTCATTGAGCAACAAAATAATGTTATAACCACGTTTACAGGAAAAATTCAAGGAATCTATTACATAGAAGACTACATGAGATCTATATGCGAGTTTTAGTTGGCAACACAGGACTAATAGGCAAAACTCTATTAGAGCAGCAAGCTTTTGATCTAGAGTTCAATTCCTCCAATATTCACCAGTTTAACCAACTAGTTTCAGGTGGAGCCACCCTTTATCTCAGCTGTCTACCCGCCACTAAATGGCAGGTCAATAACAATATCATGAGCGATTTGCAGAATATATACTCTATTATTGAGCATATTAAAAATACATCTTTTGATAAAATCTACCTCTTTTCTACCATTGATGTCTATGCAAACACCTCACTCGAGGCTAACGAAAGCATTCTTCCAACCATCACTCAAATCAACTATGGCTCCAACAGATATATTTTTGAACTATTAGTACAGCAAATACTTCAATTCAATTCAATAAGAATTATTCGTCTACCAGCCTTATTTGGTAAATTTCTGAGGAAAAATATTCTTTTTGATTTACTAAATAATCACAATCTTGATCGTATCAATCGAAACTCGCAATATCAATGGTATGATCTAAGCGATTTATCATCTGATCTAGCTGAGATAGATCAAAGAAATCTAACACTGTGTAATCTTTTCACAGAACCATTACATACTGACGATATCATAAACAGATTTTTCTCAAAACAAGCTTCTGTCGGCTTTTATAGTACACAACCAATAATTTATAATTATCACACTCAATATAGCAATAGTTCTTACCCCTACTGGCGCAATAAGGACTATGTCTACTCTGCATTAGGAAAGTTTTTAGATGAAGCTCGGAGTTAGTAACATAGGTTGGCCGCAAGATAAGGTAAATAGCTACGCATCTCTTGCAGTTCAACTAGGTTTTGATTACGTGGAGGCAGGTTTTACAAAAATTCCTTCTACCGCTCCAGTTTTAGCTACTCAGAGCATATTTTACGGAGCTGATATTTCATCTTTTCAGCAGGTAGATCAAGTATGCACTCATTTGATTCGGGTTTTAGAATTTTGCAAATCGCATCGTATACAAGTAATTACACTAGGCTCTCCTTCGATGAGAAAGGGTGACAAAGCTTATTTATTACATAGCCTGCAACATATTGCAAGCATACTAGGCAATGTCTCGATATGCATTGAACCTAATGCTTCAAAGTATGGCGGCGATTACTATCACACGTTAGACGCTATTGTTCCTGATTTACCTACCAATATTGCAACAATGATCGATACAGGCAACCTTATACTAGAAAACGTCAACTGCTTTACGTCATTCGAAAGATATCAACATATTATTAGGCATATTCATTTTTCAACACCCACCCTTAAAGCTATTTCGGACTTTGGTTTTTATAAAGAATTCCTCTCTTTTTTGAAAGAGAGATACTACACCGGCCTGGTAACGTACGAACTGATCGATGACGACATAGAGAGACATATGCAAACTTATATTGAGAATATTAGGTCCACATAAAATAATCATTGGAGCTAAAATCAAAATGACAAAAGGTATAATTCTTCTTGGCGGAAGTGGAACTCGCTTACACCCTTCAACTAAAGTTATTTCTAAGCAATTACTTCCTGTATACGATAAACCAATGTGTTACTATTCCTTATCAATGCTACTTTTGGCAGGCATTCGTGACATTTTAATTATCTCTACTCCTCATGATATGCCTCTATACCAATCTCTACTTAAAGATGGCTCGCAATGGGGTGTTAATTTTAGCTATGTAGTTCAAGCAACTCCAGCAGGTCTTCCGCAAGCCTTTACGCTAGGGGCAGACTTCATAGGAAGCGATAGTGTCATGCTAGTACTTGGCGATAATATTTTCTACGGTAGCGGACTAACCGGACAACTAACTAAAGCAGTTAATGACAATCAAGGAGCTACTGTTTTTGCATACAAGGTGCCAGATCCAGAGAGATTTGGTGTTGTAGAAGTAGACCAAGATGGAATAGCTATTTCTCTTGAAGAAAAGCCTCAATCACCTAAGTCTGACTTGGCTGTTGTAGGACTTTACATTTGCAATAATGATGTTGTGAAGTATGCTCAACAACTAACTCCTTCAGCAAGAGGGGAATATGAAATTGTAGATATCTTGCAAAAATATATGGAGCAGACAACGCTTAAGGTTGAAAAATTAGCTAGAGGTATCACGTGGCTAGATACTGGTACTCATGATTCTCTTTTGCAAGCGTCTAATTTTGTTTATACTATTCAAAATAGGCAAGGCAAGGGAATAGCTTTTCCTGAAGAAATAGCTTTTAATAAGGGCTGGATTTCTTTAGAGCAGCTAGATATACTGGCCTCGCAACATAAAGGTCCTTACGGACAATATCTAAAAGATATTGTCGAGATTCATTCTTAAGGTACACTACAATGAAAAGACAAGAAACATTACTCCCAGGCGTTCTACTACTCGAACTTGCAAAGCATGCAGACTCGCGTGGCTTTTTTACTGAAAGTTATAGTGAGCGTACCTTTACCGAATTAGGTATTCGCACTAAATTTGTTCAAGATAATCATTCTCTATCACAAAAAGGTGTCGTTCGTGGATTACATTTCCAAAGCGCTCCAGGGCAGGTTAAGTTAGTAAGATGCACTAGAGGTGAGATATTGGATATTGTTGCAGATATAAACCCACATTCCCTCACCTATAGGAAATGGATAGCAGTAAAGCTTAGCCCTAAATTAAGTAACATGCTTTATATTCCAGGTTGCTACGCTCACGGTTTTGCGGTATTAAAAGGACCAGCCGAGGTTCAATACAAATGCTCAACCTTCTATAATGCAAGTATCGAGAAAACTATCAAGTATGATGACCTCGAACTCAATATCAACTGGCGAGTTAAGAATCCAATTGTCTCTGATAGAGATAGTAATGCACCATCATTGCAGCAATATTTAGATTCTTTACCAAAAATCTGGAGATAGCCACATTAAATGAATCTTTGGCATGATTTTAAAACTAATAATCAAAACTTAATTTATAAGTGGACTCACTATTTTCCTATCTACGAGAGAC
>Ga0194132_10007588_pt1 | contig 16062 bp, 13 predicted proteins | sample TA2KigOf80mmetaG_FD_148612 | JGI IMG/M metagenome (GOLD analysis project Ga0194132, IMG submission 148612) | Freshwater microbial communities from Lake Tanganyika, Tanzania - TA2015054 Kigoma Offshore 80m | ecosystem: Environmental > Aquatic > Freshwater > Lake | place: Tanzania: Lake...
CTTGACCTCGTCGTACTTGAGATCGGTGGTCAGCAGCCCGACGGCGGAGGTGATGCCGGGGAACGCCGGGACGACCACCTCGGGGATGCTCAGCATCGCGGCAACTTCGGCGCCGTGCAGCGGGCCTGCGCCGCCGAACGCGACCAGACTGTGCTCGCGCGGGTCGATCCCCTTCTGGACCGTGCGCGAGCGAATGGCGTTGGCCATGTTGGCATTGAGGATGGTGACGACGCCTTCGGCCGCCTCGATGAAATCGAGGCCGAGCCGGTTGGCGAGCCGTGTGATGGCCTCGCGGGCCGCGCCATCATCGAGCGGCATTTCGCCGCCGAGGAAGTTGTCGCGGTCGAGCCGCCCCAGCACGAGATTGGCATCGGTCACGGTCGTCTCGGTACCGCCGCGACCGTAGGCGGCAGGCCCGGGCCGGGCGCCGGCCGAGCGCGGTCCGACCTTGAACGCGCCGGCCCGATCGACATAGGCGATCGAGCCACCACCGGCGCCGATCGTGCGGATGTCGATCATCGGCACCATGACCGGGAAGCCGGCGATCCAGGTGTCGCGGGCCGAGGCCTCGCCGAAGGTTCCCTCATGCACCAGCCCGATATCGGCGCTCGTACCGCCAACATCGAAGGTGATCAGGTTGCGCCGACCGGAGAGCGCCCCGGTCCAGGCGCCGCCGAGCACCCCGGCGGCCGGCCCCGACATCAGGGTGTACACCGGCTTCTCGGCGACCAGCGCCGCGGTCGCGACGCCTCCGTTCGAGCGCATGATGCGCAGGTCGCCGCCGATGCCGGCGCGCCTGAGCGCGCCCTCGAGGCCCTCCATGTAGGCGCGCACCTTCGGCCCGATGAAGGCATTGAGGGCGGCGGTCGTAAAGCGCTCGAACTCGCGAAACTGCGGCGAGACCGAGGCCGATGTGGTGACAAAGGCACCGGGGTGTTCGGCCTGCATCAGCGCCTTGGCGCGCTCCTCGTGGCTCGGGTCGATGTAGGAGAACAGGAAGCACACGGCGATCGCCTCGACGCCCTCGGCCTTGAGCGCGCGGGCGGCCACGCGGACCTCGGCCTCATCGAGCGGTAGCAGCACATCGCCGCGCGGTGGGCGGATGCGCTCGGTCACCACCTTGCGGTGACGGCGACGCACCAGCTCGCGGTCTTGCCACGGGATCTCCTGGCGGATCGAATAGTGCTGCGGCCGCTGATGGCGGCCGATGTGCAGGATGTCGCGGTAGCCCTTGGTGGTGACCACGCCGGTCCTGGCGCCCTTGTGCTCGAGGATGGCGTTGGTCGCGATCGTGGTGCCGTGCAGGACATGGTCGATCGCCGCTGCCGCGATGGTGCTGCGCCGACACAGTTCGAGAATGCCAGCAACGACACCCTCCGCCGGGTTGTCCGGCGTTGTCGCCACCTTGTGCACCGCGGTGCGGTTGCCATCGGTGTCGTAGAGAACGAGATCCGTGAACGTGCCGCCGACATCGACGCCGATCAACTTCATGCCATGTCCCTCACCCTTGCGCACCCACCACGCGGTCGTGCCGTTTGCCGCCGAGCTGCGCCGGCAGCGTGAACTCGTTGCCGCCCATGATACCGGCCGGCCGGAAGATCAGAATGCCGAGCATGAAGATCGCCAGCGCCACCTCTGTCAAGCCGACCGGCGCGGCCACCACGACGTCACCGATCGTGAAGCCGGCCTCGATGCGGCGGAACACTTCTGTCACCGTGGTCACCGCGATGACCCCGACAACCGCTCCGGCCAGGCTGTTGCGACCGCCAATCACCAGCATCGCCAGGGTGATGACGGTGATATTGAGGAAGAAGGCATCGGCCGACAGAATGCCGAGGTAATGGCCGTGCAGCACCCCGGCCAACGCCACGAAGAACGCGCTGAGGGCAAAGGCCAGGATGCGCAGCCCGTAGATGCCGATGCCGACCGCCTTGGCGGCGACCTCGTCCTCGCGTGAACCCTGCAGCCGGAGCCCATAGCGCGAGCGCTGGAACGCGTGGGCGACCACGATGGCGGCGATGGCAACGCCAAGCGCGATCCACAGGTTAGTGTAGACCGGCACCCCGATAAGCGAACTCTTGCCGCCGGTCAGCCCATCCCAGTTGCCGATCATAGCGATGATCGCGGCCAAGACCGCGAAGGTGCCTATGCTTGCCGACACGCCGGCGAGACGGAAGAGCGGCACGCCGATCAGCGCCGCCGCCGCGGCCGCGACGCCGGCGGCGATCACTGCCGCCTCGAGCTGCGACACCTGGGCCTGGGCGATGAACGCCGGGAGATCGGGCAGCCGCATGCGCTTGAGCGCCGCCGGCATGGTGAACCAGGCCGAGACATAGGCGCCGATGGCCATGAACGAGGCGTGGCCGAACGACACCACGCCGGAGTTGCCGATGAACATCGAGAGCCCGACCACGATGACGAGCTTGATCAAACCATCGGTCACGGTGCGCTGGAGCGAGCCTGAACCGAACGAGGCGAGGACGACGATCACGACGATGAGCGCGACCGGCACGAACACCGGCCAGAGCCGCTCGCGCCACGATCCGAAGAGCCGCTCGGCAGCCATCTAGACCCGCTCCCGCGCCCAGCGCACGACGATGAAGCCCTGCGGCCGGATCAGCAGCACCGCGAACAGGATGGCGAACAGGAAGGCATCGCGGAACAGGCGCAGCTCGAGCGGCAGCACGATCTGCAGGACGACCGCGAGACAGCCGATGACGAAACCCCCGACCGCCGCCCCGAGCAGGCTGCCGAGCCCGCCGAGCACCGTCGCCACGAACCCGAACAGCGCCGGCTGCAGGCCGGTCTGCGGTAGAATCACGCCGATCTGGGTGATGTAGAGGAGAGACACCACGCTGGCGAGGAAGCCGCTGGTGGCGAACGCGGTCACCGCCACGGCGGTCGCGCCGATGCCGACGAGCTGGGCCATGCGGAAATCCTCCGCCGCCGCCCGCATCTGGATGCCAAAGCGCGTGCGTTTCAGGAATAGCGTGACCGCGACGAGGAGGACGATCGTCACCACGATGATGACGGTTTGCAGGTACGTGATGCGCAGGCCGCTGAACTCGATCGGCTGGCTCAGCGAGGGCAGGAAGTTCACACCCTTGGTGTTGCCGCCGAAGATCAACAGCAGCACGTTCTGCAACAGGTAGCTCACCGCGAACGAGGCGATCAACAGCGTCGGCAGGCTCGCCTGACGCAGCGGCCGGAACGCCAGCCGTTCCATCACGAGCGCGAGCAGGATCACGAACAGGAGCGTCAGGATCGCCGTCGCGAGTGGCGGCGCGTCGGCCAGCACCACCATAGCGTAGCCGCCGATCGTGATCAGTTCGCCGTGCGCGAAGTTGATCAGGCGCATGATGCCGAAGATCAGGCCGATGCCGAGCGCCATCAGCGCAAACAGCCCGCCGATGCTGACGGCATCGAGCACGCCCTGCAGCAGAATCGTCATGTCGGGCTGGCCCCCCGGTCGCCGCGCTTCATGCCCGCGAAGCCAAAATAAGCCTCCTCGAAGCGCGGCGCCTGGAGCAGCTCGGCCGATGTCCCCTGCATCTCGATGCTGCCAGTACGCAGGACGTAGGTGCGATCGGAAACGGCGAGCGCGCGGTGCACGTTCTGCTCGACCAGGAGGATGGTGATGCCCTCGGAGCGCAACCGGGCCAGGATGCGGTAGACGAGATCGACGACGAGCGGCGCCAGCCCGAGCGATGGCTCGTCCAGAAGCAGGAGGCGCGGCCGCGCGAGCAGCGCGCGAGCGATCGCCAGCTGCTGCTGTTCACCGCCCGAGAGCCGCCCGGCCGGGCGATCGAGGCGCTCGCGCAGCGCCGGGAAGTGGCCGAGCATGCGCTCGATGTCAGCGGCAATGGCCGCGCGGTCGGTGCGCGTGCTCGCGCCGACCTTGAGGTTTTCGTGGACGGTGAGGCTGGAGAAGATGCGGCGGCCCTCGGGTACCAGCGAAATGCCGCGCTGCACGATTCGTTTGGGACCGAGGCTGAGGAGCGAGGTTCCCTCGAACACGACGGATCCGCCGCGCGGCGTGACGCCACCGGTGATCGCGGCCATGAGGGTCGACTTGCCGGCGCCGTTCGGACCGATGACGCTGACCACCTCGCCGCTCCCGACGGAGAGCGACACGCCGCGGAGCGCCGCGATCGAGCCGTAACTGACTTGAAGTCCGGCGACCGCGAGCATCGACGTCACGCCGATCCGAGGTAGGCGTTACGCACCGCCGGGTTGCGCTGCACCTCTTCGGGCGTGCCGATGGCGATGGTCTGGCCCTGATCGAGCACCTGGACGCGGTCGCACAGGCCCATGATGAGGCCGACGTTGTGCTCGATCACCAGGACGCCGCAGCCGAAGTCACGGTGAATGCTGGCGATGGTGTGCATGAGGTCTTCGGCCTCGGCCTCGTTCAGGCCGGCCGCGGGCTCATCGAGCAACAGGAAGGCGGGTGAGGTCGCCAGCGCCCTGGCAATGCCAATCCGACGTTCCAGGCCGTATGGGAGCGCATCGGCCCGCGCATCGGCTAGCTCCGCGAGCGCCAGCGTCGCCATGACCTCATAGGCCTTGCGCCGGCCGGCGCGTCGTCCATCGCCGCAGCCGACCGCCCCCATCTCGACGTTCTCGAGCACGCTAAGGCCGTGGAACAGCCGCACCGACTGGAACGTGCGGGCGAGCCCGGCGCGCGCGATCCGGTGCGGCGACCAGGTCGTCGTCTCGCGTTCGTTCAACCACACGCGGCCAGCAGCCGGCCGCTGGAAACCGGTGAGCACGTTGACCAGTGTCGTCTTGCCGGCGCCGTTGGGTCCGATCAGCCCGAGTATCTCGGCACGATGCAAGACGAAGTCCACATCGTTGATGGCAGTGAGCCCTTCGAAGTGGACGAACACGTTGCGGGCGCTGACCCGCCCGGGCGCGGCCTGCTCGGACATGATTGGCGGGGAGGCCGGGCCACGGCGGCCCGGCCTCATCCACGCGCCGTCGCCTAGAGCTTCGGCGCCGGGACCTTCGCCGGCACGTGCCACTCGATGGCGGCGTGCTTGCCGTTCTGCACCTGCATGATGAGCTGTCCGCGGCCGAGGTTGATGTGCAGGTCCGGGGAGTAGCTCGTCTTGCCGACGATCAGCTCCTCGTCCTTGAACTTCTCGTACTCGGCCACCAGCGCTTCGCCATTCGTCGAGCCGGCCCGCTCGGCGGCGACCTTGAACGCCTGGATGACGGCGTAGCCAGTGATCGCCTGCGAGGAGATCGGCTTGTCACCGTACTTGGCGATGAAGCGCTCCATGAAACCCTTCACCACCGGGTTGGGATCGTCGCCGAACAGAGAGCCGTAGGCGCCGTAGTAGAACTCGCTGAGATCAGGCGTGGCCTGCAGCCAGTTGTCGCCATCCATGGAGTCGGAGGCGAGCAGCGGCTGGGTGATGCCGGCGTCACGCAGCTGCTTGACGATGCCCACACCGGGGCCGCCCGAGCACAGGCGGATGAAGTCGGGCTGCGTCGGCAGTGCCTTTATGCGGCTGATCGCGGCCGGGAATGTGCCGTCGGTGCCGAGGAAGCTGTCCTCGCCGACGACGCTCTCGGCGCCGGCGAGCTCGACCCAGCGCTCCTTGAAGTAGCCGCACACCGACTTGGTGTACTCAGCGATCGTGTCCATCAGGATGTAGGTGGTCTTCCATCCCTTCTTGTTGAACGCCCACTCGGCCTCGTTGGCGGCGATGGCGGGCGTTCCGGTCGCCATGGTGAAAGCGAACCTGCCGATGCCCTGGACGCCGAACTTCGGGTCGGCGGCGCAGGTGCCAAAGGCCACGACGCCAGCGTTGTTGGCGGTGAAGGCGGCCGGTCCGCCGAAGTCGAGGTCGCACGAGGCGATCACCAGCTGGGCACCCTGGTCAAGCACTTCCTGGGCCGCCCGGGCGCTGCCCGCCGGGTCGGTCTTGGTATCGGACACCACCAGCTTGAGCTGGCGGCCGAGCACGCCGCCCTGGGCGTTGATGTCCTCGATGCCCATCTCGACGCCCTTGAATGGGCCGTCATCGTACTGGACCATCCAGCCGGTACGGGCCACGGCAGCGCCGATGATGATGGGGTCCTCGGCCGCCGCCACTCCGCTCAACAGCACGGCGGCTACCGCCGCGGTCGCACTCAGAATCCACCTCTTGCTCACCCTTTCCTCCCTGGTTCTGACCCGGTTGCGCCGGGCTCGGGTGCCGCGATATTAGACCGGACACACCGGCCGGCAAAACGCTATCGCCGCAACGGCCGCCCGCTCCAGGACGCGGGAGAATCCTATACTGTGGCGCCGCGGGGAAGCGAGTAGGGTAAAGCCATGTATCTGGTCGGGGTCGACGTCGGCGGCACGTTCACCGACGTGGTGCTCGCCAATACCGAGGGGGAGCGCACGTTCGTCCACAAGGTGGCGACGACGCCTGAGGACCCCGCGCAGGGCGTGATGCGCGGTATCCGAGAGCTGTGCGAGCGCCATGGCCTGGCGCCCGCGAGCATCGATCACGTCTATCATGGCACCACGATCGCGACCAATGCGGTACTCGAGTACAAGGGAGCCGAGACCGGCGTCATCACCACTGCCGGGTATCGCGACATCCTGCACATCGGACGCCACCAGCGGCCGCAGCACTACTCGATCATGCAGGAGATCCCATGGCAGGACCGGCCGCTGGCCAAGCGCCGGCATCGCAAGGTGGTGCGCGAGCGCCTGATCCCGCCGCAAGGCGCCGTGCTGGTGCCGCTCAACGAGGAGGATGTCCGCGCCGCGGCTCGGGCGCTCAAGGCCGAGGGCATCAGCGCCATCGCCATCTGCTTTCTGTTCTCCTATCTCAACCCGGTGCACGAGGAGCGGGCCAAGGCGATCATCGCCGAGGAGTGCCCGGAAGCCTTCATCTGCACCTCGGCCGCCGTGTCGCCGCAGTTCCGCGAGTTCGAGCGCTTCACCACGGCGGCGATGAACGCCTTCATCGGGCCGGCGGTGGGTACGTATGTCGCCAACCTCGCAGCCGGTCTCGCGCACTCGGGTCTCAAGGCCGATCTGCGCATCATGCGCTCCAACGGCGGCGTCGCGACGCCCGAGATGGTGGCCGAGAAACCCGTGCTCACGCTGCTTTCGGGCCCCGCCGCCGGCGTGCTCGGCGGCGCCTGGGCGGGTGCACTCTCCGGGCGTCAAAGCGTCATCACTTTCGATGTCGGCGGCACCAGCGCCGATATCGGGGTCGTCACCGAGGGCCGCTTCGGCGAGGCCACCGCGCGCGACACCTGGATCGCCGGCTACCCGGTCATGGTGCCGATGATCGACCTCCACACCATCGGTGCGGGCGGCGGCTCGATCGCCGCGATTGACCCCGGCGGCGGCTTCCAGGTCGGCCCGCGCTCGGCCGGCGCCCGGCCCGGACCCGCGGCCTACGGGCTGGGCGGTCGCGCGCCCACGGTCACCGACGCCAACCTGGTGCTCGGCCGCCTGGACAAGGACAGTTTCCTCGGCGGCGCCATGGCCCTCGATGAGGCCGCGGCGCGGGATGTCGTCGGCGAGTTTGCCGACCGTCTGGGCATCTCGCCGCTTGAAGCGGCCGAGGGCATTGTCACGGTGCTGAACAGCAACATGGCGAACGCGATCCGCTCACGCACCGTGCAGAAGGGCATCGACCCACGCGACTACGTGCTGGTCGCCTTCGGCGGCGCCGGCCCGCTGCACGGGGCCGAGGTCGCCCAGATGCTCAGCATCCCCGAGATCATCGTTCCGCCCCATCCCGGCATCACCTCGGCGGTCGGCCTCCTGACGACCGAGATCAAGTACGACGCCGTGCGTACCGAGTTCCAGGTGTCCTCACAGCTCGACCTCGAGCGGCTCGACCGCGACTACGCCACCATGGAGGCCGAGATTCGCGGCCAGTTCGCGCGCGACGGCATCGCCCCGGCGAGCGCCCGTTTCGAGCGCTTTGGCGATCTGCGCTATGTCGGGCAGGGCTATGAGCTGCGTATCGCGGTACCCGGCGGCGCCCTGTCGCCGGCCGCGCTGGAGGAGGTGTTTGGTCGCTTCCACCGCCAGCACGAAGCCGAGTACGGCCACGCGTTCCCCACCAGCCCGGTCGAGATCGTCAACATCCTCGCGATCGGTATCGGGCCGGTGCCGAAGATCGGCCGGCCGGCCGCACCCGCCGGCGGCTCCCTCGCCGGGGCGCTGCGCAAGACCGACCGCACGGTGTTCCGGGTCGACGGCCGCCTCGCCGAGTGGGACACCCGCTTCTTCGAGCGCGCCCGGCTTCCGGTCGGCGAGCCGATCGCGGGGCCGACGATCATTCTCCAGGCCGACTCGACCACGGTGGTGCCGCCCGGAGTCGAGGCGTGCGCCGATCCGCACGGAAACCTCGTTCTCGCGCTGCCGAGGGGGGCGCCATGACCGACACCACCACCGCAACGCCGGGCACCGCGGTCCCGAACCGGCGGATCGACCCGGTGACCGCCAACGTGATCCAGGGCGCGCTCGAGAACATCGCCATCGAGATGGGCTACAAACTGATGCGGATGTCCTACTCCTCGATCATCCGCGAGTCGGAGGATTTCGGCGCCGCGCTGGTCGATCTCGACAACCGTCAGATGGCCGAGGCGCGCCAGAGCACGCCGCTGCAATCGGGACCGATCCCGGGCTACGTCAAGGGCATCCGGCGCCAGCTTGGCGAACGCGGCGAGACGCTGCGGCCGGGCGATGTGATCATGCACAACGACCCCTATGCCGGCGCCAGCCACGGTCCCGACGTCGCCTTCATCGTGCCCGCGTTCCACGATGGGGCGCTCGTCGGCTTCGCGGCGACGACCGCACACCACCTCGACATCGGCGCCCACACACCGGGCTCCGGCGGCATCGTCGATGCCATCGACTGCTACGCCGAGGGCCTGCGGTTCCAGGCCATCAAGGTCTACGAGGAGGGCCGCCGCAACATCCAGGTGTGGCACATGCTGCGCACCAATCTGCGCCTGCCCGATCTCGTGCTCGGCGACATGGAGGCGCAGATCGCCGCCGCCCGGATCGGGGCGCAGCGCTATGTCGAGCTCATCACGCGCTACGGCGCGGCGACGGTGGCGGCCGCCGCCGAGGACCTCTACGACAGCTCCGAGCGGCGCATGCGCGCCGCCATCCTGGCACTTCCCGATGGCGACTACAGCGCGACCAAGCACATTGACGGCTTTCTCGACGACCCCGATCCGGCCCGGCGCGACCTGCCCATCGTGGTGACGCTCAAGGTGCGGGGCGATGCGCTCACCGTCGATCTCACGGGCACCGCGCCGCAGGTTTCCGACCGCCCGATCAACATGCCGCTCGAGGGCACGGTCGACTGCGCGGTCTGGCTCGCGCTGCGCTCGGTCCTGCTCGACTCGGCGGTGCACGGCCACATCCCGCAGAACCACGGCCTCACCCGCCCCATCACCATCGTCGCGCCGAAAGGCTGCCTCGCAAACCCGATCTTTCCGGCGCCGGTCATCGCCCGCTTCTGCCCCGGCATCGAGCTGTCGAACGCGGTGGTCGAGGCGCTGAGCCAGGTGGTGCCCCGCCAAGTCTGCGCCGGCTGCGCCAACGGCGGCGGCATCGTGTTCACCGGCGAGCAGACCGCGGACTTCTGGGTCCACGTCGAGTTGCTCGAAGGAAGCTACGGCGGGCGCTTCGGGCGCGACGGCATGGACGCCGTCGATGTGCTCTACGCCAACACCCGCAACAACCCGATCGAGGACTACGAATCGCACGTGCCGTTGCGGGTCAATCGCTATGAGCTGCGCGAGCAGGCGGCGGCCGCCGGCCAGTGGCGGGGTGGCATTGGCACGGTGCGCGAGACCGAGTTCCTGGCTGAGGGCGCCGCCTCGGTCGAGACCGAGGGCCACAAGTACGCCCCGGTCGGGCTGTTCGGCGGCAAGGACGGCGCGCTCTCGGACCTGATGCACATTGCCCACGACGGTACGGTGAAGGAGCTGCCCTCGAAGCTGCCCTACTTCCGGGTGCACAAGGGTGACAAGCTGATCGCCCATCGCGCCTGCGGCGGCGGCTACGGCGATCCGTTCGAACGCGATCCGGCCGCCGTCCTCGCTGACGTGCTCGATGGCTACCTAGCGCCCGAAACGGCGGAACGCGAATACGGGGTCGCCATCATCGGCGGTGCGCTCGACCGCGCCCGCACCGCGACGCTCCGTGGCGGCCGCCACGGAGGAGGAAGAGCATGACACGGCTGATCACCGTGGGCGGCGCCCAGCTCGGGCCGATCGCTCGCGCCGAGAGCCGCCAGGCTGTGGTGCGCCGGCTCATCGACCTGCTGATCCAGGCGCATGAGCGCCGTTGCGACCTCGTGGTCTTCCCCGAGATCGCGCTCACTACCTTCTTCCCGCGCTGGTGGATGGAGGATCAGGACGAGATCGACAGCTTCTTCGAGCGCGAGATGCCGGGATCTGCCACCCGGCCGCTGTTCGAGGAGGCGATCCGGCGCGGCATCGGCTTCTGCCTCGGCTTCGCCGAGCTTGCGCGGGAGGACGAGGCGACTCGGCGCTACAACAGCGCGATCCTGGTCGACAAGGCGGGCAAGGTGGTCGGCAAATACCGCAAGGTGCACCTCCCCGGCCACGCCGACCACCGCCCCGAGATGCCGTTCCAGCACCTCGAGAAGCGCTACTTCGACGTCGGCAACCTCGGCTTCAACACGTGGCGCACGATGGGCGGTGTGATGGGCATGTGCATCTGCAACGACCGCCGCTGGCCGGAGACCTACCGGGTCATGGGCCTCAAGGGGGTCGAGGTGGTCATGCTCGGCTACAACACGCCGACGCACGTGCCGTGGATGCCGATCTACGATCACCTCAACGATTTCCACAACCACCTGTGCATGCAGGCCGGCGCCTATCAGAACGCGACCTACGTCGTCGGCGTCGCCAAGGCGGGCAACGAGGAGGGCTGCATGCTGCTCGGCGGCTCGACGATCGTGGCGCCCTCGGGCGAGATCATCGCGATGACGACGACGCTCGGCGACGAGCTCATCACCGCCCGCCTCGACCTCGACCTCTGCGCCTTCAGCAAGAACGCGATCTTCAACTTCGCCCAGCACCGCCGGATCGAGCACTACGGCCTGATCGCCACCCAGACCGCCGCCATCGCGCCCGACTAGGTCGGGGCCTTGCGTGCCGCGATCAGGAGGAACATCGGGCGGCGGCGCTCGTCCGAGAGCTCGGGCCGCGCCGCCAGCATCTCGGGCGGGGGCTCGGGTTCCGCGAGCCTGGTGATGCGAAAGCCGGAGTCGATCAGCGTGTTGACGTAGGTCGCCACCGTCCGGTGGTACTTGATCACGTTGTCCGCCAACCAGCTCGTGCGCCTGATCCCCTCGCTCAGGTAGTCATCGACCGGCCAGTGCAGGCGCTCGCCGGCCGGGCCGTAGTGCCAGTCCTGCGCGGCGCGGGCCGTGAACAGGGGATGCTCGACGGACAGCACGAAGGCGCCGCGCGGGGCGAGGCAGCGGTGCACCTTGGCGCACACGAGATCGAAGCGCTCGACATAGTGGAGCGCGAGGGAGCTGATCACGACATCGAACGCATCGCTGCCGAGGTCGGCGTCCTCGATCGCCGCGCGGCGATAGACGATGGCCGGGTCGTCGGTCGCCGCCTGGGCCCGCGCGAGCATCCGCTCCGAGAGGTCGATACCGAGGACGGAGAGCGCCCCGTGTTCTCGGGCGTAGCGGCAATGCCAACCGAAGCCGCAGCCGAGATCGAGCACGCGCTTGTCGCCAAGGTCGGGCAGGAGCGCCCGGAACGCGTGCCACTCCCCCGCCGCCTCGAGCCCGCCCGTCGAGCGCGGCATGGCGCTGTAGCCGGCGAAGAACCCGAGCTCGTCGTACTTGTTCTGCTTCATGCAAGCGGCCATCCGTGGCGCCGGCCGCGCCAGGCCTTCAGTGCAGGTAGCTCCCGAAGTAGCGCGGGATCTGCTCGTCGAGCTGTGCGTCGAGCTGGTCCATCATGCCGCGCACCATGCCGTGGAAGATACGATCGCGCTCGTTGACCGTGAGGCCCTCGGGCACCGTCTTGCTCATCGTCACCTCGACCTCGACGTACGCCATGCGCCCGCCGATCTCGGCCACCGCCTCGAGGAGCACGGCGAGGCGTCCGCGGTAGCGCCGCTCCTGATCGACCGTGACCGCGCCTTCGAGCCCCTCCTTGACCGGCAACGGCTCCTCTACGACCGAGGCATCGGTGATGTCGAAGCGCAGGAACTCGGCCCCGCCGGTGGCGCGCAGGCGCTCCCGCGCCCAGCGCTCGGCGGCGCCGGCCAGGCTCACCGGAAAGCGGTGCTCGACATTGGGCTCGCGCAGCGGCGGCACATAGCTCACCTCGACCGCGACGTCACTGACCGCGAGATCGAAGGCACCGCGGTCGGCATAGCTTGGTTCGGCGAAGCGCGGCGGCGCCGGCGCGGTCTCGCACGCCGCCACGAGCCCGAGCCCGGACAGGAGACAGGCGGCCGCCAGCCGCCGCAGCGCGTTCAGCATCGCTCCACCTCGCTGCGTCTTCGCGTGATCATCGGGGCTCGCCGCCGCGCGCGCAAGCGCGTCGCGACATCAGCCGAGACACCAGACCAGAATGCCCTTCTGGGCGTGCAAGCGGTTCTCGGCCTCGTCCCACACCACCGCGCGCGGTCCATCGATCACGGCCGCCGAGACCTCCTCGCCGCGGTGCGCCGGCAGGCAGTGCATGAACAGCGCGTCGGGTTTGGCCAGCGCCATCAGGCGCTCATCCACCCGATAGGGTGCTAGCAATTCATGGCGCGCGCCGACCTCGCCCTCCTGCCCCATCGACACCCAGGCATCGGTCACCACGCAGTCGGCGCCGCGCACCGCCGCGGCGGGGTCCGCGGTCAGCGCGATGTCGGCGCCCTGACCCCGCGCCCAGACCAGGCACTCGGCCGCCGGCGGCAGTGCCGGGGGGCACGCCATGCGCAAGGAGAAGCCGAACCGCGCCGCAGCGTGAATCCAAGTGTTGGCCATGTTGTTGCCATCGCCCGACCAGGCGACGACGCGGCCCGCGATCGGCCCGCGCGCTTCCTCGAAGGTCATGATGTCGGCCATGAGCTGGCAGGGATGGGTGCGGCCGGTGAGGCCGTTGATGACCGGAATCGAGGCGTGCCGCGCCAGCTCGGTCAGCGTGCTCGCGCGCACCGTCCGCAGCACGATGCCATCGACGTAGCGCGAGAGCACCCGCGCGGTGTCGGCGATGCTCTCGCCCCGGAAGAGCTGCAGCTCCTCCGGGCGCACCACGATGCTCGCGCCGCCAAGTTCGTGCATGGCCACGGCGAAGGAGAGGCGCGTGCGCGTCGAGGGCCGCTCGAACAGCATCGCGACGACCTTGCCGGCGAGCCGGCGGCTGTGAGGGGCGCCCGTGCGTTCGCCCGCGCTGCGCTCGCGTTTGAACGCCACCGCGCGGTCGAGAATGCTGCGAAGCGTCGCTCCCTCGATCTGGTCGAGATCGAGGAAGTGGCGCGGCCCGCTCACCCGGCCCGCGCGCCGAGTTCGGCGCACGCCTTCATGAAGATCTCCATCGCCTCATCGATGTGTGGACGCTCGACGATCAGCGGTGGGTAGACCCGGACCACGTTGTCGCCGGCCGACACGGTGATCAGGCCGTGGGCGCGCAGCGCATCGATCATCTCGGCGTTGGGGCAGCGCGTCTTGACCCCCATCATCAGCCCGCGGCCGCGCACCTCTTCGATGACTCGGCTGTTCGAGCGCGAAAGCGCCTCCAGCCGCTCGCGCAGGTACGCGCCCATCGCCCGCACGTGCGGCAGGAAGCCGGGCTCGAGCACGACATCGAGCGCTGCATTGGCCACGGCGCAGGCAAGCGGGTTGCCGCCGAAGGTCGAGCCGTGCGCGCCGGCGACCATGCCGACCGCGGCCTTCTCCGTCGCCAGGCACGCGCCCATCGGGAAGCCGCCGGCAATCTGCTTGGCGGTCGCCATCACGTCGGGCGCGGCGCCCTCGCCCTCGTACGCGAACAGCGTTCCGGTGCGGCCGAACCCGGTCTGCACCTCATCGAAGAACAGGAGGAGGCCGTTCTGGTCGGCAAGCTCACGCAGGCCGCGGAGGAACCCGGCCGGCGCCGGCCTCACGCCGCTCTCGCCGATGATCGGCTCGACCAGAATCGCCGCCGTCTCGCGCCCGATCGCCGCGCGCACCGCATCGAGGTCGCCGAACGGCACCTGGTCGAAGCCCTCGACGAGGGGAGCGAACCCGGCGATGTGCTTGGGCTGGCGACCGGCCGAGATAGTGGCGAGCGTGCGGCCGTGGAAGGCGCTCGCGAAGGTGATGACGCGATAGCGCTCGGGGTGGCCGGTATCGTCGTGGTACTTGCGCACCATCTTGAGACCGCACTCGACCGCCTCGGCGCCCGAGTTGGCGAAGAACACGGTGTCCGCGAAGCTTGCCGCGACCAGCCGCTCGGCCAACCGCTCCTGCTCCGGGATGCGGTAGAGGTTCGAGACATGCCAGAGCCGCCCCGCCTGCTCCTGGAGCGCGTGGACGAGGTGCGGATGGCAGTGGCCGAGTCCCGTTACGGCGATGCCGCAACCGAAGTCGAGGTAGCGTCGCCCGTCGGCGGTGAAAAGGTAGACGCTCTCGCCCTTCGCGAAGGCGAGGTCGATGCGGGCGTACGTCGGCATGGTGGCGGTAATCACACGCGCCTCCCCTCAGGAATCGCTGACCGGCGGCGAAAAAACGGCGAGTATGGGAATCGTCCCGGCTCCTGTCAAACGCAGGGCACCATTGCCTGGGGCCACCAGCCTCTCAGGCCTTGAGCCGGTAGCCGCGCGCGAAGATCACGTGGCAGGCGATCCACAAAGCCACGTTGAGCCCGGCCACCACCAACACGCCGGCGAGAAGCGAGCCGTCGGCGTGCCCGATGAAGCCGTACCGCAGCCCATCGATCAGATAGAAGAACGGATTGGCGTGACTCAACAGGTAGAACACACCGGGCAGCCGCTCGACCGAGTAGAAGGTCCCGGACAGGAAGGCCAACGGCGTGATGACGAAGTTGGTGATGCCGGCGATGAAGTCGAACTTGATGGCCAGCACGGCGACGATGATCCCGAACAGTGCCAGCATCAGTGAGGCGCCGACCGAGAAGTAGAGTATCGCCAGCGCATCGTGCACCGGCAGCGGCGCGACGAACGCGAGCACCGCGGCCAGGCTGAGCGCCACGGTGACGCCGACCACCATGCCCCGCGCCACGCCGCCGAAGGCGAAGCCGAGCGTGAGCTCGCCCGGGCTCAGCGGCGGCATCAGCACATCGACGATGTTGCCCTGCACCTTGGCGATCATGATCGAGGACGTGGTGTTGGCGAACGCGTTCTGGATGATCGCCATCATGATCAGGCCGGGCGCCAGGAAGACGAGGAAGTGAACCCCGCCGATGCCCCGGCCGGTGCCGCCGAACGCGAGCCCGAACACCACCAGGAAGAGGATGAAGGTGACGATCGGCGCCAGGATCGTCTGGGTGTGGACCTTCATGAAGCGCTCGACCTCCTTGGCGCAGAGGGTGCGGAGGCCGATCCAGTTGATGGCGCCGATCGCGCGTGGCGGTGTCGGCGCCGGGCGCAGGGCCGGGCGGATGATGGCCTGATCGTCATGCGGCATGGTCAACCACGCTCCTGCATTGGCGGCGCCTCGGCTTGGGACGACGCCCCCGGCGCCGGCACCGCGGTCACGAATACCGGCCGCTGGCCGAGGGGCGGTGCGATGTGGTGCGCGGCCAGCCGCACCTTGAGTCGGCGGTTGAACTCGCGACCAACCGTCCATTGCATGAGCGGCTTGGTCGTCAGCCGCACGCGCACGACCACGGCCGTCTCCTCGAAGCGGTCGAGGCCGAGCACGTCGATCGGCGCGAGGATGGCGTCAGCATATGTCGTATCACCGCGGAGCTCAGCATCGACCTCGCGCAGCACCGCAACGACCGCATCGGTGTCCTGATCGTAGGCGACCCAGACATCCACCAGATAGTGCGAGTACTCGCGCGTCATGTTGATCACGGTCGAGACCGCGC
>Ga0194132_10007593_pt1 | contig 16056 bp, 25 predicted proteins | sample TA2KigOf80mmetaG_FD_148612 | JGI IMG/M metagenome (GOLD analysis project Ga0194132, IMG submission 148612) | Freshwater microbial communities from Lake Tanganyika, Tanzania - TA2015054 Kigoma Offshore 80m | ecosystem: Environmental > Aquatic > Freshwater > Lake | place: Tanzania: Lake...
GTCACCCGGGGCTCAACTGACAGTCGACCGGGGCCCAACTGACAGCCCCGCGGTGCCCATCTGACAGTCGGTTGGGGCCCAACTGACAGTGACCCGGGGCCCAACTGACAGTGACCAAGGCCCCAACTGACAACGACCCGAGCCCAAATGACATTGCCCCCGGGGCCCAACTTACAATGAACCGGGGCCCAACTGACTATCACTGCACAACTTACAATGGCCGGGATGCAGATAACAATCTGCCGGAGCGGACTTGACACTCCTGCCGGGCGTACACTGACAATGGCCAAAGCACACAAAGTGAGAGTCCTGAAAGGCGATGACGGGGGTGCTTGACAAGCCATCGGGGCGAGATTGGCAATACACCGTTGCTTCACAATGAATCCTCCGAGGTTGCGGCTTCCTCTGACAACGTTTGCCGGGGGATTAACGTTACAACGAGGCAGCTTGACGGATGAGCCACCCAACCATTGGAGTGGGAACCCACCGGGGCTCGACTAGCGATGTGTTGCACGTGTTCCGGCAACTCCCAGAGGTCTCGTCTGACTGTGTGGAGGGCTAACATGGCAATGCCAAAAAAACAAGTCGAGTGGGCTTCGGACCTGTCCGTCCGCAAAACTTACAGGACAAACGCGAAACTCAGGCGTCGGGTGTTCTGGCAGGGTTTTTCATCGCCGGGGCAGAACGTGGCGCGCAACGACAGTGCCGGACCTCACACAAACTTCAAGATCTTCGCGATCATCCGGCGGGGGAGGATCTGTTTCATGTTGAGGTAACGGGCAAACATGAGCTTCCCCACCTAATCAAGGTTGGAGAAGTGCAACCACCGTTTCAGCCCCTATAGCCTTGCAGTCTGCAGCCTTGCAGCAGCCTCCAATCTGCAACCCTCCAGCTTTGCAACCCTCCAGCCTTGCAACCTTCCGGTGTCCTAGCAATCTGCAACTGGGAGCCGGCTGGGGATTGCACACCACCTGACCTTGACGGCTCGCTCGGCTGCTTCGCGCATCCTGCGGTTTGCCCGCTGCCGCTCGAACTGGATGCTGAGGTAAACTTCGCACTTGCGACAGTAGCCGGTTGCTTGGACTCCTATTTCTACGTCCTTCTTCAGCATTAAACGCGAAAGGCACCGGTATTCCATGGGACATCCAAAATACACGTCCAATTCAAAGTCGGCATACGGGCCCGCCGCCATGTTGAGCAACTCCGTAGCTTGAGTAACAATTTCTAATTGCTACGGAGTACTACTGAAACAAACAAACAAGCAAACAAACAAACAAGCAAACAAGAAAGCAAACAAACAAACAAACAAACAGACCGGTAGGCCACCGCCGGGAAACAGAATGGGGCGAGAACAAAAGGCCCCGGGACTCCTTCCACCCGGGTGGGTCAGAAAGCCCTCAAAATACTTCCACCAATCTGCGTGCCGGGGGGGCGATTGCCAAATATCATCGCGAAGTTGGCTGGAGACAAGCAAGTGCTTCCGGGCTTTGTGGGCTGAAGCGGGCTCGATTACGGTCGAATCGCGGTTGCTGCCCGTGGTGGCTCACACCGACCCCACATACAAGAGAACAATCGACTCCGAGGCCACGCGGGCTGGCATATCCAACGGGCTGAGGTTGTGGTCCACAAAATCCGTCGTCAACCATGACGTCGGGCGTCTAAATTCCCTCGCGCTGCCAAACCCAAAGAAATATTTTCGCGTTACTCCAGACCCCGTATCGCCTGCGATCTCCGGCAAGCGATCGTCACGCGCTCTAGAGAGGGCGTGCTAGGCAACAGTCTACGTTGGACCCGAGGTGCAACACGACAGAATTGTTCATTGGGACGGGGGCGGAGATCGGGCGGCAGTAACCCGGCACTTGGGGACCGGTCCGTGTCAGACCAAAGGCACCCTGGATAGCTCTTAGAGCGACCTGCTTGATTGTCCAAGGCATCCTCAGGCCCGGCAGAAAGGCATTGGCTTGTTCAGCCCCAAACCCGAAACAAACAACGACCTCTAGGGCGAAGTGATTCTGATGACAATGCGCAACTTGAGGCTCTAAGCCCGACTCAAGCTGCTCAACCCTTTCCTGCAACTGCGGACGACGAGGCAGCGCCCGACATCTTCGACGCCCTTATCCGTTCTGCCTCTGCACCATGCTGTGCTGCAGTTGTGTACCGACCTTGGGCCAACCAACCAAGCAGAATACGGTCTGTATGTTCAAACCACCAAGCGTCCGCCAACAACGTGCAGTGCGGATGGCTGGAGCACGTCGCCTTCAGCGTCTTCTTCCACATGAAGTGCAGTCTCCCTAAACCAACACCGCTTTCAGAGCAATATACGTTCTTGGGGTACGAAGTGCCTTCGGGGACGATCCGCAGAGACATCGCTGACAAGAGATCCCTGGGTAAGAAAGAGGTCAACAATGCTGTTGTTTCTCTAACTGAGGGCCGAATTTTGAAGACGTCTGTGTAACCACGGAAATTCTATAGGCACATCGAAAAGTTACGAGACACCGCCAAGAAGAAGTAACAAGCTTCCCTGCGATTGACACAGCTATGTGCATCCGGCGCGCAAGCTTCTCGGGCACTCATTCTTACGAAGCCGTTTTAAACCAGATGGTCAAAGTTAGATTACGAGCGGTGACGGGGACCCTCGGGGCAATCGCACGTGGATGGATCAAACCTCCCGCATAGAATTGCCTGTTGAGGCTCCGAAGCCCTCTTGAAACGTCGACTAGATGCTCGTAAGTGCCAGGACCTGGTATCCGAGGGTACACATCGGTGAGCGAAATGAAGGGCCACAAGCGGCCGTCACTGGAATTCGACAACGAAAGCTAAGGAAGCTCGGCCCCAATTAGCACCATTGGCGAAACCGTTGCGGCGAAAACCCAGGCCAACAACATTGTTTTTTTCTCGCGTCCTGAGGTTGTCACTGCGAGGCGGCACACCCTTCCCACGAGCTAAGTAATATATAGCAAGGCCCGAGTCCTCCGTCGGCATTAGAAACCAAGATCGGCATCAAGCGACTAGATTCGGACTCTGAAGCCGTTCGACTTTGAACCCTACTTCTGAGCGATGTACGGCGACACGTCGAGTCATCGACTAGGCCGACCGAAATCTCGTAGCCTTGCGGAACCTTGCTACGTATCACCTGCTTCGCCTCTGCGGCCGGGCTCGCGTCCGGTTTGTGATCCTTGTCCTTCTCTTCGGCCTGGGAAGGGCACACACAACGAACACATCACTTGCGGGCCGACCCGATGTTCTAAGGCAAAATAAATTTGAAGGCAGTATCGTGGAGGACCATGCGAAAGAGATAGTGACTTGCAACAATGCAATCAAAAAAAGGTTGAAACACATCGGCGCAAGATTCAGAATCTGGAGAGCGAGGCGAAACGAATTAGCGAAGCTTACAGACCATTCCGCAATGCTGGGCCGCCCCCCTTGGTTGTGACCCAACAAAGTGTGGAAGAAACCGTACAACTCACACACCCAAGTCATCTAGATAACTTACGTGTTTCTGACTTTCCAGATTTGGTCTTCTAAGGTGCTTCAAAACGGTACCAAGTTGTGACTATGACTAAGTTGTGCAAGCCTTGTGATCACCGTCTGCGATTTCAACGTCGGCCTCTATCCACGACCGCAAAAGACGGGCGTCCTCTTTCGAGACAACGTCATCATCGAGATCGCTCCAATCGCTTTCGCCGTCCGATTCTGTGCTAGGACGCGGTGCCTCATCGATGGTTTTCTTGAAGCCGATGCGGCGACGAACTATCGGCGCTGCCTTTGTGGATGATAAGAGCTCGTCCAAGGCATCGCATCTTGTTGGAGCTGGCGGCGCCCCAATCGGAGCGGCATCTTCAATGGTAACTACGTCTGCGTCGTCACAATTCGCGATGATGCTGGTTGTCCCCTCCTTTAGAGCGCCCAGACAAAGGCTTCAAGCCGACCTGGCCTCAACAAGACAAGCCTCCGTTGATCCCTTGCAACTGCCGTGCAAAACGCAGTGCCAACGTCCCAGGCGAACCGGCGAATCGGCAGACCAACCCGGCCTAATCACAATGCGATATGGGGGAGGCCGATGCGGTGTTCTCCTGTAGGACTTGCTCGAAGATCGAAGATTCTTTACCCGACGGCTTGCCTAAGCTTGTCTGAGCACACTATCCTTAAATCCAACCACGACCAATTGGGACATATCGAAGGTGTCAGCAGTCTGCCCATCGTAGCAAGGCTTCGTCTGCAGAAAACTAACAGAAACTTTTCGCGGGAACAATGGCTTGATGTGGGTCAACAACTTGGACGTCATGCTTTCCTTTTGGGCCCCAAAGCACCTTGCTATCATGCGCAAGAGGAATGTTTTAGGCTTTAAGTTAAGGACACGGCGTCCGTACCTTGGCCGTACGTCGTCCTTGCTTGGTCCCGCGTTGTGTAGGGCAAGGCCTCGCTTCGCCCAAGGTGGAGCCGGCCAACTTGGGTTAGTCAACATAGAAATTCTGAAGACTTTGTTGCGAAGCGTTTCTCCTGCGTTCTTTTATTTTTGCACCGGCAATCCCCCCACAATTGGGCAAAACAAACAATTTGCTAAAACAATCAACAAGCGAGGCCGGCTCTGCGGCCTCACTCGCTATCGAACTTCTAGGGCGTCCGGATGAGAAAGTCATGTTCGCAATCTATTTGAATCTACGTCGGTTTTCGGTTGGCCATGCGCAAGTCCGTGTAGGAAGACGGGCAAACATAAAGGACAAGGAAGAAGAAGGGAACCGCCATGCGATAATGATCAGGGCTTAGACAAGAAAGTCGAATGTCGAACCTAATTCAGCGGCCAGAGAAAGTCGCTAAGGCATGGAAGGCAAGTCGAAAACAAATACATTGAAAACCGCAATGCGTGAGACATGTATTGGTCACTATGATGAGGCCCATCTCGTCCTCAGTGAGGAACTCAAAGCTTCCCCCGCCGGCCTTGGCCGCCTCTGCCTCCGTTGCGAAGAACTTGAACTTGCCGTGCAGATGGTCAGCCGCCGGAACGAACTCCTCGCGCACACCTGTTCATCAGAGGCGAGCCGCAAGCCATGTGACCGGCTTAGTCCGTCAGCTTCCTATGTACTTACCAAGCCCTAGCTTTCGGGGGCTTGGGGGGCCAAGGTCGCAAAGGGTCCAGACCTCAAGCCTCGGTTCCAACATCAATGATCAATGGCATACTTCGCAGACGGACTCCGATCCTGGCAATGCACGTGCGTCTCTGTGGCACCTCGCAAGAGTGTACCGGCGTAGCCACCCTCATATCCCGCACCCTCCTTGACGGCTGTCAACAACAAGAATGACTGAGTCGCCGGGTGCCTCCCGTGACGGCCAGCGGATGCGACCAACTCACAGAAATACGCAAGTGTAGGATGGCCAACTTCACGGTGAACCTCAAGGTGCGACAATAAAGGAAGGATTGCTACCAAAAGTGACTCCGCTCGCGACCGTTGGCCTTTGGGAGATCCGGGAACCGGAACAATCCCCGGGAGCAACCGACAATCAACAAACCCTTTTTGTTTTCATGTTTAGGCAGGGCGTGCTTAGCGTCTCTCGCTACCTGGCAAGCAACCACAACCTGGCCTTTGACGATCATGCCGAAGTTGCAAGCCCCAGAAAGGCCTGCCAAAAGAATCCGCTGCATCTTAAGAATGGACTGCGGCACGCACTGCGAGCACAAGCCCTTGCACCGGGTAGGATACCTCACGACGAAGCGCTCTTGGCCTTCAGGCAAAATGCGATCGTGCTGCTTCTCAAACGACGCGACCACTTTCGTGACCTCGCCTTTCTTGACGATTTGTTCAAACACGTTTTCAGATATTGGGAACTCCGGGTTAAGAGTTTGACCCGCGAGAGCAAGTTGGCGAAGGTCGCTCATGGCCTCAGGAGGCGCGGCAATGGCTGGCAATACCGCGTGCGCCAAGAGCTGTGGCACGGTTCCATCATTCTCCGGCGCGGCGTTCGAAGAAAGCGCCGCCATCTGCTGCGAGACTGTACTTGACGCGGACACCTCGCGGATCGTGCGATCTTTCACAAACTTCCGAGAAGCTCGGGCAACGTCCTTGTCGGTTGCAGATTCTTCCTCGTAGCATTGCCTCCTGTGGGCACAGCGATCGAAGGGAGGTTAGAAAATGCTAGGGCGAATCGTGGAAGGCTGGGATGCATCGACCAATGGGCCGCCAATGGAGCTCATATGGAAAGGACTCAGGTCCACGGTCTTGCCGTACTTAGGAATTAAAATTAGGAAACAACAACTTGTTTCCCCTCATTCGCCATTACGACTTTATGAACGGGGTCGCAGCGAAAGAAATATGAGAATACTGTAAATTGTAAAACAAAGCGAGGCCTCAACCGTGAGACCGTGAAGAGGCTGCGACCCGGTTCTGTTCTGAGCTCCTTTCGGCACTCAAATCTGCCCAAGCCTTTCGAAACTTCTCCCAGAACTCATTGGATGTCACACACCAACAACGGCCACATTGCCTCTCGGCCGCCAACCAATCCAGTTTGAACAATTCTTTAGGGCTTTTACCCTACAAGGAGTGAGGCCACAAGCGGTCCCAAGCTCACGCGCTGGCTTATCTAAGCATGAAAAAAGCGGAGTGACCGACTTGTGGTTGCGTGCGAAACAAGGCGGGGCCTTCTAACAACGAGTCCACGATCACTCCGATTTTCAAAGTCTCGAAATGGGTCCGAGTGGTGGGCACCGGCATCGGAGCTGAAGTTGCCTCCAACCTCTTCCGAGAAAACCTTGGCCTTTTTTTTGGAACTCTCGTCGGATAACAACGCCAACGAGTCCTCAACGCGTTTCTTCTTTGTCACGGGTGTCTCAACAATTGCCAAGGTCGAGTCGGCCGCGGTGGGGCGTACTGCAAGAGTTGAGCTTGGCGAAGCTGGTACGCTACCTCACAGAGGTACAAAGCCTTACCTTGCCGAGAGGGATCCGGATGAGACGAAGCACGGACACGAGTTTCTCAACCTTATTTTGCGTCCTCTAGGGGCGGAAACGGAAGGCAAGCGTGGAAGCCAAGGTTCGAATTCCAAAGTGCGTCCGGGGCATCGGGACTTGCAAGCGGCTGACCGGGTCCGGCCTCTCTTGAGTGGCAGTGCTTCGAACCAAGGCACCGTCAGCAATCGCAATCAATCTCGGTGCTTCCGAAATTGCAAGGGGTTTGTTCCTATAAGCTTTCCAAGGGGGTGGCCGAGGACGCTCCAAAACTCCAAGTACCCGAGCGTCGATCGCCGACCGCGGGGACTAACACGCAGGGTCGCCCCCTCTACCTCATCGCACGTCCTGTGCCACCCCAAAGAAAACACTCCTGAAGGTTGCATTATGTTCTTCTTGTTGTCGTTGCCGTTTCGACTTCACGGAGACGGCAAGAGCATTTATTGCTTGGGCGCAAAGCCTGGATGGTTCTTTGGATCTTTCGATTGGTGGCTAGGACTATGTCGCGAACACACAAGTCGCATCCCCACTGACTTTAGAAACTAATGCATCATGCCTTTGATTCAAGCAGCGAGCACCCAACCAAAAGTCTAGTAAAGTCTGAGGTCAGCAATTGGACACTGCCAAGAGCCACAAGATCAAAATCGGGTAGCAAAGGCATAAAGGGTGCGCGTCACGCGAGGGGTTTGGATCCCAATCCGAGACCCAAGGATGAGAGCAACCTGTGCCAGACTGCTCCGTTGCCGGACTGTTGGTTGTACCGCTTATTCATGGCGTGCTGGCGCTCCGTGTCGCTGTGGACCGTTTCTATCGTGCGGCTGGGGCGTGACATAGTTACGCAAGCACTCGGCCAGAGGCACCACAAGACGTCGCTGAACGGCGAGGCTTACAAGGCCATCCGGCTAGGGGCTGATAATCGGTGCACCTCGATTTGGGCGACCTCCAAGACCAACCGCGGCCTCTGGCCTCGGTCAGACAAACTCAAACAAAACGCGAGGGTGCCTCTTGCATATTGTATATGTCATACGTCCTGCCGCATATACGAAACGATCGCCTTATCGACAACGTGATGGACATCGCCCAAGCTGCAAGCAACGATCGCACTCTTAAACTAGTGAGGTCGAGATCTGGTTCCTCACGGAGCTGTCGGGCAAATCCCGGGCGAAGGCAGCACGGTTGCGTGCTCATAAAATCCTGAGCCACGTTGCCGGAGGCCATTGTTCGGCCGTAGCAAAGAGTCATGGGCCAACGATAAGCTCTCGGCCGGTGCAAAGCAAGACAGTTCATCAATGAACACTTTTCGATGGGCACCGGCAACCAGCGGATCCTTCATGACGGTCTCTTGTCGCTCCAGGGTCGTGCGCCCGTCAACAAGAGCCGCCAAAGAGTACGGTGCCTAATTTCACAACGTGCAAGGTCGGAGACGTCAAAATGGCCAATGCTTGGGACGCGAGAAACCGAGCCCCTTGTGTCTGCCTACTGGTGTGCTGCAAAAGGGCTTGCTCGGAGCTAAACTCAGAAGATGGCTAGGTGATGACCACGTGAGACGACTAGCGGCTAGCCAGCAGCAATCAACGGTCGCCGAAACTCTTAACTTGTAGTGGTCTTGGGCAAGACTAGTCAGTCGGACGCACAACATGTCCTACATTGGAATCCCAAAAGAATCATCGCAAATGAATAACGAAACCTTGCTCATTGATTAGGGGACCTTCCGGAAGTGGCCATGCCGTCTGGTGATGAGGGCCATGATCATCAATGCACTTCGGCGAAAAGTGCGTGCATCCTGCATACCCGCTTACTTACACGGCTCCTTTGATGCAAGCGGACGTGGGGCCAGTAGTCTGAAAAACGCGGGGCTAAGATAGCACTTCCTCTGGCGCAAGGTTGTGAATCACGAGCCGCAAGGGCCTAATTCCCAATCCAAACCCAAGCCGCCGCTAAGTGAGCGAACCGAATCCTCGGGGTAATCCGTAGCCCAATCGATCATGGAGCGCGAGCCGCGGAACTTCCAAATCAACAAGGCTGCTGTCGACTTTCCCAAAAAAAGCGATGCCAAGTATTGGAGCGTCGCACGGATTGGAGAGGCATCTTCGGTGGCCAAGTCGCAGATAAAGGGACGGTTCCATCGCAGTCTGCCTTCTGCTGCATCTTGAAAGTAGAAGGCGATGGCCCTGGAGGGTTCCTTGCGCGACCCCCTTCTTTGTTTCAGAACCCTGCCCGTTCCGCGTCACACCTTGGACGCAAGTTTTCAAGCTCCACCCGTGACCCTTACTACCCTTTTAAGCAGTTTGCTCAGACGCGTCCCGAGCCAGATGCAGCAGGACAGCGAGGCTTGTGCCCGAAAAGCTTTGATTGAGGCCGTAAGACAATTCGGGGGTTAACGTTTAATATATGCAGTTTGGGACGGTCTCCCGGCGGCTGGGCTGTGCATGTGTAACACATGAGTAATCAGTCCGGCGGGGGACCGTCCTCAACCGCACACATTATAGCCCCAGTTGTCCCAAATTCGTGGCGCTTCGAATGCATGCCTCGCGATGCGACCCAAGCGATTAAGAACAGAGTTGCACTCCCAGAAAAAGCACAAGCCGCGGCCAACGGCCGTGGAAAGTCGCAACCTGGCCGTCCCGATGCGGAACTGCAGCCGAAATCTTGGAACCAATTCCCGAAGGCAAGCCCGCCGAGCGTAAACCTCCAAAAGTCGCGCGAAGACCTAAAGGGGAGCTTGCAATGTGATCGAGCCCTCGACTAAGCTACCCCGTTTTACTTCAACCCAAATCCGTTACGATCACAGTTACCCGCAAGGCGAAGTTGAAGTCTGAATTGCTGAAAAAGTCGTCTGTCCGAGACAGCCTCGTACCGGCAACGGCCTTGAAGTAGAGGTGCTGATTCTCCTGGTTGCTAAAAGCTCGGCCGGCCGATCTGGAGCGGTCTTCGACACCTTGGTGACCAAAAGCAAACCCTTAGGCGAAGAATCTAAAAATTCAGGCCGATCCGGAGAAGCATTTCGCAAATCCGTCCTCAATGCACTGAACAGAGTCCACGCCCTTGCCCAATGCCGATGCGAGCTCCGTTTTCGCGGCTTCGTACTTCGGTTTGATGGCTGCGACTCCGTCCTGCAGAGTTGGGTCGCTGGGAAGAGAAAGGCGACCCGTCTCGTACGAAGACGTTGTAAGCGAAACTCACCTCTGCCCCTGTCTGCCGTCTTTCCTCTCCCCTTACCTCTCGCCTTTCAACTCCCAATGGCCTCTCACTCCTTAAACAACTTTTTCAGCACTCCGTGCACTGCGAGTCCAGACACGAAGAAGTCGAAGCCCGGCAAGACCTGCCGTCCAAACAAAGATTGGGACCCCTGGGACTGATGTTTAGCTACGTTGCGTGAGAGGAACATACAGCCTTCGCACCACACTGTCACCCAGACCAAGCTTGTTCCTAGAGTTCTGCCGTCGCATTGCGAAGGGAATTCCTACGATGCATCATGATCTAGAGTGCCATGCCCGGGGAGCCAGCCCTTGCAACTGACAACCTTGTTCCACTTGTTGTCGCTCGCTCTCGCCGGCCTCTTGCGCAACAACACCGCCTTTCATGACGGCGATTAACCGTAGCCCTTTGCTTTCTCCATCGGCGATGGGCCGGTCGCCGCCCCTGGACGCCCGATCCTAACCCGGCCCCCACGAACCAACAAGGTAACCACCGCCGTAAGATGGAGAGTAAGACCTCTGAGCACGAAGTGCATCCGGAGCCTCTCGATACAGTTTCGCGGTGCAACTTGAAACATCCTAGCTACGATGGCAATGGGCTGTTGGGAAATCACCTGTAGGGCCTGGAAGGAAAGAGATATTGCCTTCGCGGTGTGCCTGCGACGATGCTCATCCGTGCTGCCCGGGCAACAGGTCCCATCCCTCTTACAGCAATGGATAATGCGGCCCTCCTCCCACCATGGTCCATTGCACATGCCTCGGGTAAATTGAATATGTCGGTGCGTAGTTCACCTGATGCGGCATTGCCCACGCAAACAACTTCCTTCAGAAACGGGCCGGGTAAGAATGCTCTTGAAATCGCTGTCTTCCGACCCCGAAAGATCACCCAAGCGGGTTTGACAAGCAAGTTTAGCGCACTGACAGATTCCGAAATCCCGAACCGCTGCCGATCATGTCGTCGAAGCACTTTTCGAGCTTCTTGCCGCAGTCGCTGATCGCCCCATTCTTGAAAGTGAAGTGCTCGTTCCTCAAGAAGTTTGTCTGGAATCCTTACCCCGCCTCGCGGGCTGACCGTTTGTAACGTCGCCACCTCATCGACCGCCGTCACACTGACCTGTCCTTGGGCCCCGTTTCTCAATCAGTGGAATATATTGCATCCTAGGGCCCGGCCTTGCTCTTGGCCTGCTGCAGAATGCGCGATGCATTGCGGCCCGGATTGTCCCTGGCGATGCTGCGCACCACGAACGGAGTTCTGGTTGACTGAAACGATTCTGTGCGTGCAATTCCCCCACCATATCGGATGCCCCGACAATTTGTTAGGCTAGACCCATACAACAAAAGGATGCAACCCCAGACAAATTTCAAGGATCCGTATCGCGAAATCTCGAAGAGCGACGGCGTATTGCTTGGCACAACCGTCGGGGTCGGTGTACTTGACGTCCAGCATGTCGCTCACAACGGACTCAACTACTTGCTGAAGCCGGACGAAGTGCAAGTTGGCCGTCAGAAACATTGAGGCGCAAAACACTTCCTGCTGGATTTTTGAATGCACGGATGCGATCGTAATGGTGTTGACCTTACGCAAAGGCAACCGGGACGAAACGGGGCCCACCGGAGACCGCTGTGGGACACTGGCTCTATAGGACACTGGGTGCCAACCGCGAGGATTAGAACTCTGGTACCCTCTGGCGGCTTGCCGGAGAAACCCTATGCATCTGCAAAACCCGATTCACTTCAACGGTTGCCAGCAATCGACCAAGTGATGCACGTGGTTGGAGCACCAATGGAATTCAACAAAGGCTTGGTCACCGTAGCACTCCTCCTTGCGGGGAGTTGGCAACGGCAGCGGGGCTTGAACGCTTTGGCTTAGCTTGGGCCGCGGCACAGACCCCCGCACACGGACGCATCCCCCGACGTCGGGCACTCGGGATATACCCACCGCGAAGGTTGGAGACCGGGCCCGACGGAAGCCGGAAGCCATTCTGTTCCAAGCATCGCCAAATTGCTTGCCACCCGTCCTTGGCGCAGTAGTGATGAAGCCGATCGTTCCCAGAAGCTCCGTCGCACTCGTTGGAGTGCACTTGAGACACGGCCGTGGACCTCAACCCTGCGACGGCACACTCCAGATCAGAAACTGCCTTAGCAGAGATGGATACCTCCTCTGCACAGAAGAAAATTCCCCATCGACGGTCCAAACAAGACAGCCGCAGAGTGGGAACCTAAAGCCATGAAATGGGCACCTATAAACAGGTACACCCAGGGAACGGGGTACCAACTACACGCAAGGGCACGCGGCAAGCACAATGGAGGGCCCGCGGCTTTACGGGAGCTTTTCATCGCAAGTTTCGAGGAGGCACTTGCCATCTCGCGGTGCCGGATACTTGAACAAGCCATTGTACAAGTTCTCCGCCGAGTTCGAAGTTAAGGGGACCGGCGCCGTCACCTCATAAGGTTTAAAACGAGAGCAAGTGCGGAAAGGAACTCCTCTGAGTCCGAAGGATTATACACAAACCAAAAACCATCCGGACGTGGATTCGACGATCTACCGAGCGATGCAGGCCACGCGTTTTCCGAACTATCAGAGGAACGTTTCAGGGAAACGCTGGCCACATCGAGGACTTGCATTGGCAGTCCGTGCTTGGCATCCCAGCAAATGACGACGCGGAACGAGCCGACCATGATCTTGAAACTGTCCTTCAACAATAACACATTGCAAGATATTACTGGCTGCTTCATTGGACAATCGGAATCCGAATTCAGAAAAAAGGGCCCGACGAAGGGGTGGGGGGGCGAGAAAACCAGGTTTACCTTGCCGGGTTTGGCACGAAGATGCGAAGGAGGTAAGAGGTACGCAGAAACGCTGCGTCCAATTAGTAGGTTTGCGTTTGACGCCGAACGAGCTCGCCAACTCTAACATGACCTCACCGGCAGTCTGCCGGATGGGCAAAGAGTCAGACGGGGTCTTGGGAAGTTTGTTGCCCCTCGGATTCCGATACGCCATCCAGAAGCAATGCATTTGTTGTTGGTGATTTCTGAAACAATCCTTCACACGAACAGCGCCCTCTGCCACCGGTGGGAGTGCAACCGTTTCCTGGAAGCGACCAAAGCGGAAAAGCAACTCCCAACTTGAGAATAGTGCGACTTGAAAAATAAAGTCGCCCTACCAACTTGTCGAGCTGGCGAGGCCAAGGAGTCGAACGAACACAAACAGTCCTAGATAACAAGTTCGATCGAGAATCCTGCGATTTGAAATCATTGGGCCGAAATCTTGCTCGGACCGATAAAGGTGGGCTTGTGTTTCCAAAATGTTGGGGCCGGCCTTCGTCTCATCCCACTTACGGCTCGTAGCGATAGCCGCAGGCTTGGTCTCGATACAGAGGGAGGTCGCGTTTCTGAGCCACGCAAGCTGGCACTGCATGTAAGTCGCTGCTGTAGAGACGACTACCCTGACCGCCGTCTTTGGGTGCACCTCAAACCGTCGTGCCAGACTCTTATGCTTCGTCTCCGGGTCGAATGCCAGAGCCAATCGTGCGGGTACCTCCGACGCAGGCAGAGTCGTTTCACGAAGAGAGGCCTACACACCCGCCGAAGTCGAGGAAATTGTCGGGATCTTCTGGCCCCTCATCTCCGGTCCGGTCGGGGTCTGTTACATCTTCGGGGAAGTTTTGCAAGCTTTATCCGGTGTTGTTTTTGGGGGGCCGGACCGGCTGCCATAGAAGTGACCATACGGGTGCCCACGTCAATGTACGCCACGTCTGCCGACGGAAGCCCGGGAATCCTCCGCAATCGACCGACATCACTGCTGAAACACTGAAACAAGGATTCCTGCCTCGCATACGACTCCCCCTTTGTCGGCTAGAGTGCCGTAATCGATTGGTACGCGCCTTTGCCTCGCACTCTTTTCTTTTTGACTTGCATTTTGAGCCGGAGTTGCTGATGTTTGCTGTCTTTTTTTTCCTTGGATCGAACTGTCAAGTCAAACTTGGGAAGTGCTCAGTTATGAGGGATCCGCTGATGAATGCTCCCCACATGCTTCCGAAAGTACTTGTTGTTGGGGGCGAAGCGTCGACTTGTCAGCCAAGCTCACTGAGCCCCAACCCCCAACCATGAAACGTCGAGTTGCCGGCCAAGCTCACTAAGCCTGCACCCCCCCCCCCGCCTCCCGCACACCCAAGCGGTCAAACACAAGGTTGGCGTTCTGAGTTCTACCAGAAGGGCGCTTGTGGCCAATTCAATCCTCACCTGCCGGCAGCCCACGCTGACACCAGACCGCATCAAGCCTCTGACGTTCAAGGCCTTGGTGTAGTCGGCCATGGCCTTCACTTGTTCGCCGTTCACCTTCGCCACTAATTTCTGAAGCTTGCCCATCCGTGCCCTGATGTGCCCCGCAAATGAGCTGAAGGCTTGCGACCACTCCTGTCCCAGAACGCGGCACATCGTTCAAGCCGTCCGTTAAGACAAAGTTCATTCGAATGCGAAGGCGAATAAGACAATCACGTACGGGGCCAATCAAGAAATAACGAGTTGAAGCGATGGATCTGGCACGCTCCGGTCATTTGATTTGCTCCGACTCACCAAATTACAATCATTACACAGACACCGATTGAGAGCAAGCACTTCAACCGACCGACGTAGCACCACAAACCTGGTGCCTGTGGCCGCAGCTTTCTCGGAACCTGGCTAAGGTTTCTGTCTTAAGCATACGGAGGAAGCATGCGGCACCCGGAAAGTCAGACGCAATCGCATCGGTGCTCAATGAAAAAAGGGCACGGTGCGGAAGCAATGCTTCAAGAACGCACAGCGGAATCTCGACCAAATTAGGAAGACGGCACGAATAACGCATGGTGACCGGGCTCAAACCAATGACAATGCTTGGGCAGGCCCACTCCCATGCTTGGAAAGAAACCAACACACCTGGCGTTGGTCCTCTCTTCTTCGTGTCGACGCATGGCTGGGGCTTCGACGGCGGCGTCCAGACGTCCTCCAAGAACGCATCAAATTCGTCCACAACGGCCATCGCATGGCCGAGCGCCCACAGTGCGAGTAGAGAGCGGCAGAATCCAAGCCAAGCGTTCCGAGGACGAAGAGGATGGGAAGTCACGTCTCGCTTACAAGGAACACGTAGGGGCAACGGCTGGCATTATTCTGTAACTTTGAAGCCGAAGCGTGACTCAGATCGTCGGTGGTATTGGAGAACAACTTCGGGCAACCTTTTAACTTTTCACGGCCAAAGAACGATTCTCCCCGTGTTGCGGCATCAGACGAGACGCCAACAAGCGAGCTACTCCCCGCATGTAATGCTGACTCGGGCAGAGTGCCCGAATGCGGTCGTGGCTGCCCGGAGGTGAATTCTGCAAGCCCAAACTTACCAAGCTCAACTTACGCGATCCGGTCCGGTCGTATCGCAGGGCCCGAGGACAAGAAAATCACCAAATTGTTAAGTATCGAAAAACGACCAAGAAATCTCATTGCCGCAAAGATGAATAATAACGGCCAATAGCAGCTATGACATTGTGCGACATCCCTGATTGACGGAGTTTGACACTGTAAGCCAACATTGCTGATATCATGTGGTGACGATGCCAGAAGCGTACACAGCTCATTGAATCAGTTTTGCAGCCTGAGACATTGCTCCAAAAAAACGGCCCTTCTAGGTCGGGGGCCTTGGCCCCATACCGCTTTCATCTTCGGCTACACCCCCTCTGGCAATCGCCGACGCTCCCTCCACCGCCCCCCGCTCGTGTTTATTACGCCAAGGTCTCGAAAATCGAGTTGCATGCCGGGGGCCGGCTCAATGCTGGTGGATCGATCTTCTTCAAGACTTCAAGACCTTCACGTCTCTCAAAAAGTGGCCCAAGCTTGCCCACAGCCGCCTCAAGCGCTGCATGCGCATTGCGTGCCAAACAAGACGGCACCAGC
>Ga0194132_10007594_pt1 | contig 16055 bp, 17 predicted proteins | sample TA2KigOf80mmetaG_FD_148612 | JGI IMG/M metagenome (GOLD analysis project Ga0194132, IMG submission 148612) | Freshwater microbial communities from Lake Tanganyika, Tanzania - TA2015054 Kigoma Offshore 80m | ecosystem: Environmental > Aquatic > Freshwater > Lake | place: Tanzania: Lake...
CATCGCGCTCCGACGGAGACGCGAGATGGCATGGATTGTCTTGTTTCTGGCCGGCCTGTTCGAGGTCGGCTGGGCGGTGGGCCTCAAATACACGGATGGCTTCACCCGCCTGTGGCCGACCGTGGCGACGGTCGCGGCGATGGCGCTGAGCCTCGGCCTGCTGGGTCTGGCGCTGAAGACGCTGCCGCTCGGGACCGCCTACGCAGTATGGACCGGCGTCGGCACCATCGGCACGGCGCTGCTGGGCATCCTGCTGTTCGGAGAGTCGACCGATGCCATCCGCCTCGCAGGCATCGCCATGATCGTTGGCGGCATTGCCGCCCTAAAGCTCGCGACCTGACGTGCGTCGATCAGGTTTGCCCTTTCCCGACGATCGGTCAGGATCGCAGCTTCCCGGCGATTGCCAACGTCCGCTCTGCCGCCCGTACGACGGGGCGGTCGATCATCTTGCCGTCGAGTTGAAACACCCCGGTCGAGTTCGCCATACCGTCGATCACGCGCCGTGCCCAGGCGATCTCCTCCACGGTCGGCGTGAAGGCGGCATGAATACCCGGCAGATGCTTGGGATGGATAGCGGCCTTGCCGGCGAAGCCGAACTGGCGGGCACGCCGCGCCTCGGTCGCCCCTCCCGCTTCGTCCGCGATATCCGGGTAGGGCGTGTCGAGGACATCGATGCCCGCGGACGCCGCAGCTTGGACGAGCCGCCCGCGGACGAAGACCAGCGGCTCCCACTCGAGCGAGCAGCCGAGCTCGGCCGACATGTCCATTGCCCCGAAGAACAGCATCCCATCGGGCGCCACGGCGCGGGCGATCGCGCTGGCCTGCTCGACGGCTACTGCCGTCTCGATCAACGCGATCAGGGGCGGGACCGCCGGGCCGAACAGCTCGCGGACCCGGGCAATGTCATCGGGGCCGTCGACCTTCGGCACCATCAGGTAGTCCGGCCGGGCACCGGCCGAGACCAGGGCAGCGATGTCGAGCTGCCCATCCGCGCTGCGGACCGGGTTGATGCGGACGGCGAGCGCCGAGGTGCCTGCCGGCGTACGCAGCGCCTCGACCGCCATCGGCCGGGCGTCTGCCTTGCGCTCGGCGGTAACCGAATCTTCAAGATCGACGCAGACAATGTCGGCCCCCGCGGCAACCGCCTTGGCGACACGTTCAGGGCGCAGTGCGGGAACGAAAAGCAGGGATCGGCGCGGCATATCCACAGCCTAGGGTGGCACCTGGTGCCGGTCAAACCGCTACCGGCGGCGTTAACTACGACCAAAGGACTGCTCTGTAACCCATATCCTCAAATGTCTCGAATCGGATCTCGACGCTGTGATAAACTTTAGGCATTCATGGAGATCAGGCCCGGCTGGGAGCTGCCGTCACGCGGCCGGCAGGGGGCTGGTTCTGTTGACCGGCCACCAAGGCCTAGAGGTACATGACGCGCAGACCGGTATCGTCGCGTAGCGGAAACGGCGAGACACACCAATGACCACTGTTTCCAAGACGCGCAAACGGTACAGCCACGCTGAGCTGCACCAGGTCATCGAGGCCCATCACCGGTTCCGCACCGGGAGGTCCGGTGGCGTGCGCGCACTTCTGGCCTTTGCTGATCTTTCCGGGCTGGCCATGGCGAGCTGCAACCTCGCTGAGGCCGATCTCTCAGGTGCCAATTTGCGCGGCGCCAATCTTTCCGATTGCAATCTCGATCGCGCGACCCTGTTCGGCGCCGATCTGCGCGACGCCGATCTCGAGGGTGCAAGCCTGGTCGGCGCCAATCTGCGCGGCGCCTCGCTGCGTGGCGCAAATCTCACGCGGGCCAATCTGTTCAAGGCGGACCTGCGCGACGGCTCGATCAAGGCCACGGATCTCGGCGGCAACCTGCATGCCCTGTCGATGAAGACAGGGCCGTCGGAGCTCAGCACGGCGCGCCTGCTGAATGCCAATCTGACCGAAGCCGATATGACCGGCGCCATCGCCACGCATACCGACTTCACCGATTGCATCCTGCGCAGTGCCAAGCTGGCGCGCGCCAATCTGTCTAATGCCCGTCTGGCCGGCGCCAACCTCGAGAACGCCGACCTCTCGGCCACCAACCTGCGCGGCGCCGAGCTCGACGGCGCCATCCTCATCGGCGCCAAGATGGAGCTGACCGACCTCCATGGCGCGTCGATGAAGAACATCCTCACCGACAAGCTCGCCGGCAAGCCGATGACCGAGCTGGGCACTTCGATCGACGAGCTCGTGCAGCAGCATCTTCTATGGGTGGAAACCGGCGGCCGCGACGGCAAGCCGGCAGACCTGTCGAACTTCGATTTGCGCCAGGCCCCCTCCCTGACCCGCGCAAACCTTACGGCCCTCAAGGCAGAGAAGGCGACGTTATACGGGCTCGACCTCGAAGGAGCCATGCTCCAGGGCGCCAAGCTGCAGGGTGCGGACCTGCGCACCTGCCGCCTGTTCGGGGCCGATCTGCGCGGCGCCCAGCTTCAGGGCGCGATGCTCAACCACGCGGACCTGCGCGACGCCAACTTCGATCCGCTGCCGATCGCACCGGGCCGCGAGTTCGCGACCAACCTCGAGGGCGCTCACCTGCGCTGCGCCGATCTGCGGGGAGCGCGGCTGCGGCGTGCGGTGCTCCGCGGCGCGGACTTGACCGAGGCCAACCTGTCGAATGCCGATCTGCAGGATTCCACGCTCGACGGCGCCAAGTTCACGCAGGCTCGCAAGGCCGCTTCAGCCTGATTCAGTCGGCCGTCCGCACCATCCGTGGGCCATCGTTGAGCGTTGGCACCTCGTAAATGGCCGGCTTGCCCGGGAAATCGCCCAGCTTCTCCGGCAGCAGGCCGAACTCGAGCGGCTCGGTGTCCTCACGCTGGACGAACGCCCGCACATTGAACATCTCGTGCTGATAGCCGTGCTTGTCCTCGATCAGATATTTGACCAGCGGCAGAGCCTTGCCGGCGATCCTTCCTCCGGTCACGAAGGAACGCACGGCCTTGAGCGCATGATCGCCCGCGGCAGCGCCCTCGAGCCGCGCCAGAACCTTCTCTGCGCGCACCATGAACATGATGGCGTCGATCATCTGCGTCAGCGGATCGAGCGGACGTTGGAAGTTGCCGACCAGGATCTGGCCGGCTTGCGCCTTGGCGATCATGCGTGCCAGCGTGATCGTCACGTCGCCGACGATGTACTCGAAGCCGCGCGGCTTCGTGCCCTCGACCTGGTGGTAAGAGTAGTGGGAGCCGACGGCAAAGGCCGCGCGCAACTTCGGCACGAGGTCGGACGCGCCGGCTGCCTGCTGGGCCAGCAGATTGTCGATCAGAATGAGCAGCATCGCCGCGTACGTGCGCAGATCGGCCTCGAGGCCCCGGGCGCGGTTCCAGACATAGAACCCGTCGCCGACCGTGGAGCGTGCGAGCTCGACATCGAGGCCTACCTCACCCAGCTTCCGTGCCGCATTGTTGATACTGTACTCGAGCGAATTGAGCTGGGCGACCTGCTCGATCATCGACACTTTCGAGAAACCGACGATATCGAACAGCATCACGGCGCGATGCTGTGTCTGGACGATCGAGTAGCGCCGGATGACGTTGTCGATGACCTCGGGGTCCACCTCGCCCTTTGACCGCTCGCTGCCGATCTTGAACGGCACGGCGACGCGCAGGGGCCGGGCCTGCAGGATCTTGCAGGCCTCCTCGAAGGTGCCGTCACCCATGATGCGCCGGCCGTTGAGCAGTCGCGGGTTGGCCGTGGCCAGACCCAGGACGCGGTAACATGGCGCAATGCAGACTTCGATGCCGCCCTCGGCCGGCCGCCAGCCGACGACCATATTCTTGCCGAGTTTCCACGAGGTGTGGACGGCGATATCCACCTCAAGAAGCCCTTGCCGGATCTGGTTGATGTCGGCCATGCATGCCCGTTGAATGGATGATTCGCAGACGGCGGACGTACCTTATCGTCGCGGCGCCTGGCGGACAACGGGGCAGCTAGCCCAGACGTGGCCTTAGCCGCATGGTTAATGGGCTGCCCACCACTCGTCGTGACGTCTGGAATAGCTGTCGATAAGATGGGCTGAATGATTCCCGTCCTCCCGAAGCTCGGCGACGTCCTGTTCGCCTTCCCCACCCCGATCCTCATGCGCCAGTGGCCGGATTCCGGCGCGCTCAATCGCGATCTGCGAGAGCTGGTCCTGGCCAAGGAGCAGGCGGAATCGGGGGTCAGCCGCAGCAACGCCGGCGGCTGGCATTCGGACGACCGGCTCTTCGACTGGGGCCACCCGGCCATCGCCGAGCTCAAGCGGCGGGTACACGAAGCGACGCGCGAGATCACGCTCAAGACCTGCGGCCAGGCAGCGCGCGACTGGATCGCGGATGTGGACATGGAACTGGAGGGCTGGGCCAACGTCTCCCGCGACCGCGCCTATAACCGCATCCACAAGCATCCAGAATGCACTTGGTCGGGCGTCTACTATGTGTCGCTCGGTGACGGGGATGGCAGCGTGAAGGACAACGGCTCGATCGAGTTCGTCGATCCGCGCATGGCGGTCGATGGCGGCCCGCTGCCGGGCCAACCTTTCGGCAGCCAGTTCAGGCTGGCACCCGAGCCCGGCATGATGCTGATGTTCCCCAACTGGCTGCTGCACTGGGTGCATCCATTCCAGGGCAGCGGCGAGCGCATCTCGCTCGCCTTCAACGTCACCCTGAAACCCCGCCCGAAATAGCGCCGCTCACGCGTCGGGTTCGGTGAGTTTCGTCGCCGCGTGGGCGCGCCGGGCGCGCTGTGCCTCCAGCGCCTCATGCTCGCGCTCGGCCTTCGTGCGCCCGTGGCGGGCTCGGTTCTCGGCCGCCTGCGCTTCGGCGTCCTGACGCGCCTGGCGCTTGCGCCGCTGCCGCAGATTGACGATCTCGGCGCTCATGCGGCCTTCCGGCCGAGCAGGCTGGCCGCGAAACGCGGATAGGTCTCGGCGACTTCGTCTGCCACTCGGCCGCGTAGCAGCTCGAGGTTCCCCGGCTCCGGCGCCATGGTCTGCAGAACCGTCGCTCCCTCGTCGTAGTCAAAGCCGGTCTGGGCACGCACGCTGTCTGCCGTCTCGCCGGGGTGGATGCTGGCGAGGCTGAAGCGGCACCTTTCCTTGTCGAAACTGAAAATGCAGCGGCCCGTGACGAGCGCATGAGGCCCGCCGGGCCGATAGACCTCCGGCACGCTCGTGCCCGGACTGCTGATGAAATCGACTTTCGGCACCAGCACGCGCGGCGTGTGCTCTTCGCGGAACAGGATCACCCGCGGAACCAGGAAATAGAGATAGGCCGAGCCGAACGAGCCGGGGAAACGCTGCTGCCAGCGCGGCGGCTCGCCGATGCCGACCAGATTGATGTTCGCCTGCCCGTCGATCTGCCCGCCGCCAAGGAAGAAGGCGTCGATACGTCCCTGTGCCGCGCTGTCGAATAGCTCGCGGCCGCCGTCGGTGAAGGCGTTGTGACGGCGCGAGCCCAGCATGAGTACGCGCAAGGCACCCTTCGACTTGGCGCGGGCAAGCAGCGCCGCCGACCCCGGTATCGGCGAGGAGGCACCAACGGCCACGGTGCGGCAGCCCTCAAGGAGCCGGGCGATGGCCACGATCAGCAGCTCGGTCCTGGCCCTATCCACGCATGACCACCGTCAAGCCGCGGACCGGCGTCCGAGGAAACCGTCGAGCCAGGCACGGAACCCGGCCTCCGTACGCGCCGCTTCGGCATAGCGCGCCAGCTCGGCGTCGTCCGCGGGATAGAGATCCTGCAGCCCGAGCGGCCAGGCGCCGCGCGGCGCCTCGGCCACGGCCTCCACGTACAAGCCCGGCAGGACGCCGGCGGCCGTCGTCTCGTCGTCCAGCAGCGAGAAGTCGACGATCTCCTCGGCGGTAACCAGCGAGCGCTTGGCGGCATGGGCCATGGTCGCCAGCTCGCGCCGGCGGCCGATCCAGACATTGCCGTCGCGATCCGCCCTCGTCACATGGAACAGCGCGACATCCGGCTGGATCGCCGGCAGGAAAACGATCGGGTCGTCGGCTGTGGCGAACGGGTTGTCGGCCAGCTTCCAGTCGCCGCGCTGGGCCAGGATGTCGCTGCCGATCAGGCCGCGCAGCGGCAGGAACGGCACGCCCTTTTCACTGGCCTGCAATGCCGCGTGCACCGCCGGGCAGGTCGTGTCGCGCATGGCCAGGCTGCCCGCCTTGATCGCGGCGGTGAAGCGCGGCGCCAGGCCCAGCTCGCCCAACGTGACCGCAGCGGCCTCCAGCTCCGCAACCAGACCGGCGCCGATCAGGATATCGATCTGCACGCCCGAAGTGGGCACGCAGAGGACACGTAGGTCTTTCACCCCACGCGCCACGAGAGCGCGCGTCGCGGCCATGCTCACACCCGAGTAGTCGGGCGGAATGGCCAGCAGCGAGCCGGGTGTGACGCGCGCCGCCAGCGTGTCGAGCGAGAGGATCTCCATGGCGGACATTCTACGTGGCCCGCCCAGGTCCGGCCAGCGCCACAGGCTATTTCGGCTCCGACTTGCCGTCGTAACGGCGCTGCCACTCGGCCAGGATGCGCGCCCGGTTGGCCGAGGCCCAAGTGAAATCGTTGCGGATCATCGCCTTCTCGATATCCGCCGGGTAGTGCGGCACCGGCCCCGCGACGCCGTCCATCGCCACCAGCGGCAGCCACTTGGCATAGAGCTGGTTGGCCTTGCGGCTGGCCGCCCAGTCCATCAGGCGGCGCGCCGCCTCGGGGTTGCGTGCCCCCTTGAGGATGGCCGCGGCATCCATGTCCCAGCCGCTGCCGTCGCGCATCAGCAGCACGTCGACCGGGGCACCGCGCTGCTTCTGCTGCGCGCCCGACAGATCGTAACCGATAGCCACGGCGAACTCGCCGGCTCCCGCCAAGCGGCACGGCTTGGCGCCGGAGTGGACGTACATGGCGATGTTGTCGTGCAGACGATCGAGGAACTTCCAGCCTTCCTCCTCGCCGAGCAGCTGCAGCCAGGCCGAGACATGGAAATAGCCGGTTCCCGACGAAGCCGGATTGGGCATGACGATCTGCCCGCGGTAGACCGGATCGAGCAGATCCTTCCAGGCTTGCGGCCGCGGCAGCTTTCGCTTCTCCGCCTCGACCGTGTTGAGACACACCGCACCGACCCAGGCATCGATGCCGACCCAATGCGGCGGGTTCTGCGGATCGCGGAAATTCGGCTTGATCGCAGCCAGCTCGCGCGGCGCGAAGGCCTCGAGCATTCCCTGGGCCTCGAGCAGCGCCATGCTGGTGATTGCCAAACCCCAGATGGCGTCACCCTGCGGGCGCTCCTTCTCGGCGAGGAGCCGCGCGGTGATCACGCCCGTGGAATCGCGGAGCAGCGCGATCTCGATGTCCGGGTTGTCGGCCTCGAAAGCTTTGCGATAGGAGTCGATATGGTCGGCTTCGAGGGCCGAATAGACGATGAGCTTCGTCCTGGTCTGCGCCTGAGCCGAAACCGCAAGCCAAGCGGCCATGGCAAGAGCCAGGCCCAAACGGAATACGTGCATGGATATCCTCACTGTTCCTCTCCCTCCGCCGGCATGAACCGGATCAGGTTCGAAGGGTCGCCACGCGTCGTTGCGGCATCTCAGCCCCCGGCCGGGGCTCCCCTCGGAACGATCGGATAGATGAACTTGTCGCGGCGTGAGGTCAAGCGGCAGATTGTACCGCAACAATCCGCTACGAATTCCGCTGCCCGCCACGCAGCGTCGGCAAGCCAATGCCGGTCGCGGCGAAGCCGCCATCCACCCCCAGCAGCTGGCCGGTGATGTAGGCGGCCTGGTCGCCGCAGAGGAAACAGATCGCGCTCGCGAGCTCAGATTCCAGGCCGTAGCGGTTGAGCGGGATATGGTCGTGATAGTCGGCCCGGATTTCCGGCGTATGCACGGCCTTGGCCATCGCGGTATCGACCGGGCCCGGCGCCACGGCGTTGACGCGGATTCCATACTCGCCGAGTTCCGCCGCCTGCTGCCGGGTCAGGTGCGCCAACCCTGCCTTGCTGGTCCCATAGGCGACGCGGAGCGTCGAAGCGCGCACACCCGAGATCGAGGTGATATTGACGATGGCGCCCCCACCCTGGTCACGCATGATCGGCGCGACCGCCTGGGTCATCAGGAACGGGCCTGTGAGGTTGACCGCCAGCACGCGCTGCCAGTCTTCCAGTGTCACATCGAGGATCGGCTTGAACACGGCGATCCCGGCATTGTTGACCAGCGCGTCGATGCGGCCGAACTGTCGCTGCGCCTGCTGCACGGCGCCCTCAACCGCTTTCGGGTCGGACACATCGGCCTCGAGCGCCAGGACGTCGTCGGCGTGGCCCAGGGCCCGGGCGGCGGAGTGCAGCGTGTCGCCGAGGATATCCAGCATTGCCACCTGCCAGCCATCCGCCAGAAAGCGGCTCGCGGTCGCCAGGCCGATACCGCGTGCCGCACCGGTGACCAGGGCAACCTTTCGCAAGCCGGACGCCATCTCACGCGCCCATGCCAATCATGAACCCATGATCGTGCGGCTCTGCTCGCGCATGAACTGCGGCAGATAGAACGGCCCAAGTCCGCCCTTGCTGGTGGCGCCCGAGCCCTTCCAGCCGCAGAAGGTCTGGATGCCCGGCCAGGCGCCCGTGGTAGCACCGGAGCGGCGGTTGGCGTAGAGCACCCCGGCCTCGGCCTGCGCGAAAAAATAATCGAGTTCTGCCCTGTCGCTGGTATAGACGCCGGCCGTCAGGCCATAGGGCACCGCGTTGCCGCGCCTCAGCCCGTCGCCCAGGTCGTCGCATTTCGCGATGGCGACGAAAGGCAGGAACAGCTCATCGCGCAGAAGCGCGTGATCGGCCGGCAGTCCTCCGACGACGGTCGGCTCGACATAGTGACCGTGCTCGAAAATATCGCCGCGGCGCCGGGCGCCGCCGGCGATCAGATTGCCGTCGCGGCGGGCCGCCGCCACGGCGCTTTCGAACCGGCCGCCGGCCTCGGCATCGATCACCGGACCCATGTAGACATCGCGCCGCTCGGGATTGCCGAGCTTCAGCTTCGATGTCTTCTCGGCTAGCAGCCTGAGAAAAGGCTCGTAGACGGCCGCCTCGACATAGGCAACCGAGCAGGCGCTGCATTTCTGCCCTTGCAGGCCGAAGGCCGAGCGCATGACGCCCTCGGCCGCGACATCGAGATCGGCCTTGGCCGTGACATAGGCGGGGTTCTTGCCGCCCATCTCCACCACCACCGGCCGCGCATAAGGCCCTGCCGCCATCTTGCGGAAGATCTCCATGCCCACGGCGTGGCTGCCGGTGAAGGCGGCGCCATCGAGACCGGGGTGATCGACGAGCAGCCGCCCGGCCTCCTCGCCGCAGACGAGATTGACCACGCCGGGCGGCACGCCCGCTTCGGTCAATGCCTCGACCAGCAAGCTGCCGGTCAGCCCGGCCTTGGGGCTCGGCTTGTAGACTACGGTGTTGCCGCCCAGTAGCGCGCCGGCAATCATGCTGACCGAGAGCGCCAGAGGAAAATTGAACGGCGCAATGACCGCGAAGACGCCGACCGGACGGAGCGTGACCGAGGCCGCTTCCTGCGGAAAGGCGCGCGCCATGTCGCGGGTGAAGCCCTGGTTGCGTTCCATCTCGTCGCAGTAATAGGCGATCAGGTCGTGGCTCTCCTCGGCCTCGCCCATCGCTTCCATGCGCGACTTGCCGACCTCGATCAGGCAGGCGATGCCGAGCTCGTATTTGCGCCGCGCCAGGATCTCCGCGGCGCGGCGCAGGACGGCCACGCGTCCGGGCCAGGGCAGCGCCGACCAGGCCGGATAGGCGGCCCTGGCTGCCCGCACCGCGCGATCCACCGCCGCCGGCGCCGCCTCGATGAACTCACCGAGAATCAGGCGACCATCGATCGGGCTGGCGGCCTTATAGGCGGCACCATCGCGATCCGCTCGCCCGCCGATCAGATTCGGCCAAGCCCGGCCGAGCCCCTTCTTGAAATCCGGAATCAGCCCATCGAGCTTATCGTGCACCGGCGTGAAATCGACGCCGACATTCGAATAGGTGACTCGCGGCAGGTTGTCGCCGGACATGCTTATGCTCAACGACGGATGTAGGGCGCTTCCCGGCACAGCCACCAGGATAGCGGCAAGGTCACGAGCACGATGCCGGAGATGACCATCATCATGACGGGCACGCCCATCGCGTCGCTAAACAGGCCGTAGACGATCGGCGCCAGCGCACCGCCGCCGATGGTGCCGGTGTAGAAGATGCCGAACGCCTTGGTGCGCCGCTCCTCGGGCACCAGCTCCGGCACCGTGCCGTAGATCACCGACGACGTGCCGTTGAGGGCCACGCCGACGACCGGCAGCAGCACGAAACAGGCTTCAAGCGGCAGCGGCAGCATGGCCAGGATGGCCAGCGCCGTGCCGCCTTCGGTGAGCCAGACCGTGCGCAGCACGCCAAGCCTCTCGCCCAGCCAAGCGCAAACGAGCTTTCCCGCGGCCCCGCCGGCGAAAAGCACGGTCAGCGCGACGCCGATGGCCGGCAGGCTGGCTCCCTTCAGGGTCAGGAGGAACGGCAGGAAGGTCAGAAAGCCCATACGCGTGGCGCTGTCGATCACGCCGATGCTCAGCAGGATGGAAAACCCGCGCGATGGCGGCACGGCCGCCATGGAAACGCGTGTCGAGGCCTGTTGCTCTTTTCCGGCCACGTCAGCGACGGGCGGTGAACGCAGCACCAGCAGGATGGCCAGCCCACTGACGATACCGAAAACCCCGAACAGCAGAAGCGTCGAGGTCCACGGCATGATCGTCAGCAGCAGCGCTGTCGCTGCCGGCAGCGCCATCTTCCCCAGATCCCCGGCAAAATTGTAAATGCCAAGGGCACGCCGCGAGCCGCCGCCGCTGAAAGCGGCCGATACCAGGCTGGAGGCGATGGGGTGCTGGGTGCTGGAACCCAGCCCACCGATGGCCAGGGCCACGGCAAGGGCGAAGAACGTCTCCGCGGCACTGGCGGCAAGAAACCCGACACCCGAGAGCATCGTGCCGAGAGCGAGCAGAAGCGGCCGGCCGTAACGGTCGGCCAGGGCGCCGGCCGGCGTCTGAAATCCGGCCATGGCACCCGCGTAGAGAGCGCGCAACGCCCCGATTTCGGCGTAGCCGAGGCCGAACTGGCTCTGCCAGACCGGCAGCAGCACGTAGAGAAGATCGGTGAAACCGTCATGCAGCGCATGGGCGCCGCCAGCCACGCCCATCGTCCGCGATTTCTGCGCGGCTGGTGCCTCGGTGACCGGGATGCTGGCGGCTGTCGACGTGTCGGGCATGGGATCAGAACAGACTACCCTGCCGGCCATCGAGCAGCTTTGCTATTTTCTTCGGCAGCTCAGGCTCTGCCGCAGCCGGTATCTCCGGGGCCGGCGCGAAGCAGTTCGAATCGTCGTTGGCGACCTTGTTGACGTAGGTCGAGACGCGCGTGGCCGTCAGGAAACCGTCGCGCGGCGCACGGATCAGCGCGCTCGGATCGTTTTCGAGATCAAGCCAGCCGGCGTAGTCCTCCGGCGCCAGGATGACAGGCGTGCGGTGGTGGTAGCGCGCCATCAGCGAGCCCGGCTGGGCGGCGCAGTTGACGATGGTGAAAGTCTCCAGCACCCCGCCGCCCTCCGGCACCCATTTCTCCCACAATCCGGCAAAGGCGAAAGGCGCGCCGTCCGCGGCGCGGAAGAGGATCGGGCGCTTGTCGCCCTTCTCCTCCCATTCGTAGAAACCGTCCGCCGGCACCAGACAGCGGCGCTGGCGGTAGGCCTGCTTGTAGGCGGGCTTCTCGGCGACGCTCTCGCCGCGGGCGTTGATCATCCGGCTGCCGACGGACGGATCCTCGGCCCAGTACGGCACCAGCCCCCAGACGAGCATGTCCAGCCGCAAGCCCCCGCCCGGATCCCGACGGATGATCGGCATCTCCTGCGTCGGCGCGACGTTCCAGCGTGGACGCAAGTTGCGGGGCGCGCCCTCGTAACCGAAGCTGCTGCGCAGCGCCTCTTCCGTCGTGGTGAGCGAATAGCGTCCGCACATGGGCGGAGTATGCGCCCGCCTCCGCGCCGCGCAAGATCAGAAGTAGCGCAGCCAGATGTAGATGTGGCTGATGACGATGCTGACGATCATCATCGGGAAGGCGTAGTAGGTATAGGTCAGGAAGCGGAACGGCACGCCGTTGCGTTCCGCCAGGCCCGCTACCGTCAGATTGGCCGAGGCGCCGATCAGCGTGCCATTGCCACCGAAGCATGCGCCCAACGACAGCGACCACCAGAGCGGCCCGATCGCGTCGGGACCGCCGAAGGCAGGCGCCATGGCCTTGATCAGCGGGATCATGGTGGCCACGAAGGGGATATTGTCGACGATGGCCGAGAGAATCGCCGAGGACCAGAGGATGGCGTAGGCCGTCAGCTCCATGTTGCCGCCGGTCGCCTTAACGAGCATGTCGGCCAGCAGCTTGAGCAGCCCGCCGACCTCGACACCGTGCACGACCATGAACAGACCGACGAAGAAGAAGATCGTGATCCACTCGACCTCGCCGAAGATATGCGTGCACTTCTCCGACTGCTTCTCCGGGTAGTGACCGAGATTGTCGAGCAGCATAAGCACGGCGGCACCGAACATGGCAATGGTACCGGGCTCGAGATGCAGAGGCCGTGCGAGCACGAAGGCGGCCATCACCGTGCCGAGCACGATCAAGGACTGGTTGAGCAGTTTCCAATCCACGATGGTGTCGACTTCCTTCATCGCCATGACCCGCGCCTTGTCTTCGGGTGTGGCACTTAGATGGCGGCCCCAGAGCCAATGAATCATGAGAACCTGGGCGACCAAGGCGACGATCACAACCGGCGTCAGGTTGATCACGAAGTCGTTGAACGAGAGATCGACCAGCGATCCGATTAGGATGTTCGGCGGGTCGCCGATCAGGGTTGCCGTGCCGCCGATGTTGGAAGCGGAGATCTCGGCGAACAAGAATGGATAGGCCGGGACCTTGAGCTCCCTGGCCAGGACCATGGTCACCGGCACGATCAGCAGCACGGTGGTGACGTTGTCGAGGAAAGCCGAGAGCACGGCGGTGGTCACCGACAAGCATGACCAGGATGCCCCAAGGCTCGGCCTTGGCCTTCTTGGCCGACCACACCGCCATGTACTCGAACATGCCGGATTTCCGCGATACCGAGACCAGGATCATCATCCCGGTGAGCAGCGCGATGTGTTGAAGTCGACACCCTTGATCGCTTCGTGCTGGTCAAGCACGCCGATCAGGATCATGAAGCCGGCGCCGACCAGCGCGATGACCGAGCGGTTGACCTTCTCGCTGATGATGATGGCGTAGACGACGATCAGCACCATCGTCGAGACCCAGAGCGGGTTCAGCCCGAAAATGACATTCGGAACGAATTCGCCGCCGCCCGCACCGTGCATTTTTCCGCCCCCTGATAGCAAAACGCCGCTCGCCAGGCTCCCCGCCGGGCAGCGGCCTATTCTTAGTCGTCAAATTTTACGATGGAGACCCGCAAGTCAAGGGTCGCCTCACCTCCAGCCCCCGTGCCATTCTCGGCCGGTGACGACGCTCCCCGCTGCATTCCGGACTTTCTTGCGCCTGGACCCGGCCCCCGGGATCGTGTGGTGGCAGCGGCCGCTCTCGCGCTCCTCGCCAACAACTCGCCGCTTGCCTCCTGGTACGACGCGCTGCTCGACACGCCGGCCAGTGTGCGGATCGGCACGCTCGGCATCGACAAGCCGCTGCTGCTGTGGATCAACGACGGGCTGATGGCCGTGTTCTTCCTGCTCGTCGGCCTCGAGATCAAGCGCGAGATGTTGGAAGGCAACCTGTCGCGTCCGGGCCAGATCCTGCTGCCGGCCCTGGCGGCGGTGGCTGGAATGGTGGTCCCTGCCGCCGTCTTCGTCTGGATCAACCGCGACGACCCGGCGGTGCTGGCCGGCTGGGCCATCCCTTCGGCAACGGACATCGCCTTCGCCCTCGGCGTGCTCTCGCTGCTCGGCAGCCGCGTGCGCGTGAGCCTGAAAGTGCTGCTCACCGCAATCGCCGTGCTCGACGACCTCGGTGCCATCGTGGTCATCGCGACCTTCTACACGGCCGACCTCTCGACCGCCTCGCTCGTGCTGGCGGCGATCGCGATCGCGGGACTCGCTCTGCTCAACCGCGCCGGTGTACGTCACCTCGGTCCCTATGTCCTGGTCGGGCTGTTCCTGTGGACCTGTGTGCTCAAGTCGGGCGTCCACGCCACGCTGGCCGGCGTAGCGCTGGGACTGTCGATCCCGCTCCGCGGCGACACGGCCGAAAGTTCGCCGCTGGTCCAGCTCGAGCACGCGCTGCATTCTTGGGTGGCGTTCGGCATCCTGCCGGTCTTCGCCTTCGCCAATGCCGGCGTGTCGTTTGCTGGAATCGGTCCCGAGCGCCTCGTCGCCGCCGTGCCTCTGGGCGTCGCTCTCGGCTTATTCCTCGGCAAGCAGATCGGCATTTTCGGCGCGATCTATGCGCTGGTGAAGCTGCGCGTGACCGAAATGCCGGCCGGAGCCACATGGCCGATGATCTACGGAATCTCCCTTCTCTGCGGCATCGGCTTCACCATGAGCCTGTTCATCGGCACGCTCGCCTATGACAGCGCGGCGCACGCCGCCGACGTGCGGCTCGGGGTGATCGTCGGCTCGCTGCTGTCGGCGGCGGCCGGCTATCTGGTGCTTAGCCGAGCCGTGCGCTAGGCCGCCTTCGCCCGGCGCGCTGCTCCCATGCGGCAAGCGATGCGAAAGGCCTGACGCGTCGCCTCGGGATTGGCGATGCCCTGCCCGGCGATGTCGTAGGCCGTACCGTGGGCCGGCGTGCAGATCGGGATCGGCAGGCCGCCGAGCACCGTTACGCCCTTGTCGAAGCCCATGAGCTTGATGGCGATCTGCCCCTGGTCGTGGAACATGCTGAGCACGGCATCGAACTTCCCGTCGCGCGCCCGCAGATAGACCGTGTCGGAGGGGAACGGCCCCTCGACGGCAAGCTGCATCTGCTTCGCCTTCTCGACCGCCGGGCCGATGACGTCGATCTCCTCGCGCCCGAAATTACCATTGTCGCCGGCATGCGGGTTGAGGGCGGCCACGGCGATCCGGGGCCGCGCGAATCCCGCCGCCTGCATGGCGTTGTGGGTCAGGCGCAACGCGTCGATGATGCGCTCGACGGTGATCAGCGAGCTGACCCTGGCCAACGGCACATGCGAGGTGACTCTAGCGTTCCAGATTTTTTCCAGCACGTTGAACTCGCCGTAGGCGCCCTTGTGCCCAAGCACATCGGCGGCGAGCTGCAGCTCGTCTTCGTAGGGGTTGCCGGCAAGACGTAGCGCCGTCTTATTGAACGGGGTGAAGCACAACGCGTCGACCAAGCCGTGCCTAGCCAGCTCGAGCCCGTGCTTGAAATTAGTCATGGCGAAGCCGCCGCCTTGTGCCGAAGCCTTCTGCAGCGTGATGGAGGCCGGGTCGAGATGCCCGAGATCGAGGAACACCGGCTGGCCGAGCGCCAAGCGCGCATCCTCCGCGCGTCGCACCAGGGGCAGTGTCAGCGACACCTTCGCAACCGTCTCGCCCTCGGCCAGCACCCGACGGTCGCCGATCACCAGAATGCCCGCCTGCTGCGCCGTTTCCGGCATGGCCAGCAAGCGGGCCGTCAGCTCCGGGCTGATACCGCAGGGGTCACCCATGACCAGGCCGATACGCGCCGGCAGGACGTCGCTCATGTTTCCTCCGTGACGACTTCTTTATGACTCAGGGGCTTTGCCGCGTCATCCTGAATGTTGCATTCAGAATTAAGAAAGAGCACAGTCTCCGGCGCGACGCCTTAACGGCGCGCCGAAACGAGGGAGAAACGCCGTGACACCGATGAAATCGCTCACGCCGATGCTCGCCGCCTGTGCGGTCGCTATCGGCACCCTGACCTTCGCCAGCGCCGGCTCGGCGCAGACCGTGCTGCGCTATGCCCATGTCGGCGCCGACGGTGAGGCGCAGACCCGTTACGCCAGCGAGCTGGCC
>Ga0194132_10007597_pt1 | contig 16051 bp, 12 predicted proteins | sample TA2KigOf80mmetaG_FD_148612 | JGI IMG/M metagenome (GOLD analysis project Ga0194132, IMG submission 148612) | Freshwater microbial communities from Lake Tanganyika, Tanzania - TA2015054 Kigoma Offshore 80m | ecosystem: Environmental > Aquatic > Freshwater > Lake | place: Tanzania: Lake...
GGGGCGCCGGGCGGGCGGCCGCGGGGCGCGCGGCACGCGCACGCCGCCGGGCAGGGGGCGATCCGATCTGTCTGGTCACGAGGCGCGGTGCCGGCGTTATAAGTAAGTGGCTACTTACAACCTAAACCGCCGCCGCGCCCCCCGTCAATCCCCGCCCCGCGGTGCGGGCGGCGGGCGATCAGGCGACCTGCAGGATCTCCCGCGAGCCCGTGATCCAGAGATCGGTATACCCCTGCATCTTCTCTCGGAACACCGGGTTGGTCTGGTACTCCTTCATCGTCGCCTCGAACCCGGCCACGTCGTCGACCTCGTACTCCAGGATGACGCGATTGAAGTCGCCGGTGAGATCCGTAAGCACGCGGGCGCCAGGCATCCCGACGGCTGCGATGGTGTCCTTCAGCTGGTTGGCGAGCCGGGTCGCGTGGCCCGGCCTGGCCACGAAGCAGTTGCGCACGATGAGCATGGCGGGTCTCCTTCCGTCACTCTCATCCTGACCGATCGGCCTCTCGATGGGTAATGGCCCTCGGCGGCGGCGCGCGGGCGGATCGGCCTACCGCCCCGGCCGCGGCGGCGCCCCGGGCTCGGGCGGCGTCGGCAGGACATGGCCCGGGCCTGTGCCGATGCGCGCCTCGACCCATTGTCCGTTGACGCGCACCACGATGACGCCCGTGGGCATCGCCCCCGTCATCCCGTACACCCGGAACCCGACGTCGCCGCCGGCCAGAATCTCCGGCTCGTTGAGCGGCGTCCATCCGCGCCCCTGACCGGCCAGGCCGGCGCCTACCAGCATGGAGATGCCCGCGACGGCCGCTGTTCTCCCGATCGTCCGCATCCCGTCCGCCCTCCTCTCGTATTCGACGCCAGAGGCAGTGAGGTGGCCGCCCGTGGGTCGACTACCGGAACGACACGAGGTAGACGACGGCCGTGCTGCCCAGCAGCACCAGGCCGGCGTACGACAGCGCCAGCAGGCCACGGCCCGGCCGGTGTTCGACGGGGACGTTCCCGGCCGTCACGACCCGCAGGTTCAGGTAGCCGAGGATCGGTCCGGTGAGAAACGACACGATCGTCGCGAAGTCCACCATCGCCGTCAGGTTGCCGGCATAGAGCGCGATCACCACAACCGCCAGCACACCGAGGACGACGCCCGCCACGCGGTACGTCCGACCGGTGTCGTCGTCGATCGGCACCACCGTGCCCGGAGCGCGCAGCACGCCGATTGTGCGGGCGATGGCGCGCGGGAAGCCGTCCACGACGGTGAGCAGTGTCGAGAACATCGTCGTGAACGCCGCCGCCAGCACGAGCGGCCGCGTCCAGTCGCCCAGCGCACGGCTGTACAACTCCACGAGCTGCAGCGAAAACTGGGGCCCTGCGCTGCTGAACGACGTCCCGGACCCGTACATCACCCCCGCGCCGAGCAGCAGAAACGCGAACGCGAGCGCGCCGGTGGCGACGTAGCCAAGCCGGAAGTCCAGCAGGGCGTGCGCCACGCTGGTCCGGACGCCGCGGTCGCGGTCCTTGGCGAGCGTCCAGACCGAGCTCCACACGGCGACGTCGATCGCCGACGGCATCCATCCGGCCAGGGCGAGGATGAACGCCAGCGGCACGGCGGCTTCGGCAGGCGGCCACAGCGCCAACGTCGTGACGTCCACACGGGACGCGGTCAGTCCTGCCGCCGACACCGTGGACAGCGTCAGTACGACGAGCACGGCCTTGATCGTCAGGTCGAACAGGTGGAAGCGCCCGATGCGCAGGAGCAGGACGCACGCCGCGACGAGGCCGGTCGCCGCCACCGGCAGGGGCACCCTCACGCCCAGGCCCGCATCCAGGAGGAACTGGACCAGGAAGGACGTGAACAGGACGATCGTCGTCTGCACGATGAGCGCCGTGGACACGGTGATGGCGAAGTACAGCCACACGGCCCAGGCGCCGATCCGCCGGTAGCCCTCGACGAGGCTCTCGCCGGTGGCGGCCGCGTATCGGGGGCCGAACTCGAAGAAGGGGTACTTCAGGATCAGCGCCAGCAGGATCACCCCCGCCAGCGCGAGACCCGCATCGGCTCCGGCGCGCGTGGACTGCACCAGGTGCGACACGCCGACTGCGGTCGCCGCCCACAACAGACCCGGCCCGAAGGCGCTCCAGAAGCTCGTCGGCACGAACGGCGACGATATCACGCCGCTTCCGACACGCAGGGCGCCGATCCTCCGCTACTCGAGGTCCTGCGGTGTCTGCGGACGCGTGCCCTTGAACACCCAGCGCTGCACGCGCCTGCCGTGCAGCGTCTCGCCGGTATAGAGGTTGCCCTGCGAGTCCACGGCCAGGGCGTGGACGGCGTAGAAGCCGCCCGGGTAGGGTCCGCCGTGACCGAAGCGCGACACGACCTCCAGCGTGTCGCGCCGGAGGACGACGATCCGCTGGTTCATGCCATCGGCCACGTACACGAACTGCTGCGCCGGATCGGCCGACAGCTCCACGTCGAAAGCCGAGCCGAAGCCGCGTGCGTGGCGATCGATGAAGCCCTCGGCCACGAACGTGCCGCCGGTCGTGAACGCCTGCACCCGATTGTTCGTCCGGTCGGCCACGTACACGCGGCCGTCGCGCGACACGATGATGCCGTGCGCCGGGCGGCCGAACTGCTGCGACACCACATCGGGATCGTAGGTCCCGTCCACGCCGCCCCGTGTCGCGTTGTACGGATCGGCGTCGTCCGGCTCGTTGCCGTACGCGCCCCAGTGCCGGCGGTATTCACCGGTGTCGGCGTCGAACACGATGACGCGCCGGTTGCCGTAGCCATCGGCCACGTACACCTCGTTGGTGGACGGGTCCACCACCGCCTTGGCCGGCTTGTTCAGGTTCTCCAGATCCTGGCTGTCGGGACCACCGTCGTGCCCGGGGCCGCTCGTCCCGTAGGGCGCGAAGCCGCCGACCGCCATGACGAACTCGCCCTCCTGCGTGAACTTGAGCAGCCGGCTGTCCTTCTGTCCGTTGCCGCCGGTCCAGACGAAGCCCTTGTGGTCGATGTGCATGCCGTGCTCGGACTGCGCCCACTCGGGCCACTCCGGGTCCGCCACCGCGTCGTCCACGATCGCGCTGCCGGGCGAGGCGAACGTCCGCTGCGGGCCCCAGCTCTTCACGACGTTCCCTTCCTCGTCGAATACCAGGACCGGCGGCGCCGGGTAGCAGCAGAGGGATGTGCGGCCATCGGCAGCTGCGCGCTCATTCGCCACGATGAACGACGGCCGGTGCATGACCCAGACGCGATCGTCCGCGTCCACGCCCACGCCGACGATGCCGCCGGTCACCCAGTTGTTGGGCAGGGGCTTCGGCCAGAGCGGATCGACCTCGAAGATCGGGACCTGCTGTCCGCCGGCGGACTCGCCCTCCGGGGCGGGGGCTTCGGACGGCGGCGCACAGGCCGCCACACCGAGGAGCAGGCCGGTCAGAGACGAGACGACGGGGCGAGGGACGAGGGTCATGACAGCCTCCTTCGCGCACAGTCTACGCCCGTCGCCCTCCTCAGGATGAGATTGCGGGGAGGGCCCTTCGGGCCGGCTTCAGCCGGCCCGGGAGGAGGACGGGAGCCCCGGGGAGGTGTCCCCGGGGCCCTGAAGGGCTAGTAGTCGAGCGGCTCGATGCGGATGATGCGCGCGTTGCGCGTATTCGCCATCCAGATCACCGGGCGGTCGGTCGTCCGATCGATCGAGATCTTCTTCGAGTCGAAGTCGGTCGGGATCAGGTACTGGACGACCTCTCCCGTGTTCGTGTCCACGCGCGCCACGCGCTCGGTCATGTTGCTCGCCGCGTAGACGCGTCCCTGGGCATCCGGCGCCGACGCGACGTACGGCGTCGTGTACTTGTACGGGAGCGCCCACTCCCTGAACTGCTGGGTCTTCGTGTCGAACACGCCGACCTTGTCGCCCGTGTACTCGGCGAACCAGATGCGGTCCTGGCTGTCGATCGTGTTGCGGCGCGGCATCGAGGCGGAGGTGGGCACCGGCCAGAACTTCGCCTCGCCCGAGTCCTTGTCCACGCCGATGATGACGTCGCCGAAGTAACCCGTGCACCACGGGTTGCCCTTGGAGTCCACGGAGATCTGGTAGCAGGCCACGCGTCCCTGGTTGGGCACGTTGGGAGACTTGGTCCACTCCCACTGGCGATCCATCTTCATCGTCCCGAGGTTGGCGCGGCGGAACACGTTCATGCCCGTCCACACGTGGCCGTCGCCGCCGATGCTGACGAACTGGCCGTTCACACCGTCCACCATCGTCAGCTTCTCCGTCTTCACGTCGAACTTGCTGACCACGGCGGCGCCGCCGTCGATGCGGGTCGGGAACCAGGGGTTGCCGTCCTTGTCGACGACGATGTCACGCGTGCCTTCGAGGCTCTCCCGACCGACCGGCGGCATCGTGTACTCGCTGAACGTGTGCGTCTTCGGGTCCAGCTTGCCGACCATCTGGTGGGCCTCGTCGCCGTACCAGAACACCTTGTTGACGTTGTCGAAGATCCCGTCGTGGGTCATCGTGTTGCGGCGCGGCTGATCCCACTGCGTGATGATGACGCGCGTCTCCTTGCCCTTCGGCCGCGGCAGGTACTCCATCTCGAAGGGCAGCTTGGTCCGGCCGTCGCTCAGATTGACCGTGGCGAGGTATTCACCGAGCTCGTTGCCCCGATAGCGGCCCCAGGGCGCCTGCCCCGGGTTCGCCACCTCGCGCTCCCTCCGCGCCGGGGTGGGGTCGCCGAACGAACCGCCGTAGGTGTGCTCGGGCGTGACGCCCGCGCGGCCGTCGTCGCTCGTCGCGGTGCCGTCGGGGTAGTAGCTCTGCATCCGGCGGATGACGTTCGGCCACTGCTCCGGTGAGTGCTTCGAGCGGACGGTGCGCTTGAAGGTATGGCAGTACGCGCAGCTCAGCGCCGTATAGACCAATCGGTCCTTCTGGTCCAGCGTCCCCGGCATGCTGTTGACGATCTCGAGCGAGCTCGCGCCTGCGAGCGGATCGGAGGCTTTCGTGAGCGTCAGGTTGAGGCTCGCCGCCGAGCTGGACGTCACGCTGGTCTTCCCCCCGCTCGCCAGCTCGTACCCGCTGGCACGCGTCGTCAGGGTGTAAGCGCCCGGTTCGAGGTGCGTCCGCGGGAAGCTGTACTTGCCCTGCGCGTCGCTCACGACCGTGACGGTGTGGTTCGCGCCCTCGCGTCTGGCCGTCACCAGGACGCCTTCCATGCTGCCTTCGGCCTCGGAGCTGACGACGCCGGTCAGGGCCTCGGCCCCCTGCGCGTCCAGATCCGCCATCCGCGTCCCGATCAGGGCAACGGCAGCCAGGACCGCCACCGCCACCAGAAATCTCACTCGCATCGGAGCCTCCTCTGCTTCCGGCGTCACCGCCGTCGCCCGCCTGCCGGGTCACCCGCCACTTTACCCCAGCGGGGCGCCGTTCGCCTCCCCTTCCGGCTGCGGGCCACGGCTTTTCCGGCTGTAAGATGCCCGGGACACGCCATGGACGCGCAACCCGCACCACGCCGCGATCCGGTGACCCGCGCCGCGGTCCGCCAGCTCCTCGTCCTCGGGGCCGTCTGCGTGGCGGTGTTCGCCGGCCTGATGGCGGCGCTGGCCTGGGCTTCGTCGATCACCGGCGGGGGCTCCGCCGTCCACCGCGCCATCGATTTCGAGACCAGGACCATCACGCTCGTCCTCGAAGACGAGCCGCCGCAGCTCGACTCGACCCGCTCCACCGACGCCATCAGCTTCCGGATTCTCGGGCACGTCATGGAGGGTCTGATCCGCTACGACGCCTCCAACGATCTCGTCCCCGGCGTGGCCGAACGCTGGGAGATCCGCCCCGAGGGCGCCACGTTCTGGCTGCGCGAGGACGCGCGCTGGAGTGACGGCCGGCCGGTGACGGCGCACGACTTCGTGTTCGCCTGGCGCAAGGTCGTGGACCCGGCCAATGCCTCCGAGTACGCCTTCATCCTCTACCCCGTCAGACACGCCGAAGCGATCAACACCAGGACGCTGCCGGTCGAGCAGCTCGGCGTCCGGGCCGTGAGCCCACGCGTGCTCGAGGTCGAGTTCGAGGGTCCGGTGGCCTTCTTCGACAAGCTGGTCGCCTTCGGCCTCTATTTCCCGGTCCGCGAGGACTTCTACGAAAGCCGGGGCGAACGGTACGGCGCTGACGCGGTGGATCTGCTCTACAACGGCCCGTTCGCGATGACGCGCTGGGTTCACGGCGCGCACGTGCGGCTTGAGAAGAACCCGCACTACTGGAACCGCGACACGGTGCAGTTGAACACGATCGACATGCCGTATGTCACGTCCGACACCACGGCGGCCGTGAACCTGTTCAAGGACGGATCGATCGCGTCCACGGGGCTCGGCCAGGAGCAGCTCGAAGAGGCGATGAAGCTGCGGTGGAACCTGGGCCGCTACGTGGACGGATCGGTCTTCTACGTGGACTTCAACTTCCGTCCCGAGCGCCCGACCAGCAACGTTCACCTGCGCCGGGCGCTCCAGCTGGTGAACGATTCGGCCGAGCTGGTCAACAAGGTCATCGCTCTGCCGGGTTACCAGCCGGGCGTATCGATGTTCCCGGGCTGGCTGACCGGGGTCGAGGGACCGTTCCGCCACGAGTACCCGCCGCCCGTCGTCACCCCCGACCACGACAAGGCGCGCGAGCACCTCGCGATCGCCCGGCAGGAGCTGGGCGACATCCGGCCGCTGGTGCTGCTGACCGACGATTCGCCGATCGCGAACAAGCAGGCGGAGTACTACCAGAACCTCTTCCAGCGCACGCTCGGGATCGAGATCCGCCTCGACAAGCAGATCTTCAAGCAGCGCCTCGAGAAGATGACCTCGGGCGACTTCGACATGGTGGCGGCCGGCTGGGGACCGGACTATGCCGACCCGCTGACCTACGGCGACCTGTATGCGTCGTGGAACGGCAACAACCGTGGCCTGTACGAGAATCCCGAGCTGGACGCGCAGGTACGGATCGCGCAGAGCTCGCTCGATCCGCGGACGCGGATGGACGCCTTCGGCGAGATCCAGCGGATCCTGATCGAAGATGCCGTCCACCTGCCGGCGTTCGAACGCGGACGGCTGTTCGTGCAGCGCCCCGAGCTCAGGGGCGTGGTCCGCCGCACGGTCGGCACCGATCCCGACTACACGCACGCGTGGCTCGAAGAGACGCCGTGACCGGGCCTCGCTGACTCGCCGACCGCCGTGCTGGCCTACACCGTCAAACGCCTGCTGCAGGGCGCCGCCACCGTCTGGTTCATCGCGACCGCCACGTTCGTGGCGATGCACTCGGTGCCGGGCGATCCGCTGGCGAACCAGCGCGCCACGAGCGAGGAGATCCGGCGCAACCTCGAAGAGCGCTACGGCCTCGACCGGCCGGTCATCGAGCAGTACGGCATCTTCCTCGGCAGCATGCTGCGGGGCGACTTCGGCATCTCCTTCACCCAGGAGAACCGCCGCGTCAACGACATCATCCGCGAGAACTTCCCCGTGTCGGCGACGCTCGGCATCCTGGCGGTCACCTTTGCCGCGCTCGGCGGGATTCTCTGGGGCGCGCTGACGGCGCTCTACCGGAACCGGCTGCCGGATCTCGTGATCACGTTCCTGGTCATCCTCGGCATCTCGGTCCCGAGCTTCGTCGTGGCCGCGCTCGGCCAGCTCGCGCTGGTCAACCTCAACGCCGCCGTGGGCGAGCCGCTGCTGCCCGTGGCCGGCTGGGGCACGCTGCGCCACATGATCGTCCCGTCGCTCGTGCTCGGCCTCGGGACGATGGCGTACCTCACGCGGCTGATGCGCTCGTCGATGCTCGAGATCGCCGACGCGGACTTCATCCGCACCGCGCGCGCCAAGGGGCTCCCGCCCACCCGCATCTTCCTGAAGCACCAGCTGCGCAACGCCATCCTGCCGGTCGTCACGGTGCTGGGCCCGGCGATTGCCGCGATCACGACCGGCGGCTTCGTCGTGGAGCTGGTGTTCGCCATTCCCGGGCTCGGCCGCTACTTCGTCACCGCGGTCCAGCAGCTCGACTACACCGTGATCATGGGCACGACGGTGTTCTACGGCGCGTTCCTGGTCGTGATGGTGATCGCCGTGGACCTGCTCTACGGCTGGATCGATCCCCGGGTGAGGCTCGAGTGACGCCCCCGCTCCGCTTCCAGCCGGCCGACTTCGAGCCGATCTCCGCCGGGCCGCCGACGGCCGCCCCGTCTCGACCGTCGCTGTCGTACTGGCAGGACTCGTGGCGCCGCCTCCGCAGGAACCGGCGCGCCTTCGTCTCCCTCGCCATCGTCGCGGCCCTGGGCGTGTTCGCCGTGGCCGGGCCCTGGATCTGGCCGCGCGATCCGGCAGCCCAGGACGTGGATCAGATCAGCCAGGCACCGGCACTGCCGCCGACCGCGGCGATCGTCGATCCGTACACGCCGTGGGCCGGCGTCACAGCCGAGCCGCCCGCTGATGGTCCGCGGTGGGAGCCGGCTTCAGCCGGCCCGTCCGTCACCAACCTCCGCCTCGCCGAGCCCGCGACGACGCAGGCGGTCCGCCTGGTCTGGGACGGTGTCGAGGGCGCCGCCGGGTACGTCGTCTATCGCAGCGTCTACGACCCGGCCCCCGACCGGGCGCTCGGGCTGCCGCTCGGTGACACGGTCGGCGCCGCCAGGGTCAGCTACGAGGACCGGCTCGACGTCGAAGAACGCCGGTACTGGTATTCGGTCGTCGTGCTCGGCGAAGACAGTACCGAGCGGGACGCGTACGCCACCCTCGTCGTCGAGCCCGTGCGGGCGGTCAGCGCCGAAGAAGCGGAGCTGCGCGGCTGGGTGGCGGACGCCTCACGTATCTCGCCGGGCGACACGATCGCGCTCCCCTACCATCCACTCGGCACCGACTATCTCGGACGCGACCTGCTCGCCCGCCTGATGCACGGCGCCCGCGTGTCGCTCTTCATCGGCGTCGTCGCGCCGCTGCTCTACGTGCTGGCCGGCATTGTCGTCGGCAGCGCGGCCGGGTTCATCGGCGGCCGCGTGGATCAGCTCCTGATGCGTTTCGCCGACTTCGTCGTCGCGCTGCCGTTCCTGCTCTTCATGATCCTGTTCAAGGTCGCCTTCGGCATCGGACCCGGCGAGAGCGGCATCCTCCCGATGCTGGTGGCGCTCGTGCTCCTCAGCTGGCCTGCCGCCGCGCGGCTGGTGCGCGGCCAGATCCTCCAGGTGCGCCAGGAGGCGTACGTGGCCGCGTCGCGCCTGCTCGGCGCGAAGACCGGTTACCTCGTGTTCCGCCACATGATCCCGCAGACGATGGGCGTGATTCTGGTTACGCTCACCTTCGCCGTGCCGAGCGCCATCTTCACCGAGGCGTTCCTGTCGTTCATCGGCATGGGCGTCGCGCCACCCACACCGTCGTGGGGCAGCATGGCCAACGAAGGCATCCGCACGATGCTGTCGCACCCGCACGAGCTGCTCTTCCCCGCGTTCGCCATCAGCATCGCCGTGCTCGCCTTCAACCTGCTGGGTGACGGGCTGCGTGACGCGCTCGACGTGCGCATGCGGGGGCGCGAATGACGGCGTCGCCCACCCCTGCCGCCGGACGGCCCCTCCTCGACGTGGCGGACCTGCACGTCGAGTTCGACACACACGGCGGCGTGGTCAAGGCGGTGCGCGGCGTCAGCTTCTCCGTCCAGGCCGGGCGGACGCTGGCGATCGTTGGCGAGTCCGGGTGCGGAAAGTCGGTGTCGGTTCTGAGCGTGATGGGGCTCGTCCCCACGCCGCCGGGCCGGATCACGCGCGGCGCGGCCCGGCTCGGGGACGTGGACATCCTCCGCAGGAAGATCGTCGACGGACACGACGTGCGCGGCAGCCGCATCGCGATGATCTTCCAGGACCCGATGAGCGCGCTGAACCCGACGATGCGGGTGGGCGATCAGATCGCCGAGACCCTGCAGGTCCATCGGGGGCTGTCGCGGGCCGACGCGTTCCGCCGGGCGGTCGAGGTGCTGGCCCAGACGCACATTCCGGATGCCGAGGCCCGCGCGAAGCAGTACCCGTTCACCTTCTCCGGCGGCATGCTCCAGCGCGCCATGATCGCGATGGCGATCGCCTGCGAGCCCGAGGTCCTCATCGCTGACGAGCCCACGACGGCGCTGGACGTGACGATTCAGGCGCAGATCCTCGACCTGCTGCAGGAACTCCAGCGCCGGACGGGCATGGCGATCGTGCTGATCACGCACGACCTTGGGGTCGTGGCCCGGATGGCCGATGACGTATCGGTCATGTACGCGGGCGAGATCGTGGAAAGCGGATCCGCAGACGACGTGTTCTACCGGAGCGCGCATCCGTACACGCTCGGCCTGCGCGCCGCGATGCCCAGCCAGGCCACGACGAAAGCCGCCGGACTCCAGCCGATCGAGGGCACACCGCCCGACCTGTTCGATCCCCCGCCCGGGTGCGCCTACGTCGCGCGTTGCCCGCACGCCATGCACCTGTGCCGGCCGCACCGGCCCGAGCCGTTCCAGGTCGATCCCGCCCACCACGCGCGCTGCTGGCTGCACCATCCCGGTGCTCCGGCCGGACGGGATGGTGTGTACCGGGGGGCACGCGCGTGACGGCCCTCGTCGAAGCCCGCGGCGTCACGAAGCACTTCCCGCTCCGACGCGGGAAGACGATCCATGCCGTGGACGACGTCTCGCTGGCAATCGCGCCACGCGAGATCGTCGGCCTCGTCGGGGAAAGCGGCTCCGGCAAGTCCACGTTCGGCCGGACCCTGGTGGGACTGCACGACAAGACCGCCGGGGAGGTGTTCCTCGAAGGACAGCGCCTGCCGCGGCGGTACACGACGGCCGACTTCCGGCGCTACGCCCGGCGCATGCAGATGATCTTCCAGGATCCGTACTCGAGCCTGAACCCGCGCATGACCGTGGGCGAGATCGTCGGCGAGGGGCTGCGGCTCGGCGACAGTCGCGCGCCGTCGAACACGCGCGAGCGTGTCGGCCGGTGGCTCGAGCGGGTGGGGCTGGGGCGCGCGTTTGCCTCGCGCTATCCGCACGAGCTGTCCGGTGGCCAGCGGCAGCGCGTCGGGATCGCCAGGGCGCTGATCCTCGAACCGACGTTCGTCGTGTGCGACGAGCCGATCTCGGCACTCGACGTGTCGGTGCAGGCGCAGATCGTCCGGCTGCTGGAGGAGCTGAAGCGGTCGCTCGGGCTGACGCTGCTCTTCATCGCGCACGACCTGTCGATGGTGCGCTACGTGTCGGATCGGATGGCGGTGATGTACCTGGGCTCGCTCGTCGAGGTCGGGCCGGCCGATGACGTCTCCTTCCGTCCGCTGCACCCGTACACGCGGATGCTCGCCGCGTCGAACCCCGAACCAGACCCGCGGTCCGAGCGGGAACGGAGAACGATTCCGATCGTGGGCGAGATCCCGTCACCCGTGAACGTGGGCGCCGGCTGCCGCTTCGCGTCGCGCTGCCCCGAGGTGATGGACGTCTGCCGGTCCACGACGCCGCTGCTCCAGGCCGTGGCCGGCGAACCCGCCAGCCGCCAGGTCGCCTGTCACCTGTACGAACCGGAACCGGCCGCGACCTGATCCAGCCGCCGCGTCCGATCTCCGGACCCGGTCTGGTTTTGCACGTATCATCGACCTGATTGCCGCACTGCGCGTTGCCCGCGCCATGCGGCCGGGCCGCACTTTCTGGAGGAGTCCCGATGCGCCACCCCCTGCTCGCACTCGTTCTCTGCCCTGCCCTGCTGGTCGGATGCACCGCCGCGCCGGAGCCGGACTCGGAGCCGATGGACGCCGCCGCGTCCGAGGCGATGGAGCCTGCCGCCGGCGAGCTGCCGCCGACGATCGTCGCCGCCAGGGGTGGTTTCGCCCCGGAGGGCGTCGAGTTCGACACGACGCGGCGGCGCCTGCTGACCGGATCGCTCTCCGAGGGTTCGATCTTCGAGTTCCACCCCGACGGACAGATCACGGCGGTCGTCACCGACCCGGACCTGGTGTCCTCCGTGGGCATCGAGGTGGATGAACTGCGCGAACGGCTGCTCGTCGCCAACGCCGACCGCTCCGTCTTCCAGTCCGGCGGCGTCGGCACGGCGGCGCTCGGCATCTACAACCTCGGCACCGGCGATCGGATCGCCATGGTGGACCTGGCGGCAACCGTCACCGATCGTCCGGAGGGCGCCGGACACTTCGCCAACGACGTCACGGTGACCAGTGACGGCACGGCCTACGTGACCGACACGCGGATGGGGGTCATCTACCGTGTCGGCACCGATCACGCCGCCTCCGTGTTCCACCGCTTCGGGCAGGGCGTCTCGCCCAACGGCCTCGTGGCCCATCCGGACGGCTACCTGCTGGTCGGCGCCGGCGCGACGCTCTGGCGTGTGCCGCTCGACAATCCCGCCGCCGCAGCGATGGTCACCCTCCCCGAGGAGATCCCGGGGCAGGACGGCCTGGTGTGGACTGCCGACGGCCTCCTCGCGATCGTGAGCAACTCCGGCAACCGCGTGGTCGCGCTCGCGAGCGACGACGGCTGGACGACGGCCAGTCTGGCAGGCGTGGCCCGCTACGAGACGCAGGCGACGACCGCGGCCGTCGTGGGCGACGATCTGTACGTGGTGCACCCGCACATGAACGACCAGGATCCGCCGAGCGTGGAGCGGGTGACGTTCGAGTAGCATGCGCCTGAAGGAGGCCGTGATGAAGCGTGTGACCCTCGTCGTTCTCGTGGCCGGGCTGCTGCTCCGGGCGCCGGCCTCTGCCCAGGACTGGCCGCAGTGGCGCGGCCCCGACCGCACGGGTACGGCGGCGTCCTTCACGCCGCCGGCCACGTGGCCCGACACGCTCACGCGCGGCTGGTCGGTCGAGGTCGGCACCGGCTACGCCACGCCGCTGCTGGTCGGCAGCCGCCTGTATGTCTTCGCCAGGCAGGCGGAGGAGGAAGTGATGCTCGCGCTCGACGCCGCATCGGGCAAGGCGCTCTGGCGCTCGGGGTACCCGGCATCCTTCACGATGAACCCGGCGACGAAACGGCACGGCCCGGGGCCGAAATCCACGCCCGCCTTTGCCGACGGCCGGCTGTTCACGCTGGGCATCACCGGCATCGTGACCGCGTTCGATGCGGCCACGGGCACGCAGCTCTGGCAGCGACCCGCGGACCCGGTGGCGCCGCTGTACCACACCGGCCAGTCACCCCTCGTGGACGGCTCCCGCGTCATCGTGCACGTCGGCGGACATGATGCCGGCGCGCTGACGGCGTTCGACGTCGCGACCGGCGAGGTGTACTGGCGATGGGACGGCGACGGGCCGGCCTACGGCTCGCCGATGATCTTCACGCTGGCGGGCGTGCGCCAGGTCGTCACCTTCACGCAGAAGCTCATGGTCGGGGTGGCCGTCGAGACCGGCCGGTTGCTGTGGAGCCGTCCGTTCACGACGCAGGCCACCACCACGTCGCAGACGCCGATCCTCTTCGGCGACACGGTGATTCAGAACGGGCGTGGCAACGGCGTGACGGCGTTCCGCGTCGTGCAGCAGGGCGACGGGTTCGCCACGGAAGACGTGTGGCACGTCGACGAGGTGGCCCTGCACATGACCAACGGGGTCGTCGTGGATGGCGTGCTCTACGGCCTGTCGCACCTCAACAGCGGCCAGTATTTCGGCCTCGACCTGAAGAGCGGCACGATCCTGTGGACCAGCGAGCCGCGCCAGGCCGAGAACGCGGCCATGGCGCGCGCCGGCAGCACGGTGCTGTCGCTCGAAGACGACGCCGAGCTGGTCGTGCTCAGGAGCAGCCGGAGCGGCTTCGACGTCGCGAAGCGCTACGAGGTGGCGAAGAGCGCCACCTGGGCCCAGCCCGCGCTGTCCGGCAACCGGGTGTTCGTGAAGGACGAGACGGCGGTCACGCTCTGGACCGTGAACTGAACGGCGCGGCGCCCCGCTACCAGATCACCACGCGCTCGGCCGGCGGCAGGTAGAGCGCGTGGTTCTCCGACACGCCGAAGGCCTCGTACCAGGCCTCCACGTTGCGCACGACGCCGTTGGTCCGGAACACTTCGGGCGAGTGCGGGTCCGAGGTGAGCTGGGCGACGAGCGCCGCTTCCCGCGTCTTGCCGCGCCAGACCTGCGCGAACGCCAGGAAGAAGCGCTGGTCGCCGCTCAACCCGTCGAGGACCGGGGCGTCCCGGCCCTCGAGCGACAGCTGATACGCCCGATGGGCGACGACCAAGCCGCCGAGGTCGCCGATGTTCTCGCCCAGCGTGAAGCGGCCGTCCACGAACACGCCCGGCGCGGCTTCGTACCGGTTGTACTGTTCCGCGAACCGCTCCGCGAGCGCATCGAACGCCGCGCGGTCCTCGTCCGTCCACCAGTTCCGCAGCACGCCGCGGGCATCGACCCGGGATCCCTGATCGTCGAACCCGTGGCCCATCTCGTGTCCGATGACCGCGCCGATCGCGCCGTAGTTGACCGCGGGATCCGCGTGCGGGTCGAAGAACGGCGGCTGGAGGATGGCCGCCGGAAAGACGATCTCGTTGAACGACGAGTTGTAGTAGGCGTTCACCGTCTGCGGCGTCATGAACCACTCGCCCCGGTCGGTCGGCAGGTGGAGCCGCGACGCGTCGTGGTCGCGGAAGAAGCGCCGCACGCGCCGCTGGTTCTCGACGAGCTCTCCCGGGACGATCTCGATGGCCGACAGATCCTGCCACGCGTCCGGGTAGCCGATCTTCGGGCGGAAGGCCGCCAGCTTCGCCAGCGCCTCGGCCTTCGTCTCCGCGCCCAGCCACGGGAGGCCCTGGATCCGCTCGCGGTACGCGCGGCGCAGGTTCCCGACCAGGTCCTCCATGAGCCGCTTGGACGACTCCGGGAAGTGGCGCTCGACGTAGAGGCGGCCGAGCGCCTCGCCCAGGCTCCGCCGCGCGCCGACCAGCGACACGCCCCGCTCCCACCGCTCGCGCTGCGCCTCGAGCCCGCGCAGCGTGCGTCCGTGGAAGGCGAAGTTGGCCTCGTCGATCGCCTCGGACAGCAGGTTCGCGTTGCCGCTGACCAGGTGATAGCGCAGATAGGCTTTCCAGTCGTCCAGCGGTTGCTGCCGGACCAGCGCGATCAGCGGGGCCACCACGTCCGGGTGCGACACGTTGACCGCGTCCGCCGCACCAAGCCCACCGGCCTCGAAGAACCCTGCCCAGTCGAACGCGGGGTGTTCCTCCGCGAGTCTCGCGACGCTCGACGGGTTGGTCGTCCGGTTGCGATCCCGCCGGTCGGCGCGCGGCCACTGGAGCTCGGCGATCCGCGTCTCGAGACCGACGACCGCCTCCGCCTGGCTGGCAGCAGCTGCTGCATCGACGCCCGGCACGAACGCCAGCATCCCGGCGATGTGGCGGACGTACGACTGGCGGATCGCCGCGAACCGATCGGCGGCGTCCAGGTAGTAGTCGCGATCCGGCAGTCCCAGGCCGCCGAGGCCGATGTCCAGGAGGTAGCGATCGGGATCGTAGGGGTCGACGTCCACGCCCTGGAAGATCGGGGATGCGGATCCGGTGTAGGCGGCGCGGCCGAACTCGAGCACGAGGTCGTCGGTGCTCGACAGGGCCGCGATCCGCTCCAGGTCCGGCACGAGCGGCGTGATGCCGCGCCTGTTGACCGTGGCCGTGTCCATCCAGCTCGCGTAGTAGTCGCCAACCTGCTGTTCCGGCGAGCCTGGCTCGCCAGACCGCTCGGCGATGCCCTCGATGATGGCGCGCACCTGCTCGTCGGACCGCTCGCGCAGGATGTCGAACGAACCCCAGCGCGTGCGATCGGCGGGGATCTCGGAGGTGTCGAGCCACGTGCCGTTGGCGTAGCGGAAGAAGTCGTCGCCAGGCGCGACGGTCAGGTCGCGGGTCGTGAGGTCCACGCCGAACGACCCGATCTCGGCGACGCGCTCCGCCCCCGGCCCAGCCGGCGCCACCGCCGTGCAGGCGGCCAGCCAGGCCGCCCCCAGGTACGCCAGCCCCCCCCCCCCCCCCCCCCCCCCCCCCCCCCCCCCCCCCCCCCCCCCCCCCCCCCCCCCCCCCCCCCCCCCCC
>Ga0194132_10007598_pt1 | contig 16048 bp, 11 predicted proteins | sample TA2KigOf80mmetaG_FD_148612 | JGI IMG/M metagenome (GOLD analysis project Ga0194132, IMG submission 148612) | Freshwater microbial communities from Lake Tanganyika, Tanzania - TA2015054 Kigoma Offshore 80m | ecosystem: Environmental > Aquatic > Freshwater > Lake | place: Tanzania: Lake...
GCGGCGCGACGAGATGGATGAGGCGCCCCAGTATGGCCTCGAACAGGAGTAGGTCGATGGAGCGTGCCCACATGCGTGCCCACGGGCGAGGCTCGCGTGACGCCGCGGTTACCCCAGGACCACCAGACTGAAGAGCCGCGAGGACCGGTGCCGTCCGCGCTCCAGCTCGAAGGGTGCGCCATACCGCCCACCAGCTCCGGAGTTCGGGCGCCAATGCCGGGGTGTCGCGGGCCTTTGTCCAATCGCCCGATGTCGCCGATCGAACCGGACTGGAGTCGTGAATCTCGCCACCCAGGATTCGTTCGATGAGTTCGGCTCGTGAAAATGGGCCGAGCTGGTTCTCCTGGGCGTCGAGAAACTACCAATTCGGGTCGCTCATCTCGGCTTCCCTCGACGCCTATTCCTTCTGCAACGCGACCAGCTCGTAGGTGGTCGTCGCGAAATCCCAGCACATCCTGAGGCTTCAGCGTCAGTTGATGGCGTTATCATCACGAGGCGCCAGTCATCTTCCTGCTCGAGATCAATGCCGTGAATCGTCGGGTGGTCGGGTTTGGCAACGTCAACGCCGTCCTGGCGCACGATCGGATGACGTTGACACGCTGGGCCGTTGGCGTCGGTCGACCGTTCGTCTCGGACATCGCCGGTCAGGCGATCCCCGCGGGATTGGCCGCGACCCGGACAATGCGTTTGCCGATGTTGCCGCCGGCGAACAGATCGAGAAGCGCCGCCGGCGCGTTCTCCAACCCCTCGACCACGTCTTCGCGGTACTTGAGCTTCCCCTGCTTGATCCAATTCGACAGATCGCGCAGTCCAACCTGGTACTCACGGTGGTAGTCGTGGACGATGAAGTAGGACATGGTTTTGGCGAACGGCCAGTTCCAAGGTTTTCCCTCGCCAACGACGCTATTGTAATGCTCGATGACGCCGACCAAGGTCACCCGCGCCCCCGGGTTGAGCGTCTGAGACACCGCCTCGGCGATCCGCCCACCGACGTTGTCGTAGTACATGTCGACCCCCTTGGGTGCGATTCGGCGGATTGCCGCCGCGAGGTCGTTGGTCGTTCGATAGTTGATCGCCTCGTCGTAGCCGAAGTCGCGAAGGATGGTCTCGCATTTGTGGTCGGTGCTGGTGAGGCCGATAACCCGGCAGCCGAAGATCTTGCCGATTTGACCGGCGATCAATCCGACGTTGCCCGCGGCGCTCGACACCACCATGGTCTCTCCGGCACGCGGCTTCAGCTCACGAAGCACCGAGAAATAGGCGGTCAGGCCGCCTGACCCGAGCACGCCAATGGCCGTCGAGATCGGGCCAAGCGCAGGGTCGACCTTGCGCGTTCCGTACGGGTTGCTCGAGTAATGTCCTTTTCCATCGGCGACGGCATGGCTTTGCCACCCGAAGATGTCGGTGACGATGTCCCCGCGGCGAAATTCGGGGTGATTGGAGATCATCACTTCGCCGACCGCGTTGCCGAACATCGGACCGTGGAGCGGCACCAATTCGACGAAGCGATGGGTGGCGTTCATGAGGAGGCGCTGTTTGGGGTCGATCGACAGGTAGACGACCCGGACCAGGAACTTGCCCGGTGGCGGCAACGGCAAGATGTCCTCGACAAAGAGAAAATCGTCCAGGGTCGGCAGGCCGACGGGGTGACGGATCAGCAGCCAGCGACGATGCCGTTCGTCCGCCGGCAGCCGAACGTCGGCCTGAGCCACATGAATCTGTGAGATTTCCTTGTCCATCGCGTGCCTCGCGCACCACCAACGGTCAGCTTAGGCGGGCAAAGGCGCCCCGTCACGGTGCCCTGCCATCCGGCGCCGTCATCCGATGGCCTAGGTCGAATTGGTGGCCGGCTAAGGCGCGCTTGACAGAGGCCGAAACATCCGCCGGTCCGGCAGGGTCCTTTATCCCCTATTCTGATGGCCGACGAGGAGGGGGACGACCATGCGGACAACATCAGCTTTCGCAGTCGTGTTGGCGGCGGCCACCACGCTGGCCATGCCGGCGGCTGCCCAGGACGCGCGCGACACCTTGCGCGTCGCCATGTACACGAACGCGTTGACGATCGGGCACGTCTACGGGCTCAACTACATCTGGCCGTTCATGTACTGGTGGGAGGGGTCGTACGACTCCTTCGTGCGGATCGACGACAAAGCTCAAGTGCTGCCGTTTGCGGCCGAGCGTTGGCAGCATGTCGAAGGCAACACGTGGCGCGTCACGTTTCGCAAGGACGTCACGTTCTGGAGTGGACGCCAGAACGACGCGGCAAACGTGGTGAAGGCCTTTGACTTCCTGCATACCGACGTCGGCAGGATAGCGGGCGTCATGCGCAACATGCAGCTCGCGAGCTACAAGGCGGTCGACAGCCACACGGTCGAGTTCGTCACTCGCGACCCCGATCCGCTGTTCATCCCCAAGCTGGCGGCGTTTTACGTCATCGACATGACAGCGTTCAACGATATGGGCGTGAAGGAGTTCGCCGTTAAGCCGGTGGCCTCCGGCCCATTTCGCATCACCAGTTGGACCGACCAGGAGCAGGTGTCGACCGCTTGGGAAAAGAGTTGGCGCCCAGCCAAGACCAAGAACATGCGTATCCTGCATGTCCCCGAGGCGGCGACGCGTCTGGCGGCGCTGTCCTCGGGTCAGGTGGATATCGCGTTCAACATGGCGCCCGACGACGTGCCGCGCATCCAGGCGGCCGGGCATACGGCGGCCGTCGAGAGCGCGCCATTTGCTGCCCAGATCGGCCTGTTTACCGTCGACTTCGCCAGGAAATGGGGTGGCAAGGCCCCGTTTGCCGATCGCCGCGTCCGCCAAGCGGTCAACTATGCCGTCAACAAGGACGCGATCGTCACGCAATTGCTGCGCGGCCATGGCAGGCCCGCGAGCCAGCCGGCGATACCCGCCACCTTCGGCTACAACCCCGCCGTCAAGCCTTACCCTCATGACCCGGAACGCGCGAAGCAACTCCTGGCCGAGGCCGGCTACCCGCGCGGTTTCTCCACGCTGTTGGAGACCTCGGCGTTGTTCGGCGCCGGCAGCGACGTGTTTCAGGTGGTGGCCGCGGATCTCGGCAAAGTCGGGATCAACGTCGATGTGCTCCTGCTGCCGAACGCCGAGCGGCAGAAGCTGATCAACGAGAGCACGTGGAAGGGCGACATGACCTCGGTCACCGCGTTCTTCTCGCCGATGCAGGACGCTTCGATCCCGTTCCAGGTTTACGGCTGCGAGATCGTCACCCGTCCGGTATCGACCTGCATTCCCGAACTGACGCCGCTGATACGCGCCCAGGCGGTCGAGCTTGACCGCGGCAAACGGCTCGCGATCCTGCAGGAGCTGATGAAGAAGTCGAACGAGGAGGCGCTGGCGTTGTTTCTGTTCGATGGTTTCGACATCACCGGGGTGGCCAAACGCGTCAAGGGCTACAAGAACTGGAACAAGGTGATCCACTACGAGGCGATGACGGTCGACGGGTAGGCCGATGAAGGCCAACCGCAACGTTCAGGTCGTTTTGGCGCGTCATCCCGAGGGAGTCCGACACACACCGACGTCGGTCGGCAGACGACCCTACACCTTGCTGCCGGCTCGGCGCGCTCGGATGGAGGGGTTTGTCGTCCACGACTGGGCCCACGAGCATCCCTCGCGAGATTGCGATTTGGATCAATGAGGGAAGGCTCAAGACCCGGGTTCACCTGACGCACGGTCTCGACCAAGCACCACGGGCCTTTCTCGGCATGCTGGCCGGAGAGAACATCGGCAAGACGCTGGTCCGGATCGGCCCGGACCCGTAACCGCGACCCTCCTGCCGCCGTCCAAGAGCCAAACCGCGACGAGTTCCGTTGCGCGCGGCGCAAATTCGCTCAGAGCGCCTCGAACACGTCGGCGACCAGGGCGCTCCCACGGGGGCCGAGCCGTAGTTCGCCGTGCATCAGATTGGGAGTGTAGCCGAAGGCAACCCCCGCTTGGAGGTCGGCCAAGCCGAAGGCGCCGCCCGCCCCCCAATGACCGAAGGCGTTCGGATTCGGGCCCATGGGAAACGCTGCGCAGTTGAGTTCGTAGCCCGACGCGAAGCGTAAATGGGTCCCAAGCACCGGATCGGCGCCATCGGATTCGCAACGAAAAGCGATCGCGTCGTCGCGGGTCTCGCGACGCATAATGACATGTTCACCGAACCGTCCGGCGTTTCGCAGGCATTCGAACAGCCCAGCGACGGCACGGGCGTTGCCGTGGCCTTGGCCGGAGCCGAGTTCGCCGGTGCGCCACGCGATCGAGTTGAACGACTCGTCGGCGCCGAAACCCTGTAGTGAGCGGCGACGCAACGCCCCAGCCGCACCGTCCAGCAGTCGGAAGCGCTCTTCTGGCCGGCTCTTCTGGATGATCGTGGCGCACCGCCGTTGTTCCTCGGGCGTGAGCGCCAGATGGTAATCGAGTCCCAACGGGCCGCACAATTCGTCGCGATTGAAGCGCCCGAGACGTTTGCCGGTGACACGCTGAATCAGACCGCCGAACAAATAGCCGTACGTCATGTTGTGATACACCGGATGTCCGCCGATCGGGCCGCTGGGCCTGCTCTGCTCGATTGCGTCGATCATCAAGTCCCAGTCGTAGAGATCGCCCGGCCGCAGCTCACGATCGATATACACCAGCCCGGCACGATGCTCGAACAAGTGCCTGATCAGCACCGATTCCTTGCCGCCCTGGGCGAAGGCAGGCCAGTAGCGCGCCACCGGCTGATCGAGGTCGATAGCCCCGCGATCGACCAGCATGTGTCCCATGGTCGACACCAGAGCTTTGGTGACCGAGAACGTCGACACGATGGTGTCGTGTTGCCATGGGCGGTGGCTGGCTGGGTCGGCCAACCCGCCCCAGAGGTCGACGACGAGCCGTCCGTCGAGATACAGCGCGACACTGCAGCCAGCCTCCTCGCCCAAGCACAGAGAGTCCTCCAGACGCCGCCGCAGACGGTCAAACTTGCGATCGCAGGTGCCTTGGACAAGGGACTCGGCCATCGAGGTTCAGGGCACCGGCGCCCTGTCGGTGCGGTGCCCGACCACTCGTCTTGCGTCCGCCCGATCGTCTCGCCGCCGGACCGTCAATTGGCCAGCGTCATCTCGTCGTAGTGATAGATGCGGTTGGTCGACCGGAAGCCCTGGACGCGTTTTGCCAAACCGACAAAGTCGACCAGTTCATACAGCATGATCGAGGGGGCGTCCTCACGCATCGCCGCCATGATCTGTCCGAGCAGCACCTTGCGTTTGCCCGCATCGAACTCGGAGTCCGCGGCGTCGAGCAACGGCACCACGTCCTTGTTGCAGTAGAATGGCGGGTTCTTGCGGCATGAGTAGAACAAGCCGATACGACCAGCGTCCATCTCGGGGCCGAATCCGAGGTTCAGGTCGAACGTCTGACCATTCCACTGGGTGCCCAAGAACTTGCCGAGCCAGTCGGTATGAACGACTTTGTTCATCTCGATCTTGACACCGACCTTCTCGAGGTCGAGCGCGACCAATTGCCAGATATCGTGAAACTCCTTGAGCTCGGCCGACAGCGAAAAGCCGTTGGGATAACCCGCCTCGGCGAGGAGCTGTTTGGCACGGACCGGGTCGTAGCCCCACGGCTTGAGCGCCGGGTCGTAACCGAAGGACGTCGGCGTCGTGAACTGGGTCTGGAGCGTGTAGGCGCGCCCGAGCAGGCCTTGGTTGATCCCTTCCTTGTTGACCGCGAGGTTGAGAGCCTGGCGAACGCGCTTGTCCTTCAGCAGGTCATTCTTGATCCCGGCCTTTACGTTCTCGAGGACGAAACTCAACATGTAGAGCGCCGGGGCCGGCGAGCGATCGACCTTGCCACCGGCTTTCTCGATCCGCTCGATCTCGTCGGGATTGACCTGGGCCATGACGTCGATCTGTCCTGACAAAAGGGCGAGCAGGCGGGACGGTTGCTCGGGGAGACGCTGGATGTGGATCTTGCGGATCTTCGCCGGCTTCCACGATTCGGCAAACGCCTCGAGTTGCACCGCCTCGTCGGTCCAGGACACAGCTCGGTAGCTGCCGCTCCCCAGCGGCGTAACGACGAACCTATTGGGGCCAAGATCGGCCCACGCCTTTTCCGGAACGATGTAGAGCGCGGCGATGAGGTTCGGAAGCACAGGTCGCGGCCGCACGGTCTTGAGCTCGACCGTCAGCGGATCCACCATCGTCGCGCTGCTGATGAACTGCATCTGTTGCGCGGCGACCGCTGGCTTGCCGGCATCGGAGGCAAACCACGCGAAGACGTCGGTCACCGACTTGGCCGAAAGGGTTTCACCGTTGTGGAACTTGACGTTCGGTCGCAATGTCACGCGCCACGTCGTCGGGTCGACGTTACGCCACGAGGTGGCCAGTCCGGGTCCCGCCGTGCCTTTGCTGTCGATGTTGGTAAGGGCCTCGAAGAGCGCTGGCCAAATCCAAACCTGAGGAACGCCGGCCGAAACGGTGGAATAGGGATTGCCGCGTCCCGGAGGGAAGTCCCACACGCCGACTCGCAAAGTGTCGGCAGACTGGGCGACGGATGCCGTCTGAAATCCCAATGTCAGGCAAGCTAGTGTCAGCACGCCGCGTCCGAGCGTCGCGATACTCCCGGAATTTCGTCCCATGTTCGCCCCCTCGCAGTTCCTCGGCACCGGTTGAACTATACGGCCGTCGCGGTTCGGCAAGGCATTCAATCGGCGCAGTGGTGCAGTGCACGCACCCTTCGCAGCCGCATAACAGCTTCCTCCACGCGGAAATGCGGGGCGTGCTCTTCCGCGCTCATCGTCGCTAACGCGATCGCCCGATCACGGCCGCTTCCAACACTCGGCGGATATGGCGCTGGTAGGGCATGCCGGCCTCGGCCGCTGCGGCCTTCACCCAGGAGACCGCCGTCATGGCGCGCCAGCAGTGGCGTCAGGTCGCCCATCGCTTGGCCGCGCGCTTCCCCAAGCTCGCCGCGCTGATGGCGGAGGCCGAGCACGATGTCCTCGCCTACATCGGCTTCCACGCTGACCATCGCACCAAGCTGAACGGCAACAACCCACTCGAACACCTCAACGGCGAGATCAAGCGACGCACCAACGTTGTCGACATCTTCCCCAACGAGGCCATCGTCCGCCTCGTCGGTGCCATCCTCCTCGAGCAGAACGACGAGTGGGCCGTCACCAAACGTTGTCTGTCGCTGGAAACGATGCTGCCGTTGAGCGATGATCCCACCGTCAACCCGCCGGCTCTCGCCGCGGCTTGACCGCCGGGCGGTGACCGCGGCGGCGGCGCTCATCCTCGTCAGAGTGTTCGGCAATAGTCCCGACTTCTGGTTGAACGTCCAGCGGCGTACCGACCTTTGGGTGGCCCCTGAACTCGCCGCATCAGCGGGCGCGCATCCGACGGACGAAGCCTCTGCGCCGCGCCGCCTGAACCGAGCAGGTGCTTGGCCTCGCGAACGGGCCATCTCTAGCGAAGCGCTGCGAGCAGGTGCGAGGTAGGACTAGGGCTCGTCTTCGTCGTTGAAGGGGATTTCTTCGTTCTCGCCCCAGTCATCGTCGTCCATCGGGGGCTCGAACGAATCTTCGTCGTCGTCCTCGAACATCGGGCGGGACGGCAATTCATCCTCGTCGGGCAGGGGCTCCTCGTCCTCCTCGAGGACCGCGGGCTCGTCGATCATTTCATTTTCATCGGTGGCGCCGTGGCGCATCGCGGGCGACCTCGAGGCCCTGATCGCGGAAGCCGCCGCCCTCGGGCACGGCTTTGCCTACCAGGCCCACCTTGTCCCGTTCGAGCGCTCGGGCGAGATCGAACGCGAGGCGCGCAAGAATCTCGTGCGCCTTCGCGCGATGAAGGGCGCCCCTGCGGCGCTCCGTGGCCACCAGGAGGCGCTGATTGCGTCCCTGCCTGCGGCGCAGTGGCTGATCGAGGAACACCTTGGCGCCGCTGATGAAGAGTCCGCACGCTGGTTGAGCGCCGCGACCGCGGCACGCTTTCGCGAGCGTCACGGGGCGGCCGGCTTGGATGCGGCACCCTTGGCGTTCACGCGTCAGGACGAAGAGCCGGCGGTTGCGATCGCGCTCCACCGCCGGCTCCTGTTCGGCGAGCCGCTCGGCGTGGCCGAGATGGTTGCCGAGGCGGACGATGGGCGGGCGTTTCGGACGTTGCTCGCCTTGAAGCCGCCGGTGACGCCCGTGGATCGTCCCGCCGCGCCCCGGGTGCCGCCGGCCGCCGCCACCGAGGCGTCGGCCACCGCGAGTCCGTGGATGGGAAGCGTGGCGGAAACCAAGCCTCCCGCACCGTCCGCGACAGGCGCCTACGTTTTCGTCAGCTACAAGCGCGAGGACCTCGCGCGGATCGCGCCGTTCCTCCGCCTGGCGAAAGAGTCCGGCGCCACGCTGTGGTTCGACCAGGGCATCGTCGGCGCCAGCGAATGGGACGAGGTGCTCGAAGAGAAGATCGCCAACTGCAAGCTGCTCGTCGCATTCCTGAGCCAGGCCGCGATCGAATCGAAATACTGTCGGCGCGAGGTGAAGTTCGCCGATGCCGTCGACAAGCCGATCCTCGGCATCACGTTGGAGAACGTGAACCTCGTGCACGGTCTGCGCATGCTGTTGCAGCAGTATCAGATGTTGGATGGCCGCGCGGCGAACTTCCCGGAGCGCCTGGCCGAAGCCCTCGAAGCCGCGGGTGTGCGGGCGTGACGAGCGCCACCGACTGGCTGGCGCAGGTCAAGGCGGCCGAGCGCCGCGGCGAATTGCTCGCGGCCTATGATCTGGCCGATCAAGGCTTGGCCGAGCATCCGGGCGACCTCTGGCTGCAACACCGCGCCGTGTTGGCGCTCGCGCGCTCGGGCGCCACACGTCAAGCCACGCAACGTTACCTGGCCTACGATCTCGCGCGTGCTGCCCACGAAGAGGACGTGGCGGCGCTCGCTGCCCGCATCGCCAAGGACCGCGCCCTCGAAGCGACCGACGCGCGACGGGTAGCGCTCGCCGCCGAGGCCGCCGCGCTCTATGCCGCGGTCCATGCGCGCACCGGCGGCTACTATCCGGCGATCAATGCGGCGACGTTGTCGTTGCTCGCCGGCCGGTCGGAGGCCGCGCGCCGCCTCGCCGCGGAGGCGCGACGGCAGGCCGGGCAGGGGACGGATGAACCCTATTACCGGGCGGCGACGCTCGCCGAGGCCGCGCTGATCCTCGGCGACCGCGCGGCGGCCACGGCGGCGCTCGCACGTGCTGCCGCTGTTCATGGCGGCGACCTCGCGGCCGTGGCGACGACCCGGCGCCAGTTGCGCCTCGTGGCCGCGCTCACCGGAACCGAGCCGACCGTGCTCGCGCCGCTCGCCGCACCCGCAGTCGTTCACTTCTGTGGTCACATGATGAGTCCGCCCGGGCGGGCCGGACGCTTCGAGACGACGGCCGAGGCCCGTGTCGCCGCCGACATCGCACGGACGCTCGCGCAGCATCGCGTGGGCTACGGCTACGGCTCGCTCGCGAGCGGCGCGGATATCCTGTTTGCCGAGGCCCTGTTGGCCGCCGGCGCCGAGCTTCACGTCGTATTGCCGTTCGACCGTGCGGATTTCGTTGCACTTTCGGTGGTGCCCGCGGGCGGGGACTGGGTCGCGCGGTTCGAGCGCTGCCTTGCGGCCGCCCGCACGGTGAGTTACGCCACCGAGGACCACCACCTCGGCGATGATGCGTTGTTCGCCTACGCCGCGCGCCTCGCCATGGGACTGGCGTTGTTGCGCGGGCGCTATCTCGATGCCGACGTGGCGCAGGTGGCGGTGTGGGACGGCGGTCCGCCGGGCGGCGTCTCGGGCACGACCGTCGACATCGGAACCTGGCGCGCGACGGGCCGCCCGTCGATCACGATCGCGAGCCACGGTTCTGCCGTGCCGGCGCCCCGCGCGCTCGCTGATCCGGCGCGTCGCCGCGTGCCGCGCGCCATGCTGTTCGGCGACGTCAAGGGCTTTAGCAAACTCACCGAGCGCGAGATGCCGGCCTTTGTCGAGGTCGTGCTGGGGGGCTTGGCCGCAGCGGTCGCGCGCCACGCTGCCCATGTGTTGTTCCGCAACACCTGGGGCGACGGCGTGTTCGTCGTGCTCGACGACGTCGCGATTGCCGCGCGCTGCGCCTTGGACCTGCAACAGGCGTTCGCGGCGATCGACTTGGCCGCAGCCGGGCTGCCAGCCCATCTCGGGCTCCGGCTCGGCGGACACCAGGGTCCGGTCTACGAGTTCACCGATCCGCTGTTAGGGCGGCCGAATTTCTTCGGTGCGCATGTCAGTCGCACGGCGCGCATCGAGCCGGTGACGCCGGTGGGCGAGGTTTATGTCACCGAAATGTTCGCGGCCGCGCTCGCGCTCAGCGCCGACACGGCGTTCGCCTGCGACTACGTCGGCCACATGCCGGCCGCCAAGGGTTACGGCAATCTGCGCATGTACCTGCTGCGCGAGCGGGGCGGGTGAGCCACCGGCGCACTCCTTCTCCCGGCCCCCGACGCGTCTGGCGGCGCTGTCGTCGGGTCAAGTGGATATCGCGTTCCAACATGGCGCCCGACGACGGGCGCGGCGCCTCTAACGCAGCCCCAGCACCCCGGGGTTGAACTGCCCGCCCGGGTCGGCGAACGCCTTCACCGCCTTGAGCAGCTTGGCCGTGGTGGGGTCGAGGTTCTGCAGGTACGGGTAGGTCTTGCCGATCTGGTTCGAGGCGCCGCCGTGGTCGGCGAACAGCGCCGCGACCTTCAGGCGAATCTCTTCGACCAGCGCGGCCGCCGCCGGATTGGGCTTGGGCTCCTTGAGCTTGGCGAGATAACCCGGTTCGGGCGTGCGCTTGTGCACCGGCAACCACGAGTCGTACCAGTGCAGCACCGGCTCGAAGCTGTAGGAGTACGTGTCGATCGCGATCATCAGCCGCGTCACGCTGATGCCGTGCTGGTCCATCTTCGTCTTGTAGGAATCGAACAACGCGTTGGTCGCGCTGATCAGCTCGGCCGCCTTCGAGTGCGCCACCTTGGCGTTCATCGCCGCCCAGCGATCGCCGTTGGGACCCAGCACGCCGTTCAACGGCTTGAACGGATCGCCGCGGATCGCCTTGGGGATCGAGTTGGCGATCTCTTCGCCCCTATGCTTGGCCGCGATCTGACGGACGATCGCGAGATCGCCCTCGACCGCCGCCGCCGACCGCCCGGCGCACACGACGTGGAGCGAGAACATGCCTTCCTTGGCGAACGAGCGGCCGGCGAGCACCAGCTTGGTGCCCTCGATCATGCCCTTGAGCAGCGAGGACTGTCCGGTGACGACGCCGACCAGCGTCTTCATGTCCTGCACCGCGTCGGGCGTCGACAGGCTGCGGTCGGTCGAGACCGGGTCGAACACGTAGGCGTCTTCGGCGGCGCCCGAACGCGCGACATCGGCGAGCGCCCCGGCCGCCGCGAGAATGCCGCCCGGGAAGACGAACGAGGCGAAACCTGACTCCTTCGGCGCCGGGATCAGCTTGAACGTCGCCTGGGTCTTGACCCCGAAGGCGCCGCCGTCGTGCAGGAAGAGCCCTGTGAAGTCCGGGCCGTAGGTGCGATAGACGGGCTTGCCGTTTCGGAACGCGGCCTGGCCGGTCTTGACCACGCTGCCGTCGGCGAGCACGACCTCGAGGCCGATCACGTTGTCGGCCGCCTGGCCGTAGCGCGCCGTGCCCATGAACAACGCACCCTGTGACAGGCCGCCGCCCACGGTCGCCTTCATCCCGGAGAACGTGCCGAACATCGGCAGCCGCACGCCCTTGGGCCGCAGCGCGTCGTAGATCGTCTTCCACGTCGTGCCGGCTTCGACGGTCACGTACATGTCGCGCTCGTTGATCTCGACGATGCGATTGAGCGCGCCGACGTCGATCATCACCGTGTCTTCGCGCAGCGGGCTGTAGCCGCGGGTGTAGGACATGCCGCCGCCGCGGCCGATGATGGCGTAGCCCGCCTTGGTCGTGGCGGCGACCGCCTGGGCGACCGCCGCTTTGTCCTTGGGTCGCACGACCGCGGCGCAGGTCTCGCCCGGGGCGTAGACGTCGGCCGAGTAGTAGCGCCGTTCCTCGATATCGGTGATCACCGAGTCCTTGCCCAACAGATCGCTGAGCGACTCGACGAGGCGGTCGTTGCGCAGTTTCGGATCGATGTTCATGGCTCCCCCCGGAATATTGGCCCGCGACTGTGCGGGCGAGCCGTGGCGGAATCAAGCCTACTCCCCCGCTTGCGGGGGAGGAGGGAGACCAGAGCGAAGCGAAGGTCGAACGGTGGGGGTGGCGAGCCGGAGGGGGTAACCCCGCTCCTCGCACAGACCCGTTCCCGCTCGCAACGCTCGCCACGAAGAACGACCCCCTCCCTGAAAGGGTGGAGCACCGGAGGTGCAACAGGATTCAGGGGTGGGTGACGTGCCAGGGGATTCCGGCCTGAGCGCTACATATCGAAGGCATGCGACGACGTTGGAACGGTTCGGCTCCCGACCCCCTGACTTTGGCCCGAGCGATCACGCAACGTAAGTCCCTGACGATCGCTGAGGTCGCGCTATGGAGCAGGATCCGGAATTACCAGCTGGCCGGCGCCTATTTTCGTCGGCAGGTGCCAATCGGCTCGTTTATCGCCGACTTCGCTTGCAAGAAACTCCGACTCGTCGTGGAGGTCGACGGCGACAGTCACGAGTTGACGGTCCTGCACGACGAGCGACGAACGGCGTTCCTGGAGCGCAAGGGTTATAGCGTCGTTCGTTTCACGAATGAGGAGGTACTGGAGGACAGCGATACTGTCGTCGCACGATTGGCACTGCTGGTTCGAGACCGGGCGTCACGCCTCGCGCGATCGACCGACGAACACGCAGTCTAACCCGGCCCTGAACCAACCCACCCCTGAATCCTGTCGCACCTCCGGTGCTCCACCCTTTTAGGGAGGGGGTCGTTGGCTCCCCCCCGCTCCGCGGGGGGAGAGTCATATCCGTCGCGCCAGGACGGCGGCGTCGTGGGTCGCGGCCCAGATGCCGCGCGGCGCGACGCAGTCGCCCACCGCCGGCGCATCCTCGGGCGCCGCGTTGGCGCGCACGCCGGTCGCGAGCACGATCGTGTCGAAGGGTCCCAGGATCTCGCCCGAGGTCAGCACGGCCGTGCGGCCCTCGACCTTGGCGACGACGGACTCGGGGCGGACGACGATGCCGGCTTTGCGCACGCGGGCCGTGACGTCGGCGAGCTCGCGCGTGTACGTCAGATCGTTCTCGCCCCACGCCCGCTCGCTCGTCACCACCCAGACCCCGGAGACGCCCTCGCGCGTCACCAGCGTCTCGCCGAGCGAGATCGCGGGCCAACCGCCTTCCTCATCGATGATCAGCACCTTGCCGCGCGCCTCGCGCCGGCCGGCCAGCACGTCCCGGCCATGGGCGAGGCTTTCGCTGCCCGGGATCCCGCCCTGCAGCCAGGGCCGCAATCGCCACACCGCCGTGTGGTAGGGGTCCCCGCCCACCGCCCAGATCACCTCGTCGGCCGCGGGCGGCGTGTGGACGTCGACGGTCGTGTTCAGGCGAATCTGCACCTGGAGCTCGCGCAGTTCGTTCACGAACCAGGCGAGCGCCGGCGCCATCTCGTCGCGGTGCGGCGCGGCCGCGGCCAAACGCATCTGGCCGCCCAGGTGCGCCGAACGCTCATAGAGCGTCACGCGATGGCCGCGCAAGGCCGCGACGCGCGCCGCTTCGAGCCCGCCCGGGCCGCCGCCCACCACCGCGACGCGCTTCGGCTTCGCCGCCGGGGCTAGCGGCGCGATCTCGGTCTCGCGCCCGGCCACCGGGTTGATGACGCACGTGCCCGGAATGCCCTTGAACGAAAACCCGGCGCAACCCTGGCTGCACGACATGCACGGCCGGATCGCGTGGTCGCGCCCGTCCTCGATCTTCTTCGCCCAATCGGGTTCGGCGATCCAGGTGCGGGCCATGGCGATCACGTCGGCCGAGCCCTGGGCGATCATCGCCTCGGCGTCCGCCGGGCTGCGGATGCGTCCGGCGACGATCAGCGGCACCTTGAGCACCCTCTTGAACGCCTGGCCCTCGGCCGCGAGCTGGTTGCGCGGCCGGTTCATCGCCGGAATGGTCTCGTGCCCGGCCCAGCGCGACCCCGACAGGATGCTCACCCAATCGACCAGGCCCTCGTCCGACACGCGCTTCATCACCTCGACGGACTCTTCGAGACGATAGTCGACGGGCGCGTTCGGGATGTGGTGCGAGGTCGAGGTGCGGACGCCGACGGCCATGCCGGAACCCGCCGCCGCGCGAATTTCGCCCAGCGCCTCGCGCACGATGCGCATGCGGTTGTCGAGCGAGCCGCCGTAGGCATCGCGCCGGTGGTTCATGGCCGGCGACAGGAACGATCCCAGGAGATAGCTCGTCGCGGTCTGCAGTTCGACCGCATCGAGCCCGGCCTGACGGCAGCGCGCCGCAGCGGCGCCGTAAGACTTCACGATCTCCTTGATCTCCTTCAGGGTGAGCTGGCGCGGCGTCTCGCGGTTCAGGTTGGGGATGGGCGAGGACGACACCGCGGCGCGACCGCCGGTGAACGTCACGTTGTGCCCGCCGTGCCAGAGGATGATCGAGACCTTGGCGCCGGCCGCGTGCACCTCCTCGGCGAGCCTGGCAAGCGATGGCACCACCTTGTCGTCGAACAGGTTGACGGCGAGGAACGCGTTTGCCGAGGTGTCGTGGATCGGCGCCGACTCGGTGCCGAGCAGCGCCGCGCCGCCGCGGGCGCGCGTCACGACGTAGGCCCGCAGCGCCTCGCTCACGCCGCCCGAGCCATCGCCCAGATGCATGCCATGGCCGCTCATCGTGGCGCGGTGGCGCAGCGTCATGGGCCCCAACTTGATCGGCGAGAACAGGTGCGGATAGCGGACGGATGCGGACGAGGTCATGCCAATCTCCCGAGTTGGGGTGCGAGGGTACTGTGCCCGATGCCGTCCTCCAACTCCTTCCCTCACGCTCGCGCCTTCGGCACTCTTCCACCCGCAAGTCGCGTGGGAGGGGTGGCGCGAAGCGCCGGTCGAAGGGGTTGGAGGCGGCGTGAGGCCGGTGATCGTGCCGGCGAACGACGGAGATTCGCCGCTGGGCCCGGGCCTCGGTCTTCGGCGCGCGGAACTGGGACGAACCCTCATCCCTCGCGGGCCGGAGGGTGCCGCGCCCGCAGCCTAGTCCGTCATTTTCGCCGCGCGAGCATCTTGGCGCAGTCGGGCGAAGTAGCGATCGAGGCTCGCCGGATCGAACATCGTCGAGCCCAGCCGGTCGACAAGGTGGGCTCGCAACGCCAGCCACCACAGCGACTTGAGTACGCGATATTTCGGTATGGCGTCTCGTTCGGCGGACGAAAGCGGTCGCCGCGCTTCGTAGCCTTCCAGGAAGTAGGGCGTCAAATTGGGCTCGACCCCGATCTGGTCGTTGCCCCAGGCATAGCTCGCGAGATCGTAGGCCAGCGGCCCGTCGCCGCAGAAGTCGAAATCGAGCACCGTTGCCCGCTCGTCCGGGCCGAGGAGCGCGTTCCCGGCGTGCAGGTCGCCGTGAACGGCCGCCACCGGCAACGCCTGCCCCGGTTCGTAACGAGCGAAGCGCAACGCCTGATCGGTCAACTCGCGCAGCAGCGCGCAATCCCGGTCACGGTCGACCAGAAACCCCAACGCGGTGGGGAACCACTCGGCGAGCTGCCGGGGGATCGGCAACGCCACGCGTTGGCCTGCGGCGAAGGAGCCCGCGGCGTGATGCAGATCGGCGATGATGGTGCCAAAACGCCGAGCGTTCGCCGGCGTGAGATGGCGGTCGAGCGCCACGCCGTCAACCCAAGGGTACACGATCAGCGTGCGCGCACCGCCGTCGATCAGGTGGTAGGCGGCCCCACCGTTGGTAAGGATCGGCGCTGCAACCGGACAACCCTGGCTCATCAAATGGCGCTGGAATGCGGTTTCGAAGATGGTCTCGGCCTCGGTACGCCAGCGGGCCTGAGAGACGCGGACGGCGTATCGTCCTCGCGACGTTTGCACGACGTAAAAGTGAT
>Ga0194132_10007599_pt1 | contig 16044 bp, 20 predicted proteins | sample TA2KigOf80mmetaG_FD_148612 | JGI IMG/M metagenome (GOLD analysis project Ga0194132, IMG submission 148612) | Freshwater microbial communities from Lake Tanganyika, Tanzania - TA2015054 Kigoma Offshore 80m | ecosystem: Environmental > Aquatic > Freshwater > Lake | place: Tanzania: Lake...
GAACGGAGCAAGGGGTCCCAGGGGCTCGCGGAAGGCCACAGGCAGCCAGGGGTGGGTGTTTCTCGCAAAGGCTGAGCGGTCAACACACTTGACCCGAGGGTCTTAACTTCTGCGACTCAAACATATGTAGATATGCCGCTGAGGCACTGCCCCTAATTTCCGGCAGTTTCCGCCTTGAGGCTTGCTTTCCTTGCTCGCTTGCGATGCATGTTGCACAGACCGTTGGCCGCCCACCCACACGCCCACGAGCACGAGCTGCCGCAAGACCCGCCTTGGTTCGCTCACGGATCAAATCCCGCTCAAACTCGGCCAGTGCGCGTCAGAGCGAGTGAGTACATGTCGCTCGCGGAGATTGCTGTGACCCCCGACCTTGCCTCCGTGGGTACGTCAAGAACGTTCTTGTAGTCGAATCCCCAGGCTCCCACTCGCCCAGACGCCGTCAACGCCAGGGAGTGGTGGGATGTCAGGTCGCCGCGGGCCGCGGCCTCCCTCTGCCGGGCAAGCCACTTGTACAGGCGCCACTCGTCGGAACGTTCACCGTCCAAGGTGGGGCGGTTCCCGTTCACGCGAATGAAGTCGGCGTACGACTGCAGGTTGCTGTCCCAGCCGTAACGCTTCGTGACGGTCCACTTCCAGGCGGGCATGCTTTCCAGGGCCTGGGACCGGGGCCCGGAGAGCTTGCCGAGGCGGTGGGCCTGTCGCTGTGCGTCGACCCAGCGGGCGAGACGCACCTCGGACTTGTGCTCGGCGGACTGGCGGGGGTAGTAGCCGTTGCTGGCGTAGAAGGTGGCGACGTCCGCCCGCGTGTCCTCCCACGCAAGCGTGTAGGCACCGGTCTGCCAGTGGGGGCCGCCTGGTTCAGGGCCTGGACACGCTCACCGTCGAGGGAGTTGAGGGTTGCTGCGCGGCGCTAGGCGTTGATCCACCAGGCGAGTGAGCGTTCCATCTCTGATGTGGCTGCCGCTGGCGAACTGTCCGGGCATGGACGCCGAGGCGGCTGAGCACGCCTGGAACAGCCTCGTAGAGCTCGCGGGCGGCTCGAAGGTCGAGGACGTCGACCGTCACCGTGCCGTCGTGATCCTGGCCTGCCAGGTCAAGGTGCTGCGGGACTGGCTCATCGTGCAAGTAGTCGAGCACGCCGACCTGTCCCTACAGTGCGTGCGCACACCGCTACCGATCCCGAGCGAAACAGACAGCGAGACATCGCTTACCGCCAACGACCAGAGAATCAATCGCGAGTGCGGGGTCGGCGACTGCGGCACACGTACGGGATCGGAGGAGAGGAGTACGACAGACTCTTGGAAGGGCAGGGGGGCGGTTGTGCAATCGCAGCCTCCGCTGCTCTAACGGCCTGTGGAGCAAGCACCACCGGGGCTACCGACGTAGACGCGGGAAGTAGCGGTGGCGAAAGCGCTGCGACACCCAGGACCTATACCGCACAGCAGATAGCCGTCTTCCGCAACTACTTCAAGCAGGCGATGTCACTGGATGTGCGCCCACGCGTTGTCGATGAGCCACAGTTGCTCCCGGCCCTGCACATCCGGTGGCAGCCGCCGCACGAGCAGGGCGGACACCTTGGCGGCATCGTCACGGGAGAGCAGCAGGAGCTTGGCGGTCCGCTGCGGAGTCGCGATGATGAGGTCCACGCGCGCGGGGCCCATGCCCGCTCCCTGCGGCGTCGTGGCGATGACCTGGATCCGGGCAACGTCGGACCACAGCAGCCGGCGGTTGCCGGCGAGTGACAGGCCCAGGTCGTCGAGGGACCATGGGCGCAGTGCGCGTGCGTAGCCCAGGATGCCCGCGACGACGAGGAGGACGCCCAGGATGATGGCGACGGGTGATCCCCGCAGGCCTCGGAAGGTGATGATGACGCCGAGTCCCACGATGGCGGCAGCCATGGCGGTAGCCCAGCCGCGATTGCGGCCCAGGCGCATCTCGCCGGCGCTCGCGGTCACGGGATAACGCTACCCGGGTGCGCCGGGATCGGAGGGGACCTAGGCTCGCGACCAACCGTGATCGAGGAGGGCAATGTCGGTTCACTACCGCGCGTGCAATCTATGCGAGGCATCCTGCGGTCTGGAGATCACGGTCGAGGCCAATCGCGTGGTGGACATCCGCGGTGATGCGGCCGGCCGGCGGCACCGAAATGCGATCAAGGGGGACTCGATTGGTATGCAGGCTGGAGGCCTGCGGCTGCGGCACCCAACGGTCAACGGCGGGGGGCTTGAGTTCCGCCTAGGCTCAAAGTCGGCTCGCGCGATAGCGTTTGAGCCCGAAGGTTGATCGTCTCGGGTTTTGAGGCGTTCCACGGCTCCGTCACTGTCGCGTCCCCCTCAATGGTAGAGCTATCAATGGGCAGGAGTCCTACGTGCGGGTGCCCCATGTCTTCGGCAGATGGGAGTCCGCGTGACTCGTAACGATCGGGACCGGCAACAGCGCCAAGCCATTCGTCTTGAAATTGAGCGACAGGAACTCGCTCAGGCCTTCAAAGCGTCTCAGATTTCGACCCCGCTCACCCTTGCGACGAGTGTTGACATCAGGTCCACGTGTGCCGAGGCTCTTGAAATCCTGGATTCGGGCGGATTCGATCAGGCACCGGTGGTCTCTGGACCGGCCTGGGTTGGCTGGGTGCAACGGGGATCTCTTCAGGCAATGACCAATGGAGAGCGGGTCAAGAGTGCCTTCCGTCATCTGCCAGCCACGGCTTGTTGCTGCCTGAATATGCGACTAGAGGAATCAGGCCGACGGTTTTGAGGAGCGCTGTCGCCTCCTCCGGATCTGCTCGCCGCTTCGAGCAGTATGCACACCCGCCCTACAAATGCAGCAATAGCAGGGTTTTTCGGCCACGCGACACGCCGCTCCGGGAAGGCACAGCGCTCACTGAGGGGAGGCGGGCCAGGGTCTGCTGCCGTAGAGTCCGCCCATGTTCTTCCCCCGACTCGCAGCACTAGCAGCATCCCTGGCTGGCGTCGGCCTCCTTGCAACCTCGGTGCCCGTCTCGGCGGCTCCGAGCCTTGCGTCAGAGCGCGCAACCGCCGAGTGTGCCTGGTGGGTTGAGACCTCCATGCAAACCACCAACGTCCTCTACCCCGACACGGCCGCGGCGTACTGGACCATGCCCTACCTGACCGACGAAGCGGAACTGATAGAGGTCAACGGGGTTTACCTCGACGCCCGCTACTTCGCCATCCAGGCCTATGGCGCAGATGCGCAACTCTTCGAATCGCCAGCTGGGCAGGAGTCAGCCATCGCTGACTTTCAGATCCAGCCAAACGCCGGCTCGGTCAACCCCTGGGATACGCCGGCTCAACCCGGTGGCAGTTGGACCGTCACCCTGTCGGATGCGCCTTTGGTAGGCGTCAAAAACCTGCTGCCTTTGTCGCCGCAGGGCGCTGTGGAGCCCCTGATCCGGGAGATCCCGGCGACCACAGCCTTCCTCATGATCCGGGTCTACCTCCCCGCTGAAGGTTTCAGCGCCCTGAGGCCCCTCCTCCCCGAGGTGACCATCACCGACCGCGGTGGCATTGTCCGCACTCTGGAGCCCTGCTCGCCCACGCAGCGCAAGGCTCTCGCGGCGACGAAGGACGGCAAGGCCCTGGCCCAGGCCTTGAAGTCGCGCAACACCCCGCCCAGCGCCGACTGCGGGGACTCGTGTCCGCCCGAGTTGGAGTTCTTCAAGGTCGGATCCTCTGCCACGCCATTCCCAAACGCCAACAGCGCCTATGTCGGTGCGCTGTTCACCCCGGCTCAGGGCAAGGTGGTCGTTGCGCGCGCCGTCATGCCGACGACCAGCACGGGAGAGTCTCCCGAGGTCTGGCCTGGAGGCAGGCAGCTGCGCTACTGGTCGATCTGCAACTACGTCCATAGGGCGCCCTTCCCTGCTGTAGAGACAGTCTTGGGCGGCAACGGCAAGAAGGTTGTCGGTTGCACAAATGACACTACGACGGCTGTGAGCGCATCGGGCACGGCGACCCTCGTCCTCAGCTTCCCCGCGGACAAGAAGGCGATCAACAAGAGGCTGACCCGGATGAAAGCCGCGACGTGGCTACCCATGTCACCGCGTTACGGAACTACGCAGGAGTTGCTGGCCTTCCGCAACATGCTGCCGAATTCGAGCTTTGCCCAGTCGGCCACCAACATCCCAACGACGGGCAACCCGGAGGCTGCGAAAGAGGTCATGGGGAGGTTTTACCCGCAGATCGGCATGTGCTCGATCAAGACCTTCCTCAAGTCCGGCGCGACCGGCTGCTTGAGTTCCAGCTGATCCGCAAGGTGCTTGTGACGACCGGAGCATTGGGTCTGGCGGCGGCCGGAGTCACTGTGCCAGGTGCACGACCTAATCCCAGGGAGGATAGCTGCGAAGATCTCGCGGGTTCGCCCAGGGGCACACCCGAGGTGTGGGACCTGCGTTTCGACCTACCGTGACGTCTCGGCCCGTCCGCACCGATCATCGAGGTGGTCGCAGTGTCCTATCCCGGTAAGCCCACTGAGCACCGTGAGCGCAGCGCCCTCGGAGTCGGGGTCATCGTCCTCTTCGTCATAGGGGGCCGGGGCAGTACCCAGGGTTCCCGTGACGCCTCACCGGCAGGCGCGGCTCCTTATCCGAGCGGTGAACAGCCGCTCAGCGGCGGTACGTGGTGCCCAGTATGAATCGCATGCGCCGAGTATCCGCCAGCCGCGTAGGGTAGGTGCACTGGCCCGCGCTGAAGCGTGCCAGCACCGCGAAGGACGAGTGAGCGATGAGTGCCACACTTGTATTGACTGGGGGATCACTCTTTACTTCCGGCTGGAGCACGTCACGGCCTGGCTCAATCGCCCTGGACGGCGAGCGAATCATCGCGGTGGGCGCTAGCGATGACGTCATGTCGCTGTGCACTCCGCAGACACAGGTGATCGACCTTCACGGTCGTCTCGTACTGCCGGGATTCCAGGACGCCCACGTGCATCCGGTCCTGGCAGGGATCAGCCTGCTGCGATGCGACCTGCACCATTGCCAGTCGGCGGACGACACTTTCGCTACCATCGCGCAATATGCCACGACCCATCCGGATGAGAAGTGGGTGCTCGGTGGTGGGTGGAGCTTGGAGTTCTTCGCTGGCGGCACTCCGACCAAGGACATGCTCGACGCGGTGGTGCCTGATAAACCAGTTTATCTGCCCAATCGGGATGGGCACGGTGCCTGGGTCAACTCAGTAACGCTCGCACGAGTCGGCATCAGCGAGATGACCCCGGACCCCCCGGACGGTCGCATCGAGCGCGACGCCTACGGTCGACCCACGGGAGTCCTGCACGAGGGAGCCATGGACCTCGTGGAAAGTTACCTGCCGAAAGTCTCCGCAGACGAGGGACAGCGTGCACTCCTCCTGGCTCAGCGGCACCTCCTTGGCCTGGGTGTGACGAGTTGGCAGGACGCGGCGGTTGGAAACATTTTCGGTCAAGGTGATCTACTTGAGACATATCGCAAGGCAGCCATTAACGGCGCACTCACCGCACGCGTCGTGGGGGCGCTCTGGTGGGATAGGGAACGCAGCAGCGATCAGATTCCCGAGCTGGTGCAGCAGCGCGCCGATGGGGCGGGCGCAGGATTTCGACCGACGAGTGTCAAGATCATGTTGGACGGAGTAGCGGAAAACTACACAGCCGCTATGCTCGACCCCTACTTTGATGGGTGCGGTTGCAGTACCTCGAACACGGGCATGGATTTCGTTGATCCCGTTGGCCTTCGAGAGTACGTCACGCGCCTGGATGCACTAGGCTTCCAGGTCCACTTCCATTCGTTAGGCGATCGGGCAGTACGCCATGCTCTTGACGCCGTCGAGGCAGCACGTGCAGCAAACGGTCCTGGCGGCCCACGCCATCATCTCGCGCACCTGCAGGTTGTTCATCCCGATGATGTCCCCCGCTTCGCGCGACTCGGCGCGACGGCTAATATGCAGCCGCTATGGGCAGCGCACGAACCGCAGATGACCGAACTCACGATTCCCTTCCTCGGGGAGCGACGTGCCTCTTGGCAGTATCCTTGGGCCGACCTTTTGCGCCATGGGACCGCACTTGCGGCAGGAAGCGACTGGTCCGTGAGCAGCCCGAATCCGCTTGACGGCATACATGTGGCTGTCAATCGTCGCGCACCGCACGCTGATGAAGATGTACCTGCTTTCTACCCCGAGCAGTGCCTGGACCTGGCGACCGCCCTGTCGGCCTACACGGCCGGATCAGCGCGCATCAATGGCCACGAGGACACCACGGGGTGCCTCGCCCCGGGTATGTTCGCCGATCTTGCAATCCTTGACCGTGACATCTTCGCGGCGCCAGCTCTTGAAATTGCTGACGCGCGTGTCGTATCGACTTATGTCGGTGGAGTCCTCGTGCACCAAGAGTGATACGAAGCTGCCCCACGGTGCGAGGTTGCCCGCGTCCCTCGTTGCTCTGTCGTCGTCGTCGATCGAGACCTGAGTGGGCTGCGAGGAAACAGATGACCTCGCGCGACGTATGCTCGAGGAGCGCAATCGTGTCCATGTCGAGATGGCAACCGGCACATGCACCGTCGGCTTTGCGGGTGCCGGCAGCCCTCTCGTCATCGACGACGTAGCAGGGGCGCTGAATGACCTCCCGGAGCAGGATCTCGGGGCCCTTCCGCCCAGCGAGGCCATGATCCAGGAGATCCTCGACCTCCTGCACGACGCAGCCAAGTCTCCCAACGGCTGGGTCGGCGCTGCGCGAGGGGCTCCCCAACGCCCGCAACACCGTGTGGTGGCAACCCGACCCGCTCATGTGCGCGAACCCCTAGAAGCGCTCCGGGTCGTCGGCGGGACACGGGACGGTCACCGGGCATCCGCATCCCGCGCACTCGCCCTCCAAGAACCACGCGGCGATGTCGTAGTCCTCGAACGATGCCCGGATGACGAAAATGGTGGAGCCGCAGCACACGCATTGGTGCGTGGGTACGCCGCGCTGGTCGATCAGTGCGGGCGTGGGGGATGCGGAGTCACGCACCGGCCGCTGCGCGCTTGAGGGGTGCGCTCGCAGTGATCTTGACCGCACGGCGCGCGGGGATCTCCATGGTCTCTCCTGTCTGCGGGTTGCGGCCCCTGCGCGCCGACCTGTGGACCACGTCGATCGTGGCGACGCCAGGGATCTGGAGCTTCGTGCCCCGGGAGACTTGCTCGACGACAACGCTCGAGAGCGCGGCGAGTACGCCGTCCACCGTGCCTGCAGAGATTCCGCTGCGCTCCACGATGGCGTTTAGCAGTTCTGACTTGCCCCAGGGTGCTGCGGTCATGTTGCCCTCCTAGTGAGAATGATTGGCATTTGCAGTATACCCTGGTAGGGCGTCCCAGCGCCAACGGCCGTTGCGACTGATGGGTGTCCTCGCCGGCGTCTTCCTCGTGCGCGGCCGACGCCGCGGCTAGTGCCGGGTAAGGCTCCAGTTGGGCACGTAGTAGATGCGTTTGACGGCGAAGCCAATGGCGATCCTGACGACCACGAGCACGGTGATGCCGGCGGCAAAGCCGATGCCGGGGATGAAGCACGCCGGGATCGCGATCACGGCGGCCAGGACAGGCGACAGCGCTGATAGCACCCAGTTGCGCCTCTCCACCGTGGTCAGGGTCCTCACAAGAAGGTCGTTGCGAATCGCAATGAGCATGAGCACCACCTCGAGGAAGCTGATGCAGGCCATGTAGCCCATGAAGAAGGCCAGGGCGCGGGGGTCGGCGGACTCAGCGAGGATCGATGCGGGGAAGGGCAAGAGGGCGACGAAGGCAAGGTAGGTGAGCATCGCCCAGATGTAGAGGTTGTCCATGCGCTGGAGCGTCAGGGTGAATCGGTGGTTGGCCTTCCAGTAGAAGGCGATCCACAGGAACGTGAAGGCATAGACGGCGATGTTGGACAGGCCGCCGGTGATGGCGGCGCCAGCATCCTGCGATGTGGTCACGCTCGTGAGCGTCGGGGCGACGAGGGTTGCGGCTATCAGTGTGAGCGCGATGGCGTAGACGGCGTCGGAAAACAGGATGACGCGTTCGAAGCCCTGCGTGCTGCGATCGTAGAATCGCTGGGTCCAGGGATCGGTCGAAGTGTCGCGGTGAGACTCGGGCTGGTCCTCGCTCACCTCGTCGAGCATGCATCGAGCGTAACGGCTCTAGGGGTCGATGAGGTCGATTCGCACGGCTGTGAGCATCTCGGGCAGTTCGGCCACCACGTCGCGGCGCGGGTCCGGCACGGCCAGGTGCGGTCCGCGCGGCACCTCGGCGAGCGCTCTCAGCCGTGGATCGGCGAGCACCTGCTCGACCAGGGCGCGATCGCCCCCGGTCACCAGGTAGGCGACGGGCAGGCAGGGCAGCACCACCTCCTGCGCGTATGCCGCTGCCGCGTCGACGAGTTCATCGGCCTGCTTCTGCCGCCGCCGGGCGAAGCGCTGTTGGGACCAGCCGCCCGCCGCAGTGCGGCCCTGCACGTGGCGTCGGCCGGTGTCGCTCGCTTCGACGCGACCATCGTCGACGACCGCGGCCGCGAAGCCGCCCCGGCGCACGAGCACGACGCCGCAGCGCGGGGGATGCGAGATAAGGTCGACGAACCCCTCGACGGTCACGACATCAGTGGAGGGGAACAGCGGCCGCAGCCGTGCGGATGCGCCGTCGTCGCCGTCGATGACGAGATCGCCCTCATCGATGCGCGGCGCGCCTGCGTGGCGCTCGCAAAAGCCGTCGATCCACCGGCCGATGCGCTGCGCCGGCACCGACACGGTGCGCGAGGCCATGCGCCGAACGCTACCTCAGGACGAGGCGTGGTCCCGCGGGCCGATCATGGGGATGGCTATCGTGCCGGTGTCCCGATGCTGTAGACACTTCTCCCATGAACGACGTGACCAACGTGCTGGGTGGCCCACTCCAGGAATGCGGGCGCGACCCGATGACCGGCTTCTACCGAGACGGTTGCTGCTCGACCGGCCCCGAGGACCTCGGCTCGCACACCGTCTGCGCCGTGGTCACCGCGGAGTTCCTCGAGCATCAGCGCGCCACCGGCAATGACCTCATCACGCCTCACCCTGCCTACCAGTTCCCCGGACTCAAGCCCGGGGACCGCTGGTGCGTGTGCGCGAGCCGGTGGCTGCACGCCTACCAAGATGGCGCGGCCGCACCTGTCGTGCTCGCGTCCACCAATTCCGCCGCCCTGCGCATCGTGCCCCTCGAGGCACTGCAGGAGCATGCGGTCGACGTCCCCGAGACGCCCGCCGACCTGGCGTAGCGGCGTACGCTCCACCCATGACCACCATCGCGGGCCGAGCCGATCTCGACGTCGAGCTGCTCGCGGCGCGCCAGAGATACGCCGAGCGCCGGCCCGTCACGGCCCGCATGCACGAAGAGGCGTGCGAGGTCATGCCCGGCGGCAACACGCGCACGGTTCTCTACCACGGGCCCTTCCCTTTGCGCATGGCGCGCGGCTGGGGCTCTCGATTGGTCGACGTCGATGGCATCGAATACGTCGACATGCTCGGCGAATACACCGCCGGGCTCTACGGCCACAGTCAGGCAGCGATCCTCGACGCCGTGCGTGCGGCGATGGATGACGGCCTGAGTCTTGCCGGGCACAACGTCTACGAGGGCCGCCTGGCCCGGCTGCTCGTCGACCGCTATCCGGCCCTGGACCTCGTGCGCTTCACCAACTCCGGCACCGAGGCCAACCTGATGGCGGTATCGCTTGCGCGCGTGGTCACCGGTCGCCCGGCGGTCGCCGTGGCCTACGGCGGCTACCACGGCGGCCTGCTGTATTTCGGTGGCGGCGGCTCTCCCGTCAACGCCCCCTACGAGACCGTCCTCATGACGTTCAACGACATCGAGGGGTCGCGCGCCGTCCTGCGCGCCAACGCCGACCGGCTCGCCGCGGTCGTCGTGGAGCCCGTGCTCGGCTCTGCCGGCTGCATCCCCGCCGACCCCGCCTACCTGGCGATGCTGCGCGAGGAGACCGCGTCGCTGGGGATCACGCTGATCTTCGACGAGGTCATGACCTCGCGGCTGTCACCGGAGGGCGCGGGTGCGGCGTACGGCGTCACCCCCGACCTGATGACCCTCGGCAAGTACCTCGGCGGCGGCCTGTCCTTCGGTGCCTTCGGCGGTCGCGCCGAACTCATGCGCCGCTTCGATCCGACGGCACCCGACGCCCTCCCGCACGCGGGCACCTTCAACAACAACGTGCTGACGATGGCAGCCGGCGTCGCCGGGCTCACCGAGGTGCTCTCCGACGAGGCCTTGCTCGAGCTCAACGCGCGAGGCGAGCGCCTGCGAGACCGGCTCAACGAGGTGGTGGCTCCGCACGGCTGGATCGCCACCGGCCGGGGGTCGATGGTCGGCCTGCACCCCGTGACTCACCCGGTGACCCGTCCGGAGGACCTCGCGGATGCGGATGACCGACTGCGTGAACTGCTCTTCCTCGACCTGCTCGAGCGCGGCTACTACATGGCACGGCGCGGCTTCATCGCGCTCAGCCTGGAGATCACCGACGCCGACGTCGATGGGTTCGTCGATGCCGTACGCGACAGCCTGCGCGAGCGCTCAGGCGAGCGACCAGTCGACCGGGTCGCCGCCGATCTGTTCGAGCAGGGCGTTGGCCCGGCTGAAGGGCCGCGAGCCGAAGAAGCCACGGTTGGCCGACATCGGGCTGGGATGCGCGCTCGTGATCACCGGAGTGTCCTGAAGTAGGGGTGCGAGCGACTGCGCGTCGCGGCCCCACAGGATGGCCACGAGCGGCTGGTCGGCGCGCTCGACGAGCCCGCGGATCGCCGTGTCGGTGATCTGCTCCCAGCCCTTGCCGCGGTGGCTGCCGGGCTCGCCCGCCCGCACGGTGAGCACCCTGTTGAGCAGCATGACGCCCTGCCGCGTCCACGGCGAGAGATCGCCGTTCGAAGGTTGCGCGACACCGACGTCCTCGACGAGCTCTCGGTAGATGTTCTGCAGGCTGCGGGGGAGCGGTCGCGTGTCCGAAGACACCGAGAACGACAGGCCCACCGCGTGGCCCGGCGTGGGATACGGGTCCTGTCCGACGATCAGCACGCGCACGCTCTCGAGCGGGGTCGAGAAGGCCCGCAGGATGTTGGTGCCCGCCGGCAGCCACGCGTGACCTGCCGCCGACTCCGCGCGCAGGAAGTCGCCGAGCCAGGCCAGCGTCTCCCGCTCGGGGTCCAGGACCGGCACCCACGTGGGGTGCACGAGTTCCTCGAGCGCTTGCGCCATGCGGTGACGCTAGAGCCCGCACACCCCTTGGATACGGTCGGGGGCGTGACGGCCGGTGACCTGCGTCGAAGCCCCGCGTGGTTCGGCTCCGTCATGGGCACCGTCGCGCTCGCGCTCGACTTCTCAACCGAGGCGTGGTTCGCGTCGTGGTTCACGCCCGTCGCCCACGTGCGGCTCGCGCTGGCCTCGGTGATGGGGCTGTCGCTGCTGAAGATGCTGCAGGCAGGGGGCGAGACCGGCGTGATCGACGAGTCCCTCATCGGGATCGGCGAGGTCGCCAGCGCCATGGGCATCGGCCTGGGCTCTGGTGGAGCCTGTTCGCCATCGGCGACCTCCTGCGCGTACGCCGCTCCGGTGGCGTGCCCTTCCACCCGGGCTGGTGGGGCTTCGTCTTCCCGATCGCCGCGCTGGAATTGTCGCTCATCGAGTTGGGCACGCAGATGGACAGCGCGGTCATCGAAGGTGCGGGCCTGGTCGGTTTTGCGATCCTGATCGTGGTGTGGGCCTACATCGCCGTCCGCACCTGCGCCGCGGTGCTCCGCTCGCGGACCCCTGCGTAGGCTGCCGACATGGGCCATGACCTGCCGCCGTGGGCGCCCCTGCGCCTGGGCGGCGAGCCGCTGCCCATGGTGGGGCCGGTCCGGCTCTACATCTGCGGCGTGACGCCCTACGACGTCACGCACCTCGGGCACGCCGCGACCTTCGTGTGGGTCGATGCTCTCGTGCGCACCCTTCGTGCGACCAACATGCAGCCCCTGGTCACCCGCAACGTCACCGACGTAGATGACGTGCTGACCGAGGCTGCGCGCCGCGCTGGCGCCCCCTACGACGAATACGCCGCCATCCACCAATACGCGTTCGACCACGACATGTCCGAGCTCGGCGTCCGGCGGCCCGATCACGAGCCGCGGGCCCACCAGCACATCGGCGACGTCATCCGCCTTGCCCAGGCGCTCCTCGACCACGGCGCGGCCTACGAGGTGGCGGGCACGGTCTACTTCAAAGGCGCGGCGGTGCCCGCGTCGGCGGGAGTCGACGAGCCGTCGGCGCGCAAGCAACTCGTCGAGTTCGGCGAGCAGCCCGATGACCCGGCCAAGGAGAGCCCCTACGACGTGCCGGTGTGGCGCGCCTCGGCCGGCAGCGATCCCGCATGGCCGAGCCCGTGGGGCCCAGGGCGCCCGGGCTGGCACGCCGAGTGCACGGCGATGGTGCTGTCGCACTACGGGTCGAGCCTCGACATCCATGCGGGCGGCGCCGACCTCGCCTTCCCGCACCATGCCTACGAGTCGGCGCAGGCCGAGGCCGCGACCGGTGTCGCGCCGTTCGCGCGCGCATGGATGCGCATCGGCACCGTGCGCATCGGCGGGGAGAAGATGGCGAAGTCGACGGGCAACCTCGTGCTCGTCGCCGACCTGCTGAAGGAGCACCGGCCCGGTGCGCTGCGCCTGATGATCCTCGACCGGCCCTGGTCCGACGCGTGGGACTACGCCCCCGAGACGCTCGCGGCAGCCGAGAGGCAACTCGATTCACTCCACGCGGCTGCAGGCCGGCTCGGCGACAGCGAGGCCGCTGAGCGCGAGGTGCTCGCGCGGCTGCTCGACGACGTCGACGTGCCGGGAGCACTCGCCGTTGCGCTGGAGTCCGGCGGTCGCCCGGCGCGGGTTCTCGTCCAGGTCCTCGGCCTGTCGTAGCAATGGCACGCATACCGGGGGAGGACCGCGGCGCGGAGATCCTGCAGACGGCCTCCGAGCTCCTCGCCCGCAATGGATTCCACGGCGTGTCCATGGACGAGCTCGGCGTGGCCACGGGGGTCAGTGGCCCCGCGCTCTGCCGCTACGTCGCCGGCAAGGGAGCCATCCTGTAGGCGATGCCGTGCCCGTGGCCGCCATCGAGGCGGGCGCCGTGGTCGCCATCACTGGCGAAACGCCGGAGGAGGAGAGGGAACTGTCGACCATCATCGTCCCGGCGGGCACGCCCGGGCTCACGGTCTGTAAGCCGGACGCAGTCAAGGGGCGGCGCACGCTCATCGCGCGCGAACTCGGCCTCGGCTAACTGAGCCGACCGCCGCGATGCCTTTAAGTGCCGCCGCCTCGAGATCGGCACCTCGCAGTCTCGCCGCCAGCCAGCCGCCAGCAAATCGGTCACCGGCCCCGAGAGATGCGACGTCGACCTGGGGCACCGCGGTCGTGATGAGCGTGGACCCCTGGCGGGTGATGACCGGGCGATCCTGGTCATGGGCCACGGTGATGGCTGCTGGAGACATCAGGTGGCCGGACACGGCGGAGATCTCATCGGGGCGACCGAGTACGACGCCCAGGGGTGGCAGGCGTGACAGCCAGGGTGCGCTCGACTCGCACTTCGACGGCCTAGGCGGCTCCAGGCTGATGGGAATGCCGCGCTCCGCGGCGACTGACGCCAGGCTGACGATCGCATCACCGGCCACGGCGTCGAGGACGAACCCATCGATGTGCAGCAGCGCCACGTCACGAAGTGCCGCGTCGTGATCCAGAGCCTTGGGGTGCAGGTAGCCGCCACCCCCGAACGACACGATCACGCGGTCGTCCGCGTGGACGAGAACAGTTGATCGCGACGGATCCGGCAGTGCAATGAGTCGATCGGCAATGTCTTCGTCGGTGAAGGTAGCCCGCAGCCGACTGGAGTCGAGGTCGTCGCCGCACCACCCGGTGACCGTGACCGCCGCTCCCGCCGCGCTGGCGGCGCGAGCGGTGTGCCAGACCTGGCCACCACCGTGGATGCTGCGGCTCAGCGCGCGCTGGTTGCTGCCCGGCGTGAGTGGGTTAGCGCAGTCGAGGACGTCATCGACGACGAGCTTGCCCGCGATCAGCAGACGGGCCATCGAGGGTCAGTCGAGCAGTCCGGCCCTGCGCAGGCCGGTCCAGGCCAGGGGCAGGAGCCCCGCGGCGAGTGCGATCTTCACCAGGTCTCCCACGACGAAGGGGACGACACCAAGCTCAAGTGCCATGACCCAGGTGGAGTCGATCGCGAACTTCAGCCAAGTCACGCCCACGGCATAGATGACGAGGTTTCCAATGATCATGAGTGCCGCGGTGGGCCAGACGGTGCGCGTGGCACCGTTTTCGGCGATCCGGCCGACGAGGCCGGCTGCGGCGATGAAGCCGAGAATGTAGCCGAAACTCGGCATCGCGAAGCCGCTTGAACCCTCGGCGAACCACGGCATTCCGGCGATGCCGGCCAGGGCGTAGAGGCTCATCGACAGCACGCCGCGCAGGGGACCGAGTGCGGCACCGGCCAGGAGTACGGCAAAAGTTTGCAGGGTCAGCGGCACCGGGGTGAACGGCAGGGGAACGGCGACCTGGGCGCAAAGACCGACGAAGGCGGCACCGCCGATGACCAGGATGGCCTGCCGGGCCAGGGTGCTGGCCCAGGTGTGCGCGCGGGCGCTCCAGACGTCGGCCAGGACGGCGGGCTGGGCGATGGCCATGGAAACCTCCGGTGCTCTCGGCGTGTCGCGAGCCTATCTAATGTGGCATTCCACCCCCCTTACGGTCTAGGGTGAGGAAGCGCTACAGGTACGGCTGTGCCGGCCAAGAGCCCCAGAGGGCACGAGCACCGACCGCAGGGTGAGGACGCAGGGGAAGGCGAACCTCACCGAAGGAGGTTGGTGGTATGTCTGCTATTCCGCCATCTGCCATTGCGGCATCGACGGGGTCCGGTCGTGCCCGCGGCGTCGTGTTCGTCCATGCCGTGCCGCGTGCCCTGTGCCCCCATGTCGAGTGGGCGCTCACATCGCTGCTCGAGACCGACGTGCGCCTGTCGTGGCAGTCGCAGCCTGTCGCCCCTCCGGCCATGCGCGCCGAACTCGCGTGGGAGGGCCGCCCCGGACTGGGCTCACGCGTGGCCAGCGCGCTGAAGTCGATGCCCAGCCTGCTCTTTGAGGTCACCGAAGACCCCTCGCCCGGTCGCGAAGGCGAACGCTACGCCATGACCCCCACCCTGGGCCTGCACCGCGCGACGATCGGCGTGCACGGCGACATCCTCGTGTCGGAGGATCGCCTGCGCGCCGCCGTTGCCGGCGCCGCGGCCACCGGTGCCGAGCTCATCGACGGCATCGCCTACCTGCTGGGCACCGCCTGGGACACCGAACTGGAGCCGTATCGCATTGCCACCGACGACACCCCCGTGCGGGTGCTCAACCACGTGATCTGACGCCGCTCACTCCGCGAATGTGCGGTAACGCGCACAAGAGGCGGCGATAACGGGTCCGATAGCGCACACGCGACGGCATCGCGCGCCGATGGTGTCGGTCAGCTGGCGAGCGCGATGCGCATGGCGTCGATGTGCGCGGGGGTCGATCCGCAACAGGCACCGATGATGTCGATGCCAAGTTCGCGCATCTCGACGGCATACGCGGCCATCTCCTGGGGCGTGCCGTCGAACTCGAAGCAGTCACCCACGAGCTTGGGGAGCCCGGCATTGGACTGGACGATGAGGTGTAAACCGTCGACTCGTGCCTCAGCCAGCTGCGCCGCGATGATGCGCATCTCGTCGAGACCACGGCCGCAGTTGGCGCCCATGATGTCGACGCCGAGACCGGCGAGCGTGGTCACCGCCAGGGCGGGGGAGACCCCCATCATCGTGCGCAGGTTGGTGTCGAAGCTCAAGGTGGTGATGATCGGCAGGCCAGGGGCCTCGGCCTTGGCAGCCATGACGGCGGCCTCGATCTCCGACAGGTCGCTCATGGTCTCGATGAGGATGGCGTCGGCCTCGGCCGCGACGAGCCCGCGGATCTGCTCGGCGAAGAGCTCCTGCGCGCTCTCGGGCGTGAGGTCGCCCAATG
>Ga0194132_10007600_pt1 | contig 16041 bp, 16 predicted proteins | sample TA2KigOf80mmetaG_FD_148612 | JGI IMG/M metagenome (GOLD analysis project Ga0194132, IMG submission 148612) | Freshwater microbial communities from Lake Tanganyika, Tanzania - TA2015054 Kigoma Offshore 80m | ecosystem: Environmental > Aquatic > Freshwater > Lake | place: Tanzania: Lake...
GCCGCAGCTTGGCCACCGCCTGCTCCGGACTAAACTTCTTGTTCGCCATCTGCCTTCTCCTTCCAAGTTGAACTCTACAACTCTCAACCTGGTACAGAAAAAGCCGGTCAGTTCAGCATCGGTGGCCACCACGCCGCCACTTACGACCTTCTTCACCGACATGCCGCCCTCGAAAATGGCACCGGCTTCAGCCACTGTCGCCGGCAATCTGAGCTCCTGCTGATTGGCGTTCTTCCAGGTGGTGCCAGCATCATCGCTGGTCAGATAGGTGATGGCCTGGTAGCGGCCATACATCTGCTCATCCGTGCCTTCGTGCACGGTAGCGGTGAGATGCAGCCGCCCCCTGGGGTCAATGTGCAGCGACGGATTGAATGCGGCATAGCCGACTTCACGGTTGACCAGTGGAGTAGCCACGTGCTGGAAGTTGCCTTGTACGTCCGTTGCCCAGACCTCCAACGTGCCCTTAGCACCTTGCTCGCCGCTGCCTTCCCGCGCAGCCACCCAGAGTCTGTCATTGCCATCCACCACGAGTGACGGATATGTAAGTAAGCCGCCGAACCTATACTCGGCGCCAAGGTCGAACCAAGCGGACGCCTTCAGGCACCGGCGATACTGCATAGACCCTCCATGGGGACCATAAACGATATGAAGGATCTGCTGGCTGTCGAGAGCCATGGATGCGCCCCCGTGGTTGTCGAAGGCTAAGCCCAAAACCATGCGGCGCAGGCTGGCCAGCTGCCGGTCGAGCTGCTCCAGAATGACCACGACCTGGCTGCCGTCGGACTCGAGGTAGGTGACCAACCTACTTCCGTCCTGTAGCGAAAGCACCTTGTTTCCTTGAAGGTACGCAGTGGCACGGTTACTACCCTGCCGTGACAGCCGCAGCGGGGTCGCAAAGGGTCCCTCATCGACGGAATGCGCCACAGCGGGGTCGGTCGAATTGCCACCGCAACCAGTGATCACTAGCGCACCCAGGCCTGCCATGCCCTGAAGAAGCTCCCGGCGGGACGGGCCGTGTAGCGGGTCGTTCACGAAGTTCACTGAAAGCTCTCGAATTGGGGTGCCCGCACAGCGCAGTTGCCTAGTTGCTGCTTGAGTAACTGCACCGCATGCTCTTTATAGCTCAGGAAATTACCGACCCCAGCTGCGGCGACTCGAGGATGAGTCAGCACCCGCTGGAGCTGGGCTACCGCGGACAAGCCGCCAAAGCAAAGCAGAGGCTTATCGACGTGCTGGACGACTGTGAGCAGGCGCTCGTCAAAACTACCTGGGCTACCCTCATGCGACCAGTCCGACACCATGATTTCAGACACCCACCCCAGAGGCAGCAGCTCCAGCCAATTGCCTAGCGGCCGTTCGACCCGTTCGCGGTAGTCCAGTGCCTTCAGTCCGTCGTCTCCCATACGCACGGGTAGATGGGCAATGACTGCCTGGGTGCCCAGTTCTCGGGCAATGGCTTCCAGCGATTGTGGAGAATCCCACACCATAGCGTCGACCATGATCCGATCCGCACCATAGCTGACGACCTTCACGGCATCTACGCGGCCGCCGATGCCGCCCGCGTAGATCAATGGAGTGGCGATACCCAACTTGCTGATCTTGCCCAACACCTCTAGATCGGGGCCTAGTCCAGAGCTTGATCGGTCGATGCACTGGACCAAGATCTCGTCTGCCCCCCAGCGGTCAAGGTTCTGAACCAGAACTTCGGGACGCCCCAGAGGTAAGTGGCGACGGTAGCCGAAAGATTGCACAGCCCAACCGTTCTTCACGGTGACCACACCGATCAGCCGTTTCTTAAGCATGGCCTAGTCCCTCCACCAGACGGGACAGCAATTGTTTTCCTGCAGCCTGGCTCTTCTCAGGGTGGAACTGCAGCCCCACCACGTTGCCGCGGCGAACCGCGACGGTGAAGCTGGATTCCCGCGCACGGCAGATTGCCGCTTGGTAGGCAGCAGGCACATCGAAAACGAGGGAATGGTTGAAGTAGAAGGACTCGCCATCGCTGGGCGCCATCAGCGGATCGTGTTGGAGGGTCTCGAGCGAGTTCCATCCAATGTGCCAATCCATGCCGGGCAGCGGACGTACCGTCCCCGGAATCAACCCCAGGCCCGTGGTGGTGCCATGCTCGAGCGATGCGTCTGCCAATAGCTGCATGCCCAAGCACAGGCCAACGAAGGGCTTCCCTTGTCGCGCGAGCTCGCAAAGGTAGCTAGCAAGCCCAGCCCTGTGCAGCGCGGACATCGCAGCAGGGAACGCACCAACGCCGGGCAACACCAGGACATCGGCAGCCGCCAGGATCTCCCTGTCGCTGGTCACTCTACAGCGGTGGCCCAGCGCTTGAAATGTACGAAGCACAGACGTGTGGTTGCCCACGCCGTAGTCAACAATGGCGACTGTCTTTCGGTTCACAGGCCCACCCCCACCTTGAACTTGCGCGTGATCCGCCCATCGGGATGGATATCGAAGAGTTGGCGATTCACCGATGAGTGGACCTTGGCCCAAAACTGTTCGACAGACAGGCCGATGTAATCGGAGAAGGCCTCGATGTAGTTGTCGCCACACGCATCGTCATGTTGTTCAACAAGCTCGATGGCGGTGGACCGAGACATGCGGCCCAGCCGAATCTCCTCGTTGACGTAGTCCGTCACGCGGCCAAAGCCAAACTTGTAGTACTTGATCATCTGGTTAAGCGTCACCCAATCCTCGTCGAGCGAGGTGACACCGTGCAGGTCGCCCGTGTTGGCAACCGTGTCCTCGCGAACCTCAAGGCCAGCACTCGCTGCGTACATGCCGTTATTGACCAACGACCAGTCACCCAGGAACCAACCCAGGTAGACGATCTGTAGGCCGTGTCGGTCGAAATCCTCTGGCGTAGGGTACTGATAGGGGATCAGGTCTTTAAGCTCGAAACCAGCCTCACGGATCCACTCGAGCGCGCCGCCCGACAGCGTGTTCATGTAGCGCAGGTTGTTGCCGTCGTAGCCTGTGCGGCCCAATGTCTTCAGGTCTCCCAGCTGAAGGCCTGGATTCTCGCCCCACAGGATGAGGGGAATGTCGTAATGAATAGCTAACTGGGGCACAGAGCTAAATAGGGCAAGTTCAGTAGATCGCCCAAAATTAGTGAATTTTTCGAATGCCACGCGCATTAGCTTTCTCCAAGTTTGCGGAGCTGGCGCCGATACCACAACATCAAAGCCCATTTCTATCAAGTTAGATATATTATTGGTGCCGCGCTCCGTAACCTGCTCTGGCGGATAACTTAAACAGGCAAGGAGGGGATTCAATCCGAGTTTATCGCGAACCCACAAGGCTTGGCGCGAACTATCCTTTCCCCCACTCACCCCAATAATGCAGTCGAAACGGTGCTTACTGGCTCGCACATCCTTGTATCGAGAGAGAAGATCCTGAAGGATTTCGTACCGCTCCTGCCAGTCGACAAACTGGAGGCGCTCGAAATAGTCACAAGCCGGGCAAATTCCATCACTTGTGAATTTCGAGTTAGGTCGAGTATCCGGCTGCAGGCACCGTTTGCAATATTTCATGTTGGCACGATGTGGCGAATTTGAAAAATACCTTCTTGGGGGAGACGCAGTTTCGGGGCCCAGGGAGGGAGGCTGCTGAACACCGGACGCCCCGCTGCTAAAGCTAGTGTGAGTGCGAATGATTCCACCCCAACCACGACATCAGCTTGATTTATGGCGTCACATATATCAGCAGAAAATTCCAATTCAATTCGTGGATCGGATTGAAAATAGCTATCATATTTATCTCTAGGATCGGATGGGTGGGGACGCAACAAGATACGACGAATGGGCGAATTGAACAAGAACTCTGAATTCTTCAGCGTATATTCAAGCGCTTGAAACTCTCCAAGGCGACCGCGCCCCCAGTCTGCCCGCACGGGCTCTAGTACGTATAACAAAGTCCCATCTGCAGGAGGTTTTTGTATCTTAGCGACCTGGTGGATGAGATAAGAATTTTCAAATCGCCTGATGACGACACTTCGAAACGTTTCGTAGGCTATTTTTTCAGCCCATTCATCGGCAACCCATATTTCATCCGGCAACAGCATTACTCCGTCCCTAACAAAACGGCAGGCATAGTTCACCCAATGATCTAGTAGAGCTACTGTTCTAATATTCCTTTGCCTCGCCCAAACCCGAGCTTCGTGCTCGAGGTTTGATGACCAACCAGTGCCCGTTATAACTCCATCCAGCTTTACGTCAATGGCTTTGATATCATGATAGGAATATATAGCCGGAAAATACTTGCGCCAAATATTGGCAGCAGGGCCCATCACGACTGGGTGAAGAGTACATTCACCAAGAATATTCCGCCCTTGATCCCTAAGGATACTGAAGAGAATATTAGATGCCCCTGCATCATTTGCAACAATTGCAATTTCCTTCATAACCGCTGGTAGGTTGGAGGAATCTGAAATAAATCTTTAGCCTTACCTCCAAACTCCGGCATCCATTCATCCCTAACCGCGCCAACAACCAGTGAATCAGAGAACTCTCCATTTCTGAAAAAGTGCTGCCTCATTCTACCCTCTTCCTTGAGACCTACTTTTTCACAAACCTTCATCGAGGCTGCATGTAGCGCAGTCACTCCACCATAAATTCGGTTGAAGTTTAGGCGATTGAATCCGTAGTACATCATCATCAAGACCGCCTCAGTGACGATCCCCTTACCTGAAAAGGAATCATCCCCAAGCAAGTATGCAATAAATGCCCGCCTATTCAGCCAATTGATGTCCTGAAACGTGATGTTTCCAATGTGCTTACCTGAGTCATTATCAAATATTCCCAGTAAAATCAAAGACTGATTTTTGGTTGACACATCATAATAAGCCTTCATTCTTGATTCAGAATTTGGAAAATAGCTCCTCTCAGTATACTGATCCAACGAAAGATCCTCAAGCCAACCATAATAAGGAGAGTTAACGGTCAAATCTTCGGGCCGGAGGCCATGCAGGGAAATTCTTTTGCCAACCAAGAACTGTTTCATGATTTTCCTTTACCTGTGGTGCAATCAGTCGGTGTATTACTGCTTCAACTCATCAATTTTGGTCCAAACCTTCTGGAAAGCCGCCACGACTAACTCGACGTCAGCGGGTGGCAACTCGTTCATACAGATGTTGATGCCCAGAAAGGTCTCGTTGTGCAGTTTCTCAGCGATGGGGCAGACTCCCGGCCCGTATTGAACGTCGCTGGTGCAGTACGGCGAAGTCCAGGGGAAGCCTTTCGTGCCGTAGGCAATCTTGTGGCGGAACAGCGGCAGCAGATGGAGATTCTGGTAGCCGGCCATCAACGATGGCACGCCCTCAGCTCTGAGCGCCTCGACGATGCGTGCTCGGTTCACGCCAAGTTCGGCGATGTCAAGGGTCAAACCGTAGACGTAGTAAACGTGCGTGGCCCCTTCTGTGACCTTCGGGACCTTGATGCCAGGCAGGGTGGACAGTCCTGCGTTGAGTTCGGCGGCAATCCTTTGTCGGCTCTCAACCCGAGAGGCCAGCTTGGTGAGTTGCACCGATGCAATGGCCGCTTCGATCTCGCCCATTCGGAAGTTGTAGCCCAGCATGTTGCTCAGTTCCACTGGGTCTTCGGACTGGATCACTGCTTCCGCATGGTTGCGGATGAGGCACAGGCGTTGAGCCAGTCGATCGTCGTTGGTGACCAGGACTCCCCCCTCGCCACAGTGGATGTGCTTGTGGTAATTCAGGCTGAAACCACCGATGTCAGCGAGTGTGCCCGTGTACGACTCGCCGGCGCGTGCGCCGGGCGCCTGTGCCGTGTCGCACAGTAACCGAAGGCCATAGCGGTCCGTGATATCGCGCAATGCCGGCATGTCCGCGGATTGACCAAAGATGTCCACAGCAAAGATCGCCTTCGTCCGCTTGGTGATCAGCTTTTCGACGCTGGCCGGGCAAATGTTGAAGGTGTCGGGGTCGATATCGGCGAAGACCGGGATGCCGTTCCAATGAAGGATGGCCGTGGCCGTCGCGGCCATGGTCCACGGGGTCGTGATGACCTCGTCACCGGGCTCGAGGCCGACGGCCCCCACTGCTGCGATCAAGCCGGACGTCCAAGAGTTCACCGCAATGGCGTGCTTAACGCCAAAGTACGCGGCCGCCTGGGCTTCGAACTGCTTCACCTTGGTACCGCCCATGAAGCCTGGGCCGGGGGCCCCGATGTAAGCCGACAAGACGCCACCGCGAATAACGTCGCTGACCACGGCGACTTCATCCTCCCCGATGCTACGGAATGCTTCAAGAGGACGCGAGATTAAGGGCTCGCCGCCATGCAGTGCCAACAGTTCTTTGCTCATGCTTGATACCTCGGTTCGATATGAATGGTTCAGTCAGCGTTGATTGCTGACTGTTGAATTGAAATGCACATTTTTTGAGTCAACAGCGCCTCTTCTCCTGAGCAGCCAAGCGGTGCGTTGTGCGCTAGATGGGCGTGAAGGTTTTGGATGGCGCGCCCCATGGTTTCCAGATACCTCCCCTGAATCAACTTTGATTCTCCGAGTGTGCGATAGCCGTTGAACTGTGGACTGGGGATGGCTTCGCGCAGCTGCCACTCCATGCCCCCGGTGAGCATCCGGATGACACCAAACTCGCACACGAGCTCCAGCTCAAAGAATGCGAAGTCTCTGGCATGGGCCGGGTTCAGGTAAACAGGGGTGCGGCCGTCCTCAGAGGTGAGCAGCGCGGCCACAGTGGGGTCGGACTCACAGAAGTCAAGTTCAGCGCATGCCGCGCTCACGAGTGTCATGGGGCCCACCAAGCGGCGCAACAGATCAACCATGTGGCCACCGTTGTTGAGCATGCCCTTGCTGTAGTGCCCAACAACAGATCGCAACCGGCCCCATCGACCCTCTTGCATCTGAATGAGCAAGTCATCGAGGAATGGATCCCAGCGACGACTGTAATTGACTGCCAATGAAATGCCGAGCTCCTGACATTCCCGCACCAATCGAGACGCAGACTCAGGGTCCGAAGTAATCGGCTTTTCGCAGAAGATCAAGCGTGGCCTCAGCGCTATCGCGTGTGCCAGGTGCTCGTGGTGCACGTCCGTGGGAGAGCAGATGCTGATGACATCAAAACACCCAGGCAGGGCACGCAGCGCCTGGAGCTCGGCCGCATGAGTCTCGACGCCCCAATGCTGCGCGAACGCGATGCGCCGTGCGTCGTCGGGTTCCACGCACGCGGCCAACCGGAAGCCAGCGTGCCGGACGTAGGCTCCTGCATGGCTAAGCGGAGGCTGCTTAAGTGACCGCGCCATGTCAAAGCCGCCAGCGATGTTGCCGCAGCCGATGATCAAGACGCTGTAAGGAGTGGCACTCACAGGCTTTGTCGATCCAGCAGTTCCCACGACACCGCCGTGCCGTAAGTGACGTCTTGCTTCAGTACGCAACCGACCACGGCGTCGAGGTGTTTGGGGGGCAAACCGTATCCCGGCCGGACACTGCGGACGGCATCCGCAGGTATCCGGTCCCCGGCTTTGAGGGGTTTGACGAAATAGAGCGATCGGCGAAACTTCACGTTGCCAATTTCACTGGACTTGCGGCCATAATTGACCGTGCCCATGGATTCCCAGGCGGTGCGGGCGTTTCGGCAGAGCTCACGCAGGCCGGCGGGTTCGAGCGAGAAGCTGTCGTCCGGCCCACCGCCGGCACGATCCAATGTGAAATGCTTTTCGATGATGGCCGCGCCGAGAGCCACGCTGGCCAAGGCGGTGGTGTTGTCCAATGTGTGGTCAGACAAGCCTGTGATGAGGCCGAAACGTTCCACCATGTCGGGGATGGTCCGCAAGTTGTAGTCCGATGCCGGAGCGGGGTAGCCACTCACGCACCGCAAGATGGCCAGCTCCGTGCAGCCGCCCTCACGCGCCGAGTCGATCGCTTCTTGGATTTCTTCGGCATTGGACATGCCGGTCGAGATGATCATGGGCTTGCCGGTCCGCGCGACGTAGCGGATCAGTGGCAGGTCGATGGCTTCGAACGAAGCGATCTTGTACGCGGGCGCACCCAGTGTTTCGAGCAGATCGACCGCAGTCGTGTCGAACGGCGAACTGAAGATGGTGATGCCCAGCTTCTTCGCGTGTTCGAACAACGTCACGTGCCATTCCCACGGCGTGTGTGCCCATTCGTATAGCTCATAAAGACTGCGACCCGCCCAGAGGCCATCCTCAATCCTGAAATCTGGCCGGTCACTGTCCAGCGTGATGGTGTCAGGTCGATAGGTCTGAATCTTGATCGCGTCAGCGCCGGCGTGGTGTGCCTCTTCCAAGATCTTCAAGGCGGCATCCAAGTTGCCGTTGTGGTTGGCGGACATCTCGGCAATCACATACGGCGGGTGCTGCGGACCGATCTTGCGGCCTGCAATGGTTATTTCTTTACTCATCAAGCTTCTCCAGCTTCAGCACATACTTTTGGCCCCGGTACTCAAAAAAGGCCGGGAAACGGACGGGGTCGCACACTCTTATCAAATCGAACTGGTCAGCGATGCTGACTTCAGGGTCGATGCGGCTGTCGTCAGGTGTTCTCAGTCGGAAGTAGGTGGGCTCCACTTCTGTGGCCTGCTCCGCAGGTTCTATGCTCTCAAACGCATCGATGGCGAAATCCATCAGCTCCATCTCTGCGCAGAAGAGGGCATGATTAATCTCATCCCAGAGTACCGTTTGCGAAATGGGGATCTGAACTTTCTTCCAGATCTTGCCGCTGTCGACCTTGTCCTGTGCCTCCAGGAGCGTCAGGGTGATGTGCTGCGCACCGCTGGCGATCTCCCAGATGTGCGGACTCCAGCCCCGCCCCTTGGGAAGATCGCTGGCATGAAGAACCAAGCTCTTCTTGTAGGCGGCACGGTCAGAGGCGGTCACGATCTCGCCGCATGACACCAACAGCAACAGGTCTCCGCCGACGAGTTCACGTTTGCGGCGGACGAGAGCAATCTCGTGGCGTTGGCTGTGAGCCTCGATCCATTGCTGGAGGTAGCGATTGACTGGGTGGGCTGGATTGCTGCAAACGATGGAGATCTTCATACGTAGGATCCCTCCCGGCGGTTGTGATGTAGTCCCTCGACCATGATCTGAGCGACTCGATCGGCGCCCAGTCCGTCGGTGACGCCAGCAGCGGCGTCGGACATGCTGCGCAGCGTTTCAGGCGTGAGTGCGAGCTGCTTCATGGCTTGATGAAGGCTTGCCTCCAGATTTTTGATGTCCAGTTCCAGGGCCGCCCCCGCTTGGTCCAATGCTTGCGCGATGGGCCGCTGATTGTCTGCCAAGACGATTTGCAGCGTCGGCAATCCTAAACAGCAGCGCTCCCACGAAGTGGACCCTGCGGCTCCAATGGCCAAATCGGACTCACACATGATCTGCGCCATGTCGCTGACATTCACCAAGACACGGGCACGGAAAGGCAAGCCGCTGGATTGCTCGGTCACTTGAGCCCGCCAAGGGGCATGAGGTCCCATCACCACGGTCACTGACAGGTCGAGGGGCGATGGACTGGAAGCGAGTGCGGTCAGCACGCGGCCTGTGGCGTTGTCCTTGTCCACACCCCCCATGGTGACCAGGATCCGTTTCGGAATGCGGGAGCCTCTCTCAGCAAGGCTCTTTGGTCGCAAGGCCTTGAAGTCCGGACGGAGCAGCGAAAACATGGGGCCCAACATCAAGACACTAGCCTCCGGCACCCGGTTCTCATAGTCTTTGGCGGCCTTGCCCAGGTTCTGGTCCAGCAAAGCGTCCACATCGTGGTCTCTGTTGGCCAGGTCGTCGATGGCCATGAGCATTTGGCAACTTGGCCTGAGCGTGCGCTCCCACCTGGAGTCGAGTCCATAGTGGTCCACGACCAGCCAATCGATGGGATGCTGTTCAATGACCTCTTTTGTGTCCGCCGCATCGACTTCCCAATCCACGCCCAACAAGTAGGAATAGTCCATGGGGAATTGGGCGTCGGACATGTCGGCTGTCCCCCCAAGATCCATCACTGGGTAGCCACGGGCTTCGACCTCCTGGTGCAAGTGACCAGGATGGCTTCGTGACAGGAACAGGCAATCCGCGCCCCGGCGGCGCAAGGCATCCGCCAGAGTCAGGCAGCGCATGACGTGGCCGGTGCCTATGGTCAACGAGGCGTCAGTGCGGAATGCGACCTTCACAGCAAGTGGCTCTTGGACAGCGTGGCGTAGAGCAATTCAGCGCGCTCCCAATCCGCAGGCGTGTCGATGTCCACCACCCTCCACTCGGGAATGACAAGCGTGACGCCATTGAGGTGAAGGTTCAATCCGTCCAGCCAGGCCGAAGCCTTGCCCCAATAAAACTGTCCTGCATCAAAGTACCCCGGTTCAAGGTCTTGTGTGCGTGTGGACGCGTATTCAGGTTGGAATGGCTTGACCGACCCGTCGGGCAGTCGGCGCAGCGCACGCTGGATGGGGGAGGGAAAACCTGTCACGGGGAAAACGTAGTGCGCGTCGGTTTCAAGAAGCATTTCGCGTGCCAAACGCAGGTCGTCGGTAGAAATGAACGGTACGCCCGGGTAAATGCAGCACGCCACTTCCACCGCCCAACCCTGGTGCTGGCATTGCTGGATGGCATGTGCAATCACAGGCACTGTCGGCGTATGGTCGTCGGCCAATTCTGGCGGTCGGACGAAGGGCAACTCGGCGCCATAGGCTGTAGCGACCTCCGCAATCTCAGCGTCATCCGTGGACACGATCACACGGTCAAAGGCCTTCGACGCAAGCGCCGCACCAATGGCATAGGCGATCATGGGCTTGCCATGGAAAGACTTGATGTTCTTGCGATGAATCCGTTTGCTGCCTCCGCGGGCAGGGATAACTGCGATCTTCACAGCACGAACTCCTTGATCTTCTCGATGACGTAGTCTTGATCGGAATCAGTCAGCCCAGCGTACAGCGGAAGACTGATCGCACGGGCATAGTAGGACTCCGCCTCGGGGAAGTCACCAGACTGAAATCCCATGCGCTGGTAGAACGGTTGGAGGTGAATGGGGATGTAATGAACGTTCACATGGATGCCCGCGCCACGCAGTGCGTCAAAGAGCTGACGACGGTCCATCCGAGCCCCTTCTGCCACTTGAATCACATAGAGGTGGAAAGCCGAGTGACTATCGGGGTGCTGCCAGGGACGCACAATGGGCACGTCCTTGAGGCCATTCTCGTAGCGAGCCACCAGTTCATGTCGCCGAGCGATGAATCTGTCTAACTCGTTCATTTGAGAGACACCCAGCGCAGCCTGCAACTCCGTCATCCGGTAGTTATAGCCCAGGCTTTGTTGCTCGTAGTACCAACCACCCTCATCCGGACGCTCCAGCCTCGCCGTCTCTCGCGTAACACCGTGACTGCGAAGATCAGTCAGCCTTTGTGCGATGGCGGCATCGCGCGTGGTCAGCATCCCGCCTTCTGCGGTGGTGATGATCTTGACTGGGTGAAAGCTGAACACCGTGATGTCACTGTGATTGCAGGCCCCCACGTAGGTCCCCTGCCATTGACTTCCGATGGCGTGAGAGGCGTCCTCGATCACCTTGAAGCCGTATTCGTGAGCCAAGGCCGCAATGGCAGCCATGTCGCAGGACTGCCCTGCAAAATGCACAGGAATCACCACCTTGGGTAACTTGCCCTCCAGCTTGGCCCGGGCCAATTTGTCTGCAAGCGCCAATGGGCTCATGTTGTACGTCTGTGGGTCAATGTCCACAAAGTCGACCTGGGACCCACAGTACACACCACAGTTGGCCGAGGCAACGAAGCTGTTAGGGCTGGTCCAAAGCCTATCCCCCGGTCCCAGATCCAGCGCGAGGCAGGCCATGTGCAGCGCAGAAGTCGCACTGTTAACGGCAACGGCATAAGGTGCCCCGACGTGGCCAGCCACTGAGGCCTCGAACGCGGGCACCTGAGGTCCTTGCGTCAGGAAATCGGAACGCAACACCTGCACAACAGAGTCGATGTCTGCCTCGGAGATGATCTGGCGGCCGTAGGGGATCACGATCAGACCTCCAGCTTCAGCTTCAGCTTGTCGCGCATCAGTTGGCGCAGTTCCTCGACGGTGAGGAAGTCGTCGTTGGTGCCGCTGTTGTAGGCGAAGCCGGGCGTGACAAGTTGACCGCCCATGAGCTTGGCGTACTCCTCGGTGGTGTACTCGCCGGCCGAAGGCAAAATAGCGTAGTAGCGGCCCAGGTCGACGGTGTTGAAGCTGTCGCTCTGGGTGATCATTTCTTCGTGGATCTTCTCGCCGGGGCGGATGCCGACGATGGGGTGCTCACACTCAGGGCCGATCGCCTTGGCCACGTCGGTGATGCGGTAGCTGGGGATCTTGGGCACGAAGATCTCGCCGCCACGGGCGTTCTCCAGGGCCCACATCACCATCTCGACGCCGTCTTCCAGGGTGATGTTGAAGCGGGTCATCGACGGGTCGGTGATGGGCAGCACGCCCGACTTGCGACGCTCCATGAAGAAGGGGATCACCGAGCCCCGAGAGCCCATCACGTTGCCGTAGCGCACCACGGAGAAGCGCAGGTCGCGGTTGCCGCGGATGTTGTTGGCGGCCGTGAAGAGCTTGTCCGAGCACAGCTTGGTCGCGCCGTACAGGTTGATAGGAGCAGCTGCCTTATCAGTGGACAGAGCCACAACATTGCTGACGCCGGCATCAAGGCACGCCTCGATTAGGTTCTGAGCGCCCATGATGTTCGTTTTGATGCACTCAAACGGGTTGTACTCTGCTGCGGGCACCTGCTTCAGAGCCGCAGCATGGATGACCACATCGACGCCTTCCAGGGCGCGGCGCAGGCGCTCCGCGTCACGCACATCTCCGATGAAGTAACGAAGCGCTGGGTACTCCTTCTGGCTCAGTTCCTGAGACATTTCGAACTGCTTAAGTTCATCGCGAGAGAAGATGACCAAGCGCTTAACGTCGGGATAGCGGGCGAGGATGGTGCGCACGAACGCTTTGCCGAAAGAGCCGGTGCCGCCAGTGATCAGGATGGATTTGTTGTTGAGCACGATGCTTGAGTTTCTAAAGTGGTTGAAGAGCTAGATGCCGACCTCAAAAGTAGGCAACAGACAGGTATCGGCTTCCGACCTGAATTGGAGAAGCGCGGTGGATCAACGCAGAAGGGTTGACGATGAGCATCGTGCCCTGCTTGGCCACCAGAGGCAACGTAGGATAGCCTCGATCAATGATCGACTGAACTCGCTCATCGGAAATACTTTGGTAGGGACGCTTGGTCGAAGTGAAGTGCGTGAAGGGATTGAAGAGCCACCACGGACGCGTCAAGACAAGCTTTTTCTTGAAGCTGCCATTGGTACCCGGAATGAACTCAAACGGTCCGTTATCAGGACCTACATCCTTGAGGAACAGGAAGATCTTGTATTGGTCATTCCAAGAGTCATAGTGCCAACGGCCTTTGGCGAAGCGCTCCCGCTCATCATCTGTCTTGAAGGGGATAACCTTGTCACGCATGGCAAGAATTTTCTGGGGCTGCAATGGCTGACCAAACAGGACGCTAAGAATACGCGAGCACTTATCTTTGTAGTCCTGAACTATGTCGGCGTGTTTTTCCGCAGCCCAGATGCGCTGCATAGAACCAAGATGCCCTGACTCGTGTTCACCTTTTTTCTCATCCAAGTATGAGTCAATGAAGCTGGCAATACTGTTGCAGTAATCGGCCGGAAGAGCATCTTCGATCAAGATGAACCCTTTACTTTTGAGGTCCTGCAACCTTCCAGAAAAAACGCCCAGTTCAAATTTCAGCGATGCAAATTTTTCCATAATTAAATCCATGGAGTAACTCAATCGACCACAAATATGTCGCGGGTATAAACCTTAGCAACCGCATCACCCAAAGCGTCAGTCTTGCGGTTGGTAACGATCACATCGGAAAGTCGCTTGAACTCTTCGAGGTTTCTGATGACACGGGATCCGAAAAAAGTGGATTCCTTCAAGTTCGGCTCATAAATCACTACCTCCACCCCTTTGCCTTTGATCCGTTTCATCACACCTTGAATGCTCGATGATCGTAAGTTATCGGACCCCGCCTTCATGATGAGACGATAAATGCCCACGACTCGAGGCTGAAGCCGAAGGATCTCCTCGGCAATAAAGTCCTTGCGAGTACTATTCGACTTAACGATCGCGTGGATTAGGTTTTGCGGGACATCACGATAATTGGCCAATAGTTGGCGTGTATCCTTTGGAAGGCAGTAGCCACCGTAACCAAATGAAGGATTGTTGTAATGATGACCAATACGCGGATCTAGGCAGACTCCATCTATGATTTGGCGAGTATCAAGGGCATGCATAGCAGCATAGGTATCGAGCTCATTGAAGAATGCGACACGCATAGCCAGATACGTGTTGGCGAATAGCTTGATCGCCTCGGCCTCGGTACTGTCGGTAAACAGCGTGGGGATTTCTTGCTTGATAGCCCCCTGTTGCAGGAGCTTGGCAAAGGTTTCAGCACGATCTGACTTCTCCCCAACGATGATACGGCTGGGGTGCAGGTTGTCATAGAGGGCCTTGCCTTCGCGCAGGAATTCGGGCGAGAAGATGAGGTTCTGAGTGCCGAGCGCTTCTTTGGTCTTGGCGGTGTACCCCACAGGCACCGTGGACTTGATGACCATCACCGCATTCGGGTTGATGTCGATGACGTCTTTGATGACCGCTTCGATGGACCGGAGGTTGAAATAGTTGGTCTCGGGGTCGTAGTCGGTAGGGGTGGCGATGATGACGAAGTCTGCGCTGGTGTAGGCCTCTGCTTTGTCCAGTGTTGCACGGAAATTCAGCGACTTATTGACCAAGAAGTCTTCTATCTCTTTGTCTTCGATCGGGGACTTTTTGTGGTTGAGCAACGCAACCTTTTCGGGACTGATGTCCAGCGCAACAACCTCATTGTGTTGAGCCAGAAGGATGCCGTTTGACAGCCCAACATACCCTATACCTGCGATTGCTATTTTCATGAATTCTTATTTTTTATCTAAAGAAGCCCGATAAACCCCAATATCAGGCCCGCACTCATAAGCTCGTTCAGCTGCAAAGCGATCGCAGACCTAAAACTACCCCAACCCCTGTGAGTGATCTCGCTTAAGGGCCTCAATCTCAGCATGCAAGGCTTCATACTCGGCCATCTTGCGCCGCAAAAATCGATGCGTGACCGAAGCCTTTTCAGCCATCCCTAGGGGCGTGAGCACATAGATATAGCCAAACTTATTTTTCGAACGGGCAAATTTTTTCATCTTCACCAAGCCCTTTTCCATCAAGGCTTTTAGGCAGTAATTCAGTCCGCCAACGCTCACGCCAAGTTGTTCAGCCAACTCGCGCTGGGTGAGATCTGGATTTTCTTGCAGGATGCGCATCGCCCTGAAATAAGTGTCTTCTTGGAGTTTGGCTTGGCGACTTGTCATAAAATTGACGAGTTTTCTTTGTACGCTATGGATTTAAATGTGTTTTAAGCACGCTACCGCCATGCCGTATCACATTCAGCAAGCGCGGTCGCGGGGAGTAGCAAAGTAAAGTCTGTAAGAACTTGAACATTGTACCTGGTGATCAGCCGTTCGGTCCACACCGTCATCAAAAATAGTTTTCAGGGGTGGAAGGGTTCAGGCCTCTGCAACTTGCTGCTGCTGGACAACTCTTCCATGCTGACGGTGTTCACCACCAACTCCAGGTGGGTCAGGATCTCGGGCTCGTGGCGGCCTATGTAGCTCTTGACGGCCCCGTTGGCCAGCGCGGGTGATCGTGCGCTGTTGGGCGAAGACCCCCCGCTCTCGATGAGGATTAACCCCCCTGAATCGACCCGAGTTGCCACCCTTCGATGCACACTGCCCCCCCGCCACAGGAGCCCAGGCCGAGCGGGATGGTCGGCCCCGTCGCAGAGCCGTTCTGGCCCTCGGGGGATCGGGCCTCCTGGCGAACTCATAGTCGTTGCCGCGCATCTGGAACGACAAGAGCGTGATCTTCAGCTTTTTCGCCGTTTCCTCAACGGCCTCAAACTGATCGCGGCTGAATTGATCCCACAGGACGGCGA
>Ga0194132_10007601_pt1 | contig 16041 bp, 21 predicted proteins | sample TA2KigOf80mmetaG_FD_148612 | JGI IMG/M metagenome (GOLD analysis project Ga0194132, IMG submission 148612) | Freshwater microbial communities from Lake Tanganyika, Tanzania - TA2015054 Kigoma Offshore 80m | ecosystem: Environmental > Aquatic > Freshwater > Lake | place: Tanzania: Lake...
TTCGTCAGCATGTGCTGGGTCATTATTAATTGGGTGGTTTGGATCCATTAAAGCGGTAAGTACCCGTCCAGCTTTATGTTTCCTAGATATTTGCCGTCTGTCTACGAAGACCCCGCCACGATTGCGCAAGGACCAGTAAGATTCTGGATTTCCAGTTCTTAATACTGCTTCCCGTAGAGGATTATTGGGGTGTCCGTGTTGGCCGTGTGTCATTTCTCTATCAGCATACCAGTCTCTACCATCGGCTTCTTGACTTGCCATATGAGCAGCGTGTATGTCGCCAATATGCGCCCTAAAATCGCCAACCAAATCATCTCTTCCACTATCAGACAAAAAGTGCCATTTGTTTTCTATATTTTTATGGGTCGCCAAGAAATCCCTAGATTCCGGTTTACCCCAGTAATCTTTAGGATGTCCAGTACCATCATCTTCTAAAAATTGTTTGTGGGCTTCAGCGGCAAGATCTGGTAATTCATCTCTAATTTTTTTTATAACCTCTTCTTCATTAAAATCTCTTTCTGGAACTTGATATTCGTCATCATTCGTTTCGTAAAGACTCTTTGGCTTCAGCCATGAATTCTTTGTCAAAGAATTTTGAAATCCAATCATATCTGGATTATTCTGTTGCATGTTTTGAATGTAAGATAGGAATAGTTTTCTGTTCATACCATTATTTATAAAAGAAAAGCCCTCCCCGAAGGGAGGGCCGTTTGTCACTCGCAGCGACCAAAATCAGGCATTCGCGGTCTGATTCATGCTAGCGAGATATGTGGCGAGTTCGGGAACTGAGTAGACCCCACGGCTCACGATGCGAGAAGGATCATTTACGATCCATCCCGGAGCCGCCTTCATCCCCCGCTTGAGAGCCAAGGACTTGAGGTAAGTCCTACCGAAGTTGACCTCAGCGGGATTGGTGTGTCCCTCTTCTACGAGCCACTGACAAAACTTTGCTTGTGTATTCTTCATATCAATTTTCCTTTCAAACATTTTGCGAATTATTGGCAGGAACATCCTGACCAATGTTATCATCCAACTTGCTGTACAAGGTAAAGAACCCTTCAGCAACCGAACCATCGAAACGAGCAAGAGCAAGCTTGATTGCAACTTCCTTGTTATTGAAGATCGAATATCCTCTGACGATATCGATCAAACGACGAGTGCTGATCACATCATCAACTGCACCCTCATAGAACGACTTGCGAATGATATCGGCCCAACGGACCAACTTATCCGCAAAGTTCTCATCCTTGATACCAAGCGATTCCATGTACTTCTTGAGAATACGCTCTTCAGTTGCGCGAGGAGGATACTCCTGCTCAATCGTGAAGTTGTAGCGATCAAGAAATGCTTCGTTCAGGATCTTGGTCCCGACGAAACGATCTGAATGTTCACCACCACGACCCTTGGTATTGGCCGTAGCCACAATCGCAAACCCCTTGGTAGGAGTGATGAACTGATTGATCTTCTTCAGGTAAATACCCTTGCCTTCAAGAACAGGCTGAAGGCACATCAGCTTGTCGCTGCCAAGATCCACTTCGTCAAGCAGCAGCACAGAGCCACGACGCATGGCTTCGATGACCGGGCCATAGACGAACTGGGTATTGCCATCGATGAGCCGCATACCGCCAAGGAGATCATCCTCGTCAGTCTCAGCGGTGATGTTCACACGAATGCATTCACGATTGGTGTTTGCACAGACCTGTTCGACCATGGTAGTCTTACCATTGCCTGAAAGACCAGTGATGTAGGTAACGGTGAATTGACCGCTCTTGAGAATCTTCGACACGGTATCGAAGTTACCCCACTTGATATACTCAGAAATCTGAGTCGGGATAAGAGTATTGCGTTCACCATTAGACGATTCACGAACAAGATTAACGAGAGTCATTGTGTAAGTTCCTTTCGGTTAGGTGCGTTAATTATACTCTAACGAAATTCGATGTCAAGTGGTTGTAATCAAAATTCAAAAAAAATTTAATGATACCAGTTGTCGTTATTATCATCATCTTCCGGTGGGCTATCAAAGTATGGATGATTCGGTGGGCCGTAGTCTGTAGTATCCTGGTTTGTGTGCTTCCACCACAGATCAGACTTCATCTTGCCTCTGTTGAGGAATGCATCAACTCTTGCTTGTGAACGGATAAGTTCCATCTCTTCTAGTTCTTCCTTAAAGATATGCAATTCATGTGTCTTTGCATAATTTAGAATATTATTGTAGATGACTTCAACCAAATACAGATTGTGGTATCCTACATCCATCTTGTTAAACCGTTCAATCATTGACGATAATAGTACTTTACTTCTACGCATATAAATCTCCTTTGAAAACGCCTCTAAACCGATTAGAGTTTAGAGGCGGTGATCCCTCTCTGCCGTTTGGACGAATCCAGCTGCCGCATAAGGGAATCCTATAATATTACAAATAAGTATAATATTTATCGATACCGGGCCGGACGAAGGAAGTAACGGTTGCTACCGCTACGAGTCTCCTCGGTGACCACGCGACCAATGTTCTCCTGGCGAACATCGCTCATCAGTGCGCGGAAGTTGCCGACACCGAAACGGCTACGGGCTTCGTTGACTGTGAGGCCGTTGCCACGGCGCATATAATTGAGAACACGATCCTTCTTAGTCATAGTAATTGACATATGATTCAAACCTTTTTCTTCAGGAAACTCTTGAAACTGGGATTTGAAGTTGTTCCTGAATCAACCTCATACCCGACGATGTTTTTAGTATACCAAATTTTTTTGCTTTGTCAATCGTGTTCGTACCACTTTTTGACACAATTTTCGGCATCCTTATAATTAAGAAAATTGTAAGTAGCAACCTCATGCCCGTCTTCATCATATAGGGTTACAACGAATTCTTCCATTGAGTTGCGTTCAATCATTGATGAGCGAATGTGATTTGATTCCATATTAATCTCCTGAAGTAGGGAAGGTGGGATTCGAACCCACAGCGTTTCTAATGTGCCAGATTTTAAGTCTAGTGCGTTTCGCCAATTTCGCCACATCCCCAAATTGTCAAGCAGTTTTTAGCTGCTTGACAAGTGCTCTAAACTCACTGAGAACAAATTCACGCTCTTTGCAGAGTTTATCATACTTTTTAGTGTTCTCGGCCTTACCATCAGTCTCCACGCGACCAATGTGTTTAGATGTTTCACCGAAATTGTAGAACAGCTCCTCAAGTTTGTCAAGTGTCTTTCTGTCCATTCTTCCTCAATTCGCAATACATTTTGTAATTATCAATCGACAACCAGAAGTTCTTGCTCCGTCTGTGTGAGTTCTTCGCCCATAATGCCTCCTGTAGGGATCGAACCTACGACCTATTGATTAAAAGTCAACTGCTCTACCATCTGAGCTAAGGAGGCTAAATTTTTAAATATGATTCCTGATTCATTTTTATTTTCCTTTATCCATTAATGAATTTATCAATCATTTTGATCACAATTACACCTACTACAATTACTAAACCGAAGATTCCAAAAAATATTAGAGTTTCGAACATCTTACTAATTTACCATATGTCGTGCGTTTGTCAATCACCAATCTTGAACTTTTCTGATGCGATTGACCGTGTTTGGTTCTTCTTCGGTGTCTTCTCTGGTAGCAGCGGGTAATGACGATAAACCATAAATATATTTTGTATGATGAATAATAAATTAATATATCTTAGAACGCTAGTGAATGAATCTAAGGCTTCCAAAACATCATCTACTCAAACTTCAACTTATCGACATTCTGTTCATGCACAAATTGCATCAGATTCAAAGAAAAAATTTAAACCTTATTCCTTTCAAACAACTTCTGGTCAAACAATTCGTGTAGATACTCCACCTAAAGAACATACAGCTGAATTTGAACCAGTAACTGGTCTTGCCACACCCGGACAAGAAGAAGAACATGCCAGAAAATTAGCAAGAATTAAAGAAGTTTTAGGTTCTTATTCTGTTAAAATTTTACCCGGCGCAGAAGGAAAAGGAAAAGAGACTGTAATTTTTCGTGAATTAGATGGAAAACAACTTCTGACTCCTCCAATTATTGGTAAACCAGCAGCAATTTCAACAAGGACTGGCGGAAAAGGACACAATGAAGATTGGGATGACCATATTAAAGCTGGAATGCAACATGCATGGAAATTATTTACTACTGATCCAGCAGCGTTTAAAAGATTGCACAGAGAAGCAAGAGATTTAGTTCCGGGATTAGATATTTGGTCTGTCAGTCCGAAAACAGAAGCAACAACAGAACAAGATCCAACAGTTCATAATTATGCAATCTATGCTCCACCAGCAGATACTGGTAAAATAGAAAGAAGAACTACTTGTACTCATTGTAGTATTGGCTGTAAAGATGCTTGCCTTTCTCAATCTGGACATGCTTCTTTAACAAAAGCTGTTCCTCTTGCTAGATTAAAGAGAGGACATTTACAGCACATGGCCCCTGCACATTTTTCTGCTTTGATGTTTGCGGAAATGATGGGTCATCAGAGAAAGGCATCTGAAACAAAAGGACATGTAGTTGCATGGCGACCAAACGGAACAACAGATCAACCATATCATGATTGGATTCCTGAGTTGTTTCATAAAGATAAAATGGAAACAAATGCACAAGGAGTAAGAGTCATGTCGAAGAAACATGCTCCTATGTTTGCTGGATCGTATTCATATGCTTATACTTCTGTTCCAGAAATTATTAGAAATTTTTCAAATGTTACACACTCGTTCAAAGAAACAAAGCATAGCATTTCATCTGGAATTGATCATATCTTAGGCGGAAAAACTTCTTCGTGGCTTCCCTTTGCAACACGATCAGAAAACAATTTACCAGAAGGAATAATTTTTCACAAAAGAAAATCTCCAATAGATTCCGGAGAATTGATTGTTGCACCAGCAATAAATGGAAATGAAAGTGATAATAGACCAGTAGATCATATCACATCTTTAAGAGAACCACATGTAAAAAATATTAGATCTGCTTCGAAGGCATTAACATCAGCAGGATTTAAAGTTACGCCTGGAACAGTTGCAGTAGGAACAACCAAAGTACCAAAAAATAAAGAACGCGCTGATCAGATTCTTAGTGATGGTCTTGATATAGGATTTTTAAGAGATCCAAATTCAGTTCCTCCCCAACAAATAATTGCAAAACTTCCAAAACATTTACAGAATCTTAGATGGCACTACTTTGAACATATAGAGTCTCCTAAGGAGCAAGTCAAGCACTCCCAGTCTGTCTCACCTGTTCAGGTATCAGTTTCTGTTAATCCTAAAAAGACAAATTGAGTCGTATTAATTTTCTTCAATAATATCTCTTCCAAGAATTCCGTCAGTAGTTAGAACATGATATGATGTATTTACTATAGTGTCAAATGACAAATTGTTGTAAAATCCATTTTCTCCAAATGGTGTGCCACGATGCCAAAGACCTTTTTCTAGCAAATTGGTATTTTGATTTTGCATCTTAATTCTAGCATCAGAATCCATGATCTTTGAATTTGAAATGAGACTAATATGGCCATCGAAAAATAATGTAACCGGACTACTATTATACCCATGGTTAAAAAAGTACGGGGTCATTCCATCAAAAGCAGGATTAACAGATCCGGCATCTTGATTTTGAAGCCAATTGATTTCAATCATTCTAGTCTTTAGTTCAGAATACCTACAATTACTCTGTGCGGGGGCTTTCCATGCACCAGGCAATGATGTAGGATTTTTATAGCCTTTACTACTCAGCACATCAGGATTCCATAGAGCAGCAGGACTCCAAGCATACGAAGATAGAACAATAGAACCCGTAAAATTTGGAAGAATGTTAAATTCACTTGATTCGTTCAATACAGATGCAATTTTTTCTTGTGTGATTTTATCCTTTGGGGCATAAAAAATTGGATCGTAAAATCTATTATTCAGATATGAGCTAAACCCCTTTACATTTGGCAATCTCCAATATCCGGAAATGCCATATGTAATATTCCATGTATTTGGCCAATATTTTGTCCAATGAGTACAATTGTAATCAGATGTTGGGCATGATCCACCATCAAGATAATAACCCCAAAGAACTCCTGTGTTGTCCCATCCAAGAGTCATTGATGTATTTGTAATACAATTCTGTGCCATGTAAGATTGACAACTACCAGCATACAAACCATAATCATCCTTTGCAGGAGAATATTGTCTGTCTGAAAAATCCACTCCGTAAGAACCACAAGCTACAGCAATATTTCGTAAATTTCCTTCGCTCCTCAATACTAGAGCTGAATCCCTTGCCCTACCCAAAGAAGGTAGTAGAATAGCAATTAAAATACTAATAATTGCGAGTACGACAAGAATTTCAATAATTGTAAATGCCTTTTTCATCTTGATTTAAGTACTTCTGGCGGTAAGATACATATATGGAGGGTGTATTATGACAAAAGAAACCGAATTTGTCAAGCACATTCGCAAGCATCTTGAAGAATATGGATTTAGCCTAGTCTTCGGCAAAGGTAAACGAGTAAATGTTGGCGGGGCAAGGTGCGAAGGCTATTTTAATTATGGCAAAACAAAAAATGAAAGACGCATTGCTGTTGCAAAGGGGGGCCAAACATGGCTCTATATTCTTGCTCATGAGTATTGCCATTTTCTACAGTGGTTGGAATATCCAAATTGGTACTCAGACAAACTTGATATCTCTCAGGATATTGTAAATAATGTTTCAATAGGATTCATCAATAAAAAATGGTCAAAGAGACAAATAAGAAATGCATTTCTTCGTGTTGCACATAACGAAAGAGACTGCGAAAGAAGAACAGTAAAGCTTCTTGAGAAGTGGGGAATTTCATTTAATAAAGATGTTTATATCAAGAAAGCAAATCTGTATGTGTACCTTCATCACATGTGGATGAATTCACATTGTCTCAAAACTAAATTTGATGTCTATAAATCAGCCAGACTTCTCAACATGTTAGCAGGGAACTTCAAAGTGAAGAGTCACCTAGTAGTTCCAAAACTAGTCGAGGAAGAACTAAACAGAGCGTTTAGTTGATTCCGTCGTTTTGATTGTTCTGGTTGTTCCAGTCGAAGCGTTGGTTGTTGCCCTTGTCATCCTTGGGACGCTTGAACGGCTTGTGGTCCCACTTCTTACGCTTCTTGTTACGCTGTTCCCCTCGGGAACCTCTGAAATCACTTTTCTTCAACATTAATCTCCTCTTGTTGTTCGTTCGATCCCATATCCTGTTCCATGTCCCAACCCATCTCCACCCAATATAGATAGTCCATTTGATCAAGCATATCACCAAATCTCCAGTTCATCATTGTCCAGATATTCGGTATATTCTGGTACGGCCATAACTTCATTGAGTTCATCTTCTGGCATCTCTTCCAGAGTTTCTTCCAGAGACTTAATGAGAGCCGTCCAATCGACATACTCATCAGTACCAAATGTGATAGCCATTTCTTCTTTGAGGGATTGAATAGTTCCTCGTATACGCATAGCAAAGGGGATGTTGTGCATGAACATATCTTAACATCAAAAAAGCCCTTGTCAACACCCTTTGGCAAATTATGCTCTACTTTTTTTGCTAATTTCTATGGCAGCTAATTGTTTCAATGCTTTCTTTTTCGATTTATGGGTTCCTAAAACCTTTTTCCCCTTAGAATCAAGGACTTGATAACCGCTTTTTGTTTTTCTTATCATCTCAACAAGTTCTATAAACTTTTTCATGGAAATATTTATATATTGTTGTATACTTATGATGCATGAAACCTAAATAATCGAAGTTTGCAGGATAAATTATGCCAACATATAATTACGAATGTACTAAATGTAATAATCTATTTGAACAAGTAGAAACTATTGCCAATAGAAATGCTCCATGCGAAAAACCTTGCCCAAAGTGCAAGGAAATGGGGGTGGAGAAGAGCTGGATAGGCCAAACCCCTGGGCTTGGTACGGACACCACTCTAACCCCAGACAAGAAAACCGGGGGACAGTGGGGCGAATTGATGTCCAAGATGAAGCGGGGTATGCCCAAGAGATACCACAAAAATATGGATAGAGCTACCAATAAAACTGGCAGTAGATGGAAAAATTAATAAATATATAAAACATGAAGACCTTTTCAGAATTAATCAAAAATACCTCTTTCATTCTATCAGAGAATACTTCTGTAAATACAGTTGCTGATAAAATTTCAGTAATTTTGGAAAGAACAGAAGAAATCCTTCAAAGAAAGCTAACAGCTGAAGAATTTGAAGAATTTACTGATCTACTAATTAACGAAGAAATTACTTCCAATAAAAATAATTCTAAGGAAAAAGATGCCATCTTTAAGAAAGGCAAGTATACAATTGAAATTGTTACATCAGAAGGAAAACTAACAAGAACAGCTTCTTCACAAAAAGGTCTTTTGGGCGTTATTCACAATGTAAAGAACTATAGAGTTCTTGATCAAAACAACAGAGACATTACTGCAAAGCTAAAGTTATTTATTAAAGAAAAGCAGAAACAAGCCCTTCTACGCAAGAAGATGGTAAATAAACTAAAAGAAGAAAGAAATGATTTCAAATTTCAGCGGTTTTTTAATTTAAGGGAAGAATCTGATACTTCTTCCCGCGAAACCTTTTATAAGACAAAATTAGCAGAAATCGAAGCTAGAACAGATCTATCTCCAGAACAGAAAAAAGAAGTTGCTGATATCATCAAAGACCAGTTAGAAAGAGCTAAATCTGGCCCAAAGAAAGTCGAAAAGGGAGAAGAAGTCACAACTGCTGTTTCTGCGAGAACAGGTGAAATTTACGGAAAAGAAAGTAAAGCCCCCAGTAGAGCAGACTATGCAAGCGATGAAGAGTTTGCAAGAGATAGCAGAGCATGGGCGAATGTCCAAAAAGGTATTGCTAAAACAGAACAAGAAACTACTACAATGTCTGAATTGCCAACAGCAGTAGGAGAAAGATTACAAGATCCAGACATGCAAGTTGCTTTAGCAGTAGGTTCTTTTATTCCTGGAGTAAATGCTGTAGCAATTCCACTATCAGCTGCTGCTGGTGCATATGGTTTGAAGAAACAAATTGATCAGGGTCAATTTAGTGGCGAAGCAGAAACTGATTGGTTTGAGACTGCTGGTAATGTTTTAAGTGTTCTTCCGGGTGTTGGTGCTATAGGAAAAGGAGCAAAAGCAGTTAAGGCAGGAAGAGCGGCAAATGTTCTTTCTAAAGAAATAGAAGTAGCAAAGGCAGCAGGAAAGAGTGCTGATGAAATAGCTGCATTGAGTACTGCAAAAACAGCAGAATTGGCTAAGGCAGGAAGAGTTGGTGCTGCTGTTACATCACCAATAGGAAAAACGAGTGCTGTAGGTAAAGAAGCAGCACAAGCAGTAAAAGCTTCTAAGGTAGCAAAAGCAGCAGGATTGGCTGATGATGCTCTCAAGGCTGGTACTAAAGTTGGAGGATTAACCGACGATGCTCTCAAGGCTGGTACTAAATCTGGTGGCCTATTAAAGACTGGTGCTAAATTAGCAGGAACTGCTGCTGCTACTGGAGCAGTTGCTTATGGGGCTGAGAAACTATTATCTCCAGAACAATCACCATCAACAGGAACATCAACAGGAACATTTGCTGGAGATGATGAGGGAACAGTTGATATGAGAGCTAGAGGAGAAAAGAGTTCTAGACAAGCCAAGCGGCTTGCTGGTCAAAGTGGCGTAAATGTTTCTTATACTTAATGAATCAAAAAACATTTAATCATAATTTTATAAATGTCGGAAATGATATCATCAGCTCTGAAACAGTTTCTGGGCGAGTTTATATCACCGAAGATGGTCAATTTCCTAGCGTAACTACAATTACTAGTTGGGAAAAACAAGAATTTTTTAGAGTATGGAGAAAGCAAAATCCAGAAGAATCTAAAAGAGTTACAGCTAGAGGTAATAGACTACATTCTTTGATTGAATGTTATCTAAAGAATGAAGATCTTTCAAAGAAAGAAATAATGCCCAATGATATGGATCTTTTCATTCAGATCAAGGGTGAGCTAGACAAGATAGATAATATCAAAGCCCTGGAAACTACTCTATATGGCAAGAATGTAGGTCTTGCTGGAAGAGTAGATTGCATTGCTGAGTATAATGGTGTTCTTTCGATTATTGACTTCAAAGGAAGTACAAGACAAAAAAGAAAAGAAGACATCGATAATTATATGCTTCAAGCAACAGCATATGCTTTACTCTGGAAAGAGACAACCGGAGAAGAAATAGATAACTTTGTAATATTAATTTCTTGTGAAGATGGAGCAAAGCAGATATTTGAAGATAAACCAATAAACCATGTCAGCTCTTTGATTAAAGCCATAAAAAAGTATAGGATGAATAATGAACGAGAAAGATCAAGTTAATAAAAGAAATACCAGAGTGTGGGTAAAAATGAATGAAGATGCAAAATCTTCTTATTTCAGAAATCAATTCATACAAAAATATGGTGGAAAATTTATAAAAGAGGAAAGGCATTGGAAATGGGTGGAAATAGATTTTGAAAAACTTTTAACGGAAGAGTTTGAAAAAGAAATAAAACAATTTAAACCACCAGAACCAGTTATAAGAGTAGAACGGGGGAAAAAATATGTTTTTCTCAATAAACAGGGAGAAAAAGTCTATATCAAAAATTTATTAGAATATTGTATGGAAAACAAATTAGTTCGCGGAGCCATGTATGATCTAATGAACGGAAAAAGAAAAATATATAAGGGTTATAAGTTTTTAAGAAAGGAGGAATGATATGGAATTAGTAATTAGCGAATCTTTAGGTACTATTTTTTACTCTGTTATAGTTTTCGCCGCAGGAGCCTTGGTTGGTCAGGGGGTGTGGAATTGGGTATCCAAGTTCTTCCCATGGAATCGGAAGTAAAAAGAGGCGGGTCAAAAGACCCGCCTCTTTTCTTATAAATATCTTCATGCGCGATACTTGGTTTGATTCCCATTTCATTGACCGTTATAATAGAGATATTTTACCCCATTTAGATGGTAAACTAGATGAGGGGTATTTTCTCAAACAGAAACTTCAAGGCCAAAAATACGAACGGTTCAATTTCCGCGTAAAAAAGGCTAGAGAAGACCGTAAAGAAAAAATAGCCAGAAAAGTTCTTCTAGCAAAACATGCCAAGGAAAGAGGAGAGGCCAGAGCAAGAGATGCAATGGCTGGACAGCCAATAAGCTATCCTACTTATGAATCTGTAGAGTATGTTACAGAAAATGATCAGTCGGGTAAGACCAGAAAAAGAAGAGACATGTTCCGTGGTGGGTTGGGGGTAAGAAAAGAACTTAAAAAATCCAGGAAAATTTCTTTAACTGGTGATGTTGAAGAAAAGGATAGAATCAGAAAACAAATCGAAAGAGAACTTGAAGAAAAATTCAGTCTTTTATCATATCCTCTTTTAGAACAGGATGATCAGACAGATGAACAACCAGAAGATCAGCCAAAAGAAGAAGGTCAAGAGCAGCAAGAAGTAGCTCCAGAACCACTTCCATATATCGTAATGCTTTCTCAGACCTTGGCTATGAGAAATAAGGTAAAAAATGTATTCGAAAATATATCAAATATTTCTTACAAAATTTTAAATGAAAAATACGGCGTAAGATCTATAAACAAAGACGACAGAGATTTTCAAATAGAAAATGCAATAATTCTAGTTTCTAGAATTTGCTCTGGGGCAACAGCAGAAGAATTGCAAGTTGTTTCGCAATTTGAAAACGGAAGATTTCTTGATTTTGATGAAAATGCTTTTGATATTTCCAGAAATGTACTTTTACAGCTTGGTGAAAACTGCATCAAAAATTTGATGCACGCAAGAGAAATAGAAGTATTTGAAGATGCTCCTGGTTCTGGAAGAACTCAATTGCTTTGCCAGGATAATACATTCAAGGTAGTTACCGGAAAGACTTATATCAAGGATACTACTGATTCTCCTAATTATGGAATAAAGATGCAAAAAGCGTTAAAGTCGATTTTTGCTCAATCCCCCGAAATTTACATCAATCTTGATCCGATAATTCAAGAAATTTACACAACTCTCAAACAAAACGAAGAAGCCATTCCAGAAAAAGGCGGAATGGAATTTATTCAGTCTCAATTAGAGGAATTGATACAGCAATTAGTAGATCAAAAGATTACCTTCAAAGGAGGACAATTCGAAAAATCACTAAAGGCTGCATTAACTAAGTATCATCTAGTAGGTTCAAATATTGTTGATCCAAGATCAAATGCTGCATTCTTATTAAGCGACTCTGGATTATTTGAACTAAGCAACGAATTTATATCTTATATCTCAAAGAATGCTTCTCTTAATATTAAATTAAAGAAAAGATTTAAATCGACATCTGGTAGAAGAGAAATTAATTCGAAGCTTTCAAAAGAAATTGAAAAATATAAGGCTATCGTTGAACAAGTAAAAGAAAACATGAAGGTAAAAGAACCTTCAAAGGAAGAATTAATAGTTTCTCTACCAACTATAGTTCTTTCATCTATTGTTGATTATTTTGATTTCTTTTTCAGCGTTTCTATTAGCCCCGGAGAAAAAATTTCAAATAACAAAAGAAAAGCAAACGAATATAATACGGTATTTGTGAAGGGTAAAGAAGTAAAAATTCCAGTCACTTTGGATAAAGGTGACATGATGACAAATACAATTAAAGAAGATATAGATCTAGCTTGCGATGTTTTAGAAGAAAGAAATATGATGTCAAAAATCACTGCTAATGGAATAAAATCAACTAAAAACAAATCTGAAATTCCAGAAGAATTAAAGATGTTATTGGCTACAGTAATTTGCGATATGAAAAATGATCGCAAACGGGCAATCATTGAAAAACTTGAAGGCTACGAAAAAAAATATTCCAAGAAGACTAGTCACCACAGATCAAACAGAAATAAGGCTAGAAGAGCCGCAGAAGACAAGTGGGGTGCAGCCGCAATTAAAGGTAAAGATGTGGACCACAAAGACGGCAACCCCATGAACAATTCTCCAAGCAATCTTCGTTTGAGGAATAGGGGGGATAACCGCTCCGACAACGGGCATCACAAGGGAGAGGTTTTTGAGAAAGCTCGTAAGGGAATTACAAATACATTTAAGGGGAAGAATAAGTAATGTTTGATCTAAATCCTGAATTATTTGAATATGGTATTGCTACCGCCACATTTCTTGTTGGTGCTTATTACGGCATTAAAAAAGTAAAAAACAAACTTTTACATAACAAAAAGAAGAAAGAGGGTAGAGAATACTGGAACATTCATTCAGAGATACACGAAATCCTTACTGAGCTTCGTATTCGTACTGGATCAGCCAGAGCACAAATCATTCAATTTCATAACGGAGAATATTTCACGGATGGAGTTTCCATGAAGAAGATGAGTCTAACCCACGAATCTCTTCGTTCTGGTATCAGTGCGGAGGTTTATCAAAAGAAAGATGTTTTAATTTCTGCATACATTGAGTTTATTAAATCTATTTTAGATACCAAATATAAGTTTGAAATTGTTGATGTTATGAAAGAAACATATCAAAAACAGCTTTTCGTTGCCAATAATGTAGTTGCTTATATGGCAGTTCCCCTCCAGAGCAAGGGAATTAATGTTGGATATATAATAATTCACTGGTGTAGTGATGAAAAAGTTAACCAATTAACAGAACACGCAGTATCAGAAGAAATGAAATATGCTAAAGATAGAATTGAAGTTCAACTAGGCAATCAAATAGCTTTGGAAATACCATGAAATTTACAAACAAAGTCTATGATACGGATGTTCAGGAGCAATACGATGTCGATAAAAAAGGTCCATCAAAAACTCCAGGACAAAAAATGGACATAGATAAGCGCAATAAGCGTTTCAAGACTCCTCCTTGTATGATAGACAACAAGAAAATAAAAATACCAGAATATAATAAAAATATTATAGGTGAATCAAAAATTACCAATAAAACAATTTCTAAGATAATAGAAGAAGCTAAAGAATTGCTAGGAAAAAATTGGGCTGCTAAATATTATAAAGATAAAAGTGGTAAGCGGAAACCCATAAAAGAAAATTTAGCTCCATACATTGATAATGATAATTATATAGATTCAGATCCAGAAGAAACAAAAATGGCCAACGATGCTGCATTTAAACCAGAAAAATTAGAAGATGATTTGCCAGTTGAAAAAGTCTTAAAAAATAGAGGTAGATTCAATAAATCAAAACTAAGATTAGAATACTTTAGAAATTTACTAAATAGTACAGAGGAACCGAATGAAGAAATTTAAAGAAATTGTTGCGCTAATTGAATCAGGAGAATCCGAGGATGGGGGTGGGTTTGGCACACCATTCCAGCCATCAAGAACTACTAGAAGTGCTGCTAGCGATTTTGGCGTTCATAGAATCGAAAACGACACTCAACTTAATCGCGTAAAAGCTTTCCTGTCTTCTTTTACGAATAGAGAATATATCGATCCCCGGGGAGCCCTATCTCTTCTCAGAGCAAAAATGAACATTATGGGCCTTGATTTCAATTTCACCCCAAAGACTAAGATAATGCCCGGTCCAAACATGTTCCCACTAACCCGTTTTGGCGGAACATTTGGTACAACCCCAGACCACGATCTTTTAAAGGACGGATTCCAAGTCACAGACGGAATTTCAGAGTTCAATAATGGTAAGGGTCTAAATCTTATTATCGATATTCAAATTACTCCATCACACTTATACAAATTTGATATAACCGTCCAGTGAACTTAATGTGTAAATTTGATATGTTGACGGAAGAAAATTTTGAGTTATTTGCTAAACTCAAATATAATAATCCGTCGTGTGCTTCGATTGATGAATTCAATGACGATATGAAAAGAATCAAGTATATCAAAAGACTATTTCATAAATTTGATAATGAAAGAGTTTTGAAGGATAAATTGATTTGCAATCACATTTTGATTTTATGCAATATTTTTGGTGTTGAACCATGCATTCGAATGTTGTTTTTTAGAATAGAAAAACAATATCATGGATTTCTAAAGACCTTTCTGAACCACATGAGTATTCTCCCGAAGAATATACCAGAAGTAAATTTAGATTTAATCCAGACAGATGGTAGAATAGAAAGGCATATAAAGAAAAATGCTAAATGAAGGAATAGCAAATGCTGGTTTGCTGGTAAGAAGTTTTACTGTTTATAAATTTCTTACTCTTCTTGCCACTCCATTTACTAGTCTGGATGCCTTTAAGCAAGGGTTCATAGACTCAAGGGGAAATTTTAGAGAAGACGCAAATGCTCTTCTTAAGCAAAGAAAAATTGATCCTCTTGACATGTTAATCATCAAGTTGAAAAAATTTTTGAGTATGGTTCCAGATCCTAATGTCAGAGCAAAATTAAATAATCAAGTTTCGATTTTAGATTTGTTCTTGAGTGAAATGTATAATTATGATGTCGAACCACATGAAAGTCTTTATTTGCTTGAAACGCATTGTTTGAGCCAAGGTTTTTCTTTGATAGATTTCTTAGTTGAAGATACGACTGCTGGTAGCGGAGATATTCCGGGTCTTTTGATTACGGATATCATCGGGCCAAAACAAAAAGAACTAAAAGACCCATATCGAGAAAAAAAGAAGCTTTTCAGAAGAAAGCCTCTTGAAAAGACAATAGAAGAGTGATATAATACATACTCTGATATTGTTGATCTAGGAAAGAAAAGTCATCGGCACGGGAGTTCGAATCTCCCCGGTTCCATTACACGGGACTGAAAGGCTTCGACCGGGACCAAGTATTGAACAGGGAGATATCCGTCGCTGGCAACGAGCGTCGTTAAAAAACGGTTGTAAACCCAAATGCCGAATCTATGGCAATGGCTGCGTAAGCAGCAAAACCCCCATACAAGGGCGGTTAAACCCCCCAGCAATGGGGGGTTTTCATTTATAAATAAATCTGGAGGTTATTATGCCGACTGAGTTGATTTCATTAATAGGCGGAAGCCTTACTGGATTTATCTTCCGGTTCTTGGCCCAGAAGAGCCAAGACCAGAAGGAAATATTTGAGC
>Ga0194132_10007602_pt1 | contig 16040 bp, 15 predicted proteins | sample TA2KigOf80mmetaG_FD_148612 | JGI IMG/M metagenome (GOLD analysis project Ga0194132, IMG submission 148612) | Freshwater microbial communities from Lake Tanganyika, Tanzania - TA2015054 Kigoma Offshore 80m | ecosystem: Environmental > Aquatic > Freshwater > Lake | place: Tanzania: Lake...
GGGCCGGCGCATGGTCAGGGAAGGTGGCGCGACATTGGAATCGCGGTTGCAATTCGGCTTTCGTCTCGTGCTTACTCGTCCAGCGCGCGACATCGAACTGAAACGGTTGGCGGAACTGTACACGAAGGCGCTCACCGTCTACGCCAAGGACGCCAAGCTCGCGACGCAGATGGCGACCGACCCGCTCGGCCCATTGCCCGCCGGGATGCAAGCCCCCGAGATGGCGGCGTGGTCGGTCGTTGGCAACGTGTTGCTGAACCTCGACGAGGCGTTCGCGAAAAGGTGACATTTGGATTCGTTTTGCGCTCGCGCTGCCCCATGCGACGGCGCGGGCGCCAAACGAGGAGATCGAACATGAACATCGACATCACCCGCCGCCACTTCCTGCGCAACTGCCAAGTCGGCATCGGCGCCATCGCGCTCGCCACGATGCTGGAAGGCAACGCGGCCGCCCAAGACACTGCCAATCCGATGCGGCCCCGCGCGCCGCACTTCCCGGCCAAGGCGAAGAACGTCATTTATCTGCACATGGCCGGCTCGCCGCCTCACCTGGATATCTTCGACTACAAGCCGACGCTGGTGCGTCGCAATGGCGAGCCATGCCCCGAGTCGTTCCTGCGCGGCCGGCGCTTCGCGTTCACCTCGGGAGTGCCGCGCTTGCTTGGCACCCCGCAGCGATTCGCCCAGTATGGCCGATCGGGTCAATGGATGTCCGAAGCTGTTCCGCACCTGAGGACCATCGCGGACGAGTTGTGCTTTATCAAGTCGATGCACACCGAGCAATTCAACCACGCGCCGGCCGAGCTTTTGCTGTTCACCGGCTCGCCGCAGTTCGGCCGGCCGTCGATGGGAACCTGGGTCACCTACGGCCTGGGTTCAGAGAGCCAAAACCTGCCGGGCTTCATCGCCCTTGTTTCCAGCGGGACGTTCCCAAGCGCCGGCAATAGCTGCTGGAACAACGGCTTCCTCCCCTCGATCTACCAGGGCGTGCAGTGCCGCAGCCAGGGCGATCCCGTTCTTTACGTGTCGAATCCCAATGGCATGAGCGGGGACATGCGCCGCCTCACCCTCGACGCTCTGCGTGACTTGAACGAATTGCAAGCCAGCGAACTGGGCAACCCCGAAACGCGTACACGCATCGAGCAATATGAACTTGCTTATCGCATGCAGACGGCCGTCCCCGAAGTGATGGACATCACCCGCGAGCCACGTCCGATCATCGACGCATACGGCGCCCAGCCCGGCGCCTCCAGTTTCGCCAACAACTGCTTGCTCGCTCGCCGGCTCGTCGAGCGTGGCGTCCGCTTCGTGCAACTCCACGACTGGGGCTGGGACTTCCATGGCACCGGCGCCGATCAGGAAATCACCAACGGCCTGCGCGTCAAGTGCCGCACCATGGACAAGGCGATCACCGCTCTGATCCACGACCTGAAGCATCGGGGCTTGCTCGACGAGACCATCGTCATCTGGGGCGGCGAGTTCGGCCGCAGCCCGTTCCGCGAAGGCCGGACCGCCAACAGCGCCAACCTGGGCCGCGATCATCACCCGTTCTCGTTCACGATCTTCGCGTGTGGCGGCGGCTTCAAGCCCGGTATGACCTACGGCGCTTCCGACGAACTCGGTTTCGACGTCGGCGAGAACCCGGTCCACCCGCACGACCTGCAAGCGACCATCTTGCACCTGCTAGGTCTGGAACACACGCGCCTGACCTACCGCTACCAGGGCCGCGATTTCCGTCTGACCGACGTGCACGGCAACGTGATTCGCGAGATTCTACGCTAGCTCCGTGGGGCACGTTTTCAACGTGCCAGCCAGGTGGCACGTTGAAAACGTGCCCCACGGCGCGCTCGACACATGCTCTAACTCCGGCTAGCAGCCGCATGTCGCCCGTGTGAACGTCACCGAGACCAAGGCACGCACTCGCATCGCCGTCGATGTGTCGGCGAGCATGAACGTGAGTGACACGCAACGCAGCGCCGAGGACTGCGAGGCACTGCCGCGCACGTTTGCGTCCGTCGATATCGACAAGCTGACGCGCCGCCAGATCGTCGAACGGACTCTGGCACCGACGAGGCTCGATCTGATTCGCAGGCTGGATGCGCGACAGGGACGGCTCAGGACGGCCGTCCTACGGAGACGGCAATCCACCTTTTTCGTTGTGACAAGAACCAGGCAGTGTGTGGAACGGTGGGCGAGACTCATAAGTATTTATTATGAGATCACACATTGGTATTACATGAAGGGCTATGCCGAACTCTGCCGATTTTCTTATTATCAATCATACAGCCATAATTTCCCTTTACGAGGAGGTTGTTTCCACATGAAACATCGCATCGTGTTGGGAGTCTTCGCGGTCGTGGTGCTGGCATCCGCCGGCGCGATCGCGGGTGATTCCCTCAAGTCCGGGCCGGGCGTCGGCAAGAGCATTCCCGGTCCGTTCCATCCGCTCAACATCACGGGCGGGCAGGCAGGCAAGAAACACTGCCTGGTCTGACAGAACGGTGGAAATCCTGTCGCGATGATCTTCGCTCGCGAAGTCTCCGACAGCTTGACCAGTCTGGTCAAGAAGATTGACGCCGCGACCGCCAAGAACAGCAAGGCCAAGATGGGCAGCTTCGTTGTCTTCCTCTCCGACGACGAGAAGTTGAACGACAACCTGAAGAACCTGGCCGACAAGGAATCGATCAAGAAGTGCGTCCTGAGCATCGACAACCCCGCCGGCCCGAAGGGCTACGAGGTTTCCAAGGATGCAGACGTGACGGTGGTATTCTACACCGGCCGCAAAGTCGTTGCCAATCACGCCTTCAAGAAGGGCGAATTGAACAGCGCCGCGATCGATAGGGTCCTCGCCGATCTGCCGAAGATCTTCCCGGCCCCGAAGAAGGCCGCTACCAACTAGCTAGTCGCTCCGCGCGATGAAGCTCACACACCGCCGCAGAGCGTGATTTCTCTGCGGCGGCGTCGTTTCCGGCTTTGCCGATCGGATAGGATGACTTCCATGAGAGCCGAACAATTGCCTCACCTGGAAACATTCGCCAAGGCAGCGGAACTCAGCAGCTTCACCGCCGCCGCTCGTGCTTTGGGTCTCACGCAGGCGGCGGTCAGCCAACGCATTCAGGCCTTGGAAAAATTCCTCAAGCGGCCCGTCTTTCATCGCCAAGGCGGACACGTACTCCTCACCGACGTCGGCCATCGCCTATACGCTTATGCGATTAAGATCCTCGCGCTGCATCGCGAAGCCGTCGAGGACCTTACGGGCCGTGAAACGCCGCTCGCCGGCGAGTTGTCGCTCGCCGCCAGCTCGGTTCCGGGCGAACATCTGTTGCCGCAACTGTTGGTCACATTTCAAGAACGCCATCCGCATGTGCAGGTGCGCGCCGCCGTCGCCGACAGCAAGCAAGTGCTTAGCCAGGTCGAGCATGGCCAGGTGCATCTGGGCCTTGTCGGACAGAAGAAAGAATCGACGCATCTGGAATTTCAACGTTTCGCGGAAGATACGCTCGTGCTGGTCGCGCCGACCAAGCACCCGCTTGCCGCCCGCAAGCGCGTGACGCTGGCCCAGTTTGAAGACCAACCGCTCATCGTGCGCGAGGCCGGCTCCGGTTCGCGCTCCTGCCTGGAGCAAGCGCTGACGCACGCCGGCAAAGCGTTGCTCCAGCTCAACGTTTCGCTCGAACTCGGCAGCAACGAAGCCATCAAAGAAGCCGTCCTGCGCGGCATGGGCGTCGCCGTCCTGTCCTCGCGCACCGTCGAAAAGGAAGTCGAAGCCGGCAAACTGCTCGCGATTCCGATCAGCGGTCTCGACTTGCACCGCGACATCTACGTCACCTGGGACAAACGCCGCGTCCTGCCCATCCCCGCCAGGCTGTTCCTCGACATCCTCAGTCTCACCAAGAACGGGCACTCGAAATCGCATTGACTCCTGAAGCCGCGCATGACGGACGCGGACCTTGGCGGGCTCGTTTCCATCTTGCGTGGCTCTTACTGAGAAGTTTTCCTTCCCGACCGATGTAGCAGGTGGTAAACTACCGGACATGAAGACCGCGCATTCTCACGATCATGCGTTTCAATCGTTCAACGGCAAGTCGCGCGAGGGGCTGGTGTTGCACAGCCGGCGCAACTTCTTGAAGGCATCGTTTGCCGGCCTAGCGGGCTTGACGTTGCCGGAGCTTTTGCAGGCGCGCGAGCAGGGGCCGCTGGTTGGCCGGCCGACGGCGAACAACAAAAGCGTCATATTGCTATGGATGGCGGGTGGGCCGAGCCATATCGATACGTGGGACATGAAGCCGACGCGGCCGGTGGAGAATCGCGGGCCGTTTTCGCCGATCGCCACGCGGGTTCCGGGCGTGCGCATCTGCGAGTATCTGCCCAGACAGGCGGCGCTGCTGGACAAGTTCACGATCATCCGCTCGGTGGACGCGACGCATTCGAACCATGAGCCGAACATGGTCATGCAAACCGCGAATCTCGACGCCGAGCCTCGCTTGAGTCGCGTCGCCCACATGTATCCGGCCATCGGGTCGATCGTAGCCAAGCATCACGGGGCGAATCACCCGGCCATGCCGGCGTACGCGGCGTTCATGCGCTCGCGCAGTCACATTGCTTTCGCCGGGTATTTGGGCAGGCAGTACGATCCGTTCATGGCCCAGCAGGCGGCGGCGCTGCCGATCTACGATCTCGTCGGCAACGACACGGGGCAGGTCTCCAATCCAACGCTGTTTCAAATGCCGACGGGCGTCGATTTCGAGCGCATCCACGAACGCCGAGCGCTCGTGCAATCGTTCGACCGCTTGCGCAGCGATATTGACGCGAGCGGGTCGATGGCCGCAATGGATCGATACGGCCAGGCCGCGGTCGAGATGATCGCCGGCCGTCGGGCCCAAATCGCCTTCGACGTCACGCGCGAACCGGCAGCGACGCGCGAGCGCTATGGCCGACATCTCTGGTGTCAGCAAGCGTTGTTGGCGAGGCGATTGGTCGAAGCGGGCGTCGCGTTCGTCACGCTCGATCTGTCCTACCACACCGCGTCAGGAACCTGGGACACGCACGGCGACAACCTTCCGCCCTACGGCGGCATCTGGAACGGGCTACGACCCCTTCTTCCGCTCTTCGATCATCTCGTTACCACGCTGGTCAGCGATCTCGATCAGCGCGGCATGCTCGACGACGTCCTCGTTATTGCAATGGGCGAGTTCGGCCGAACGCCGCAGGTCGGAACGCAGGACAGCACGGACGGCCGCAACCACTGGCCGCCGGTGATGTCGATGTGTCTGGCGGGGGGTGGATTCCGGCACGGTCAGGTGATCGGCGCGACCGAGGCGGACGGCGGATCGATCAAAGAACGCCGCGTCACGCCAGGCGACCTGGCTGCGACGATCTATCACCACATGGACGTGCCGCTCAATACTCACTATCTCGATCCGAGCGGCCGGCCTCGCCCGATCGTTGAGGGCGGCAGCGTGATTCGCGAATTGGTGTGATGCATCGCAACAGCGGATCACCACCATCCCAGCAAATGCCCGAGGCGGTGGCCGAAGATGAGACAGCCGACGATAGCGGCGGTGATGCTGGCCATCAGAACGGCGCCGGCGGCGATGTCGAGCGCTTGCCAATTGCGCTCGCGCGTGTCGGCATCCAGCCCCCGATGAAGCACCTCGATGGCGCTGTTGAACAACTCCGCCGTCAGCACTATGCCGATGCACAAAAGCAATGCGCACCATTCGATCAAACTGCATTCGAGCACGAAGCCGGCGGCAATCGTCAAGGCAGCGACAAAGAAGTGAACGAAAAAGCTGCTGTGCCCGCGGATGCCGAACTTGAGCCCGCGAAACGCATCGGCGAATTTCTCCGACCAGGATCGCCGCGCCCCAGACTCCTCGGGCACGTCGTCTTGCTCAGGCATCGGCGTGTTCGCGTGCATGGCGACAACATAACATTTCACACAGATTTCGTCGAGAGAAGTCGGTGCCCGGAGCTGGCGATCCGAGCCGCCGCGGCATGGTACGACACCTCGGTTGGGCGGTTCTCAGACTTGGCAGACATCCCGCCGATGATAATCGCCTGCAGAAATTCGTTGACAATCTCTCGTCGGGCTCGTTAAGCTCTCCCTATTTGGAGGCCTCATTATGACCGCTGAACGCGGACCGCAGGCGTCGACGCATGTCTTCTGCCTCTCTGGATTCGCCAATCGTTACTAGGCTTTCTTCATCTTGCCGCTAATGACCGCCGGCATGGGGGTCTTACTGATCTACCTCGGCAAGGAGAGGGACTCAAATGTCGAGTTCATTTCCGGGATAGTGGTGTGCGCTCTTGCCCCGAGCTGGCTCTTCCCAATGTTCGTGTTTCTTTACCTGCGGCCGCGCGAAGTACAGGTTTCGCTGGAAGGGCTGATGTGGCGGGACATGCAGGGCGAGCATCGCTGCCGCTGGGACGAGATCACCGAGGTCTACCGAATGACCAAAGTGCTGGACGAGACCGCGACCGAAAAGAAACTCGCTTGGGTCCTCGCCGATGGCACTTGGGTGACCGTGGACCAAACATTGAGCGATTTCGACCAACTTGCGGACGCCGTGCAGGAGTCAACTCACGCGTTGCTTCTCGAGCGGAAACGCTCGGCTCTGGACGGCGCCGGAGCAGAATTTGGTTCAGTCGTCTTGGCGCGAAATGGCCTGACCGTTGCCGGCAAAAAATTCACATGGGAGGAGATCGACCATTCCACGGTTTTCAACGGCACGCTATATTTCTTCCCGAAGTCGTACTCGGGTAGTGACTCCGAGGACGCTAACCTAACTGAAACACCCAACGCCCTGGTGATGATAGAGTTGCTGATCGACCTGGGCCAGGCCCCAGTCCCTGTCGAGCAAAGTGTTCTGTACTCGGGGAAGAAGGGCTAACAGAGATCGTTCGCAAGACCGCGACGCACCAGACGAGCACGAAAGCGTGCAGAGGTCCACCTCAAAAGACTCTCGGATTGCACATCTCGCCACTTTCTCAAGGTCCGTTTTCGATCGATCCGCATGAGGGATTTTTCGCCGGTGAGATGCATCCGATTGGCTATGGGCCGACCTTGCTCGAAACAACGGGCCGCGGATGGCGTCGCAATCGGATCGAGCCGCGTGATCAAACGCACGATGATGGACTACAAGCTGATGAAAACACTACGCAAGTCCCTGTCACGCAAGAAGGCTGCAACCTTACTTGACGCCATTCAGCTGCGTCCCCTTTTTCTCACCTAACGCCGGTTCTGCATCATGAGAATCACGTCCTCGCTGACGCCGTTGTCGTGCAGTCGGATGATGTCGTCCACGGTGAGGGCAAACCCCGCATTCGTCGTTTCGATTTGCCGTTGGATAATGCGAGTCGAAACGCCCTTCTGCGTCATGCGGATGACATCATCGACGGTCATCGAGGCGTTGCCATCCTGAAGAACAAGGGGGACCGCAGCAACGTGAATCGGCCCGTCGGGTGCGCGATGCGTCACTTGCAACTGCACATGTCTCACCTTTGCGTCTTCGAGAGGCAGGAAGAGCGTGTACCCGTCGCCAAGCCGGTCCTTCTTCTTCAGCTTTGCGAGGCTGCGCGCATCGAGTTCCCATGTCGCGATTTTTTTCATGGTCGCAAGCTCATACATGACGACGGTGACAGTTCCTGACGCGTCGGCGGGTGAGTCATCGGAGAACAAGTAGAGCCGGCCGGTAACACCGCGCACCTTGGCGCCCTGGTTGACGGCGTCGTCAGTCGTGCGAATACTGTTGTCCCACACGGCGAACACGTCGTTGACGCCCTTCACGGATTCAACAATGCGCGGAAACGGCGGCGGGGGAGGCGGCTCGGACGCTTCGCCTTCGCTCGACGGCGTCACCAAACTCGGTGTCGCGACGATGATCAACTCCTTGGGCGCCGCGCCGCTCACTTTCCAGCGCAGCATCGGGCCGACCACCGGCAGGCCGGAAACGAACGGTATGCGCCACTCGGCCGCCGAGCTCGCTTTTCGGGCAAGCCCTCCCAAACAGATTGCGCGGCCCAGTTCTTGCTCGGTCGTGGTTTGAACGTGAGTTGTCTCGAATCCGTCGGCCGCGCCGTTGCGCGGCGACACCAATCGCGTCAGTTCGGCGCGTACGTCGAGGCGAACCTTGCCGTCCGGGAGCACCGTTGGACGAACTTCAACGCTCGTGCCGACATGCTTGTAGATGATCGTCCCATCGGCCTGCTGAACTGGAAATTGGCTTCCAACCTGGACCGTCGCCGATCGCCCGCTTAGCGTGCGAATGGTCGGCCGCGAGAGCAGTTGGAACTCGTGGGTCGACCAGCCGCGATTCAGTGCGACGGCCTCGGCCAATCGGCGCGCCGTTTCCTCTGACATGGCGTTGCGGTCGAATTCAAGAATCAAAAGCTCTATCTGCACTTGGGTGGTGGAGTCGGGCTTCAGCGATTCCTTCGCCTTGGCGAAGCCCGCAGGGCATGCATGAGTTACAGGAAGAAGAGCCGGGGCCGGCTTCCACTCCGCGATGCATGGCCGCAACTGGTCCTTGTCGATGTGGACCACTTCCGCGTAGCGCTTCGCCGTCTTGAACGGAAACGGGTACTGGCCCATGGTCGTCTCGGTGAAATACACCGTGCACTTCCATTGGCAATGATGTAGTCGAGCCGTACCCACCATGGGAAAGAATCGCGGCGGATCGATGCGATCGACCACCTTCTCAACCGTAAACTCGATGTCGTCTCGGAAAATCTCAAACACGTCCGGAACGCCACGGCCCATCGACGGCAGGGCACGCAGGATCTCCGCATGGCTCGGCGGTTCGTCGCACGTGAGCCGATCGCTCGGCAGCGCAGGTGGGATCGGCATGCGGCGATCAACGCGGCTGTTGCCGGCGACTACGCCTGGTTCGGCGCTTGGCGTGGCGGGAAGACCGTCCATTGACCAGAACGGGCCAAAGACGCCGGCGAGCCAAAGCACGTGCAACATGATTCGCTCCAATGCGTGACGGGCGATGCGCCACCACGCCGAAGCGTATAGCAAAGCCTGAAACGCCGGGTCAAGCCGGATGTTCGCCCTGATTTTTCACCGCGGAGGGCGCAAAGAGCGCGGAGGAAGGCAGGGGATGTTGCAAAACGTGTCGAGATTTCGCACCAGGGTCGCGAGTTGGGCTTGTGGGGAGGTGATCAAATTCCCCATGATTCTGCCCATTATCGCAACTGCTTGCTGGACCATAGGTTAGCGGCGCAAGTATCATTGCACGGGTCTTGAATGCATGTCAGCGATGGGGTTTTGGACAGCATGGCAAGCTGCGGACTATGCCCGCCTGCCCTGTTTGCGCAGCAAGGCGGCGCGATCGCGGACGATAGATGGATGCCGGGCCAAAGTGAAGGCCGCGATCTCTGAGATGAGCCCTACAACAAGAAGGCGTGCCAGATCGTACTCGAGCGTCTGCATGCCCTGGGCGGCCCCGGTTTCCATCGCCGAGTAGATCTGGGGTGATTTGCCGATGGCGATCATGTTGGCAACCGGCGGCGTGATGGTCAATATCTCGATGGCGGCCACTCGACTGCGGCGATTCCCCTCGGCCGCCCCCGCCGACGGGCCATCCGCGATCAGCAGATGCTGAGCGACCACGGCGCGCAACACGAGCGATAGCTGCCGGCGAATTCCTGTCTGCTCGTCGGCCGGAAATACCGAAACGAGCCTTTCGATGGCGCCGACGCAATCGCCGGCATGCACCGTCGTGAACACCAGATGCCCGGTTTCGGCCGCGGTGATGGCAGTGCGAAACGTCGGGAGGTCGCGGATTTCGCCGACCAGAATGACGTCGGGGTCTTGCCGCAGCGAGGCCACCAGCGCGTCGTTGAACGTCGGTGCGTCGGGACCGACCTGGCGCTGGTTGATCAGGCTGCGGACCGGGACGTGGATGTACTCGATTGGATCTTCGATGGTGACGATGTGGCACTGCCGCGACTGATTGATCCGATCCAGCAGCGAGGCGAGCGTCGTGCTTTTGCCCGCCCCGGTCGGCCCGCACACGACGACAAGGCCGTCCGGAAGTCGGCAGAGCTGGTAGAGATGTTCCGGAATGCCCAATTCGCCGAGCGTGCGAAAGCGATCATCAAGCCGGCGCAAGGCGATGGCGAGCGTGCCTTGCCGGCGAAAGACGTTGAAGCGAAAGCGGGTGCCGTCGGCGGCGCTGAACGCGCCGTCAACCGAGCCGACGGTGTGAAGCGCCGGGGCCGCGGAAGCCGTCACAATGATGCGTGCGAACTCTTCGACCAGCGAGGTCGGGATCGCCTCGCGCTGAGCCGGCGCCAACATGCCGTGCGTGCGGAAGTAAGGAGGCAAGTTCGGAGCTATGTGGAGATCCGACGCGTCCAGGCGAACGCATTCCGCGAAGAGCGCTTCCAATGCGCTGCGAGCGGCGGTTTGTTCGGCGCTATCCTGCATTTCGGTCATGGGGGTGCCCTTCGTATTGTCGCGTCTGGCCTTTTCTTATTAACGGCCTGGGTCGGCGGCGCGACGCGCGCCGATTTCGCACGACGAATGGGCTAATTCGCACACTTGTGCGACGCGACGAGAACGCGAAACCGCAAGCAAGCTTCGGGGCAACCGTCTATCGGAGCGAGATACTAGCGGGCACGGGGTTTGCACCGCTAAAAAACACCCGAAATTCTCGAAAGGAGGCCTGTCATGGCCGAAGCCGTTGTCAACTTCACCGCCGAGGAGCGCGATTTTCTCGCCGAACTGTTGAAGCTCGTTCTGAAAGATGTTCAGATCGAAGAGCACCGCACGCGCGCGCTGAGCTATCGCGAGCATATTGTTCAGAAGGGCGAAATGATCAACGCACTGCTCAAGAAACTCGGCAAGGCTTCAGGCTAAGGCCTCAAATCTCGCCCAGCGCTTCCTCCGCGGTGACGATCATCGTCGCGATGTCCGCCAGCTTGCGGTTTTTTTCGGAGGCGAGCTTCTGGAGCCGGCGAAATGCCTCAGGCTCGCTCAGGTTGGCCTTCTTCATCAGAATGCCTTTGGCGCGCTCTATGACCTTGCGATCCGCCAGTGCTTGCCGCAGATCCGCCGCTTCTTCGTGCAACGCCTTGAATTGCTCGAAGCGATGCATGGCCAAGGCGATGGTCGGAACGAGGTCGGCTTTCTTGATCGGCTTGATGAGATAGGCCATGATGTGGTCTGTTTCCGCCCGCTCGATGAGGGCTGCATCGTGGTGCGCGGACACGAGGATGACGGGAACCGGGCGAGCCTGGCAGACCCGAATCGCCGCGTCGATCCCGTCCAGACCCGGCATCTTGATGTCGGTAATCACCAGGTCCGGCATGGTCACCCGGCATTTCTCCACCAACTCCTGTCCGTCCTGGGCGACGGCAACCACCGAGTGCCCCAGGCGAGGCAATACCTCCTGGAAATAGTCGCGCATGTCGGCTTCGTCATCGGCGACCGCAATTCGCAACGATTCACTCATGACTTGTTGACCGGTAACAGGAAGTAGATCTCCGCCCCGCGCGCGCCGCTAGCACCGACGCCGATTCGACCGCCGTGGGCTTCGATGATACGCTTAGCAATTGCCATGCCCAAGCCGGTCCCTTTGGTCTTGGTGGTGAAGAACGGATCGAAAATGCGCTGTTCTTGCTCGGCGTTCAAACCAGGGCCATTGTCCAGACACGAAATGCGGATCGCAGGCGCACCGTTCAGGTCTGCAGGTGAGCAGACCACGTTGATCTCGATGGGATCGCTGCAGGCGGCCAGCGAGTTGTCAAAAATGTTACGAAAGACTTGTTCGAGGCGAAACTGGTCGACTGGAATCTTCAGGTCGATGCCGCCGGTCTGTTCATGGAGGTTCGCGATTTTGCCTTGGCGATGTAGAGCGAGGTTCTGCCAGGCTTGCCGCCAGATCAGCGTGATGTTCCACGACTCGATTTGCAGCTTGAGTGGAGCGGCGTAGTTCCTTACTTCGTCGTAGAGTTGCTTAAGGTGATCTTGAGCGGCTTGGATGCGAGCGATGAGATTCAGCGCTTTGGGTTGGTTCTCGACGGCGAAGGCGAGCATTTCCAAACATGCTTGGCTGCGCGCCAGGGCGTTGCCGCTCTCGTGGGCCAAGCCGGTCATCATCTGCCCGATAGCGGCGAGTCGCTCCGTCTGCAGAGTCTGTTCCTGGATCTGTTTCAGCGAGGTGATATCCTGGCCGACCGCGAGAATCGCCGGCTCCCCCTTGTAGTTCGGCAGAAGCTGGGCGTTCCACATCATGGATCGGCTCGAGCCGTCCTTGCATCTCACGATGCTCTCGAACCCACGCGTTGGAATCCCCTCGAGGATGCTTTTCTTCTTCGCCGAGATGGTCTCGCGCATCGTCGGATCGGGAATGAAGATCGAAAAATACTCCTTGCCCAGGACTTCGTCGGCGCGGTAGCCGGTCAGCTCTTCGGCAAATGGGCTAAAATAAAGGACACGATGATCGGCGCGCAGGATGACGATCATGCATGGCGCCGCCTCGATGAGCGTGCGGAATGCCTCATCGGAGCGTTGTTGCTGCCGAGCGAAATACTCCGTCTGGTAGGCGTCCTCAATGATCGCTAGGTCCAGGTCGATGAGCAGATTGAGCGAGCGGCGGGCGGCGAGAAGGCCAGCCGCGTCGCCCGTCCAGTCGGCGTCGAGCGCGGTCAGCAGCCCCTCGCGCAAACGCGCTAACGCCACATTCGTATAAACTTGATCTAATCCGATCTCTACATGACGCAAGCCGACGCGCCAGCGCCGTTCGACGTAGGCGGCGTCATAGGGCCCGGCAAAGAGTTCCTTGAGCCATTGCGTCAGCGTTCCCTTCAAGCGGACGATCTGCTCCGGCCCGCCGACTACGACTTTCATTGCGTTCGGATGCCGTTGGATCTCCGCATAGAAATCATCGACCAAGGCTGAAAGGTGCGGCAACAATAGCGGGGCACACGCTTGCACCGTTCGGGCATCGGCATCGGTCCAGCCAACGTACTGCTGCAACTCCCGGTACCGGCCGAACATCGCAGCCACATCCATGACTCCCCCAGTTCGCTCGTGCAAAAAAAAAGCCCACACGAACGATGATTCATCGCCGCGTGGGCTTTCGTAGCCCCAAAGGGGCAGCCCGATCGCGAGCCGCCACCCAAAAACTCATCGTAGGCGAAATCCACGGAAAAAAAACCCAGTTTTTCGCTTGACACGGGTGGGAGCCTTCGCATAAAATCTCACCACTCAATTTGCTCGCGACGGGCAGGTTGCACGCAAGCTATGAAAGCTCCCTGAGACGCCAATGGGCGGAATCAGAGGGCTTTTTTTGTTGCCTTGCTGTCTCACGTGGGGACATGGTGGATCCATTGTCGGATCGGCGTTTGCCGCCGATCTCAACCTCAAGGAGGATTGATCATGTTGGTTCTCACACGGCGAGTCGGCGAAGAAATCGTGATCGACGGCAACATTCGCGTCGTGGTCGTCGCGGTCAAGGGGGATCGGATTCGGCTCGGCATCACCGCTCCGCCTTCTGTTCCCGTGGATCGCAAGGAAGTGCATGACCGCCGGTCCGAGTTCGCGGAACAACTTGTCGAACTGGCGTTGACGGACGAAGCATAGGCCGTTCGCGCGGGCCGTACTTCTTAAGCGACGGCGAAGCCAATCCGTCGCTTACGTGTCCGGCTCGTCATCTCACAAGACACGCACCCAAGAGGTAGCCGAATGACTCCTGTCGCGCATTACAACGATATGCGTACTATTGCACACGAAGTTGCAGCCATCGAAGCGATCGTGGTGCAGCGACTGGCGGGCCGCGTCCGAAACTTTCGGCTCGTCGCCGACGCGGACGGCCTGGTCTTGCTTGGTGAATCGTGCACCTTCCACGCCAAGCAGCTTGCGCAACGATTCGTCATGGATCTGACCCCGGTGCCGATTCTGGCCAATCAAATCGTAGTGGCATGACCAGAGGTCAGAAGTCGGATGTCAGAGGTCTGACCTCTGACTTCTGATTTCTGACCGCTGGGCTTCGGGCCTTACCCGGGTCGGCCGAAGCAGACGAGCGTGATGTCGTCGTATTGAGGACCGCCGCGCGCGTGGTTCTGCACCGCTTCGACCAGGCGCGAACCGATGGCACAGGGATTGTCGGGTTTGTCCTTCTCCAGAATGGCGTGGATGCCCTTCATGCGGAACGGTTTGTTGGCCATGCTTTGGGCGTCAGTCACTCCGTCGCTGAACATGAGCAAGCTATCGCCCGTTTCGAGCGTCACCTGAAAGGGCTTGTACTGGTTGCCCAGGGAGATGCCGAGCGATTGGCCGTCGTCCTGGGGCGAACTTGCCTTGGAGAACTTGCCGTCGCGTCGGCGATACCAGAACGGCGCCGGATGGCCGGCGTTCACGATCTCCACGGTATGCGCGACAGGATTGAGAACCGCGACGACGAGAGTGATGAAGCGATCCATCGGGCTTGTCGACGGGTGTAAGAAATCGTTGAGTCGGCTCATCGCTTTGGGCAGATTGCGTTCGGTCAGAAGGCATGATCGCGCTTCGGACGACAGCTTGGCCATGAGCAGCGCCGCCGGCATGCCTTTGCCTGCCACATCTCCCAGCAGGATGGCGACTCGGCCTTCGCTGAGCGGAATGAAATCGTAGTAATCACCGCCCACCTCGCGCGCCGCTTCGTAAAACGCATGGAACTCATAGCCGGGAACGGCCGGTACGCTCTTGGGCAAAAAATTTCGCTGCACCTGGCGGGCAATATCCAATTCGTTCTTGACGCGCTCCTGCTCATGTTTGACGCGCTCTTGCGACAAAACCAGGTCATGCTTGACGCGCTCCTGCGCCAGCGTCAGCTCATGGAACCGCGCGTTCTCCATGGCGATCGACGCCTGCTGCGCCACGGCCCATAACAAACTCAGATCCTCTTTCGTGAATCGCTTGGCCGAGTCTTGCGTGTCGAGTTGAATGACGCCGAACGGCTTCCCCTCGGCCCGGCACAAGGGAACACACATGACCGAGCGGATATTGGCGGTGATCACGCTGTCGCTGCCGGCCGGTATCGGATCGCCTTCCGACAAAAGGATCGAGTCGGCGGACGTCAAGCACTTGCGCACGATCGTCGTGCTGAAACGCTCGGCGCTCTCGTCTAGCTTGTTGCGCGTGCGGATCACCCTCGGCACCAGGCTATTGGTTTCTTCGTCAGACTGAATCAGGAAGCAACGATCGGCTTGTGGGAAGAGATTCAGCAAACTCTCGGCAACCTGGGGCAACTGCGATTCCAGTTGCAGTGTCTTGCTCAGCTTGGCCGTGATCGACAACAGCGACGCCAATTTGGCTGCCGGCTGGGTTTCCAGCCTATGATCGCTGTTCGAGCTGAGCAGTGCCTCGACGGTCGACGTTCCGCTGTCGGAGTCGTCTTCGACGTGATCGCAGTACAGCGCTTCAAACTGGTTGTCGCATATCGTGATCTTGTCGTTGATCTTCAGCAGCACCGGCGTTCGCTTGGGAATCTTCTCGCCGTTGACATAGGTACCGTTGCGCCCGAAATCCTCAAGACAGTATCGATCGTCCTTCGGGAAGATCACCGCGTGCTTGCGGCTGACGATCTCCTCGTTGCTGATAATGATGTGCGCCAGATCCTTGTCGCGGCCGAGAACCAGTTCGGCGCGCGGCAACTGAATGACGTGCCCCTGCAATCGACCTTTTGTCACCTGAAGCCACGGCATGAAACGGACTCCTCCATCACTGGGCGCCGGCAACTGGCACGTCATCGCCCGATTTCAGAGGGCGCGGATCGCATGCTCTGCGGCACACCCTTTTAGAAGAGTATATTAGCGTACAACCAGGAACCATAAGGCGAAATATGGAAAAGCCAGGTAAGCTCTGACGCCTAACACGCCGGCAGAATGCAGGATGGTAACATTGCCCGTCTCGCATGATTGCTCAACTCAAAGCCTTGGCCTATCCGATAACAAGAACAATCGGCAAAGTCGGCAAGTTGGTTACGATTGTTAGAACCCGCAGATTGGGTGGAGTCTCAACGCGATGCCCCGGATCATCATGGTTGCTG
>Ga0194132_10007603_pt1 | contig 16039 bp, 13 predicted proteins | sample TA2KigOf80mmetaG_FD_148612 | JGI IMG/M metagenome (GOLD analysis project Ga0194132, IMG submission 148612) | Freshwater microbial communities from Lake Tanganyika, Tanzania - TA2015054 Kigoma Offshore 80m | ecosystem: Environmental > Aquatic > Freshwater > Lake | place: Tanzania: Lake...
TTTTGTTCCCACTCCTTTAAAGATATCAGTCACTTCTTGATGCACTACTACAACTGGCTGCGCCCACATCAGTTCAATGACGGCATATCGCCCGCTGTGTCTGAAGAAAAACTTAACACCGTGTCCGGAAACAGTTGACCACTACAATCGAAATCTACCTGGCCGGCGCACTTCAGTCGGATCGACACACCCATACCATGTAATACGCGGTCGCCGTCTCATCCCCGCGTAAACTCCTCTTCGAAAAGCCGATAGCCGGTTTCATACATGCCAAGGTGGTGGTAGGTCGCATGGGCACCGATGTTCTTCACTTCGACGTACAAACGGATACCGCAGGCCATTGGATCTGTGGCCGCCAGGCGTCGAACCTCGTTGTGGAGCATGGTGTACAACCCGCGTCGTCTGAATCCAGCCTTGACGAAAACGCTTTGAATCCACCAGAAACGGCCGGCCCGCCAGTCGCTCCATTCAAAGGTGATCATCAGGCACGCGCGTACTGCGCCGGAGTCTTCGACGACGAGGTAGATCGCATCCTCCGGGTGATTGATTGCATGGCTTACACCTGTTGCCACCCGCGCGGTGTCGAGGGGTCGGTCCTCGGTTTCAGCAGCCATCGCCGCCATGAAGCCGACGATGACTTCGACATCTCCTGCGTGCGCGCGGCGAACAGCGGTCACAGGTGCTTCCCGAAGAATTCGAGCATCTGCGTGAACCGGTGTATGGACACGTCCTTCTCCTGCAAGGCGTGTCTCGACCCGGGATACAACATCAGGTCGAATGACCGCCCATGCTTCTGCAGTTCGCGCATGACCTTGGTAGTATGGGTTACCAGCACGTTGTCGTCAGCCATGCCATGAACGAGCAACAGCGGGCGTTGCAGTTGGCTGAGATGGGGAACAACGGAGCTTCGTTCATAGGGTGCCTCGTCCTCCGCAGGATTGCCGAGATACCGCTCCGTGTAGTGTGTGTCGTAGAGCTTCCAGTCAGAAACCGGAGCCACAGCGGCAGCGGCCCTGAAAAACTCCGGATGGCGAGAGATACACATGAGCGCCATGAAGCCACCGTAGCTGTGGCCGAAGATGCCCACGCGATCCGCGTGCGCCCACGGGAAATTGTGTAGTACCTCGATGCCACGGACCTGGTCCCTGACCTCAATACCGCCCATATGGTGAAAGAGTGGGGCTTCAAAACTTCGCCCGCGGTTCGCTGAACCACGGTTGTCGAGCTCCAGAACGCCGTATCCGGCGTGCGTGAAGAGGGTAACGAGGCCGGGTACTGTGGCGTTGCAGACTTTCTGCGCACCCGGCCCGCCGTACACATAGACGATCACCGGGTACTTCCTGCCAGCGACCGGATTGAGGGGTGGTGTCACGCGCCAGTACAGCGCCTGGCCATCTTCCGCCTGCAAAGAGCCGAACACCGGCAAGGGTGGCAGGAAAGAGTGTGCAGGATGGTCTATTGGAGCCGCAGAGATCAACTGAACGTCGCCAGTTCCGAGGTCCTGCATCCGCAATTCAGGCAGTGTCGAGGTGTTGCTGAACACAAAGGCGTAGCGGTTCGAGCCCTTGTGCAACACACCATCATGCCAGCCGGGCTGTGTGGTGAGCTTTTGCGTTTCGCCGTTATCCAGACGAATCCTGAAGAGATGCCGTTCGGCTGGATCACCTTGCCAACCCTGCACCAGAGCTGAGTTGGCAGTCGTCGCCAGGACCGAAGTGATGTGCAAATTCGCTGGCGAACACCTGCGCTCGGATTCAGGCACACCACACTCTCCTGTCATCAATGCAGACAACCCGTCCCGTTCCGAGGTCCAGAGAAAGCGGTTATTCGGAAGACTTCGAAGATTGTCGTGCAGATTGATCCAGGTAGAGGACGTCTCCGTCAGCCATGGCGTGAAATCGCCGTTATCGCTCTGACCACGCAGCTGCAGCCATTGCTGGTTCCGGCGTTGGACCTGAAGGGTCAGAACCGAGCCAACGAAACCGATGCGGGCCAGATAGTCCTCATCGCCCTTGCCGGTGACGAGCTCCCGGGTTTCACCTGTCGCGACGATGTACTCATGCAGCGTAACGCGGGCGTTAGCGCCGCCGGCGAGAGGGTAACGCTGGCTGACCGCCTTGACCTCATCGGCCACCACTTCGAGCCGATGGGTTTCCGGGATACCGCTCGAGTCCACGCGGGTATACACGAGCCGGGTTTCATCCGGTGCCCACCAATAGCCTTCGAACCGGTGCATTTCCTCCTGGGCGATGAACTCCGCAAGCCCATGGGTGATGACATCGGATCCACCAGTGGTCACCCGAATGGCCTGACGGGAATCGAGCCGCTGGATCCACAGATCCCCGGAGGTCACCCAGGTCATGTAGGTGCCCTGCGGTGAGAGCCGCAGATCACCGGGATCTTCCGTCTCTGGCGTGATAGAGCTGCTGGTGCCATCGAGTGCTACGACAAAGATGGCGTTGCCCATGGGCACCAATAGGGAACTGCTGTCCGGGAACCACTCGAACGTGGTTACCCCGGCTGCGAACTGACGCTGGCGTTCGAGCCGCTCGCGGTCCGCAGCACTCAGCGCCTGTGTTTTTCTCGCGCCCGATTGCAGGAGCGCGCGGGCAGAACCTGCCGCCGTGTCAGCGATCCAGAGGTCGAGACGACCACGCTGATTGAATGTAGGCTGCAGCCAGGCGAGCCAGGCACCGTCTGGTGAGAATCGCAGGCGCTGTGGTGGCATGAGCACCACTGGTGGATCACTGAAGAGACGTTCGACCGTCAGGCGAGGGTGTTCGCTCATGCCGAAGCACCCGATGCGGTGAACGCCTCCCGGGTGTAGTTCTGATGACCATCGGTGGTTACGCGAACGTTGTCCTCGATGCGGATTCCGCCGCAGGGCAGGAGCCGTTCAACTGCGGGCCAGTTCACCTGGTCCCCAGCTGCCGAGCTCCTGAGTTCGCGCAGCAGCAATGGAATGAAATAGAGGCCAGGCTCCACCGTGAAGACAAAACCGGGCACCAGCGTGCGTGTAAGGCGCAGCGCCGGATAGATGGAGGGTGGTGCGGCGAGGTCGCCACTGGGTGAAACCTGGTGTCCACCGACGTCGTGCGTTTGTATGCCCACCAGATGCCCGAGGCCATGCGGCAGGAAAGTTCGAGTGATGCCAGCATCAAAGGCCTGATCCGCGGAACATTTGATCAGCCCGAATTCGGCCAGCGTCCGCGCCACAGCCTGATGTGCCATTTCGTGCAGGGAAAGGAAGGCCACGCCCGGCTTCACCGCCGCCGCAATTTCTTTTTGGCGAACGTCGAACGCCGCGATCATTGCCGCAAAATCGGCCTGTACCTCGCCTCCCGGCCACGCCCAGGTTCGGGTGATATCGGCGGCATAGCCGAAAGCTCGGGCGCCGGCATCGATGAGGAAGTTGAATCGTTCTGCTGGTGGGCTACGGTCGAAAAACGGGTAGTGCAGGGCGGCTGCATGTTGATTCAAGGCGACGATGTTGCCGTAGGGCAGATCACTCGCGACTTGCCCTGAGGCGCCGAGGTAGGCGAGGTTGATCCCGTACTCACTTTCGCCCTGGAGGAATGCATCGCGAGCCGCGAGGTGGCCTTTTACCGCCGTCGCTGTGGCGGTACGCAGCGCGGCAAGTTCAAACGGTGTTTTCAGCGCCCGCTGGTAGTGCACCGGATTGAGTACAGCCGAGTGATTGTGTGCATGACAGCCGAGATTCGAATCCTCGGCTTCACCGAGCAACACAGAACGGCCCGCCGCGGAAACTGCGCGAGCGAGTTCAATTCGTAGACAGTCTGAATCGCTGAAAACGCGGATGTCGATGGCGCCCGATATCCACTGCGGAATCACCGGTGGTGGATGCCAGAAGTCTTCTGCTGCGAGAAAAAAAAGCACCGGGCGTTCACCGCACCGAATGAGCACACTGGCTTCGGCACAGTCATCCGTGGGAACGAACTGCGCGAAGTCCGGATTGGCACGAAACACCGGTGCCTGGTCATCCTGGAACCAGTTGCGCGGTTGCCCCGCGGCAATCACTGCCGCATCAAACTGCGCCGCATGAAGTGCGTCGTGCCATCGATGGTTAACCGTGGCGATGTGTGCATGAAAATCAGCTGTGTCGAAGTTCTCCGGAAGCAGCTGGGCCGAGATGTTTTGGGCTGGAGTTTCCGCTGAGGGCATGGGATCGACTGCTTTAGACGCTTGGTCGCAGTATACAAGCCTCCCCGGTCACCGGTGATCGTGGTAGATTCGCGGCTCAAATGAACCCAGGGGAGTGGACCCATGAGCGCGAATGCGGGTTTTGCCTATGTCGCTCCGAAAAGTGTCGATGAGGCACTGAGTGCGATCAGCAACGTTCAGGCGCGGGGTGGCCGTGCGCAAGTGATGGCGGGAGGCACCGATCTCATCGTACAGATGCGGGCGATGGACAAGGCACCACGTACGCTAGTTGATCTCAAGGGCATCGCTGAAACCCGGCGTCTCGAAGTCGGCGCAGCTGAGACCTTCATCGGTGCAACCATTTCCAGTGCCGTGCTCAATGAAGACCCGCGCCTGGTGAAGATGTTCCCAGGGCTTATGGAAGGTGCCGATCTGATCGGCTCCACGCAGATCCAGGGGCGCGCTAGCATCGGCGGGAATCTCTGCAATGCATCACCCGCGGGCGACACCATTCCTGCGCTGATTGCCTGCGGTGCGGTCTGTGTGATTGCCAATGCGTCCGGTGGACGGGAAATGCGGGTTGAGGACTTTGTTGTCGGCGTACAAAAAAATGCGCTGCAGCCGGGAGAATTTCTGCTCGGCATCAAGCTGCGCAACCCGGGTCCGCGCACATCTGATGCCTACCTGCGTTTCATTCCCCGTACAGAGATGGACATTGCTGTCGCAGGCTGTGGCGTGGCACTGACGCTGGATGCCAAAGGCATTTGTACGGCGGCGCGTGTCGGTATTGGTGCGGTCGCACCGAGGGCCTTGCTGGTTCCGGATGCCGCCAAGGCGTTGATCGGCACGCGAGTGGATGATGCGGCACTGAATGCAGCAGGAGCCGCTTGTACTGTGGCCTCTTCACCGATTTCTGACCGCCGTGGTACGACGGACTATCGCCGCAAAGTGATTGCGGTTCTTTGTCGTCGCGCTGGTGCCATCGCTCGCGACCGCGCGCTCGGAGTTTGAAAAATGAACAAGATCCAGGTTGAAACATCCATCAACGGCGAGAGCGTCGAATTTCTGTGCGAACCGCAACAGACGTTGCTCGACGTGCTGCGCGAAGAGCTGGGACGCACCGGCACCAAGGAAGGCTGTGGCTCTGGTGACTGTGGCGCGTGCTCGGTGATTATGGACGGGCGTCTGGTGTGTGCCTGCCTCGTACTCGCTGTGGAAGCGGGCGGGCATGAGATCACCACCATCGAAGGCATTGCGACACCGGACGGTGGTCTGCATACCATCCAGCAGAAATTTCTTGAACACGCCGCCTTGCAGTGCGGGATCTGCACGCCCGGATTCGTCGTGGCCACCAAGGCGCTGCTCGACAAGCACCCGAATCCGGACGAAACCACGATCCGTTACTGGCTCGCCGGCAATCTCTGTCGTTGTACCGGCTACGACAAGATCATCCGTGCCGTTCAGGATGCGGCTGCAACGCTGGCTCATCCGGCCTGACAACGCCCTGAAGGGGCGATCACGCCTTCAAGGTCCGGCGTGACCACACGGTCAAGTCCTCAGAACGCGAGCTGGGTGCGGAACTGATAGATGTTCAGTCCTTCAGCCGCGTCCCGCAGGGCGTTGCCCTCATCCGTGTCCAGGATCCGGCTGTGTTCGAACATCAGCCGGATGTTCTTGTTCAGGTACCAGTTGAGCGCGCTGGTGAGCACGGATTCGGTACCGCCGGTGAACGAGCCGTCGTTCACATCGAGGTGGGCATAACGTAACGCCAGCTCCCATGCGCCCCAGTTCCCGTCCTTGTAACTGAATGCTTTCGCAGGATTGATGCGCTTGAATTCCCCGGCATCGATGCGATAGGTGGAAGCACGGGTTTCACCGGTGAGGGACCAGGTGGCGTAAACATGCCAGCTGCGAAAGTCGAGATCCTGGACTTGCTCGCGGTTCAGCGCCAGGGTGTTGTATTCACCGACCACGGAGAAGGCGCCGAAGGCCGCAGCGGCTTCCGCTCCGTACAACAGGGCCTTGTCGATCGAACCGATATCGCCGGTGTTGATGATGCTGAGGTTGGACAGGTTCGTGGTTCTGTCGCGGAAACGGAACGAGTCGGTACTGGCCGACGGTGTGCGTACCGCAGCCCGCACACCCAGGTGAATCACACGATCTGATTCGATGAGCGGTGCGTAGACAAAGCGGGCAGCTCCACCCAGACCCTCATCATCGCGGGTATTGGCCGTAGTGGACTCACCGAATACGCCCGCAGCGAAGAACCACTTTTCTCCCCAGGTATCGACTCGTCCACCGATGGCGCGATCAGTCAGCGGCATGACGATTTCGTTGTCGACGGATCGTTCGATGAAAGGTATGTCGTTCGCACTCATCTCCACAGACAGACTGTAAGGCTGCTTCTGGTTGCCGAAGAAGAGAGTGGTATTGGGGAGGCCCACATAACCGACCTTCATTTCCTTTGCCGATACGCGATCTTCGGCGAAATCAAACTCCGCAGCCCAGGCGAAGTCACCGAGAAATTTCCCGCCAAGCTCGATACGCGCACGGCGGAACTGGCTGCCGTCGGTCGCATCCACTCCAGCCGGCAGATCGCCGTCGTGACTGGCGGCCTGAATATGCAGACGTGTGCCAATTTTGATCTCGTTCAGTCCATCGGCGCTGGCCGCCTGTATGCCACCACCCCCCACCTGGATCTTGATGTCCTGCACATCCGATTTCCTGAGCTCCGGTTTTGCGAGCAGGTTTTCATACTGTTCCTGGGTGATCGCCCCGTTGCCGAGCAGCACATCCAGCAGTTCCTTGTCTGCAGCGAGAAGATGCGGGGTACACAGTGTCAGCAGGGTTGCAGGCAGGAGGCGCCGGAGGGTGTTGTGCATGAAGGAAACTCCGCGGTTATGTGACTTCAGATGGTTGAGTGTGAGGCTGATGCGTGACGTTTTCGATGACCATGGATCTTCGAACGAATCAAAACGCAAGCAGCTTCGCAAGCGCGCTGGAGGAGGGTGATCGAAAAACGATCAGTCAGTCGTGCGTCACGAAAAAGAAAGGCCGGTCAGTCGGGCGAGATCATCGATAGCCTGGGATTCATTCAGCACCTTGATGGTCCGCATGCCGAGTTCCCGTGCCGGTTTCAGGTTGATGCCGAGATCATCCAGAAAGACGGCACGTGCAGGATCGATTGCCAGGCGTTCGCAGGTGAGGGTGTAGATTGCCGGATTGGGTTTGCGGATCCCTTCGACGCTCGACTCGACGACCAGATCGAAGAGTTTCATGACCTCCGCTACCGCGCTCGCCTTCTCGGCGCTGCGGGCCATGCCCGGACCTTCTCCCGAACGCACGTTGTTGGTGATGCAGGCAATGCGGAAATTCTCTTTGCAGGTCTTGAGTACCCGAACCATGCGTGGCCGCACGTCGCCGGAGAGCAAGGCAACCACTTCCTTCCCGCCCAGGTGATGGCCCTTGGCACGGGCTTCCTGCGCAAACAGCACATCAAACTCATCCAGGCTCACGGCACTCGATTCGAACTTCGCCCAGGCGTTGGTCTCAGGATTGGTGGCGTTGATCCCGCGAATGAAGTCTTTCGGCAGGCCTCGCTCGGCTTCGAACCGGTTGAAGGACTCGAAGGGGCTAGTGGTGATGACGCCACCGAAGTCCCAGATGACGGCTTCAATAGACATGAATTCCCCTCGAGTTCAGACACAGATGGTCCGGATCGATGTCTGATAGTCAGGTATTGTTGGTGCGTGTGTGACGGACGTCTTCGCCGCTGGCGAGGTAGACGACGTATTCACTGATGTTCTTGGCGTGGTCGCCGATCCGCTCGAGCGCCCGCGTAACCCAAGTCATGTTCATCCAGAGCTCAAGCGCTTCGGGCTTCTCACGCATGTCACGTAGCAGGCGTTCCATGACCGTCCGGTACTGACGATCCACTTCTGCGTCGAGTTCAATCGTAGCGAGCGCGTTGTCAACGTCAGAACGGGCGAATGCGTCCAATGACCGGGCAACCATCACCTGTACCCGGTCCATCAGCGAGTCGATGTCGGCGAATCGGTCATCGGGGAAGGGGTGAGAACCGGATTGCAAGGACAGCTTGGCAATACGCTTGGCCTCATCACCGATCCGCTCTAGGTCCGTGGTCGCACGCAACACCGCAATCATCATGCGCAGGTCCGAGGCCGCGGGTTGCCTGCGGGCGATGATCTGGATGCACTGGTCGTCGAGCTCCTTTTCCAGCGCATTGACCTGCTTTTCGACTTCGATCACCGAGAGGGCTTTCTCGGCGTTCTGGCTGAGCAGCGCTTCATGGGCATTCTTGAGCTGCTGTTCGAGCAGCCCGCCCATTTCCATCATGAGGGTCCGGGCGGATTGCAGTTCTTCATCGAACTGCTCGGAGATATGTTTATTCATGGGGCTCGCCTTCTGTCCGGATTCGTCTCGCTCAACCATACCGGCCGGTGATGTAGTCTTCTGTGCGCTTCTTCTTCGGATTGGTGAATATCTGCTGGGTTGCCCCGAACTCGATCAGCTCTCCGAGGTACAGAAACGCGGTGAAGTCTGAAACCCTTGCCGCCTGTTGCATGTTATGGGTAACGATGGCGATCGTGTAGTTGTCCTTAAGCTGGTGAATCAGCTCTTCGATCTTCAGCGTCGAGATGGGATCCAGCGCCGACGCGGGTTCGTCCAGCAACAGCACGGAGGGTTGCACGGCGACCGCCCGAGCGATCACCAGGCGTTGCTGTTGTCCGCCGGAGAGTCCAAGTGCGGTTTCCTTCAGCCGGTCTTTCACCTCCTCCCACAGTGCCGCCATCTTCAGTGACCACTCGACCCGGTCTTCAAGCTCGGAACGAGGAATCCCGCCCTGGATACGCATCCCGTAGGCCACGTTTTCGAAGATGGACTTCGGGAACGGGTTCGGGCGCTGGAATACCATTCCGACCCGCCGCCTGAGCTGCGCGACATTCACTTCCGGAGCATGGATATCCTGGCCTTCGAGCTCGATGAGGCCGGTGATGCGGACGTTGTCGATCAGGTCGTTCATGCGGTTGAAACAGCGGAGCAGCGTCGACTTGCCACAGCCGGAAGGGCCGATGAAGGCGGTGACCTTCTTCTGCGGTACTTCCATGTGAATCGACTTGAGTGCCTGGGCGGCGCCGTAGTAGAGCGATACGTCGCTGACACGGATGCTGGTGGGCAGCCCCGCGGTCGGATCAGCCGGGTTATCGATTGTTTGAGTCGCGGTTGACATCAACCCTCCACGCCGCGGTAACGCTGTTCGAGCCGGCTGCGCAACATGATCGCCGTCAGGTTCAGCATCACGATGATGAAAACAAGCAGCAGCGTTGTTGCATAGACCAGGGGCCGCGCCGCTTCGACGTTCGGACTCTGGAAGCCGACGTCATAGATATGAAAACCGAGGTGCATGAATTTCCTGTCAAGGTGCAGGAAGGGGAAGACACCGTCGAGTGGCAGTGTCGGTGCGAGTTTGACCACACCGACCAACATCAGTGGCGCAACTTCGCCGGCGGCTCTTGCCACGGCGAGGATCACACCGGTGAGAATGGCCGGGCTCGCCATCGGCAGAATGACCCGGAATAGCGTTTCCGCCTTGGTGGCACCCAGCGCCAGACTGCCTTCCCGCACGCTGCGCGGAATGCGTGTCAGACCTTCTTCGGTGGACACGATGACCACAGGGACGGTCAGCAGCGCGAGTGTGAGTGAGGCCCACATGAGGCCGGGTGTACCGAATGTCGGTGCCGGCAGAGCTTCCGGGAAGAACAACTGATCGATGGAGCCGCCGAGGAAGTAGACAAAAAAGCCGAGACCGAACACGCCATAGACGATGGACGGCACTCCGGCGAGATTGTTTACGGCGATGCGGATCAGACGCACGAACGGCCCCTGTTTGGCGTACTCGCGCAGGTACAGCGCGGCGATGACGCCAAAGGGTGTCACCAGTACAGACATCAGCAGCACCATGAGTACCGTCCCGAACAGGGCAGGGAAGATCCCGCCTTCGGTATTGGCTTCACGGGGGTCTTCGGACAGGAAGAGCCAGACGCTGCGTGCGTAGTGAGCCAGTTTGCCGGCGGTGGAGAGTGCATTCGGTTGCCAGGCCCGGACGATGGTGATCAGTGGCAGCTCTTCCGTCCTGCCATCGGCGAGGCGCAGCGTGATGCTGCGCCCTTCGAATCCTCCGGCCAGCTCACGCAAACGGTTTTCCTCTGTGGCGTATTCGGCTTGCAAGGTCTGCCGGCGGGATTGTGTATCAGACAGTGCTGCAACCCGGGCATCTTCGTCGAGGGTGAGATCGAGTTCGATGCGCCGGTCTTCAAGGCGCAGTCGCTCAAGCGAAGCGTTGATCGATTGCAGGGATCCGCGCTGCAGGGTAACGATCTCCTCCCGCAGGGCTTCGGCGGCTTCAATTTCTGCAATCAACGCCTCGAACGAGGCTTCGCCGGTAACCGTTCCTTCCCGGGTGGTGACAGCCTCGATGAAGCCATAGGCATTGCCCCACTCGGTTCGTTCGATGGCAATCACATCGTTCGGCCAGGAGGTGTTGGCGATATGTTGTTCGAACACCCAGCGGAAATCCGGCGGGTTGAGGCGCCGGTTGCCCGTCTTCACCAGCAGGCGACTGATCATGGCAACATCGGCGGGCAGGGATTCATCACCGGTGGCTTCGATGTACCGCTGCCGGTCGAGGCTGTCCGAATCGACGACTTCACCCAGCAAGGTTCCGGCGTGATCACCAGCTGTGACCTCGAGCTGCGCAACATCCCGCGGCCAGAAATGCGCGAATCCGTTGATGGCGATCAGCGAGAGGATGCCGACGACGGCGAGGATGGAAAGTGCCACAGCCGCGGCGTTCATCCATACCCAGGGTTCTCCCGAGCGGAACCAGCTGCGCATCCCTGGTGATTCCTGCCCTGTCATCACAGGCTCCCGTAACGTGCGCGCAGACGCTGCCGCACGACTTCAGCGATGGAGTTGACGACGAAGGTGAGCAGGAAGAGCACAAGTGCCGTCAGAAAGAGAATCCGGAAGTGCGTGCTGTCGACTTCAGCTTCCGGCATTTCCACGGCGATGTTCGCGGCAAAGGTACGCATGCCTTCGAAGGCGCTGAAGTCCATGACCGGTGTATTCCCGGTCGCCATCAGCACGATCATGGTTTCACCCACGGCGCGGCCGAATCCAATCATGACTGCCGAGAACAGACCCGGGCTTGCGGTCAGCAGCACGACCCGCGTCAGCGTCTGCCAGGGGGTTGCTCCAAGGGCCAGCGAGCCGTTGATGAGATGACGCGGGACACCGAAAACGGCATCTTCAGCGATGGAGAAAATCGTCGGCACCACAGCCATACCCATGGCGAGCCCGACCACCAGGGCGTTGCGCTGATCGTAGGTGATGCCGAATTCTTCGAGCAGCCAGGTCCGCAGGCTGCCTCCCCAGAATGTGGTTTCGAGCAGCGGCGCGAGCTGCATTCCACCCCACACGATCAGCACGATCGGCACCATTGCGATGAGACCGTACCAGCCATTGCTGGCTTTCTGGATGCGATCGGGCAAACGCGAAAATATCCAGGCGAGAAGCAACAAGCCCACCGGCAGAAGCAAGAGGGTGGTGAACACGCCGGCAAGGTTGGCTTCGATGAGTGGCGCCAGCCACAGCCCCGCGAGGAAGCCGAGTACCACCGTAGGCAGTGCCGCCATGATCTCGATTCCGGGCTTCACCACCCGCCGCATTTGTGGCGCCATGAAGAATGCGGTGTACATGGCGCCGAGGATTGCGAGCGGCACCGCGACGATCATCGCGTACGCCGCCGCTTTGAGCGTGCCGAAGAGCAGGGGCGTCAACGAGAACTTGGGTTCAAAGTCGTTGCCCGCGGACGAGGACTGCCAGCTGTAGATCGGTTCGGGATAGCCCTCGTACCAGACCTTGCCCCAGAGCGTCCGCACTGAGACATCAGGGTGTTCGTTGTGAATGACAAAGGTCTCAACGTCGCCGTCAGCGGAGGCTGCAAGCCACAGATCGGCCCGGGGCGAAATCGCCATTCCAGCCTGGTCGATGGAAGGGCTGGCGGAGGTGACGATCTTGCCTGACGTGGTGAAGGCGAAATGGGCGACCCCTGTTTCATCAACGGCCACAAACCCTTTCCGTCGATGTTCGGGAATCAGCCGGGTCACCGGTTTGGGGAAGTCAAACTCACGGATGGACTTCAGCTGGTAACCGCTTTCATCCCGTTTGAATACCCACTGGGAAACGTTTCCACCTGATGCCACCAGCAGTGAGTAGCGGCCAAGCAGTGGCGCGACGGCGCCGAGGCCCAGATTGCCCTCGCTGATGCGCTGGCTGTGTTGATGTTTTGCCCGACGCGGATTGCGGATGTCGTACAGATCAAGCCGTCCGTCATCCGCGACCAGATACAACCAGCGACCGTCCGGGCCGAAAAACAGCCGATCGAAGTGCTCTTCCAGACGAAGCCGGCCACGCTGGCCATCCTCCAGCGGCAAACCCTCTTCAGCCTCTTCGAAGCTGTACAGTGTCACGAGGCCCGATTTGAGTGTTGCGATCCGAACCTCGGAATCTTCGAACCAGATTTCAAAATCAGTGACGTTTCCGATGGTTATCGGTTCTTCTTCGAACGGGTAGGTGATCACCGGCTCGACCTTGCGATCCTCTCCGTCGAAGGAGACTGCATAGTCGATGGTGAAAATCAGCAGCTCACCTTCAGGACTTCGGGCGGCGTAATAACTGGACAACGGTACCAGCGGTTTGACCTGCTCGATTTCGATGCCGAGATCAGCCTCACGGCCCGTGAGTTCGAATCCCTCTGCCAGCGCAAAAAAGCGCAGCGTTCCGTCTTCATCCATGACCACACCGACGTCGCCACTTTCACTCGAGTCCACGAGCTTCACGTTCGAGGAGTCAGTGGAGAAGGCCGCGCCCGACTCAACCGAGGCGGGGATGAAGAGTGGTGCAACGACCCAAAGCAGGTAGAAGAAGATCAGCGCGATCGCGCCGATCACTGCAGCGCCGCCCAATGCAACCACGCCACGGGTGATACGGTCGACGAGCGAACGCCGTCGCGGCAGGGCGGAAAGTTCCGGGTGTTCTGACACAGATATTCTCGTTATCGGACGACCGGGCCTGGTTGAACGGGATAGCTGCCTGATGACAGGGCTATCCGGGGCGCGGCGTCAGCTTGTATGTGCAGTGTCCTGAGGGCGCGTATTGTGCGGGTTCCTCATCCTTCGGTGAACCGTTTTTGCGCTCATCGGTAACTCAGGGATGGTGTCGAACCATCAGCCGCCGCAACGCCGGCTTGATCCGTGACGCTGCGGTCAGCTCCTTGTGGACTATTTCGCCAGTTTGCGAAGTTCCCGTGCCGCAACCTTGGCGGAAACCGGCACGTAACCGTCCTTCACCACGACTTCCTGGCCGGCCTTGGATAGCACCAACCGGAAGAACTCGAGTTCGAGGGGTGACAGGGGTTGGCCCGGTTTCTTGTTGACGTAGACATAGAGGAAGCGGGAGAGGGGATAGTCACCTGAGGCCGCGTTGGCCTTGCTGGGTTCAACCGGATCCAGACCTTCGTCTTCTGCGAGCGGAATCGCTCGCACACTCGAAGTGACATAACCGATTCCGGAATAGCCGATGCCGTTCAGCGAGGAGCCGACGGATTGCACTACAGACGCAGAGCCGGGCTGCTCATTGACGTTGGCCTTGAAATCGCCACCGCACAGTGCGCTGTCCTTGAAATAACCATAAGTGCCTGAAACTGAATTGCGCCCGTAAAGCTGCATGGGGCGCGTTGCCCAGGAGCCGCCGAGTCCGAGCTGCCCCCACTGTTTGACGTCACTGGCACTTCCGCACCGGCGGGTGACCGAGAATACGGCGTCGACCTGGGGCAGCGTCAGCGATTTCAGCGGGTTGTCCTTGTGCACATAAACGGCGAGTGCGTCGATTGCCACTCGAACGCCGAGCGGCTTGTAGCCGAACTTGCCCTCGAACGCCTCGATCTCGTTGTCTTTCATCTTGCGGCTCATTGGGCCGAAGTTGGCTGTGCTTTCTGTCAGCGCAGGTGGGGCAGTGGAAGAACCGGCAGCCTGCACCTGGATGTTGACGTTCGGATATTCGTGTTTGAAAGCCTCTGCCCACAGGGTCATCAGGTTGGCGAGGGTGTCGGAGCCAACACTGGACAGATTGCCGGATATGCCGCTGACCCGCTTGTAGGGTGTGAGCTTCGGGTCCACTTCGCTGTTGGCAACAGCAGCTGTTGGCAGTGCTGCCAGTGCAGTGGCCATTGCAGTGGCACCGAGCAGCACCGCACGCAGCCGGCGCAGTTTCAGAATCCTTTTCACGATCATCCAATCACCTCCAGGAGTTTGTTGGCCGGCACCAGCTGTGACGGCGGGAACACACAGAAAAAACGGCTGCCTTTGCCCGGTTCGCTTTCAACCTGCAGCGTGGTGCCGTGACGTTTGAGTACATGTTTGACGATTGCGAGCCCGAGGCCTGTGCCCCCTTGGACCCGCGCCCTGGCGAGGTCCACGCGATAGAACCGTTCGGTGAGCCGGGACAGGTGTTCACGGGCAATCCCGATGCCTTGGTCGGTGACCTCAAGGCGGGCGCCTGAGATGTCGTCCAACCAGCGGATGGTGATGGTGCCGCCGTCCGGACTGTAGCGAATTGCGTTGGTGAGGAGGTTGCCCACGGCACTCTCGATTTCACCCGGGATGCCAATCAATCGCTGCTGGGTACGGCCTTCAAAGCGGATTGCATGGGCCGGGGTGGTGAGTCCTTTCATCTGTTCGATGACGCGCTGGCTGAGCGCCTCGACATCGATGGGAGCGGTTCCGTCCAGCAGCAATCCCTCCCGCGACTCCAGGCGGGTCAGAATGAGCAGATCCTGCAGCAGGGCGTGCATCCGTCGCGCTGGAGCGACGATACGATCGATCAACGTGCTCTGCGTCGCCGTATCGAGGTCGGGTTCCTGCAGTGTTTCGAGGTAACCGAGGATCACCGTCAGCGGAGTACGCAGTTCGTGTGAGACATTCGCAACGAAGTCCTGGCGGATGGACTGGAGCTTGTTCAGCTGCGTCACGTCGCGCAACAGCAAAAGGCTGCCCGTACCTTCGATCCGGACATGCCGGGCCTCGAGCTGTACCCCGTCGTCGAACGGCGACGGGAACTCGACCGGGTCAGCAACGATCCAGTCGCGGATCTGCGTTTCCGATCCGGCATCGCGAGCGCCAGGACCACCCCGAAAGAGCACTGTTATCCTCGGGTGGCGAACCAGCTCGATGATCGGTAAACCACGATCCTTCGAACGGATCCTGAGCAACACGGCGGCGGCTGGGTTGAACCGCTGGATGCGGCCTTGTGCATCGAGAACGATGGCGGCATCGGGCAGGGCATCCGTGACGGACTGAAAGTGCCGCATCCGTCGCAGGCCGGTGTGTACCCGATCGCGCTGGCGGCGGCTGTTTCGATAGATCCTGTCCGCGCCTTGCTGCCAGGCATCGGTGAGAAATTCCGGACGCCGCAAAGGGTGGCGGGCCCAGTCGCGGAATGTTGAGTATTCACGGTGCTGCAGCCAGACCCAGATGGCGGCTGCCACGGAGAAGCCAAACCACGGTTCGCCTGCCAGACCGCCCAGCAGGAGCCCGGTGCCGAAGAGGCCGAAGAATCGCAGCAGGTCGAGCGGGCTGTAGTACTTCAACCGGAAAACCTGTAACCGACACCACGGACTGTTTCGATCATCTGGTCACAACCGTGAGGCTTGAGTGACTTGCGCAGCCGGAGCACGTGCACATCCACCGTTCGCTCTTCCACATAGATGCTGCGGCCCCAGACCCTGTCGAGGAGCTGT
>Ga0194132_10007604_pt1 | contig 16035 bp, 14 predicted proteins | sample TA2KigOf80mmetaG_FD_148612 | JGI IMG/M metagenome (GOLD analysis project Ga0194132, IMG submission 148612) | Freshwater microbial communities from Lake Tanganyika, Tanzania - TA2015054 Kigoma Offshore 80m | ecosystem: Environmental > Aquatic > Freshwater > Lake | place: Tanzania: Lake...
GGCCGCCCGGTCGCCGCCCACTGCGGCGGCTCCCACTGGGCGATCCGCCTCGCCGAGCTCGGCGGCCGCTCCGTCGAGCACGGCTACGCGCTCGACGAGGAGGCGGCGGCGGCGATGGCACGGGCGGGAACCTGGCTCGTGCCGACGATCTCCGTGACCCACGACGTGGCGCTGATGGACAAGGACAACTGGCCTGCGCACGCACGCGACCGGGCGCTCGCGACGGCCCCCGGTCACGCCGACGCGGTGCGCGCGTGCCTCGCCGCGGGCGTCAAGCTCGCGGTCGGCGCCGACCTCAACCCGATCGGCCCGCGCCTGCACGAGGAGCTGCGCCAGCTCGAGGCGATCGGCCTCGACCGCCTGGCCGTCCTGCGGGCGGCGACCGCCGGTGGCCGTGAGCTGAACGGCCTCGGCTCGGAGACGGCACCGCAGCCCGGCTCCGCTGCCGATCTCCTGCTCCTCGAAGGCAGCCCGCTCGACGACCTCTCCGTTCTCTCCCGACCGGCCGGCGTCCTCGCCTTCGGTCGCTTCCTCGTCCATCCCTGAGCCCAGGAGGTTCCCATGCCGTGCGCATCCCGTGACGAGCTCCCGCTCCAGCACGTCACCGACACCTACAGCGCCCGCTTCGCCGACTGGGGTGGCATCACCGTCGGCTTCGAGTCCGCGCCGGCGGGCATGGACGCGCAGTCCTCGCTCAAGGGCTTGCCCGACGACCGCTGCCAGGCAAACCACTGGGGCTACCTGTTCTCCGGTCGCATCGTCGTCGACTACGGCGACCGCCAGGAGACGATCGTCGGCGGCCAGGCCTACCACATCCCGCCCGGGCACCTGATCACGTTCGAGGAGGACACCGAGGCGATCGAGTTCACGCCGACGGACGAGCTCGAGCAGACGCTCGCCGTCGTCCGGAGGAACGCGGCGAAGAGCGGCTGAGCCTGGATCCACCGATGGGCGTGACCGCGGGGCGCCTGCCAGGGTCGTCAGGACGTGCGCGGGACAGGTCGGGAATGCTGCTGCCTTGTCGATCCTGTCCCGCGCGCGCAGCGCACCGCCTGGGAAGCGGCCTGGCGAGCCTGGCAGGATGCACCGCCCGCGCCAATCGGTGGATCCAGGCTGAGCTCAGTCGGGCGGACGGCGGCCGATCGGGTGCATGTCGACCCGGTGGAAGTCCTTGCTGCCGGCCTCCTCGAGCCTGAGCGTGGCGATGCGCCAGCCGGCGTCCGTCCGCCGGTAGGTGTGCCGGTAGCGGCCCCACAGCTCCCCGTCCGGGCGTCCGTCCACGTACCGGTGCCAGGCGTAGACGTAGCAGACGCTGCTCGCCCGGTCGGGCCCGTCGAACCAGATCTCGAAGTTCGAGACATGATGGCTCGTGGCCGCGAAGAGATCCCGCAGGCCGACCGCGAGGATCTCGGCGATCGCCGCCGGGCCGCCGTGGATCGTCGGAAAGCCGGGGCCGTAGTCGATCGTCGCGTCCTCGACGAAGAGGCCGCCGAGCGCCTCCGGGTCGTTCTCGTCGAAGTGCCGGCAGTAGCGGTGCACGAGGTCGGCGACCTCGATCCGATCGAGCAGCTCGCGGATCCCGTCCGTCATGCGGTCGCCTTCCAGCAGCGGACCTCGTGTCCTTCCGTGAGAGGACGCAGGGACTGCGTCTCGCGGCAGCGCTCCTCGGCGAGCGGGCAGCGGTCGAGGAGCCTGCAGCCCGTGCAGGCCTCGTCGTCCGCGAGCTCGCCGCGGAGCCGCGCCGACCCCGTCGCGGCCTTGCGGCGCGCGAACGACGTCGCCTCGAGCAGGCCGCGCGTGTACGGGTGGGCAGGCCGCTCGAGCACGTCGGCGGCCGGGCCGATCTCCACGATCTGACCGCGGTACATGACCGCGACCCGGTCGGACATGGCGCGCACGACGGAGAGGTCGTGCGAGATCAGCACAATCGTCAGCTGCCTGGCCTCGCGCTCGTCGAGCAGCAGGTTCACGATCTGACCGCGGATCGAGACGTCGAGTGACGAGGTCGGCTCGTCGACGACGAGGAGCTTCGGGTTCGAGGCGAGCGAGCGCGCGATCGAGAGCCGCTGGAGCTGCCCGCCGCTGACCTGCGCCGGGTACCGGTCGAGGATGGCCGGGTCGAGACCGACGGAGGCGGCCGCAGCCACGGCCTCCTGCGCAGCGGTCGCCTTCGTGAAGCCTGAGCGCAACTGTAGGAACTCGCCCATGCTCCGCGTGATCTTCCACCGCGGGTCGAACGACGCGAGCGGGTCCTGGAGCACGATCTGCATGTCGCGCCGGCGCTCGCGGAACCGCTTCTCGGGGAGCTCGTCGATGCGCTCCCCGTCGAAGGAGATCCGGCCGGCGGTGAGCGGCGTTAGCTTGAGCACCAGGCGCGCGAGCGTCGACTTGCCGGAGCCGGACTCGCCGACGACGCCGAAGATCTCACCCGGCTCGACGCTGAGCGAGACGCCGTCGACCGCCCGCACGGTGGCCCCGTCGGCCGGGAACGTCTTCTCGGCCTCCTCGACCTCGAGCAGCGCGGTCCCGCTCAACGGAGATGACATGCGACCCTCCTCCCACCTTTCTCCTCGAGGGCGGGCACCGAGTCCGCGCATACGGGCTCCGCCACCTCGCAGCGCGAGGCGAACGGGCAGCCGGCGTGTGCGTGCGTCAGCACGGGCGTCGACCCGGGGATCGCGCGCATCCGACCCGACTCGGTGACGTCGAAGCACGCGACGAGCGCCGCCGTGTACGGGCTCAGCGCCCCCTCCAGGATCGGGCCGGCCGGGCCGGACTCGAGAACCGTGCCCGCGTACATGACCACGACCTCGTCGCAGGTCGCTGCGATGACGCCGATGTCGTGGCTGATCAGGAGGAGCGAAGCATCGCGCTCGCGGATGCGGGTCACGAGCAGCTCGAGCACGTCCTCCTGCACCGTCGCGTCGAGCCCGGTCGTCGGCTCGTCGGCGATCAGCAGCCTCGGCGAGCACGCGAGCGCCCGCGCCAGGGCCGCGCGCTGCGCCATCCCGCCCGAGTACTGGTGCGGGTAGTCGTCGGCCCGGCGGCGCGCGTTGCGGATCCCCATGCCGTCGAGCAGCTCAACCGCATGCTCCCACGCCTCCCGCTTTCCCGCTCCTGTATGGACGCGTGTGACCTCCGCGATCTGCTTGCCGACGGAGATGACGGGGTTGAGCGACGCCCGGGGGTTCTGGAAGACGATCGAGATCTTCGCGCCGCGGATCGCGCGCAGCTGCCGCTCCGGCAGCGTCAGGAGATCGCGCCCCTCGAACAGGATCGTGCCGGAGGTGAGGGCGACACCCGCCGGCAGGAGCCCGAGGATCGCCGCGGTCGTGAGGCTCTTGCCGGAGCCCGACTCGCCGACGACACCGACGATCGCGTTCCTGGGCACGGTGAAGGTGATGTCCTGCAGGGGGAACGTCTCGCCCTGGCGCGTCCGCGCCCGCGCGGCGAGGCGATCGACGACGAGCAGATCGCCGTCCCGCGCGTCGTCCGTCGCGCGCACCGGATCGGGGGCCACGGACGTCATGGGCGGAGGGAGACCTCCCGCCGGAAGCTGTCGGCGATCTCGTTGAGCGCGAGGACGACGACGATGATCGCGAGGCCGGGGAAGACGGAGACCCACCACTCGCCCGTGACGATGTAGTCGGTCCCGAGTCGCACCATGAGCCCCCATTCGGCCGTCGGCAGCCGGACGCCGATGCCGATGAAGCTGAGCCCTGCGAGGATCTGGATCGCCCACGCGCAGTTGACCGAGAACTGCGCGATCGCGACCTCGCGGACGTTCGGGAGGATGTGACCGAACAGGATCTGGCGCGTCGATCTCCCGGCCGCCCGCGCCATGATCACGTAGTCCGAATCGCGAAGCGGGATCACCGCGTTTCGCGTCAACCGGAAGTACACGGGGGCGTTGACGATCGCGATGATGAAGACGAGGTTGCGGAGGCTCGAGCCGAGGGCGGCCGCGACACCCATTGCGAGGAGGAGGGCGGGGAACGCCTGGAACGACTCCGCGATCCGCATCGTCACCTGATCGAACCACCCGCGACGGTAAGCGGCGAGCGCGCCGAGCGGCATCCCCACGACGAGGGCAAGGAGCGACGCCAGCACGGCGACGGTGAGGTCGATCCGCGCCGCGTGGATCACGCGCGAGAACACGTCGAGACCGAACTGATCGGTGCCGAAGAAGTGCGCGCCCGACGGCGCCTCGAGCTCGCCGAAGCTGTCGACCGCCTCGGGGTCGCTCCCGATCAGCGGAGCGAAGATCGCGAGCACGACGATGGCGAAGAGCACGCCGAGCGCGACCAGACGACCCGTCGGCGTCCCGCGCCTCCACCGTCCCGCACGCTCCCGGACGGCGGCAGCCACCGACGCGGTCTCGCGTGCCGAGCTCGTGCTCACGATCGTGCCCGCGGGTCGATGACGAGGTGCACGACGTCCATCAGCAGGTAGACGAGGAGGTAGGTGACGGCGCTGATCAGCACGACCGCCATCACGGGCGCATAGTCGGACGCGGCGATCGAGTCCACCGCGTACTTGCCGATCCCCGGCCAGGCGAACACGTACTCGACGAGGACGGTTCCGCCCATCACGTAGCCGAAGACGGTCGCCATCATCGCCGTCACCGGCAGCAGCGCGTTCGGGAGCGCGTGCCGGAGGACGGTCCGCCGACGCGAGAGGCCGAGCGCGCGGGCAGCGCGGACATACTGCGAGTCGAGGACGTCGATCATGAACGTCCGGGTCACCCGCATGATCGGGGCGCCGATCACGATCGCGAGAGTGAGCGCCGGGAGCACCAGCTGGGCGAGGGCGGCGGAGAGCGCGGACCAGTCGCCGGTGGCAATGGCGTCGATCGTGTAGAAGCCGGTGTGCGACTCAGGCGCGCTGCCGGCCGTGCGGCCGAGCGGCGCCGGCGCCCATTCCAGAGTCGAATAGAAGACGAGCACGAGCACGATCCCGAGCCAGAAGTCCGGCAGCGAGACGCCGATGCCCGAGAACGAGGTGGCGCCGCGGTCGACGACCGACCCTCGCATGACGGCGGCGAGGACGCCGAGGGGCAGCGACCAGAGGAGCGCCAGCAGCGTCGCCGCGAGACCGAGCTCGACCGTGGCCGGCCACCGGCTCTCGAGGTCGGTCGTGACTGCCTGGCTCGTCCGGTACGACGTCCCGAGGTCGCCCCGTACGAGGTCGGAGACGTAGACGCCGAACTGCTCGGGGATCGACTTGTCGAGCCCGAGCTGCTTCGTCGCCGCCGCCACCGTCTCCTCGTCGGCCTGGTTGCCCACGAGGAGGTACACCGGGTTGCCGGGGAGGACGCGCGTCATCAGGAAGGAGATGACGACGACGGCGGCGATCCCGATCGCGAACGAGACGAGCCGCTTGAGGAGGAATCGACCGAGCTTCACTCGAGCGCCGATTCTCTCAGCGTGGACGGCGCCGCGCCGGAGCGGCTCCGGGAGCCCGAAGCTCCCGGCCGGCTCGCTCCGGCGCGGACGGCGTCGCCATCAGCGTCCTAGCTCGACTTGGACATGTTGTAGAACCACGGGATCTCGTTCTGCCGGTGCACGAAGCCGCTGACGGTGTCGCGCATCGCGATCTCGTACGAGGGCTGCGCGAGCCACACGTACGGCGAGTCGCTGATGATCAGCTTCTGCGCGCGCGCGAACATGGCCTTCCGCTTGGCCTCGTTCGCCTCCGCCCAGCCGGCCGTGATGATCTTGTCGACCTCCTTGTTGCAGTAGCCGACGTAGTTGCCGAACACGCCGCACTGGTAGAGGAGCGACATCACGTAGTTCGGGTCGGAGATCCACGGCAGCATCGTGTCGACGTACATCGTCAGGTCCTTCTTCGCCAGCCGCTCGGCGTACACGGCGGGCGTGAGCTGCTCGATCTCGACCGGGATGCCGACCGCGTCGAGCTGTGCCTTCACGCGCACGGCGATCTCCTGCAGGATCACCCGCGAGCTGTCGATCGACAGGGTCACCTTGTCACCGCCGAAGCCCGACTGCTGAACGAGCTTTTTCGCGTTCGCGGCGTTCAGCTTGTACCCGGTCGACGGGGGCACCACGAACGGGGAGCCGGTCACGATCGGCCCGTACGTCCGCTGGGCGTTGCCGCGGAAGACGTCCTTGAGGATGCCGTTGTAGTCGATCGCGTTGGCGACCGCCTGGCGAAGCACCTTGTTGTCGAACGGCGGCTTCGTATTGTTGAGGCCGACCAGCGCCTGGGTGTCGGACGGGAAGCGCACGACCTTGACGCCGGAGGTGCCCTCGAGCGACGCGAGCTGGTCGGGCGTCAGGCCGTCGGCGAGATCGACGGCACCGGTCCTGAGCAGGCTCAGGCGCTGCGCGGCCGACGGGACGACCTTCCAGACGATCTTCTTGATCTTGGGCGCTCCGGCCCAGTAGTTCTCGTTCGCCTCGAAGACGAGCTCCTGGTCGGGGATGCGCTGGACGAGGCGGTACGGCCCCGTGCCGTTGGAGGCGTTCTTCGAGAGCCACTTCTCGGCCCAGGGGTCCTTCGCGGTCGCCTTGCCCTTCACGCTTGCCGGGTCGAGGATGCCGCCACCGGCCATGTAGAGCGCCTGAATCGCGAGCACGCTCGGCTTCGACGCCTTCAGCTCGATCGTCAGCGGACCGACGACCTTCGCCGGCTTGTTGAGGAAGGCGATGTTGTTGAGCAGCCAGTTCATGCCGCCCTTGGTCTTCTGGTTGCGGTCGAACGTCCACTTGACCGCCTCGGCGGTGAGCGGCGTCCCATCGTGGAACTTGACGCCGTCGCGCAGCTGCACCGTGTAGGTGAGCCCGTCGGCCGAGCGCTTCCACGACTTGAAGATCATGCCCTCGATGTTCGAGGACCGCGCGATGAGCGAGCTGCCGGACTTCGTCGTCTTCAGGTTCACCGGCGTGTCGTAGATCTGCTGGATCGCCCAGTGCGCCTGGATGAAGTTCGCGTAGGCCGGATCCAGCGTCTGCGCGTCGCTCGGGACCGCGATCGTCAGCGTCGTCGCGTCCTGCGACGCCGCAGCACCGGTGCCCTTCGAGCTTGCGGTCGTCGCCGCCAGGCCGAACGCAATGACGACGACGAGCAGCGCGAGTGCGCGCAGCTTGTGTGTCGACAACGGCATTACTCCTCCTCTCTGACGTCCGGCGTACCTGGCCGGTCAGGGTTGGTACGACGCGACGCGATCACCAGCTTCCCGCCTCCATCACGTCGAGCTCTTCGGCACCTGCGCTCCCGACCGGGCGCGCAGGCGTGGTGCGGTCAGAAGTACCAGCGACGTTCGTCAACCGGGCTCCGGGAACGCGTGCGGGTAGTGGGTGCGGGCGTGCTCCTGGGTCACGTACCCGTCGACGATGTCCTCGCGCACCGCGGCCGGGTCGCGCCCGGACGGGGGCCCGAACCCGCCGCCACCCCCGCACGTGAACGTGAACACCGATCCCTTCGGAAGCGGCAGGGCGGTCGCCTTCGCGACCTTTCGCGTCGTCCCGTCGGGGAGGCGCAGCTCGCCGCCGTTCGGCCGGCCGGGCAGGCCACCGGCGAGCCCCCAGGGTGGGTTCTTCGTCCGCTCGACGGTGGAGATCATGTACGCGTCCTCGAGGAACCGGAACGCGATGTCCGCTCCGAGGCCGCCGCGGAAGGTGCCCGGGCCGCCGGAGTCGGGAGCCAGCTCGCAGCGCTCCATGATCCACGGGTTGCGCGCCTCCCAGACCTCGAGCGAGGTGAACCGCGTGGCGGCCTCGCAGTGGTGGAGGCGGGAGCTCTGCCCGTCGCCGCGGCTCGAGGCGCCCTGCCCGACCGGGTGCGGTGAGCCGTCGTACCAGAACTCGCCGGTTCCCTCCCGGTAGCCGTACCAGGCGCCCGAGCAGAGGTCGCCGCCGGAGGCCGCCGGCACGTCGTTCGGGATCGCCTCGGCGAGCGCAGCGAGGATGACCTCGGTCGCCTGCATCGCCGGCCAACCGTAGAGGAAGCACGGCGAGGGCGAGAGGCAGTGGAACATCGACCCGGGCCGGGCGACGACCTCGATCGGCCGGAAGTGTCCCTCGTTCGGCGGCTCCTTGCCGCCCGCGAGCATCGTCAGGATCACGCGCGCCGCCGAGACGGTCGAGGCGACCGGGCAGTTGACCGGCCCCGCGTTGGCGCCGGGCGCGGCGCTGAAGTCGACGCGGACGTCGGCGCCGTCGATCTCCACGGCGACCTCGAACGGGATCGGATCGTCGCTGATCCCGTCGTCGTCCATCTCGCCGCGGCCGACGTAGCGGCCGTCCGGGAGCTTCTCGAGGTAGCTCCGCACGACCGCCTCGCCGTGGTCGTACATGCGCTCGACGCAGTTCGAGAACGTCTCCAGCCCGTAGCGCTCGACCAGCCGGACGAGCTGCGCGGCGCCGGTCCGCACGCCCGCTACCTCGGCGTTGATGTCGCCCTCGATGTAGCGAGGGAGGCGGGAGTTCGCGATCGCCATCTTCGCGATGTCCTTGACGAGGCGGCCGCGGTTGTAGAGCTTGACGCCCGGGAAGATCATCCCCTCCTGGAACACGTCCGTCGTGTCGGTGCAGTAGCTGTGCTTGGCGCCGATGTCGAGCCAGTGCGCCTTGATCGCCGAGTACGCGATCAGCTCGCCGGTCGGCAGGAACACCGGCATCACGACCGCGGCGTCCTGGGGGTGCGAGCCCGTCTTGTACGGGTCGTTCATGAGGATGATGTCGCCCGGCTCGAGCTCCGCCTCGCCGCCCACCTCCTCGACGGCCGCCTCGATGCAGAAGCTCATCGTCCCCATGAACATGGGCAGGCTCGGCGCCTGAGCGAGGAGCCGGATCCGGCGGTCGTAGAGGACGGCCGCGAAGTCGAGGACCTCGTAGATGATCGGCGACATCGACGTGCGCACGAGCGTGCTCTTGATCGCGTCGGCGGCGACATTGAGCCCGTGGCGAATGACCTGGGTCGTCACCGGGTCGGCCTCGTGGGCGCGCCCGTCGCCCCCTCTGCCGGCGCGGTAGGTGACGGCTTCGAGTTGCACCTGCTCAGGCTCCCTTCGTGTCGATGATCTCGAGCACGCCGCTCTCGTCGGCCCGCGCCCGGAAGTCCGCGTCGAGGTACGCCGTCGCCGTCTCCTCGACGACGATCGCCGGGCCGTCGACTCCCGCCGCGTCCACGTCGGCCCGGTCGACGATCGCGAAGGACATCTCCTCGCCGCGGGTGAACGACCAGGCCGTGACGGAGTCTCCCTGCCCGTTGGCGGCGGCCCGCGCGTCCGCGCCGCCGGCCGGGATCCCGGGCAGTCGCGTCCTCAGCGTGGCGCGGAGCGACACGATCTGCACCTGCTCCTCGATCAGGTGGTCGAAGGTGCGCTCGTAGTCGGCGAGGAAGCGCTGGCGGATCTCCTCGGCGCCGGCCGCGATCGCCGTCTCGCCGGGAACCGGGACAGTCAGCGAGTGCTCCTGCCCCACGTAGCGCATGTCGAGCGCGATCTCGGCGGTCGCCTCGCGCCGCTCCGCGGCGCGGCTCGAGAGCTGGGCGAAGAGCTCGCCCAGGATCGAGTTCGCCTCGGGCAGCGACGCGTCCTCGAGGGGCAGGATCCGCGTGCGGGCGGCGGTCTGCACGAGATCGGCCGAGAGCACGCCGAGGGCGGAGAAGTTGCCCGCGAACGGAGGCACCACGATCCGGCCGACCTCGAGCTCGCGTGCGAGCAGCGTCGCGAAGAGCGGCCCGGCGCCGCCGAACGGCATCAGCACGGCCTCGCGGGGGTCGTGCCCGCGCTCGATCGTGATCGAGCGGATCGCGCTCGCCATCCCGGCGGCGGCGATGGTCATGATCCCGTGCGCGGTCTCGGCGACCGTGTACCCGAGCGCGTCGGCGAGCGGCGCGATCGCGGCCTCGGCGAGCCCGGCGTCGAGCGCGATCCCGCTCGCAAGCCGGCCGTGGCCGAGCATCCCGAGCAGGAACGCCGCGTCGGTCACGGTCGGCTTCGTGCCGCCGCGGCCGTAGCAGGCAGGGCCCGGCACCGCGCCGGCGCTGGCGGGGCCGACGGTGAGGAGGCCGCCGACGTCGACCTCGGCGATCGAGCCGCCGCCCGCGCCGATCGAGCGGACGTCCATCCAGGCCGTCTGGACCGGCATGCCGGCGACCTCGCCCTGGAACATGAGCTGCGGGGCGCCGCCGACGATCAGCGCCGTGTCGAAGCTCGTGCCGCCGACGTCGGCGGTGATCACCGAGTCGAGGCCGAGGGAACGGGCCAGCGCCGCCGCTCCCTCCGCGCCCGCAACGGGGCCGGACATGATCGTCTCGAACGGCCGCTCCTCCGCCTCGGCGAAGGTGAGGGCACCGCCGCCCGAGCGCGTCACGATCGCCGTTCCCCCGAAGCCCGCGGTCCGGAGCTTGCCCTCGAGCGCCTGCAGGTAGCGCGTCATCCGGGGCCGGACGTAGGCGTCGATCACGGTCGTCGACGTGCGCTCGTACTCGCGGTACTCGCCCGAGATCGCGTGGGACATCGAGACCTCGCCGGCGAAGCCGCGGTCACGGAGGGCGGCGCACGCGGCGATCTCGTTCGCCGGGTTCGCGTAGGCGTTCATGAACGCGATCGCGATCGAGTCGACGCCGGCGGCCGCGAACGTCTCGAGCGCCGTCGCGACGTCCTCCTCCTCGAGGGGGACGAGCACCTCGCCGAACGCCGTGACGCGCTCGGTCACGGGCAGCCGCAGCCGGCGCGGCACGAGCGGCGGCGGCGCCCGCCAGAACAGGTCGTACGGATCGAGCCGGTCGCCGCGCGCGATCTCGAGCACGTCGCGGAAGCCGCGCGTCGCGAGGAGCCCGACGACGGCGCCCGTCCGGGTCAGCAGCGAGTTGAGCCCGACGGTCGTCCCGTGCAGGAAGTACGCGGCCTGCTCGACGCCCTGTCGCGGGATCGCGGCGGCGACGGCGGCGAGGACGCCGTCCTCCGGCGCGGCGGGCGTCGTCGGCTCCTTGGCGGCGCGGATCTCGCCGGTCGCCTCGTCGTAGTAGACGAGGTCGGTGAAGGTGCCGCCCACGTCGACGCCGACCCGGGTCGCCATCAGCGCCGCGCCTCTGTCATGTGGGTGGATGGGATCGTGGGGAGCACGGGCGTTCGTGAGCGAAATCGTCATGGAGCGTTGCACAAGCGGGAGAGAGGTGCAAGCATCGTCTTCTGATGGCAGAGATCGACGATCCGAGGCTCGACGGACTCCCGCTCGCCGCGCTCTTCGAGCTTCTGCGCATCCCCTCGGTCAGCGCCGATCCGGCGCGGGCGGCAGATGTGCGGGCGGCGGCGACGTGGGTGCGCGACTTCATCGTCGAGTCCGGCGGCGAGGCCGAGGTCGTCGAGACCGCCGGTGCCCCGCTCGTCGTCGGCGAGCTCAGGGCCTCCTCGGCTCCCGAGGAGGCGCCGGACGTCCTCTGCTACGGCCACTTCGACGTGCAGCCGCCCGAGCCGCTCGACGAGTGGGAGAGCCATCCGTTCGAGCCCGAGGTGCGTGACGGCCTGCTCTACGCGCGCGGCGTCGCCGACGACAAGGCGCAGCTCTGGATGCAGCTGGTCGGGGCGTCGACGCTCGCCGCGGAGGGGCGGCTGCCCGTCAACGTCCGTTTCCTCTGCGACGGAGAGGAGGAGATCGGCGGCACCAGCGCGTCGGAGCACATCGCGGCCGACACGCGCGGCGCCAAGGCGTGCGTCGTCTTCGACGGGGGCATGCTCGCCCCGGGCGTCCCGGTGTTCAACCTCGGGCTGCGTGGCTTCTGCTACTTCCACGTCACGGTCAGGACCGGCGAGCGCGACCTCCACTCCGGCCTCTACGGCGGCGCCGTGCTCAATGCCCTCCACGCGCTGGTCCGGGCGCTGGACGGCGTCATCCCGGTCGACGGCGAGCTGCCGGAGCCGCTCCGTCGCGGCGTCCTCGAGCCGTCGGCGGCGGAGCTCGCGGACTGGCGCTCCCTGCCCGCGGGCGCCGAGGTGATCGGCGAGCAGGGCGCCGTGCCGGCCGACGCCGCCGCGGCCGCCGACTTCTACCTGCGGACGTGGGCCTCGCCCTCGCTCGACGTGAACGGGATCGAGGGCGGCTCGCCGCACCTCCTGAAGACGGTGACGCCGGTCGTCGCGCACGCGAACCTCTCCATCCGGCTCGTCCCCGGGCAGGAGCCGGACGAGATCCGCGAGGCGGTCGAGTCGCTCCTGCGGATCGCCGCGCCGGCGGGGGCGACCGTCGAGGTCGACCTCCTCGCCTCGACCCCGCCCGTCCTCTTCGCCCACGACAGCCCGGCCGTCCAGCTCGCCGCCGGCGCCTTCGAGCGCGTCGTCGGCCGGCGGCCGCTCTTCGTGCGCTCCGGCGGCTCGCTCCCGTTCGCGGCGGCGCTCGCCGGACGCGGGATCCCGTTCATCGGCACGGGCTTCGACCTCCCCGACGGCAACGTCCACTCGCCGAACGAGCGGCTGCGGGTCGACTACCTCCCGCTCGGAGTCGCCGCGTCCCGCGAGGTGCTCCTCGCGCTCCGGGCGCTCGAGTAAGGTCGGCGCCGTGCCCCGCGCCGTCGACGAGCTCGATCGCCTGGTCGTCGCCGCCCTGCAGCGCGAGCCGCGCGGCACGTGGCGGGCGATCGCGCGCCGGATCGGCGTGTCGGAGGCGACAGTCGCGTGCCGCGCGCGGCGGCTCCTCGACGCGGGCATCGTCCGCGTGATCGGGTCGCCGGTCTCGACCCGGCTCGACCTCGGCTTCCACGTCCTCGTCAGCTTCAGCTGCCGCGCGGGCGACACGCTCGAGGTCGCGCGCACGCTCGCCCGCCGCGCCGACGTCCGCTTCGTCGCCGTCGTCACCGGCACCTTCGACGTCGTCGCCGAGTTCCTCGTGCCGTCGAAGCGGCAGCTCGCCTATGTGCTGCTCGAGGAGATCCAGCGCATCCGGGGGTCGTCGAGACGAGCACGAACACGGTCCTGCGCACGTACAAGGTGCAGGAGACGTGGAGCTCGGCCCTCCTCCGCGACGGCGGGTTGCCGGAGCCGGACCGCGTCGAGTGGCCCGATCTCGAGGAGGAGGACGCAGCCGCCCCACGGGAGCCGCTCGGCGCGGTCGACCTGGGGCTCCTCCAGCTCGTGAGCCAGGACGGGCGCCGTAGCAACGCCGACCTCGCCGCCGAGGTGGGGATCAGCGAGTCAGCCGTCTCGCGCCGCCTCCGGGGGCTCGTCCATGGCGGCTACGTCGTCTTCGCCGCGCTCGTCGACCCCGCTGCGCTCTGATTCGAGGTGGAGGCGCTGATCTGGATCGACGCCCAGTCCGACGGCCTCCAGGACGTCGCCTCGTACCTCGCCGGGCAGCCCGGGGTGCGCTACGTCTCTGCGACGAGCGGGCACAGCGACGTCGTCTGCGAGGTGGTGCTGCCCGCGCTCGACGATCTCCTCTCCTTCGTCGTCACGGTCCTCGGCGCGCATCCCGCGATCCGCGGCTACGCCGTCTCCCACCAGCTCCTCACCCTCAAGCGGGGGTACCTCGACTACGAGCCGTTCGAGACGGGCGCCCGGCCGGCGCCGGTCGATGCGGAGACGCCGGGCGCGTAGGAAGCGACGGTCAGCCGGCGGCGAGCGCCCTGGCGGCGGCGAGCGCCCCGGTCGTGGCGGCGGTCTCCATCGTCCCGAGCGGGGTGAAGTAGTCGCCCGCCAGCTGGATCCTCCCGGCGACGCTCAGGTGCAGCTCTAGCGCCTGCTGGATGCGCTCCCGTCCGGGCCCCGCGTTCGTGTTGCCAAGCGGCCAGCGCTGGACGATCGACTCGGTCACGAGGTCGGGCGCCTGCGGGTAGACCGTGCCGAGATCGCGGAGGAAGGCCGTGCGGATCTCGTCGTCGGAAGCCTCGAGCAGCCGGTCGGCGCTGTCGGAGCCGGCGTACACCATCAGGCTTCCGCCCGCGACGCGGGCGCCCTCGCGCAGCGGCTGCGCATGGTTGAAGAGCATGTCGAACGCGCGGCCCGGCGTGGCGACCGAGTACACGTGGTCCCACGGCGTCGAGCCCGTCTCGGAGGTGAGCATCGCCATGCTCAGGAACGCGCGGTAGCGGAGCCCGGCGAGCGCACTGCGCAGGTCGTCGGGGAGGGCGGCGACGATCGCGAGCGCCGACGGTCCGGGCACCGCGACGACGGCCTGGCGGGCGCGGATCGTCCCGTCGGCGGTTTCGATGACCGCGGCGTCGCCCTCGACGCGGACGCACTCCACCGGCGTCCGCAGCCGGATCCGGCCGCCCAGCGTCTCCGCCATCGCCGCTGGGAGCCGACCGGTTCCCCCGAGCAGGTTCCGGGCCGTGATCGTGTGGCGCCCGCCCCACACGTGTGCGAAGAGCCCGACACCGGCCCCCGCGGACATCGTCTCGAGCGTGGAGGGGCCGCGGTTGACCGCGCAGCGGAAGATGCTCTCGGTCGTCGGCCGCATCCGGCCGAGGAAGTCGCCGAACGTCCCGTCGTCGAGGAAGCCGGCGTTCAGCACGTGCGGGGCGCGACCGTCGACGACCTCGAGCCGCGGCCCCTCGCGGAAGTAGCGCTTCACCCCCCGTTGCAGGCGCAGGCCCGTGCGGGCGAAGGAGATCCGCTCGCGCAGCGGGAGCGGCAGCGTCAGCGGGTAGCGCGGCGGCCGATCGGAGTCCTCCACCTTGCCGCCGACCGCGAGGCCCCGGAGCGTCCCCGTGACCGGGATCGCCACGAGCCCGTTCTCCCGGACGAGGCGGTCGACGGTCGTGCCGGCGGCGGGCAGCAGGTGCGCACCGAGGTTGAGCCAGTACGGGTCGCGACGGTGGGAGAGGATGCGCCCGCCGACCCGGTCGCCGGCCTCGAGCAAGCAGACGTCGCGGTGACGCAGCTCCCACGCCGCCGTGAGGCCGCAGATGCCGCCGCCGACGACGACGAACTCGTGGTCAGGCGCCGGCACGGTCGGGGTCGGTCGCGATCACCGGTGTGCGACAGTACCACCCGCGATGGCAGCTCCACTCGACGGTACGACCGTGCTCCTGACCGGAGCCTCGAAGGGAATCGGAGCGGCGATCGCCCGGCGGCTCGGGGCGGACGGGGCGACGCTCGTGGCGCACTACGGCGCCGACGAGGAGGGGGCGCGCGAGGCGACGGCCGCGATCCCCGGCGATCGGTGCCGGCTGCTCGCCGCCGATCTCTCGGTGCCCGGCTCCGGGCGGCGGCTGTTCGGCGAGGCGGTCGCCGCGGCCGGCCGGATCGACGTCGTCGTGCTCAACGCGGCGGTGATGCCCGACTCGCCGATCGACGGGGAAGACGACGCGTGGGACGAGGCCTGGGAGCGCTCGCTCCGCGTCAACGTCGTCGAGCCGGCGAGCCTCATGCGCGAGGCGGTCCCGCATTTCCTCGAGCACGGCGGCGGAATCGTGATCGCGATGTCGAGCTGGAACGCCCACCGCGCGGCCGGCAACCCGAAGCTGATCGCCTACAGCGCGTCCAAGGCCGCGATCCGGAATGCAACGCAGTCGATCGCCCGCGCCCACGCGAAGGACGGCGTGCTCGCCTACGTCGTCGCGCCCGGGATCGTCCGCACGCGTCTCTCGGAGACCTCGGCCGCGAGCCTGGGCGGCGAGGCCGCGGTGACGGCGACGCTCGCGATGGGCGAGTGGGTGCCGCCCGAGGAGGTCGCCGAGCTCGTCGCGTTCCTCGCCACCGGCCGCTGCCGGCACCTGACGGGGGCGACTCTCGACGTCAACGGCGCGAGCTACATCAGGTGACACGGGCGGCGGCATTCCGCCCGGCGATCCAGCCGAAGGTGACGGCGAGCCCGAGCGTCGTCCCTCCCGCCCAGTAGGCCTGCCCGGCCGGCGAGGCAACGCAGTTGCCGGCCCCGTAGAGCCCGGGGATCGGCTCGCCGTCGAGGCCGACGACGCGTGCCTCCGGGTCGATCTCCGGCCCTCCCTTCGTGTCGAGCGTGCCCGGCACGAGCACGACCGCGAAGTACGGTCCCTCGCCCCGGAACGGGTGCATGGTCGGGTTCGGCGCCGGCTCGGGACGCGGCGCCCCGGAGCGGGCGCGCTCGGTCG
>Ga0194132_10007605_pt1 | contig 16033 bp, 14 predicted proteins | sample TA2KigOf80mmetaG_FD_148612 | JGI IMG/M metagenome (GOLD analysis project Ga0194132, IMG submission 148612) | Freshwater microbial communities from Lake Tanganyika, Tanzania - TA2015054 Kigoma Offshore 80m | ecosystem: Environmental > Aquatic > Freshwater > Lake | place: Tanzania: Lake...
CCCCGCGCGCTCGACGCGACGACGACAATTCCGGTGCCCGCGCCGCGCTCGGTGCCCGGCGTGCGGGTTCCCGCGCCCGGTCCCGTCCCGGTGCCGACCCCGGTGCCGGGATCCGCCGAGGCGCGCGCGCCCTCGGTCGCCGACACCAACATCCGCGTCGACGTCGGGTTGCTCGACGGGCTAATGACCCTCGTGGGCGAACTGGTGCTCGCGCGGAACCAGATCGTGCGGCACACCGCGAGCGCCGCCGGCGACCCCGCGCTGCTCGCGACCGTGCAGCGCCTGAACCTGCTCACCACCGAGCTACAGGCCGGGGTGATGAAGACCCGGATGCAGCCCATCGGCAACGTGCTGGGCAAGTTCCCGCGAGTGGTGCGCGACCTCGCGGTCGCGTGCGGCAAACAAGTGCGGCTCGACATCGAGGGCCAAGACACCGAACTGGATCGCACGATCATCGAGGCGATTCGCGACCCGCTGACGCACGCGGTGCGGAACGCCGTGGACCACGGGATCGAGGCCGCGGCCGGGCGCGTGGCGTGGGGGAAGCCGCCCGAGGGCCGGCTCCACCTGCGGGCGTTCCACGAGAGCGGCAAGGTGGTCATCGAGATCGCGGACGACGGCGCGGGCATCGACCCGAACCGCGTGCGCGACAAGGCGCTGGCCGCGAAGCTCGTGACCGCGGATCGGGTCGCGGGCATGAGCGCGCGCGAGCTGGTGAACCTCGTGTTCCTGCCGGGGTTCACCACCGCCGACCGCGTCACACACTTCTCCGGGCGCGGCGTCGGCATGGACGTGGTGCGCACCAACATCGAAAAGATCGGCGGCACGGTCGATCTGGAGAGCCGCCCGGCGCGCGGCACCACCGTGCGGATGAAGATCCCGCTCACGCTCGCGATCATCCCGGCGCTCACGATCACCAGCGGCGCGGAGCGGTACGCGATCCCGCAGGTGAGCGTGGTCGAGTTGCTCCACATCGACGCCGACCGCGCGGGCCGCGCGGTCGAGTCCGTTCACGGCGCGCCGGTGTACCGGCTCCGCGGGAGCCTGCTCCCGCTGGTGTCCCTCGCGCGCGAGTTGGGCGATTGCGCGGAGCGCCCCGCGGGGGCCGGGCTGAACGTCGTCGTCGTTCAGGCCGACGACCGCCAGTTCGGGCTGATCGTGGACGCCATCCACGACACCGAAGAGATCGTGGTGAAGCCGCTGCAAAAACTGTTAAAGGGCGTGGGCGCGTTCGCCGGGGCGACGATCATGGGCGACGGCAAGGTCGCGCTGATTCTCGACGTGCTCGGCCTCGCGCAGCGCGCGCACGTGCTGACCGGAACGCGGGCGCGGGCGCGGGCGGAAGCCGTGCCCGACACGACACCAACCGAGGTCCGGGAGCCGGCGCTGCTGTTCGCCGCGCCCGGGGGCGGGCGCATGGCGGTGCCGCTGGCGTGCGTGGCCCGGCTCGAAGAGTTCCCGCGGAGCGCGGTCGAGCGGGTCGGGCGCGGGTTCGTGGTGCAGTACCGCGGCGCGATCCTGCCGCTGGTGGACGCGGGCCGCGCGCGCGGCGCGCGCCCGAAGCGCCCGCGCGACCCGAACGCGCCGCTGCAAGTGGTGGTGTGCGCGCACCGCGGCCGGCGGGCCGGGTTGGTGGTCGGGCGCGTCATCGACATCGTGGACGAGGCGGTCGCGGCGCGCGCCCCCGCGACCCGGCCGGGGGTGGCGTTCACCGCCGTGGTCCGCGACCGCGTGACCGAGTTCCTCGACGTGGACGCGCTCCTCGACGCCGAAGGGGGCGCGCCGTGAGCACGGACCGCCAGTTCTGCACGTTCTACCTGAACGGTCAGTACTTCGGCATCGACGTGCTGAAGGTACAAGAGGTGATCCGCGCGCAGGAGATGACGCGGGTGCCGCTCGCCCCGGCCGCGGTCCGCGGGCTCATCAACCTGCGCGGCCAGATCGTGACCGCGCTCGACCTGCGCCGCCGCCTCGACATGCCCGACCGGGCCGCAGACCAGCCCCCGGTAAACGTGGTGGTGAACACCGACGACGGAGCAGTGAGTCTGCTCGTGGACGAGATCGGCGACGTGATCGGGGCCGCGGGCGGCGCGTTCGAGCACCCGCCAGAAACGCTCCGCGGCCCGGCCCGCGACCTGATCCGCGGCGCGTACAAGCTGGACGACGAACTGCTGCTGGTGCTCGACACCGAGCGCGCGGTCGCGCCGCCCGCCGACGCGCGCCGCCCGTAGCCCGCACACCCCTGAGACCTTCGGAGGCCGACCGTGACGAAGACCCGCCCCGCGCCCCGCAAGCGCCCGACCCGCGCGCCCGACGACACCGCGGGCAAGTTGGCCGCGCTCGACCGCTCGCAGGCCGTGGTCGAGTTCGACCTCAACGGCACGATCCTGACAGCGAACGACAATTTCCTGCGCGCGACCGGGTACGCGCTCGACGAGCTCCGCGGGCGGCACCACTCGATGTTGGTGACCGAGGCGGACCGCGACAGCGGGGCGTACCGCGAGTTCTGGGCGCGGCTCGCGCGCGGCGAGTTCCAGTCGGGCGAGTTCAAGCGCCTCGGCAAGGGCGGGCGCGAGGTATGGGTCTCCGGGATGTACAACCCACTCTTCGATCCGAGTGGGCGGCCTTACAAGGTCGTCAAGTTCGCCACCGACGTAACCGCGCTGGTGCGCAGCCGGCGCGACCTGCAGGCGCTCGTGGAGCGCCTCACGGCCAGCGCCGACGCGGTCGCCGCCGCCTCGCACGGGCTGTCCACGGTCAGCGAACACATGGCCGCCAACGCCGACGAGACCGCGGCGCAGGCCAACGTCGCCTCCGCCGCGGCCGAGCAGGTGAGCCGCAACATCGCCACCGTCGCCACCGGCTCCGAGGAGATGAGCGCCAGCATCAAGGAGATCGCCAAGAGCGCGAGCGAGGCCGCGCGGGTCGCCACCGGCGCGGTGCGCGTGGCCGAGCGGACCAACGCCACCGTCGCGAAGCTGGGCGAGTCGAGCGCCGAGATCGGCAACGTGGTGAAGGTCATCACGTCCATCGCCCAGCAGACGAACCTGTTGGCCCTGAACGCGACCATCGAGGCCGCGCGCGGGCGAGGCCGGCAAGGGGTTCGCCGTGGTCGCCAACGAGGTGAAGGAACTGGCGAAGCAGACCGCGCGCGCGACCGAGGACATCGGCCGCCGGATCGAGGCGATCCAGGCCGACACCCGCAGCGCGGTCGAGGCCATCGGTCAGATCGGCAGCGTCATCAACCAGATCAACGACATCCAGACGACCATCGCCGGCGCGGTGGAAGAACAAACGGCGACCACCGGCGAGATCGGGCGCAACGTGGCCGAGGCCGCGATGGGCAGTGCCGAGATCGCCCAGAGCGTGGCCGGGGTGGCTCAAGCGGCCCGCGGCACGACGGAGGGGGCGAGCGAGACCAAGCGGGCCGCCGACGACCTGTCGAGTATGGCCACCGAGTTGCAGAAGCTGGTGAGCCGGTTCCGGTCCTGAGCGGCCGTTGTCCCATCCGACCTTTACCCGGCGCGCCCGCGCCGGCACGGGAACAGGCAGATGCGCACCGCGTACCCCGACCCCGCCCCGGCCCGCGCGCCCGACGATGCGCGCCCGCGCGTACTCGTCATCGACGACTCCCGCACCGTTCGGCTCATCATCGGCCGCGCGCTCGCCGGCACCGGGCTCGATGTGGTCGAAGCGTCGAACGGGCGCGAGGGGCTGGAGCGCCTGCGCGGCACCCCGAACGTCGCGCTCGTGCTGGTGGACTGGAACATGCCGGAAATGAACGGCCTCGAGTTCCTTTCCGCGGTTCGCGCGGACCGCGCGTACGACCAAGTGCGCCTCGTCATGGTGACGTCGGAAACGGAGCAAGAACAGGTGCACCGCGCGCTGAGCGCCGGTGCGGACGAGTACGTGATGAAGCCGTTCACGAGGGACATCCTGATCGCGAAGCTGAGCCTGCTCGACGTCTTCGGAGACTGACCCGTGCCGAAGATCCGCGTGCTGGTCGTGGACGACGCGGTCGTCTTCCGCCGGCTCCTCTCCGACGAACTCGCGGCGGACCCGGCCCTCGAGGTGGTGGGGACCGCGGCCAACGGGCGCATCGCGCTCGCCAAGCTCGCGCACCTCAACCCGGACCTCGTGATCCTCGACGTCGAGATGCCCGAACTGGACGGCCTCGCGACCCTGCGCGAGCTGCGTAAGACGCACCCGCGGCTCCCGGTGCTCATGTTCAGCGCGCTGACCGAGCGCGGCGCGGAGGCGACGCTCGACGCGCTGGCCCTCGGCGCGACCGGGTACTTCCCGAAGCCGACCGGCGCGAGCGGCATGGCCGACGCGATCCGGGTGATCCGCACCGGACTGGTTCCCGAAATTAAGGCCCTGTGCGCGCCCGCGGGCACGAGCGGCGGCGCGCCGAGCGGGTCGGTGGCGCGGCGGCTGGTCGCCGGCGGGTCGCACTACGGGCGGCTCGACGCCGCGCCGCCGGCCCCGCTCACGCCCGCGCCGCGCGGGCGCGTCGACGTGGTGGCCGTGGCCGCCTCGACCGGCGGGCCCAACGCGCTCACCGACGTACTCGGCGCGCTCCCCGCGGACCTGCCCGTTCCCGTGGTTGTGGTGCAGCACATGCCGCCCACGTTCACCCGGCTGCTCGCGGACCGGCTCGCGGCGCGCGGCCCGCTGCGCGTGTTCGAAGGGCGGGCCGGTGAGTTCCTCGCGCCCGGCACCGTGTGGCTCGCCCCCGGCGACTACCACATGAGCGTGCTGCGCGACGGGGACCGGGTGCGGCTCCAGTTGCACCAAGACGCACCGGAGAACTCGTGCCGCCCGGCCGCGGACGTCCTGTTCCGCTCGGTCGCGCGCGCGTTCGGGCCGGCCGCGCTCGGCGTGGTGATGACCGGCATGGGGCAGGACGGGCTGCGCGGGTGCGAGGCCGTGAAGCACGCCGGCGGGCAGGTGATCGCGCAGGACGAGGGTACCTCCGTGGTATGGGGGATGCCGGGGTTTGTGGCCCGCGCCGGGTTGGCCGACAAGGTGCTGCCGCTGCCGCAGGTGGCCCTCGAGATCGCGCGCCGCGCGCGCGCCGGGCGGGGGGACGCCCGGTGACGCCCGACGACTTCACCTTCGTGTGCCGGTTCGTGCGCGACCGCAGCGCGATCGTGCTCGAACCGGGCAAGGAGTACCTAGTCGAGACCCGGCTCGCGCCGGTCGCAAAGGCGCTCCGGCTGGGCACCGTGGGCGCGCTGGTCGCGCGCCTGCGCGCGGGCGCGCCGGAAGAGGTGCGCGCGCGCGTGACCGAGGCGATGGTGACGACGGAGACCTCGTTCTACCGCGACGCCCACCCGTTCGACGCGCTCCGCACCGCCGTGCTCCCGGACCTGATCACGCGCCGCGCGCAGGCGCGCCGGCTGAACGTGTGGTCGGCCGCGTGTTCCACCGGGCAGGAGCCGTACAGCATCGCCCTGATGTTGCGCGAGCACTTCCCCGAACTCGGCGGCTGGGACGTGAGCCTGCTCGCCACCGACCTCTCGGCCGACGTGCTCGCGAAGGCCCGCGAGGGGAAGTACTCGCAGCTCGAGGCCAACCGCGGGCTGCCGGCCGCGCTGCTCGTCAAGTACTTCCGCCAGCAGGGGACCGGGTGGCAGCTCAACGATAACGTGCGCCGGGCCGTGGACTTCCGCGAGATGAACCTCGTGCGCCCGTGGCCGGCGCTCCCGAAGATGGACCTCGTGTTCCTGCGGAACGTGATGATCTACTTCGACGTCGAGACGAAGAAGGGCATCCTGAGCCGCGTGGCGAAGGTGCTGAACCCCGGCGGCTACCTCGTGCTCGGCGGCGCGGAGACGACGCTCAACCTCGACACCTCGTTCCGCCGCGTCGAGACGCTCAAGGGCGGGTATTACCAACTGGTCGCGTGAGGAACTGCCATGAACCCCAACGAAGAACTGTACGCCCCGTTCGTGGAGGCCGTGGCCGTGGTCCTGCGCGAGATGGCCGCGGTCGAGTCCGGGCCGCGCGACGGGGACGGCGGCGCGCCCGCCGACGTGTCCGCGGTGCTCCCGGTCACTACGGCCGCCGGCACCGGCTACGTGGCGCTCCACTTCTCGGAAGCCACCGCCGCCGAACTCGCGCGCCGCACCCTCGCGCTGGCCGAGGCCGGGAGCGCCGACGCGGCGACCCTGCGCGACTGCCTCGGCGAGGTCGTGAACGTGGTAGCGGGGCAGGCGAAGACGTTGCTCGTGGGTACGCCCTACCACTTCACCCTCTCGACCCCGCGCGTCGAGACCGGCGCGCCGGCCCGCACCGACGGCGCGCTCGTGCTCGCCTTCGGGAGCGAGGTCGGCGACTTCACCCTGTGCGCGAGCCTGCCTACTTGATCGATGCCAGATACGCCAGCAGGTCTGCCATCGCTTTCAAGTCTATCTTCTCCTCCAACCCTTCCGGCATCGCGGACAGGCCGCTGCTCTTGAGCGTCGCGATGTTCACGCGCTGAACGGTCTCACTCATGCCGTCGGTCTTGCGGATCGTCACCGTGTTCGCGGTCTCGGCCGAAATCATCCCGCTGATGATCGTGTCGTCCGCGGTGATGAGCAGGTACGAGTAGTACTGCGGCAGTACCTCGCGGTTCGGGTCGATGATGTTCGCGAGCACCGATTCCGTGCCGCGGTTCTTGATCGACGCCAAATCGGGGCCGACGTTCTCGCCCACGCCTTCGAGCTTGTGGCACGCGGCGCAGTGCTCCTTGAAGATCGCTTTTCCCTTCAGCGCGTCGCCCTTCAGGTCGAGCGCCTTCTCGTACTTCTTGATGACGTCCGCGCGCTTGGAAACGGCGCTCGTGCCGAACAACTTCGCGGCCCGCGTGCGCGTCTTCTCGTCGGGCGACTTCACCAGCAGTTGCACGCGGGCCGGGTCGAGGTCGGTCGGCAGCACCGCTTTCTTCTCAATGGCGTCGAGAAACGCATTCACCCACGCGGCGCGGGCGAGCAGCGTTTCGGTGGCGGTGGCGCGAATCCGCGGACTCATCGCCGGCCATGCTTCTAGCACCAGAGGCGGTACGTCGGCGCTGTCGAACTTGGCGAGCGTGTCGAGCGCCGCGAGCTGCACCGGTTGCGGTTGCTTCACGTCGAGGCACTTCGCCAAGAGTGCCTTGCTGTCGGCGAACCCCGCGAGCGCGAGCGTGCGGATTGCCGCGGCCCGCGCGTCGGCGTCGGCCTTCTCGTCGGCCGCGAGCTTGCGCGCGTCGGCGACGAGGTCCGCGAGAACCGCGCCCGCCTTGCCGGTCAGCAACCCGCTCAGCTTGGCCCGCGCCGCGGCCGGCAGCTTCGCGACGAACGTCTGAACTAACTCGCGCGACAGCCCCTTCTCGCCTTCGGGTAAGTCGTTGATGGCCTTCACCACTGCGGCCACTTCGTCGGCGCGGTTCGCGCTCGCCACTTGCGCGGCCAGCGCCAGCAGCAGCGTTTTCCCGCTCGCGGTCGCGCGGTACTTCGCGTCACCCGCGAGCAGCGCGAACAACGCGCTGCCGCGCTCGTTGGCGGAACAGAGGATCGCGAATCGCACGGAAGCATTGTCGCTGTTCTTGCGAGCAAGTTCCGCGAGTTGCCTCGTCGCGCTGTCTTGGCGGAACGAGCCGAGCGTGAACGCGAACTGATACCGCACGCGCGGGTCGGGATCGTTGACGAGTTCCTCGAACCGGTTCGCCAGCCCCGCGGACAGGCCGCAGGTTTCGGCCAACCGCAGGGCGTGTTCGCGCACGCGCGGGTTCTCGTCCACGAGGGCCGCGATGATCTGCGTGGAGACGAGCGATTTCAACCCGCGGAGCGCGTAGAGCGCGTGAACCCGCGCCTGCGGCGAAACCCCGCGCGCGGCCATCCGCCGCAACGGTTCTGCCGCGGCATTGTCTTGCCGCTGGTACAGCAACCGGGCCGCGGTGTCGCGGGTCCAGCCGTTCGTGCTTTCCAGAAGTGCGACCAGTTCCGCGGTCGTGGCCTTGCCGAGTGCCGGCGGCTTCGGGCGCGCGAACTTGTCCGGCACGATGCGCCAGATGCGGCCCTTATCGACGCCCGCGGCCACATCGACGTGCTTCAGCACCTGCGGCGGCAGGAACGCCGCACCCTCGATCAGTTCGCGGTACATATCGACGACGTACAAGCAGCCGTCCGGCCCGTTGGCGAACTGCACCGGGCGGAACCAGTTGTCCTTCGACGCGAGGAACTCGCGGCCCTTCTCCGCGCGCTCCGCGGACCAGCTCAGCCCCTTCGGAACGAGCTTCGCGCGGTACACGAGGTTGTTCGCGACCTCGCCCACGAAGACGTTGCCGCGATGAGACTGCGGGAAGGCGTCGCCGCGGTAGACCGTCACGCCGGTCGCGCCGGTGAAGAAGCCGAACGGCACTCCGCCCTCGTCGGAGCCGGGAACGAGCTTGTCTTTGCGGAGCCGCGTGCGGGCCTCGCGCCACGGTTCCGGCGGGCTGATCTTGTGCAGGTTCGGGTAGCGCCCGGCGGCGTTGATGTCCGCGACCGGCGACGGTGCGACCACGAACGGGTTGCGGTTCGCGTACCGCGCGTCGTAGGTCAGGTGCTCGATGGGGTTGCTGTTGTCGCACACGAACGTGTCGCCCCAGTCGTCGAGCGCCATGCCGTGCTGCCCGCCGCCGCTGGTCGGCTCGAAGGTGTTGGTGCGCGGGTCGAAGCGGATGTTCTGGCGGCGCGCGAGGACCGCGGGCGCGTCGGGCTTGTCGGCGGCGCGCAAGTTCCCGCCGGCTAGCCCGGTGGCGATGTGGAACCGGTTGTCCGGCCCCCAGCGGAACGAGTTCAGCATCGCTTCGCCGGCCTTGTCGCGCTCGAACCCGGTCAGAACCTTCTTCTTGACGTCGGCCTTCCCGTCGCCGTCGGTGTCTTTGAAGTACCAGAGATCGGGCACGACACCGACAAATACGCCGCCGTCCCAGCACGCCACCGCGACCGGCGAATCGAGGTCGTCGACGTAGGTCGTGGCCTTGTCGTAATGGCCGTCGCCCTTCGTTGATTCGAGCATCACGACGCGGCCGCGAATCTTCGGTGGGTTGGGGTTCGCGTACTGGTTGTACTCCGGGAACTCGGCGACGAAGAGCCGGCCGTTCTCGTCGAAGTCCATCGCCACCGGCGAGCGGATCAGCGGTTCACTCGCGACCAGTTCCACCTTGAAGCCGGGCGCGACGTCGAACGCCTTCAGCGATTCGGCCGGCGTCATCGGCTGGGGGTTGGTGAACCCCGCGAAAGGGTCCGGCTTCTTGTCGTCGGCCAGCGCGAGGGGAGCGGCGAGCAAGAGCGCGAGTGGCAACAGACGGCGCACGGGCATGACGCGACCTCGATTTTGTTCTGGCACGGTACGGCCAACCGTGGTACTGTAACATCCCTGCTACGATCCTGCCCCACTCCCTTTCCCAAAGGTTGGCCCATGACTCGTCTGCTGATCGCCGCTCTGTTCGCCGCGCTGCCCGCGGTCGCGAGCGCCGCCGAACCCGCCCCGATGCCGAAGGCCAAGGCGAAGGTCGCCGTGGGCGAGCAGGCCCCGGACTTCGTCATCAAGGACGCGAGCGGCAAGATCGTCAAGCTCTCGGACCTGACGGCCAAGGGGCCGGTCCTCGTCCGCCTCACCTGCGGCTGCTCCGGCTGCGACAAGGAACTCGCGTACTTCCAGAAGATTGACGAGGCCTACAAGGGCCAAGGGCTGATCAGCCTGTACGTGTTCAAGGAACCGGACGCGAAGATGGCGAAGTACGCGAGCGAGAAGAAGCTCGGCGACGTGCTGTACGCGGTGGACCCGAAGGGCGATAGCTGGGGCGTGTTCCAGACCAAGTCGATGCCGACGAACTTCCTGATCGCCAAGGGCGGGAAGATCGTGTCGGTGGCGAACGGGTGCGACCCGAACGGCCTCGTCGCGAACGCGGTCAGCGACAAGACCGGCAAGCTGCTGGGCGTGAAGCCGGTGGACGTGAAGAACCCGAAGTAACAGAGAAGCGAAACGACACGCGAGCGGGCCGGGCCGCAAGGCGCGGCCCGTTTCGTTTCATCACCAGTCGATCTGGCACTCAGGCAGTTGCTTCTGCAATTCCTCTACGCCCGGCGCGGTCACGCGCGTGCCGGTCAGCGACAGCCATTGCAGGTCTTTCAACCCCGCCAGCTCTTTCAGCCCCGCGTCGCCGGTGCCGGTGCCGGACAGGATCAGGTGTTCGAGCTTCGTCAGCCCTTTCAGGTGAACGAGCGCCGCGTCGCTCACCGCGCTGCGCGCCAGCGTCAGTGACGTGAGTTGCGTCAGCCCCTTCAGCTCCGCGACGCCGGCATCGGTGATCTCGGTGTTGTCGAGGCTGAGCGTGGCGAGCGCCTTCAGCCCGGCAACGTGTTTCAGCCCGGCGTCGGTGGTCGCGGTGTGGTCGAGCGTGAGCGCGGTCAGCTTGGGGAACGCGGCCAGTTCCTTCAGCCCCGGCTCCGTGACCGCGGTGCCGCTCAGGTTCAGCACTTCCAGTTGGGTCAGCGGCGCGAGCCCCTTCAGCCCGACGTTGGTGACGCGCGTGCGCGCCACGTCGAGGTGCGTGAGGGTGGCGATCTTGGCGAGGTGCGCGAGGCCGGCGTCGGTGGTCGCGGTGCCGGTCACGTCGAGCTTCGCGAGGGCCGGCGCGCCGGCGAGGTGCGCGAGGCCGGCGTCCGTCACCCGCGTCCGGTTCAGCGCGAGTACGGCCAGTTTCTTGCACGCGGCCACGTCCACAAGTCCGGCGTCGGTGATGCCGGTGTCGCTCAGGTACAGCGTGCGCAGCGCCGGGAGCGCGGCGAGGTGCTTCAGCGCCGCGTCGGTGAACCCGCGCCCGGACAGGACCAGCACTTCGACGGTCGGGAGCGCGGCGAGGTGCGTGAGGCCGTCGTCGGTGATGCTCGGCGCGTCGATGGTCACCGCGACGACCGCCTTGAGCGGCGACAGGCGCAGCAGGTCGGCGTTGCCGATGCGGTCGCCGGTGAACACGATCTCCGCGACCGTATCGCCCTTCCACGTAATGTGACTGCCGAGCGCGCCGAAGTACTTGGCCGCGGCGAGTTGCGGGTCGTCGGGCGCGGGCGGCGGGTCGTCCGGCTTGAGCGCGACCGCGGGCAGGTCGGGGCCGTTGGGCGGCGGCCCGCCGCACCCCGCGCCCGCGATCAGTACCAGCGCGAGAACGCGCGCCCGCATTGCGAACCTCCGAAAGAGCGATGCGTAAAGCGTACCGCGGCGCGCGGGCCGTGAACAGTGGACACCGGGCGCGCCGCGGGCGATGATGGGCGCACGTCGCCCGGAGGACCGGCCATGAAGTTCCGCGTCGCGCTGGTGGGGTGTGTCGCGCTGGTGGCCGCGGGCGCGGCCGTTCCGCCGCCGGAAGAACCCAAACCGCCCGTGCCGCCGGGCGCGGTCGCGCCCCCCGGTTGGACGACGAACGCGCCGCGCGACGAACTGCGCCCCCAGTTCCGCCACGACGCGGACGCCGGCGCGTTCGTCATCATTTCCGACGCCGAAGGACAACACGGCTGGTTCGAAAGGTCGTTCCCCGTGACCGGCGGGAAGCACTACCGCTTCGCCGCGCTCCACAAGGCCGACAGGGTCGCGCTGGCGCGGCGCAGCGTGTACGCGCGCGTGCTGTGGCGCGACGACGCTGGGAAGCCGGTGCGCAGCGACCCGCCGGACGGCGGCGCGGGGCCGGTTCCCACCGCGGAACCGGAGTACCCGGCCGACGCGCCCGCGAAGGTGCCGGGCCACGTCGCCGTGGGCGGCGTGTATCGCGCGCCGGCGAAGGCGACGCGGGCCGTCGTGGAACTGCACCTGCTCGACGCGCCCGGCGGCAAGGTCGCGTGGAGCGACGTGAGCTTCGCGGCGTGCGACCCGCCCGCGCCGCGCAAGGCCCGGCTCGCCGCGGTCCACTTCACTCCGAAGGGCGGCAAGACGCCCGCGGACAACTGCGAGCAGTTCGAGCCGTTCCTCGCGACCGCGGCGAAGCAGAAGGCCGATCTCGTCGTGCTGGGCGAAACGGTCACCTACGTCGGCCTCGGCAAGTCGTTCGCGGAGGTCGCGGAGCCGGTGCCCGGTCCTTCGACCGATTACTTCGGCGCGCTCGCCAAGAAGCACGACCTCTACATCTGCGTGGGGCTGGTCGAGCGCGACAAGCACCTGCTGTACAACGTCGCCGCGCTCGTCGGCCCGGACGGGAAGCTGGTGGGCAAGTACCGCAAGGTGTGCCTGCCGCGCGGCGAGGTCGAGGGCGGGCTGACCAGCGGCAAAGAGTTCCCGGTGTTCGAGACGCGGTTCGGGAAGGTCGGGATGATGGTGTGCTACGACGGGTTCTTCCCCGAACCGGCACGCGCGCTGACGGCGCGCGGCGCGGAAGTGATCGCGTGGCCCGTGTGGGGCTGCAACCCGTTGCTGGCCGCGGCGCGGGCCTGCGAGAACCACACGTACCTCGTCAGCAGCACGTACACCGACGTGAGTACGAAGTGGACCCGCACCGCGGTGTACGGCCACGACGGCGCGCCGCTGGCTGCGGCCGAAGCGTGGGGCACCGTCGTCGTCGCGGAGGTCGATCTCGCGCGCCGGCACTACTGGCGCAACAACCTCGGCGACTTCCGCAACGAGATCCAGCGCCAGCGCCCGGAGTGAGGGGCGCGACCTACAACGTACTCTCGTCGTCCCCCTTCGGCTGCGTTTCCATCACGAGTGGGGGCTTGCCGGCGCGGGCGCGGAGCTTGTTCACCGCGAACAGCACGGCCGTGCGCGACACCAGCCAGCGCTCGAAGCGGTGTTTGCCGGGGAAGTCGATCAGCATCACCCCCATCAGGATCGTGAGCGCGCCCTGCCCCGGCACGCCGGGCAGCGACAGCACGACGCCCAGCGCGATCAGCGCCCAGCCGGCCACGTTTCGCACCAGCACGAACATTGCCTTCAGAACCGGGTGGCGGTCGATGGGGCGGCGCGCGTCCGGGTTCACGAAGTAGTCGGCCGGGAGCCGCGCGAGCACGAAGCCCACGATCACGAGGCTGATCGCGGCCATGCCCACGCCCAGCCCGATGCTGAGCGCGACGAGGTGCCACGCGGTCCACCCGTCCGGCAACCGGGTCGCCAACCATTCCGGCATGAAAGTGCCTCCGTTCGGTTCCGCCCGTATTCTACCCCCCGCGGGCCGCCCCACGGGACCAACTCAACATGACGCCGGAAACCGAAGTCATCGCCTGCCCCGCGTGCAAGCACCTGCTGCGCGTGCCGCTCGACTGGCTCGGCACGGAGGTGCGGTGCCCGGAGTGCAAGGCGCTGTTCCTCGCGCCGGTGCGCGAGAACGGCGCGCTGTCGGAGCCGGTACTGCTCGCGCGCGCGAACCAGCAACTCGGCGGCGCGCCGGCGCGCCGCAAGGCCGACTTAATGTTGATGTTGCCGGCGTTCGGCCTGCTGCTGTGCGGGTTCGCCGGGTTCGTCATCAACGCAATCCTCGCGTACCTGATGTTCACGGACCCCGCGGGCGCGACCGGCTGGGCGCGGAACCAGATGCCGGCCCTGCGCCAAGCCGGGTTCGGTACCGACGGCACACCCGAAGAGAAGGCCGCGGAGGACGAGCGCAACGCCGCGCAACTGGCCGCGGTGTACCGCGTGCTGATCCCGGTCGCGCTCGTGCTGAGCGCGATCACCCTCGCGGGCGGCCTCGCCACCATGCTGCGCCGCGGGTACCGGCTGGCGCAGATCGGGTGCGTGGCGGCGGCGCTGAACGTCGCGCACGGGTGCTGCGTGCCGGGCGCGCTGTTCGGCCTCTGGGGGTTACTAATGTTAGGTTCTGAGGAAGGCCGAGAGCATTTCGCGAGGTGACGCCTGTGGCGAAGAACAAGGCGCGCGTGCGGCGCACGGCCGACGACCACGGCGGCGATTACAAGCGCTGGCAATCGGGGTTGCGCCCGCCCAAGAAGATCACCGTTCCGCACGACGACCGGCACGCCAAGTACGTCGGGCGCACCAAAGCCGGCGAGCAGTTCTTCGTCACCGCGCCGTTCGTCGAGCCGGGGTACGGGGTGCCGCCGCGGTTCCCGCGGCGCGACTTCGTCGCGCTCTACCTGTTCGACAAGAAGGGCGCGCTGCTGCGCGCCGAGATCGTGGACTTGGGGACGCGCGATAAGAAGGACGCACGGGCGACCCGCGCGGTCACGGCCCGCGCCGCCGCCGAGCGCGACCGGCTGCTGGGCACGCTGGGCGCGGTGAAATACGGCCCGATTCGCGTGGCCCCGTTTTTGGTGCGACAGTTCGACACCGTGTTCGGGCTGTCGCACAGCGCTCCCGAAGACCCGTTCGAGCCGTGGCTCGCGAGCTTCTGCCCCGGGTGTTACATGCAGTTCACTCAACCGTGGGACAGCGGCACGTACGAACCCGTGTACCTCGTGGAGCCGCTGTTCTAGTCCGGTTTCGGGGTCCGTGTCGCGGTCGTTGGCCCGCGCGGGCGCGTCGGGCTAACGACCGCGACACGGACCCCGACAGTGCTCGAAGTGGAACGGTGGGCCTCGAAGACTCGGCACCACCCGACGCGGCCCCTTATAGGGTCATTTTGTACACATCGATAAGTGGCGCACTCACGTACCCGCTTCCGCGGCCCACCCCCAGACGAGTTGGCGCTCTGGCGCTCTGGCGCTCTGGGGTGGAAAAAACTAGAAAAACAAGCGTTTGCCCCAGAGCGCCACTCCAAAACAGGTGGCGCTCTGGGGGGCGGACTGGCGCTCTGGGTCGGGAATTGACGATCTCTTTTTGGCGCTCTGACCCCCCATGCGATCTGGCCCGGCCCTCGCGGGCGCGTCGGGCGAGTCTGGTTTCGGGGTCGGTGTTGCGGGCCAAGGTTAGCCCGACGCGCTACACCGACCCCGAAAAGAGACTACATCTTCTACGCACGCGCCGCCGTTTGACTGTCGATTGGGGCCGGGCGTGTGGTATGCTAATCAATACCGCGCGCCGCTGCGCCTTCCTTCCGGGTTCGCAATGCCCGCCCCTTCTACGGTTTCCGAACTGCTCGACCGGCTCCGCAAGAGCGGGCTGGTCCCGGCCGACCGGCTCGAAGGGTTCGTCAGCGGCCTCGAAGCGGCCGGCGCGCACCTCACCACCGCGCAGCTGCTCGACCGCCTCGTCGAAGCCGGGATGATTACGCGGTTCCACGCCGACAAGCTCGCGGCCGGCAAGTACAAGGGGTTCGGCCTCGGCAGCTACCTGATCCTCGACCAACTCGGTCAGGGCGGCATGGGGCAGGTGTACCTCGCCGAGCACGCCCACATGCGCCGGCTGGTGGCGCTCAAGGTGCTGCCCCCGCCGATGTACGAAGAGAACCCGGTCGCGCGCGAGCGGTTCCTGCGCGAGGCCCGCGCCGCCGGCACCCTCGACCACCCCAACATCGTCCGCGTGTACGACCTGTGCCAAGAGGGGAAGATCCTCTACCTCGTGATGGAGTACGTGGAAGGGATCAGCTTGCAGGCGCTGGTCCACCGGCACGGCCCGCTCGACGTGACCGCGGCGTGTCACTACGTCCGGCAGGTCGCGTTCGGGCTTCAGCACGCGCACCAAATGGGATTCGTTCACCGCGACATCAAGCCCGCGAACGTGCTGTTGGAGCGCACCGGGTTGGTGAAGCTCCTCGACCTCGGCCTCGTGCGCTCCGAGTCCGACGCCGGTTCGCTGCTCACCAAGCAACTCGACAACAAGAGCATCTTGGGAACGGCCGATTACGTGGCGCCCGAACAGGCCGTGGACAGTTCGAAGGTGGACGAGCGCGCCGACATCTACTCGCTGGGCGCGACGCTGTACTTCCTGCTCGCCGGGCGGCCCCTGTTCCCCGAAGGGCGGACGGCGCAGAAGCTCGTGTGGCAGCAGACCAAAGACCCGGTGCCGGTGGACCGCCTGCGGCCGGAAGTGCCGCCGGACCTCGCGACCGTGGTTCACCGGATGTTACAGAAGCGCCCGGAGGATCGGTTTCAGACGGTGGAAGACGTGTTCGCGGCGCTGGCCCCGTTCGACCGCGCCGACG
>Ga0194132_10007607_pt1 | contig 16029 bp, 11 predicted proteins | sample TA2KigOf80mmetaG_FD_148612 | JGI IMG/M metagenome (GOLD analysis project Ga0194132, IMG submission 148612) | Freshwater microbial communities from Lake Tanganyika, Tanzania - TA2015054 Kigoma Offshore 80m | ecosystem: Environmental > Aquatic > Freshwater > Lake | place: Tanzania: Lake...
GTCGCCTAGTGCACCGTCTACGATCCGTTGATGGATAGACGTAGGGTGCTGCAACGCACCGATGAGCGGACCGGTGCGTTTCACGCACCCTGCATCCATCAATCCATGGAAGCCAAAGCACTAGTGCATTGTCTGGCCTGCAACGATGGATCGTAGGACGGCTTTCCTGAGCCGTCCGGATGGGCAGGACGGCTCAGGAGAGCCGTCCTACATCCATCAACCGATTCGTAACGGTGCACTCGTTTTTTCGCAGGACATGCAACGACCTCACTTTCGCAAGGATGCATGGTGATGGCGACATCGGCGACAGATGCCGAACGAGCGTGGGTTTGCGATGCATTGAGCGCCTACTGGGGAAGCGAACCGAATCGCGGTCTTCAGTTGCCGATGCCACGATTGCGCGCGCCGTACGCGGAAGCGATGCCGCCGCGTTTCACGACCGTCGCCCTGCCGGAGTGGGCAGAGGACGCCGGGGTCGCGGGTAATCTGCTAGTTCCGATTCAATTCTTCCTGCCAGGCGAGGGGCCCGATTGGGCACGCGTCGATTGGCTCGGTGCCGCCTTCTGGTACCTGCATGCCTGTGCCGAGCGTGCCTTTGAAGTCGAGAACGGACCGATTCATTCGTTTCGGTTTCGGCTTCAGGGCTGGGACGATCGCCATTGGGACCATGCCTGGGTCAACCGGATTGGATTATTTTTGCGCGCGTGGGCAGCACGGGAGCAGGGGATGAGCGCCGAGACACTCTTCGGTCCGGTCCCCGTCCCAGAGGTTGTTTTGACGCATGATGTCGATGCAGTCCGCAAGACGTGGGCCATCCGCTTCAAGCAAACAGCGTTTCACGCTTTCAATGCGTTTCGCAGTCTGGCCGGTCTCCGCATGCGGGAGGCAGCGAGCAAGTTCTGGCATGCCTTTCAGTTCCTCGTTCAACCGGCAAGTTACTGGCGATTCGACGAACTCGTCCAGATGGAAGCGCAGTTCGGACGAAAGAGCCGATTTAACTTTTACGGCGGCAGCGACAGCATCTTGCGACGACCACGCGATTGGCTGATTGATCCGGGTTACTCGGTCGAGACGCCGGAGATTCGCGACGCGATACGCACGTTGCGCGCCGGCGGCTATGACATCGGACTACACCCTTCGTTCGCCGCATGGAACGACGTCGACCGCATGGCATCAGAGAAAACTCGGCTTGAAACGGCACTCGGCGAGCCGGTCGTGCAGGTTCGCATGCATTGGCTGCGATTCTCTTGGGCCGACACCTGGCACGCTCAGGAAGCGTGCGGATTGCGCGACGACTCGACGCTCGGGTTCAACGATCGTCCCGGCTTTCGCGCGGCGGCGGCACTCGCCTTTCATCCGTGGGACGCCAAGCGACAAACGCCGATGCAACTCACTGCCACGCCGATGACGCTGATGGACTCCCAGGTCTACGATTACCACTCCGCCGAGCCGGACGAACGGCGTGTCATCATGGCCAAGCTCATTCGCGAAGTTCACGACGTTGCCGGCAAAGTCACGATCATCTGGCATCCGCATGTGCTCAGCCCCGATTACGGCTGGGCTGACGGCTATCGGGATTTTCTCCACCTTCTTGTCACGGAGGGAAAATCATGACTGGCACGTCCGCTCTGCACGGTCCGCATCGTATTGCTCAGGTGGATCGGGGGATTCGCAACCCATGTCTTGAACAGGTCTGGGCGGTGCTTCCCAGGCTTCTTGCACTTTTTGATGCCAACGAGATTGCCTCGACGTTCGGCATGGGGGACCGCTTTCACTGGGGATGGAAGCTTATCGACTTCGGCAATGGAACATTCCAAGGAGCGGCTCACGGCCTGGCTCGCCTCGTCGCCGGGAACGCGCTGCCAGACTTTCTTGGCGAACATGCCGCCATCGAACGCATCGATGCCATGTTTCACGGCGCCAGCCAACTCGGTCGTGGCAACGGCAGCATGGAGGAGGCGTTCCCCTACGAATCGTCATTCTGCGTCACCGCTCTCGTCGCGTATGACCTCGTCTCCGCCATCGAATTGCTCGATTCACGAATCAGCGCCGCCAAACGTCGGGAGTATCTTGATGTCGTTCGGCCGATGATCGAATTTCTGCATTACGCCGATGAATACCACGCGTTCATTTCGAACCATCTGGCGACGGCCGTGGCAGCGCTCCTGAAATGGCATGCACTTACTGGCGAAAATGGCGAGCAGCGGGGGCTGGAGTTTTTGGAGCGTATTCTCCGCGAGCAGTCGAGCGAAGGCTGGTTCCGCGAGTACGAAGGCGCCGACCCGGGCTATCAATCGTTGTGCCTGTACTATCTCGCGGATGTCGATCGGCTGAGGCCCGACCTGCGTATAGCAGAGCCGTTGCGCAAGTCGATTCAGTTTCTTTGGCACTTTGCGCACCCGGATGGCTCGTTCGGCGGACTCTACGGGAGCCGAAATACGCGGTTCTATTATCCGGGCGGCCTTGCCTGGCTCGGACGCAAGATTCCGGAGGCTGCGGCGCTGACGGGGCTCATGATGCCGGCGATTTGCGATCATCGCACGGTTACGCTCGACACGATGGATGCGCCCAACTTGATCCCGATGTTCAATGCCTATTGCTGGGCCGCGACGCTCGATCCTGTTGGCGACGCGCCGCCGTTACCGTGCCAGCGTTCGGAGGCATTCCGTGTCCACTTCGAGCACGCCGGGTTAATCGTCGACAATGGCCCCGAGCACTACACGGTCATCTCGACGAGCAAAGGGGGCGTATGCAGCCACTTTGTGAAGAACGCCGGCGCGAGCCTCGATCCCGGTGCGCTCGCTCAAACCTCCGATGGCGTGCTCTACAGCACTCAATCGCACGCGGCGGACAACGTCGTGGAGATGCGTCCCGACGGCGTTGTCGTAACGGCGCCGATGGCGCGCGTCAATCTCCCGCGGCCCGGACCGTTCCAGTTCCTCATTCTTCGACTGCTGAATCTCACCCTGATGCGATCGTTGATGATTTCCAACTGGATCAAGCAGTTTCTTGTCCGCTGGCTCATCACCGGAAAGACCACGAGCGGGTCGCGACTCCGGCGGTTCATTCGCTTCGGCGCGGAGCTTGAGATTCGCGACGAATGGGAGACCAACCCTGATCAACTGACGCGCTTGCCGGCGCCGAAGACATTTAGTGTCATGCACATGGCGAGTCAGGGATATTGGCAAAGGCAGGACACGCAATGATTCCGCGTTTCAAGCCGACGTTGGGCTGGCGTGAAATGCTCGCGCTGCTTGTGCCTGCCGGCGCCGACGAGGTCGAGCGCTTCGAGTCGGCGTTCGCCCAACTCATGGGCCAGCGTCACGCGATCGCCTGTCCATACGGCCGCACTGGGCTTTGGCTCCTGCTGCAGGCGCTCGGGCTGAAAGACAAGGAAATCCTCTGCCCGGCCTACACGTGTGTCGTTGTGCCGCACGCCATCGTGTCAAGTGGGAACGAGCCGGTGTTCATCGACAGCCAAGCCGGCGATTTCAACATGGACCTCGATCTTGCTCGCGCCGCGGTCACGGAAAGAACCGGCGCGATCATCGCGACGTCCATCTTCGGCTACCCGGTCGATCTCGATCGCTTGCAATCGTTTCGCCGGGACTTTCCGCATGTCCGCGTGATTCAGGATTGCGCCCACAGCTTTGCGGCGGAATGGCGTAGCCGACCCGTGCAGCGCGAAGGGGACGCGGCGATCTTCGGGCTCAATGTGAGCAAGCTCATCACGTCGATCTTCGGCGGCATGGTCACCACCGATGACGACGCCCTGGCAGCCCGTTTGCGCGAGTTGCATCGGCAGCACATTGAGCCTGCCGGCTTGCTGAGGGGTTTTACGCGTCGTGTTTACCTGGCCGGCGTTCAGATCGCGTTCGGCGAGTGGATTTACGGAATCATCCATTGGCTCGAACGCAGCGGATTTCTGAATCGTTTCGTCAAATACTACGACGAAGGCACGATCGACATGCCCGCCGACTTTCGCGTCGCGATGTCCGCTATTCAGGCGAAGATCGGCCGATTGCAGATTGAGCGGTATCCCGCAATCATCGCCCAGCGACGCGAGATCGCCAAGCTTTACCACGACCGGTTGTCCGGTCGCGTCGCCATGACGCTTCCGCCGCTCGTGGAGGGCGCGACCTATTCGCATTTCGTGCCGCTCGTCGCAGCGCGTGATGCGGTCGTGCAGGCGGCGCGGGCCCACGGCATCCAGCTTGGCACGCTCATCGATTACTGCATCCCGGAAATGTCCGCATATCGCCAACGCCCAGGCAACCGCCACCCGTGTCCGCAGGCATCGGATTTTTCGCGCCGAGCGATCAACCTGCCTTTGGTGGTGTCGCCATCGGCCGCGGAGATGATCTCCGATGTGCTGTGCGAGGTTCTTCCGAACGCCGGCACCGGTGAACCGGTTCCGGCTCGGCATGCCGCGTAGGCGGTGCGATTCAAGACGCGATGGTGATGTATGTGGCAAACACATTCCGATGGCAAGACGTGGCGAAGCGACCAACAGGTCCCGCTTGCGTGTCCCCATTGCCGCAAACGTTTGCGTGATCTCGCCTGCGCTGAACATGGGACGTTCCGAACGCACGCCGGGATAGCGCTGATGATGAACGATGCGTCGGAAGATCGCCTGAGCACCGAGTTCGACAAGCATTGGGATGAGAATGCCGCCGTGGAGTATCCAGTGCAGAAACTCCACGAGGCGAGGCGATTTTTGCAGCCGCTGCTCCAGCACATCCAGGCGACGAAAAACAAGCAATCGCTGCACGTTCTCGATGCCGGCACGGGGGATGGCATCCATGCCAGAGTTTTGGCAGACGCCGGTGATATCGATTATGTCGGTCTCGATGTTTCCCTGTCTGCTTTGCTCAAGATTCAGTCAACCGTCATACCGGCGTCGCTCGTGCAAGGCGATGTCGTCAGCATGCCGTTTCCCGATCAGACATTCGACGCGACGTTTTCGTTCGGCGTCCTTGGCTATTCGTCGGACCCCGCGCGAGCGTTCGCCGAGATGTGCCGCGTCACCCGTGTCGGGGGAATGATCGGAGTATGGTTGTTTCCGAAAAAGACGGGATTGGCAGGAGCGGCGTTTGGTTCGGTCCGTTGGCTCTGTGGACTAACAGGCTCATGGGGCACTTACGCGCTGGCCAATGCTATTGTTCCGTTTCTCTTCTTCCTGCCCACGCGATCCAAGGTTCATCTGCTCAACTCAAGTTGGAAGCAGTGTCTGGAAGTCGTGCTGGTCAATATTCAGCCGACCATGCTGTACTTTCCGACGCGTGAGATCGTTCTCCAATGGTTCTCGGAGAACTCTATCGAAGTCATTGCTGAAGATTCTTCTGAACCGATTACGCTCTGGGGGGTGAAACGCTAATGGCGCTGCGCGTATTCATCTTGAGCAATGACGACCTCACCTCCAACATCATCTTTTCATCGCTGTTGGATGTGCCCGAGATCGAAATCTGTGGCGTCGCGTACACGGCGACGTTGACTGGAAAAAAGGGCGGCGCGGCAGGCGCCTTGGCCATCCTCGAAAAAACCGACTGGCGCTATTGGCTCTTCCTCGTCTTCATCAACGGGTTCTTCAAGATCTTCGACGTCCTTAGCACCTTCTCCGCGCGCTGGCTCCCTTGGCTGGCGGATTGGCTTATGTCCCGTCAGATGATAGCGCTCAAGGCCGCTTGTCTCGCCAAGAACATTCCCGTGCATTTCAGCGCCGATTTTAACAGCGAAGAGTTTTTGACGATCCTACGGGACGCACAACCGGATCTGGTCGTCATCCGCGTCAACCAGATCTTGAAAGCCGAAATCTTGGCGATCCCAAGGCTGGGCACCTGGTGCGTCCATTCCAGCCTCTTGCCGAGCTATCAGGGGATTGCGGCAGAGTTTCACGGTCTGCGTAACGGCGAAACGATGCTCGGCACGTCGATTTTTCGCGTTGAGCTGGAGCTTGACAAAGGACCGGTGATCTTCCAGAGCGCAATCCGGGTGAGGCCCGGTGAAACGGTGTTCGTGCACATGCTGCGGAACAACTTTGCCGCGGGCGTGCTGCTCTGCAACGCGGTTCGCCGGCTAGCGAGCGGCGGACCGGTCCTGCCGATCATGAACACGTTGGAGAAGTCGTATCACAGTTGGCCCAAACCCGGCCAGGTCTCGGAGTTGCGCCGCCGCGGGCATGGGTTGGCGTTTGGCTGGGACGCGTTGCGGTATGCCTTGTTCTGTCTCGGATTCTTGCCCGTGCTGATTGCCGACAGGGCGCTCCGCGATGGTGGGTCCGACAAGTTGCCGCTGGAATGCGAGATAGCGAGCCGTGAGCGGGCGGCGTAAGGAGAACGCGATGAAAACCGATGCACCAACCGTTGACGATGTGCGCCGATTTTGGGAGGCGAACCCGTTGTTTCGAGGCGAAACCCAACACGAGATTGGGTCCCGGGAGTATTTTGAGGAGCACCGCCAGGTCGTGATCGGCGATTGTTTCGCGGGCACGCTGGACGAGCGCATTTTTGCGGTGCCAACGTCCGCTCGAGTGCTCGATCTGGGCTGTGGACCGGGTTTTTGGCTGGCGGAGTTCGGCGCGCGTGGGTTTGCCGATTTGCATGCTGCCGACCTGACAGACCGAGCGTTGCGGCTCGCGGAACAGCGATGCCGCGTGTTTGGCGTGAGTTGCACGTTTCAGCAGCAAAATGCAGAATGTCTCGACTTTCCCGACGGCATGTTCGATCATGTGAACTGCCAGGGGGTGATTCATCACACGCCGGACACTGCGGCCAGCGTCGGTGAAATCGCCAGAGTCCTGCGCGATGACGGAACTGCCTGCTTGTCAGTGTATTACCGCAATTTCGTGTTGCGCCAGTGGTGGTGGCTACGTCACCCCGCGCGCTGGATCAGCTATTGTGGGGCGACTTTGCGTGGACGTGGACGCGAGACCATTTTCGCCACCGCGGAATTGGACGACCTCGTGCGCCTCTACGACGGCGCGGACAATCCGATTGGGAAGGCCTACACCGATGCGGATTTTCTCGCCCTGCTGGCGCCCCATTTTGCCGTGGAGGAGACTTTCCTGCATTTCTTCCCCAAACGCAGCTTGCCTCTGCCGATACCGCAGAGTCTTCACCGCTGGCTTGATCGCAACCTTGGTTTCATGATTTACGCCCGCGTTCGCAAATTGCGCACTTCAGCCACGGTGAAACTGGCCGCGTGATGTACCGATGTGGAATGAAGGCAACGATCCAGCGCGAATATGGGAGGTGAGGCCATGCACGTTGAAAATACGAGCCCGTGCGGCGACGACCGGGCGACCTTGGTCTGTTCGATGGCGCCGATTCTGCTCGCCTGCGTATTGCTTTCGTTCTTGGCATGGTCCTATCTTTTCTTGGTTCAGGATTTTCCGTACCCCCATGGAGATGAGATTGGGCTATTGAATCTGCCCTACCGGTACGCGGAATTTGGCGACACGCGCTATCCCAATCACTGGAGTGAAACTTTCGGGTCCGACACGGTTCGTCGCTATCCGCCAATAGCCGCCTTCACGCTGCGCAATGCGTATCATGCGCTGGTCGGTTTTTCGCCGGTTTCGAGTCGCGTCCTCTCCGCATTGATGATGCTGGCTGTCGTCGCGGGGGGCATCGTGTTTCTTTCGCGGCTGCCGGAGTTGGGCTGCTGGCAGCGGTTGCTGGTGCTCTGTCAGTTAGGCCTGACGCCGGTGATGATCTACACGGCACGATCGGTGCGGTTTGAGCAGGAGATTCTTTTCGCCGGCTGGATGGGCGCGGTCGTGCTTCCGGCGCTGGTCCCCGCAGTCGGCTCGGCCTGGCTGCGCGCGTTGCTCTGGAGCGCTGCGGGTGCATCGCTCGGTCTAGCGGGCTCGTCGCATCCGTTCGGCCTGGTCTTTGGCGTGGTCGGCCTGTGGCTCATCGTGTTCGCGAATTATTGGCATGAACAAGACGGATTCTCTCTCTGGCATCGCCTCGGCCTTGTCGGTCTCGGACTGATCTTGGCCGGCATTCCGACCTTCCACTGGATTTTTAGCGATTGGGAAACCTTCCGTGCCTTCAGCCAAGCCCATGCCAAGCTCTATGCCGGGCGAACCGGCGAACTCATCGATTGGTATGCAAGCGTGCCGCCCTGGAATGGACTACGGGGCATCTTGCCTGACTCCATGGTCGCCCATCTCACGGTGCTGCATCAGACGGCCTATGAGGATTTCTACAATTATCCGGTTCCCGACTATCGCTTCCGCGTCGTTCTGGAGGCGATCTTTTACGTTCAACTCGGGTTGCTCGGCGCTTACCTAGTGTACTCGGCTTGGCGGCGTTTTCAGAACGCGAACCCTTGGGTGCACCTTGCGGTTTGGCTGGCGGCGGCCTTCCTGGCGTTTGGGTTGTGGTACACGCCAATCCACACCTACAAGATCTACACGAGCTTTTTCGTGAACTTTAGCTCCGCCCTTATCGCCTGGCGGCTGGCGGACTACGCGCGCGATTCGTCGTGGCCTCGCGCAGTCGTCGTCGCGCTGATCGTTTTGGCCTCCGTGCCGGCGCTTGGGCTACTGCATTATGCCGGCTGCCACGCCCGCCATCTTGTGAAATGCTACCGCCACAACACGCACACACACATCGCTCTCGACGTGGAGTTTGCTGCCCTCGCGCAAATGGCCGATCGGCTGGATCTGCGCCGGGACGATCGCAAGGTCTACGCGCACGTTGAAAGTTGGATTGCCACGGGCAAACACACCTTATCGCTATGGGAGTCGGCTCGTGAGGAGTTTGTCCGCGTTGCCAACGATAGCGATGGCGTGGTGTTCAAGAACATTAACGTCGGATTGTATATGCGCCATCAATCAAGAGATTCATCGGAGCGGACCGCCAAACGACACCGCCAGCTTGAGCAGATGCGAACGTTGCTTGCGCCCATGCGCCTGGCCGGCATCGTCCTTAACGACTTCGACGCGTCGGCAAGCTATTCGTTCTACGTTCGCTCCTCGGGCGCCGGCCCGCGTCCGGCGCCGTTGGTCGCGTGCATGACGCGCGACCAACGCGTTGAATTCCATGAAGCTACGCTAGAGCAAGACAGTGTCGATCTGAACAAAACGATCACGTTCGCGCCGGGACGATATTTGCTGCTCGTGCGTGTGTCGGGGCTTGCCGAGGATGATCTGCTGGAGGTAACGCAGTCGCCGAAGGGGCAGTCGGCCACGATGACATCAGTTTTTCTCACGCCGATTCACACGATCAGCCCCGCGCCATTAGTACTTGAAATCGATGGCGCGCCGACGCCGGTGTCGTTTGCGGTCCGCCAGAAGAAATGCTCACTCTCGGCCGGCCAGCTCTACCGCATCACTCCTTAACTCTTTCGGGTTTTTCGTGTGTTTCGTGGTCAAGCCAACTGGAGCGACTCCTTCGCGGCGGCGATCGTTTGGCGAATGTGTTCCTCGGTGTGCACTTTCATCAAAAAGGCGGCTTCGAATTGACTGCACGGCAGGTAGATTCCGCGATCTAGCATGGCCCAGAAAAATCGGCCGAACCGGGCGGCATCGGATTTTTTTGCGGTCTCGTAATCGACGACGGGGTCCGCATTAAAGAACAGCGTCCACATACTGCCGACGCGTTGCACTCGGCCGACGCCCAACGCTCCCAATCCTTGCTCCAGCATCACGCCGAGTTTCTCAAGGTGCTCGTAGGGCGGACGATCGCGAAGTTCCTGGAGCGTCGCCAGGCCGGCGGCCATCGCCAGCGGATTGCCCGATAGCGTGCCCGCTTGAAATACCGGGCCGGCAGGCATGATCTTTTTCATGACGTCGGCTCGACCGCCATAGGCGCCTACCGGCAGCCCCCCGCCGACAATCTTGCCAAGCACCGTGAGATCGGGCTTGACGTTCTGCAGCAATTGCGCTCCCCCCAGCGCCAATCGGAAGCCGGTCATCACTTCGTCGTAGATCAGCAGCGTGCCGTGCTGTTGTGTCTGCGTCCGTAACGCCGACAGGAAATCCTTGCTCGGCGTCACCAAACCCATGTTGCCGACGACCGGTTCGAGAATGACACCGGCGATTTTGTTGGCGTGCGCTCTGAAGGCTTCCTGAAGGCCTTGGACATCGTTGTAGCGAAGGACGAGCGTGTCCTGCGTGCAGCCCTTGGGAACTCCGGGGCTAGTGGGCACGCCGAGCGTCGTGGCACTTGAGCCGGCGGAGACAAGCAGGCTGTCAACGTGTCCGTGATAACAGCCGGCAAACTTGATGATAAGATCGCGCCCGGTGTAGCCGCGCGCCAACCGGATTGCGCTCATCGCCGCCTCGGTCCCGGAACTGACCATGCGCACCATCTCGATCGACGGCATGAGTTCAATGATCAGTTCGGCAAGCTGCGTTTCGAGCTCGGTGGGGGCGCCGAAGCTGGCACCATTGGCCATGGCGCGATTGACGGCTTCGGCAACGCGCGGATGAGCGTGGCCGAGGATCAGCGGACCCCACGAGCCGCAGTAGTCGAGGTAGCGGTTGCCATCGACGTCAATGAGGTACGCTCCCTCGCCGCGGGCGATGAAGATGGGCTGCCCACCGACGCCGCCGAAGGCGCGCGCGGGGCTATTGACGCCGCCGGGGATGACCTGGCAGGCTTTGGAAAATGCGCGGGTACTGTTGGTTCGTTGCATGCAGTCTTTATAACGCATGACCTCCGCTTCGTCCCGCGATCATCCGCAGGTAGGGGCCATGTGCACGGCCTGGCCCTTTGAGGTTAACAGAATGGCCAGAAATGTTATGGATGCTCCCACACTGTGGTAATATCGGCAGATCGTGCATTGGGACGGTGGGGTGCGACTTGAAAGAGTCTCCCGACAGCGCAACCGGGCTGGCACGGTGGTGGCTTTGGCTGCCGCTGGCTGGCTTGGCGATCGCATGGGCTATTGACCTCGGCGACGGTTTCGCCGGTTCGGCGCCGCCAGCGCGCAAGGACGCCAAGCCCTTGCGTGCCGTTCTCGATTTTGCGCCGGCAGAATCTCCGCTGCCAAGAAATGAACGGTTTGCGATTGTCACGAACAGTACATTCGGGAAGCAGGTGCTTGAGTTCACATCGGGGACAAACGACCACGGGCGTGTCGGCTTTGTTACGTTCGAGTTCACCGAAAGCTCGACGCCGAAGCGAGCGCAGGTGCTCAACTTCGCGCCGGCAGAGCGATCGGCGTCCACGTTGCAGACTGAACCACCCGTGCCGCCGCGTTTTCCGATCGTAACGGATAATCTGGCTCCGGCATGGAGTGATCAGCCGCGGGCGCTAGAAATGCGCCGCCCCGCGCCGGCGGAGTCGCTGGTCTACGACGAATTCGGTCTGGCGCGACCTCATGCGTCGTCGCGTACGGCGGCAATTCTCGGGTTTCGAGCCAATGACCTGCCGATTCTCGCGGGCGTCGCTCCCCGACCAGCCCCAAATCGAGCGGCGGCCAAGACGATCCTGGTTTTCGAGCCCAGCGGAGTCGGCCCGGCCGATGGTGATGGAAACGCTGGTTTTTGGGCCGCGGTTGCCCGGGCCGAAGATGGTCAGCACACTGCTTTTTGAGCCGGCGCCGGCTCGCATTTTGCCGACGGTCGCAACGGTCTCGGGGATTGGACTGGAAGCATGGACGCCCCGGTCGGCGCCGCGTTTGGAGTCAAGTGAGCCGCCGCTGGGAAGTGTGCCGATTTCGGCTGATGACATCGCAGTCACCTCGCCTTTGGTTCGCGGAACGCCGAGTTCGTTTGCCGTCCATCTACCGCGATTTGGCGATGTCGTTCCGCACGCTGCGCCGGCCCATGTGACCTTGGCTGGGCACGAGTGGACCATGCCGACTACGGGCAGTGCACTCGAAGGCCGCCATGAGCTTCCGGCGCTGCCACTTCCCGGCCCGGCCCTGGAGTTGTTGGTTCAATTCGGCACGCCGTCGTCCATCCGATGACACGTCACCTCACGGCAGGAACTTGGCCAAGAAGCCTAGCAACGTTGCGCACAGTCGTTTCAGCCAGGGACGGGTGCGGATGAAATCGGCCAGGTACGGCGCGAAGCGATAATAGGTCGCGACGAACCATCGGCCCAGCGGATTGTTGAGCAGGTACTGATCACGGAAGTCGCGGAAGCGCTGCACTTCGCGTGATTGCGGCGTGCCGAACGTTGCCGTGACGATGAAGCAGTAGGGCTCTTCCCCGCCGTAGCCGCCGTAACCTTGGTAGGCCGGGTTCTCGGCCATTTCCAGAATCTTGTCAAACGCTTCGGGGTTGAGCTTGTACGAGTTCGGATACACCTTGCGCAAACGCCGCACCGAGCTGGCGATGTCGGGCTGATACGCCTGCGTGATCTCCGTGATGATGTTGTCGAATATTTGCTGCTTGTTATCGATCTTCTCGCCGTACACGTCGGCCAAATAGTAGATCACGAGCCCGCGGATCGGCTCGACGATTTGATAGTCTTCCTTCATGGCCGTGAATTCTTTGTCGGCCGCGATGGTCGAGGTCGTATATTCGGCGAGGACGCGAATGTCCTCGTTGTGCGGGTCGAACTTCAGGGCCGCCTTGAAGAGCGGCTCGGCGAGGACGTAAATCTTGGCCTTGTAGAGTTCGAGCGCGAACTGAGCGAAACGCATGGCGGCGTATTTGCGAGCGTCGTCGTTTCCGGCCGGCAGCGACGCCATGATGCGCTTGGCCGTCTTGTCGATCATGTCCGTTTGGCCCTGGATCAGGTAAATCTCGCACATGTAGAACAGCACTTCGAAGTCCGGCGGCGCGTTGGGTGTCGCTGTGACGCCGCGCTCGCACCAGGCCAGGGCGTTTTCGTAGTCACGCTGCAATTGATAGGTGCGCGCGATCGAAATGTACGTATCCGGGTTGAACGGCTCCAGCTCGACTGCCTTGCGGAAATGTTCACGCGCCCGCCGACCCCAGTCGCTGCGGTCGCGGTCTTCCTTGGCCCGGTCCCCTTGTTCCAGGAACACGTGCCCGAGATTGGAGCGATATAGCGCGACGTCCGGCGAACGCTTCACCAGATCGGTGAACGTCTGCTCGGCGCGGTCGTACTGCTGCAGCCGCAAGAAGCAGATTCCCAAGAGGTTCCAGGCGGCCTCGGTGGACGGCGCCAGCACGACGACCTTCTTCAGCTTCTTGCTGGCCTGGTCCCATTTGCCGTCCTTCATGAACTGATCGACCTCGGCCATCAGTTCCTGAACTTCGCCGCCATGCTTCTGCATGTCGTCGTAGTTCTTGCGCGCTTTCGGATCGGAAAGCGTGTCGTACGCCGCCCGAATGGTCATGAAAAGCTCCGGCTCCTTCTCGGGCGGGTGCTTTCGGACCTGGCGGAAGTACGCCTTCTTGATCTCTTCGGCGGTCGCGTTTTGCTTGACTTCCAAGACGGAATAATAGTCGGCTGCCATGAGGTCTCTCGAGGGTTTGCGATCTTCCGCGTTTCGTCTTTGTTTAGCGTCCGCGTCGCGTCCGGTGGGCGCGAAACAATGCCTTGGTCCGTCTCGTGCCCGCGAGGCGCTCAGCGGGCGCTAAACGAAGACCTAAGTTGTCACCGCCCTTCGGTTTCCAGGTCGAACAAGAAGTCGGCCAGGAAGTCGCCGGCTTTTTCGGACTTGGCGTTGTCGCCGGAGGCCAAGGCGTTGAGGAGGTCTCGCAAGGCGGTTTGCAGCGCAGTCTTTTTGTCGCCGCCCAAAGTCGGGACGAGGTTCTTGGCCTTTTCAATCATGCCCTCGTAGCGTTTGGCGAGCGGGCTCTTGGTCCAGAGGTCGTCGACTTTTTCCTTGGCCTTGATCTTGTCCTCCTCGCTCATTCGGTTGCCCGTGTTGGAGTAGACGAGGTTGACGCGTTGCTTGGTGGCCGGGATGACCGCTTCGAGCCGTGCGATGCCGTTGACGTCGTAGGAGAACTCGATTTCCAGCGGGTGGGGCTTGCCGTCCGGGGCGGGCGGAATCTTCTTGATGCTCGCGTTCACGCCGGTGTCCTTGACATCCTCCATGAGCTTGGCGTTGCCCGTGTGGTCCTGGTAGAGTCGAATGTCGACGGTGTCCTGATTGGCGTGCAGCAGGCTGTAGACCTTCTTGACGGAGTAGGGAATCGTCGTGTTCGGATTGATCAGCGATTCGTAGACCAGGATGTCGCGTCCACCGAAGCTGGTGACAATCGGGATTCCCAAGCCGAACGGCGAAACATCGGTGAGGATGACGCCTTGTTCGGGGGAGATGATGTCGGTGGCGATGGCGGCCTGAACGGAAGCGCCCATGGCGACAGCGAGGTCGGGGTTGACGTCGATGGACGGGTTCTTGCCGAACATCTCTTGCACCAATCGTCGCACGCAGGGAATGTAGGTCGTGCCGCCGACGAGGAGCACGCGATCGATGGCGGACGGGCGAATCTTCTTGGCCTTGAGTGCCTGGCGGATGCACTCGCGCGCGCGATCCAGGAGCGGGCCGACCGCTTCCTCGAATTGCCCGCGCGACAGGTCGATTTCGAGGTCGAGCGGATCGCCGCGCATGAAGCCGAAGGACGGCACGGTCGATTCATAGCGCGGCTTGGTGGTAAGCGCAACCTTGCACTTCTCAGCTTCGCCCTTGAGAGCGGCGCGGGCGCGGTCGGGAATGCTGACGCCGGGGTATTGCTTGCTGAAGTTGCTGATGATGAGATCGATGAGGGCTTCATCGAAGTCCTTGCCGCCGAGTTGAGTGTCGCCGAAGCTGGCTTTGACGTCGAGGATGCCTTCCATCATTTCCAGGACGGTGATGTCGAGCGTGCCGCCGCCGAAGTCGAAGACGACAATCTGCTCTTCGGAGCCGATATTCTTGATGCCGAAGGCGAGGGCGGCGGCGGTCGGCTCGTTGATCAGGCGGAGAATCTTGAGCCCCGCGAGATCGCCGGCGTCGAGTGTCGCTTGCCGCGCCGCGTCCGGGAAGTTCGCCGGCACCGACAGCACGACTTCCTTGATCGTCTGCCCCAGCATCTGCTCGGCATTGTCCTTGAGCTTCTTCAGGATGACGGCCGAGATTTCCTCGGGCCGATACTCCTTGTCGAGCAGGCGGACTTTTTCGGCAGTGCCCATCTTCCGCTTGACCTCGCGCACGCCCTGGCCGGGGATATCGACCCACGGCCTGGCATCCTCGCCGACCAGGAGTTCGCCGCGCTTGTTGCAAGCGACGAGCGAGGGAACGATGGGGCTTTTGGAGCCGGGATCGCTCACCATCTGCGGTTCCTTGCCCCGGAATATGCAGATTTCCGAAGTCGAGGTCCCCAAGTCGATTCCGACGGCAATGTTCTTGTTCATGGGGCGCCTCACTTCTTTCCCTGGGGAGCCGGAGCCGAATTCGGTTTCGTCTCCGGAGCTTTCTTATCTTCCGGTTTGGCGGCGGGCATTGGCTGTGGCGTGTCCTTGCGTTCCTCTTTCGGTTTCTCGTCCTTCTTCTGATCCTGAGCGGGCTCGTCTTTTTTGCCGTCTTTGGACGGCTCCGGTGGCGTCGGCGTTGGGGCCGGGGCCGGTTCAGGCTTCTTTTCCTGCTTTGCCACAATCACATGGGCACGCTCGACCACGCGGCCATTGAAGCTATACCCCCATGATACACCGCGGATAACATGGCCCGGCTTGATGGTGGGGCTGAGCTCCTCGCCATCGGCATGGTGAATGGTTCCGACAAAGTCTTGATCCGCTTCGGGACGAATCACGGAGAACCCGAGCGGACTGATGGTTCGCAGGAAGGTATTCAGCACATACTCGAGCGCCTTGCGATGCTCCGGCGTCGTGCCGCTCTGGGCGTCGAAGTTGCGCTCCAGCACCTTCAGGAAAGCCACGACCGCTTCGACCCAGGCGTCCATCTGCTTCTGAAACTCGCTCGCCTTTTGCCGAGCCTGCGTTCGTTCTTCGTCGATCTGTTTTCGGTCAATCAGGACCTTCTGCATCGCCTCGAAGAATTTGACCAGCTCCTCGTGAGCCGCTTGCAGAACCTTCTCCGTCGATTCAAGTACCAGGGTTTGCTTGTAGTGTTCGCGGCGAACGGCTTCCAGATCATTCATCTGCTTTTGCA
>Ga0194132_10007609_pt1 | contig 16027 bp, 11 predicted proteins | sample TA2KigOf80mmetaG_FD_148612 | JGI IMG/M metagenome (GOLD analysis project Ga0194132, IMG submission 148612) | Freshwater microbial communities from Lake Tanganyika, Tanzania - TA2015054 Kigoma Offshore 80m | ecosystem: Environmental > Aquatic > Freshwater > Lake | place: Tanzania: Lake...
CGAGGCTCTGAAGCTCTTTAACCAGCACGTTGAACGATTCCGGAATACCGGGTTCCGGAGGATTTTCCCCTTTGACGATGGCTTCGTAGAGTTTGGAGCGCCCGTTTACATCGTCGGATTTTACAGTCAATATTTCTTGGAGCGTGTACGCAGCACCATACGCCTGAAGCGCCCACACTTCCATTTCTCCAAATCGTTGACCGCCGAATTGCGCTTTTCCGCCCAGCGGCTGCTGGGTGACAAGCGAGTAGGGACCGATCGACCGAGCGTGTATTTTGTCTTCCACCAAGTGAATCAGTTTCATCATGTACATGTAACCCACGGTTACTTGTTTATCGAACGCAAGACCGGTTTTTCCGTCGTAGAGTGTGATCTTACCGGATTCCGGAAGACCCGCCTTACGCAACTCTTCTCTGATTTCGTCGATGCTTGCGCCGTCAAACACAGGAGTCGCCACGTAGAAACCGCACTCTTTTGCGGCCCATCCGATGTGGATTTCCATGATCTGGCCGAGGTTCATACGTCCCGGCACACCCAACGGATTGAGCAGGATGTCGATCGAGCGTCCGTCAGGCAGATACGGCATGTCCTCTTCCGGAACGATCTTGGCGACAACGCCTTTGTTTCCATGTCGTCCAGCCATTTTGTCACCGACGGAAAGTTTGCGTTTTTTGGCGACGTATACTTTGACCAACTGAATGACACCCGGCGCCAATTCGTCTCCCCGGATTACTTTTTCGGTCTCCCGGTCCAACTGACGTTCGAGCGCGGCCGTGTTCCGCTGACAGGATCCGACCACCTGAAGAATCTGCTCGTTGACCGTCTCGTCGGTCACCCATTGTTGGTTTTGGATAATTCGTTCGAGATGGAGCAAGTCGATCAGGTCTTCGGTAAATTTCTTTTTGGCTGGGACTACGACTTCGTTGGTTTCGTCGTCGCGCAGTTCCGAGCAGATACGCCCCTTGAGCAATTCCTTTACTTTGCCGTCGCGCATGACGATCAACTTGCCGATCCGCTGTTCGTAGTCGCGCTTGAGTTCGCCTATGGTTTGGCGTTCCTTCTCTTTAGTAAGTTCGTCACGGTCTTTGCGGCTATACAGCCGTGTGTCGATGACGATGCCGCTCATACCCGGCGGGGCTTTGAGCGAGGCGTCTCTTACGTCGCCCGCCTTTTCACCGAATATGGCGCGCAACAACCGTTCTTCCGGAGAGAGTTCCCGTTCTCCCTTGGGGGTTACTTTACCCACGAGAATGTCGCCGGGGCCGACCTCCGCACCGATGCGGACCACGCCGTGTTCATCAAGGTTACGCACCGCGTCTTCGCTCACATTGGGAATCTCGTTGGTGAGTTCTTCGCCCCCCACCTTGGTTTCCCTGACCGGCAGCTCGAACTCGGTGATGTGGATCGACGAAAATGTGTCGTGTTTGACCAGATTTTCGCTTACGACGATGGCGTCTTCGAAGTTGTAGCCTTCCCAGACCATAAACCCGGTCAAGATATTGCGTCCCAACGCCAATTCGCCCCGATCCGTCGCCGGTCCGTCGGCCAGCACCTGTCCGGCCTCGACGACGTCTCCGGGACGCACAAGCGGGCGCTGGTTGATACAGGTTTCCTGATTGGATTTTTTGAACTTTGTCAGGTAGTGCACGTCCGGCGCTTGGTCGAAGATAGCGGTGGAAGCCGTAGACACCGGCGTTACCGTGATCATGTCGGCGGACACCTGGGTTACGGTTCCCGCGCGCCGAGTGATCAGTACCGAACCCGAATCCATCGCCACCACACGCTCCAGCCCTGTTCCCACGAGGGGCGCTTCGGTTTTGAGCAACGGAACGGCTTGGCGTTGCATGTTGGATCCCATGAGCGCCCGGTTGGCGTCGTCATGTTCGAGAAAGGGGATCAGCGCAGCGGAAACGCCTACGATCTGTTTGGGCGATACGTCCGTATAGTCTACCTGTTTGGCATCGACCATGAGAATATCGCCTTTGCGTCGCGCGGCCACACGACCGTCCGTACGCCCTTTCTCACCGATCAGATTGCCTTTGGCATCGACGGGTGTGTTGGCCTGTGCGATGGTATAGCGTTCTTCCTGATCGGCGGACAGGTATTCGATCTGGTCGGTCATCTTGCCGTTGGAAACTTTTCGGTAGGGTGTTTCGATAAAACCGAATTCATTTACTTGGGCATAGGTTCCCAAACAGGCGATAAGTCCGATATTCGGTCCTTCCGGCGTTTCGATAGGGCAGATCCGTCCGTAATGGGTATGGTGTACGTCACGCACTTCGAAACTGGCGTGTGCGCGATCGAGTCCCCCCGGTCCGAGTGAACTGAGACGGCGTTTGTGGGTCAGTTCGGCCAGCGGATTGGTCTGCTCCATAAACTGTGAAAGCTGGCTGCTACCGAAAAACGCGGCGATAACCGACGACACGGTGCGGGCGTTGACCAAGTCTTGCGGGGTGATCGAATCGACATCCTGAAGCCCGATGCGTTCACGGATCGTACGCGCCATGCGGGTCAGCCCGGTGTTGAACTGCATGGCTAAAAGTTCGCCGACCGAACGGGTACGACGGTTGCCCAGATGATCGATATCGTCCGTATCTCCATCGCCGCGTCTCAGTTTGAGCAGATAATCGATGGTGGCGATAAAGTCTTTCTCGGTCAGTGTCGTCTGTTCGATGGGAATATCGAGATCGAGCCGTGTGTTGATGCGGTGACGTCCTACGGCGGCCAGGTTATATCGTTTCGGATTAAAAAAAATCCGATCCATGAGGGCCTGGGCGGTCTCGCGGTTCGGCGGATCGCCCGGACGCATCAGTCCGTACATGCGGAACAGCGCTTCTTCCGACGATGTGGTGGTATCGCGTTTGAGCGTATTCGCCAGCACGTCCGGCTCTTTGGTCGGGTCCATTTTGGCGATTTTGATCGCGGTCACGTCTCCGTTGGCGGCGGCGAGGCGTTCAAGCAGATTTTCCGTGAGCGGTTCGCCGGTGTCTACGATGACTTCGCCCGTCTCCTGATTGACGATGGGGGAGACGATGGGCCGACCGATATACTTAGCGGCCTGTGCGGTTTTGACTTCCTGAAATTCGTAGAACAGGCTGTAAATCTTTTCGTTGGTTTCGTATCCCAGCGCCCGCAACAGGAGGGTGGCGGGAATTTTTCTCTTGCGGTCTATATGAACAAACAGCACGTCATTTATATCGAGACTAAATTCGAGCCAAATGCCGTGTTCGGGAATGATCCGGGCGGAATACAGATGTTTTCCGTTGGGGTGTGTCTCTTCGGAGAAAAATACGCCGTAGGACCGTTGCAACTGGGAAACGATGACCCGCTCGGCGCCGTTTATGATAAACGTGCCTTTGTCGGTAATGAGGGGGAGTTCACCGAGATAGACCACCTGCTGGATGATGTCTTTTACTCTTTTCTCCCCGGTTTCCGTAGTTTCGCGAATGACAAGACGCACCGTGGCCTTGAGCGGAATGGCATAGGTCATCCCGCGTTCTTGACATTCTCGGATGGAATACTTCGGTTCTCCCAGCGTGTAATGTACAAATTCGAGGGAGAAGTTTTCGTGAATATCGGTGATAGGAAAAATGTCGTTGAAGACGGCCTGAAGCCCCTGATTTTTGCGTTCGGACGACGTGGCGTCGGCTTGCAAAAACGTTTTGAACGAATCGATCTGCACCGCCAGAAGGTTGGGCATATCGATGAAATAGGGGAGCTTCGAGTAATTGCGCCGGGGAATCTGAGTCTTGTCTTGCACGCTGGATCACATCCTTTCGGCAGAAGAGGATACGTAAAATGCGCTTAGCCTGAATACGTCACAACGATCCCGCATGACACACGGGATCGTTGTGTGGTGTGCATTCTGTACTATGCTAAGGGCAGCCAGCTTACTTGATTTCGACCGTACCGCCAGCGGCTTCGATCTGTTTTTTGATATTTTCGGCTTCTTCTTTGGAAACACCTTCCTTGAGATTGCCGGGAACGCCGTCTACCAGGTCTTTGGCTTCTTTGAGTCCAAGACCGGTGATGGCGCGGACTTCCTTGATCACCTGAATCTTTTTGTCGCCGAAACCGGTGAGCACGGCCGTAAACTCGGTTTGCTCCTCTACGGCTTCTGCGGGCGCGGCAGCGCCCGGTCCGGCGACCATGGCTACGGGCGCGGCGGCGGCGGAAACGCCAAACCGCGTTTCCAGGGTTTTGACTAACTCGTTAAGCTCTAGAACGGTAAGCCGTTCGATCTGTTCGACAATTTCCGAAACTGCCATGCGTATGTTCCTCCGTTATACTGGCCCTGCACCGAGCAGGGCGCGGGTTTCGTGATGGACACGATTTTTGAACAGTGGAGCGAGTCCTTAAACAAACGTTTATCCAGCGTTGGTTTCTCCGGCTTCTTTTTGCTGGGCAACAGCCGCCAGTACGCGGACCACGTTTCCGAGCACACCGGAGAGCGAAAAAACCAGCCCGTTGATCGGCGCGGCAATACTGCCTACCATCTTGCCGATCAACACTTCGCGCGCTGGCAGACTGGCCAGTTCTTGAACCTGTTCGGCCTTGAGTACGGCGCCGGTCAACACACCGCCCTTAATTCGGGGGCGGTTTTCGTGTTTTTTACCAAAGTCGGTAATGATTTTGGCCGACGCTACCGGATCTTGGGCGAGGATAAGTGCGGTAGGGCCTTCCAGATAGGTGTCGAGTCGAGGCAAACCAGCTCGTTCTGTGGCAAAGCGGGACAGCGTGTTTTTAACGACATGACATTCTATCGACTCGTTGCGTAGTATCCGTCGCAGTTCGGTAATCGCTTCGACGTTGAGTCCCGAAAAATCCGTCAGATACACGCTCTGCGCATTTGCGAGGCGGCTGGTCAGATCCTCCACGACCCGTTCTTTTGCCGCGCGCGGCTGAGGCATGAAAACTCCTTTCCATCACGGTCTGCGTATGTCGACCGAAACGCTATGCGGACGCGCCGACACCCTGCCGGTCTACGGTAAGTCCCGGCCCCATGGCCGACGAAATGGTGATGCTTTTTACGTATTGTCCTTTTGCTGTGGAGGGCTTGGCGCGTACGATCGCGTCGATAAACGCTGAAGCGTTTTCCGCCAGTTCCTGCTCGGAAAAGGATGCTTTTCCGACCTGGGCGTGGATATTGCCCGCCCGATCTACCCGGTACTCGATTCGACCGGCTTTTACCGCTTTTACCGCCGGACCTATATCGAAAGTTACGGTTCCGCTTTTCGGGTTTGGCATCATACCACGCGGTCCGAGTATGCGTCCCAATTTACCTACGTCTTTCATGATGTCCGGTGTGGCGATGACCACGTCGAAGTCGATCCAACCTTGCTGGATACGTTCTATGTATTCGTCGGCGCCTACGTAGTCCGCGCCGGCCTCTTGCGCGTCCCGCTGCACTTCACCTCTTGTGAGTACCAAAACACGCACTTCTTTGCCGGTTCCGTGCGGAAGGGACACCGCACCCCGGACCATCTGATCGGCATGACGGGGATCTACTCCCAACCGCATCGCCACCTCGACCGTCTCGTTGAATTTGGCGGAAGCCGTCTGTTTGATCAGCGATACGGCCTCGTTTAGCCCATACGGCTTGGCGGGGTCGATTTTTTTGAGGGCTTCCAGATAGCGTTTACCCTTTTTCATAATCCTTCTCCCTGCTTTCGTTTTCCGAAGGCGTCGCTTAGTCTACTACCTCGATGCCCATGCTACGGGCCGTACCTTCGATAAGCCGCATGGCGGAGTCGATGTTGGCCGCGTTGAGATCGGGCATTTTCAGTGTGGCGATCTGTCGAACCTTTTCCCGCGAAACCTGACCCGCTTTGGTTCGGTTGGGTTGTCCCGATCCTTTGGCCAGCCCGGCTTCCCGTTTGAGCAGTATGGCTGCCGGCGGCGTTTTGGTGATAAAGGTAAAACTGCGATCCGCGTACACCGTCACCACCACCGGGATGATCAAACCGAGTTGGTCTGCTGTTTTGGCGTTAAACGCTTTGCAAAACTCCATCGGGTTTACACCGTGCTGCCCCAGTGCCGACCCGACCGGTGGCGCTGGTGTAGCCTGTCCCGCGGGAACCTGGAGTTTGACGACCGTCGTTATCTTTTTAGCCACGCGCTCCTCCTTGCGTCACACATGCGAAACCTGGAGAAAATCCAGTTCCACCGGGGTTGCTCGACCAAATATGCTGACCATGACTTTGATTTTTCCCCGCTCCGGATGTATTTCCTCGACAACTCCCGTAAAATCGGTAAACGGGCCGTCGGTCACTTTGATATGATCCCCGGTGCGATACGGGATTTCGTGTTCTTTTTTGCCTTCCTCGCCCGTATCCTGATGCAGAATTCTTTTCAATTCGCTTTCCCGGAGCGGCTGAGGTTTTGTCCCTGTTCCCACAAAATGGGTTACACCCGGCGCATTGGATACCACATGCCAGGCGTCACGATCCATTTCCATTTCCACCAACACATAGCTGGGAAAAAGTTTCCGAACGGTGGAGGTCTTCTTACCCTGTTTCATCTCCACCACCTCTTCGGTGGGTACGAGAATCTGGCCTATTTTCTCCTCCAGTTTCTCGGTGACTCTCAGCTTCTCCAAGTGAGACTTGACCTTGTTCTCATGCCCGGAAAAGGTATGGATCACATACCATCGTTTTATCATGATGTGCCTCTTGTCCGAATCACGAGATCATGCCCTGAGTAAAAAACTCAACGCGTAAGAAGCGATAACATCGATCACGCCGACGTAGAAGGCCACGATGACCGACAGCGCGATAACGACGATCGTCGCTCCGGTCAACTCGCTTCTTGTCGGCCAGTTTACCTTCGTAAGCTCAGACCGTACTTCCTGAAGAAATACCACCGCGCGTTCGTACATGGCTGTCCCCGGTCCGTTCCTCTTTATCCGTGTTGCGGTTCAAACCATAAAAAACAGGCCAGGAGGGATTCGAACCCCCAACCATCGGATTTGGAGTCCGGCGCTCTACCGTTAGAGCTACTGGCCTGCGTTGTTCCTTTTGGAAACCGATGTATCCACAAGCTGAGGACCGGACATGGTACTGAGGTCCGCCCCGTTTCCGGATCGCCCGATAAGGACGATATTATTTGATGATTTCGGTAACGACGCCAGCGCCTACGGTGCGACCGCCCTCGCGGATCGCAAAGCGAAGCTCCCGATCCATCGCGATAGGCTGCATCAACTCCACCTCCACCGACACGTTGTCACCCGGCATCACCATCTCCACCCCAGACGGCAATCCCATATTGCCCGTCACATCCGTCGTCCGAAAATAAAACTGCGGACGATACCCATTGAAAAACGGCGTGTGACGTCCCCCTTCCTCCGCCTTCAACACATACACCTCTGCCTTGAACTTCGTATGCGGCGTGATCGCACCCGGCTTCGAAACCACCTGACCACGCTCAAGCTCCGTTTTGTCCACCCCACGCAACAACAATCCCACATTGTCTCCAGCCTGCGCGTCGTCCAACAGCTTACGAAACATCTCCACACCCGTCACCACCGTCGATCGTGTGTCATGCAACCCCACAATCTCCACCGTATCCCCTACCTTGATACGACCCGCCTCCACACGACCCGTTCCCACCGTACCACGGCCCGTGATCGAAAACACATCCTCCACAGGCATCAAAAACGGCTTGTCCACATCCCGTACGGGTGTCGGTATATAGCTGTCCACCGCCGACATAAGCTCGTTGATACAAGACGTGTCCGCACCCCCTGCTTCCGACTCCATCGCCAACAACGCGCTACCCCGTATCACAGGCACATCGTCACCCGGAAACTCGTACGATGACAAAAGCTCCCGAACCTCAAGCTCTACAAGCTCCAACAACTCCTCGTCGTCCACCTGATCACACTTGTTCAAAAATACCACCACCGCAGGCACGTTCACCTGACGCGCCAGCAAAATGTGCTCCCGCGTCTGTGGCATCGGACCGTCCGCCGCGCTTACCACCAATATCGCACCGTCCATCTGCGCCGCACCCGTGATCATGTTCTTTACATAGTCCGCGTGACCCGGACAGTCCACATGCGCATAATGACGCGCTTCCGTCTCGTATTCCGCATGGTGCACGTTGATCGTCACACCACGCTCCCGCTCTTCCGGTGCGTTGTCAATCTCATCATACGCCCGCGCCTGCGCCAAACCCCGCTCCGACAATACCTTCGTTATCGCCGCCGTAAGCGTCGTCTTGCCATGATCCACGTGACCGATCGTACCTATGTTCACATGCGGCTTATTCCGCTCAAATCGCTCCTTCGCCATGACTCTCCTCTCCTCCAAAAATCGCCGGGCAGCCCGTTACGCGCCGCCGCGTACCTTTTCTATGATTTGTTGAGAAACGGAAGCGGGAACTTCTTCGTAGTGTGAAAACTGCATCGTAGAGACCGCGCGACCCTGCGTAGCGGAGCGAAGTGCGGTAGCGTAGCCAAACATCTCGCTCAAGGGCACGGTAGCGGCCACGACCTGAGCGTCGGTGCGGGGAATGATGCCTCCGATCCGGCCGCGGCGTGAGTTGAGATCACCTACTACAGCGCCTACATATTCCGCCGGAACCACCACTTCGACGTCCATAACCGGTTCCAAAATGACGGGATGCGCCCGGCGTAACCCTTCTTGGAATGCCATTGAACCGGCGATTTGAAAAGCCATTTCAGAGGAGTCTACGTCGTGATATGAGCCGTCGTAGAGAGTTACCTTGACGTCCTGTACCGGATAGCCGGCCAGTACCCCGTTGTTCATGGCTTCCTTGACGCCGCTTTCGACGGCAGGGATATATTCTTTGGGTACGATGCCACCTACGATACCGTCTACAAACTCGAAACCCTGTCCTCTTTCCAGCGGTTCGACCGTAAGCCAGACATGACCAAACTGGCCGCGACCGCCGGACTGGCGCACGAAACGGCCTTCCGCCTTGGTACTCTGCCGGATCGTTTCCCGATAAGCCACTTGCGGACGCCCGACGTTGGCTTCGACCCGAAACTCTCTCAGCAGACGATCGATCAAAATTTCCAGATGAAGCTCACCCATTCCGGAAATGATTTGCTGACTCGTTTCCGGATCCGTACGCACCCGGAAGGTAGGGTCTTCTTCGGCTAATTTTTGAAGCGAGATACCGAGTTTTTCTTCGTCGGCCTTAGTCTTGGGTTCGATCGCCACGGACATGACCGGTTCGGGAAATTCCATAGCTTCGAGCGCAATCGGCCACTCTGGATCGCACAGCGTATCGCCGGTCATAACCTCTTTTACACCTACCAATCCCACGATATCGCCTGCTTCTGCGCTGTCGACCTGTTCGCGTTTGTTGGCGTGCATCTGAAGTATTCGGCTGATTCTTTCTCGTTTGTTGGTCCGGGTATTGAGCACATAGCTACCGGCGTTGAGCGTGCCGGAATAGATGCGATAAAAGGTCAACTTGCCCACATGCGGATCGCTCATGATCTTGAAAGCGATACCCGATAAGGGGGCTTTGGGGTCGGCATCTCTATTTTCGTGCTCGTGGCTGATCAGACTTTTTCCGGTAACCGACGGGATATCGAGAGGCGAGGGAAGATACGAAATGACGGCATCGAGGAGGGCTTGGACGCCTTTGTTACGGAACGAAGATCCTACGAGTATGGGGATGAGTTTGACGGCAAGGGTAGCCTTTCGAATGGCCGCATAAAGTTCCTCTACCGTAGGTTCCTCTTCAGCGAGATATTTCTCCATCAGGTGATCGTCAAAGTCGGCTACGGCTTCGACCAGTTTGATCCTGTATTCTTGTGCGTAGGCTTTCAGATCGTTGGGTATTTCATGGTCGTCGTATGTCGCTCCTTTGTTTTCGTCGTGATAGGAGCGTGCCGTCATGGTGACAAGGTCGATGGTTCCGGTAAACAGTTCGCCTTGACCTACCGGAAGTTGGATCGGCACGGCGTTGGCGCCGAGTCGCTCGTGCATCATGTCTACGACGCTGTGAAAATTGGCCCCGATACGGTCGATTTTGTTTACATACGCGATACGGGGAACGTCGTATTTGTCGGCCTGACGCCAGACCGTTTCGGACTGTGGTTCAACTCCGCCCACGGCGCAAAAAATGGCTACGGCGCCATCGAGTACACGTAGCGACCGTTCCACTTCTATTGTAAAGTCCACATGACCGGGGGTGTCGATGATATTGACTCGGTGGTCCTGCCAGTAGGAGGTCGTAGCCGCGGAGGTGATGGTGATGCCGCGTTCGCGTTCCTGCTCCATCCAGTCCATCGTTGCCGCACCGTCGTGAACTTCGCCGAGACGATGTACCCGCCCCGTATAAAAAAGGATACGCTCGGTGGTAGTGGTTTTCCCGGCGTCTATATGGGCCATGATGCCTATATTGCGGGTTTTGGACAATTCAAGATGCTGAGACACGGAGGTGCTGCCTTTCGAGACGGGCTTTGCAACCGACTGAGTTTTTTCCATTTCGTTTTCTGTTCCTCGGATAAATGAACCCTGCCGCTTACCAGCGGTAGTGGGCAAACGCGCGGTTGGCTTCCGCCATCCGGTAGGCTTCGTCACGGCGTCTTACCGCGGAGCCTTCGCCGCGTGATGCGGAAAGAAGTTCGGCAGCCAGCCTCTCATACATGGTTTTTTCCGTACGCCCCTTGGCAGCTCCGATAATCCAGCGAATGGCGATAGCCCGCTGCTGCTCGTCACGCACTTCGACGGGAACCTGATACGTAGAGCCGCCGACTCGGCGCGACTTTACGTGAACCACGGGGCCTACGTTTTTCATGGCTTTGTCAAAAACCGGCAACGGCTCGCCTTTGGTGCGTTCCCGGATCAAATCCATTGCCCGGTAGAAAATATTTTCGGCTGTGCTTTTTTTGCCTTTGCGCATAAGTCCGTTGATAAATTTCGAAACGGCTATGCTCTGGTACTTCCAATCCAAAACCGGTTCTCGGCGAACGATCTCTTTTTTGCGTGACATGAGCGCCTCTCATACCCTGCAAGCCAGCAGGGGCAGACAAGTGTGTTTCCGGCAGAGCTTTCTATTTCGGGCGTTTGGTGCCGTATTTGGAACGTCCGTTCTTCCGATTGGCGACGCCTGAGGCGTCAAGCGCTCCGCGCACGATGTGATAGCGGACCCCGGGAAGGTCTTTTACACGTCCCCCACGAACCAGCACGATATTGTGTTCTTGCAAGTTGTGGCCTTCTCCGGGAATATAGCAGGTAGCCTCTATGCCGTTCATAAGACGAACGCGGGCGATCTTGCGCAAAGCGGAGTTCGGCTTTTTGGGTGTCTGCGTCTTGACTTGCAGACAGTTTCCGCGTTTCTGAGGGCATCCGCGCAGAGCGGGCGATTTTGTCTTTTTCCGGGCAAGATCGCGACCCGTTCGAATCAACTGATTGATCGTTGGCAACCGCCGCTCCTTCCTGATGTTACGTGTGATGCTTCAATATGTGTGTCGGAAAAATTCGGACAGTTTTCCGAAAGGCCACAGGAAGGACAATTTACACGCTAAAAACAGGCATGTCAAGGGTTTTCTTCGCAAAAAAATGGCGTCATCCTTCCTTGATGACGCCATTTTTAAACGCCTTACGAATCCTGTTCGGACTCGACAATCGTAGTACGACTCAGTTCCAGCACTATTGGGGTGGGTTCTGGGGGCAGACGCTCTTCGATTTCGTTGCCCTCGTCGTCCAGAAGCTGAATCTGCCGATAGCGCTCTATCCCGGTTCCGGCAGGAATCAGATGCCCCATGATTACATTTTCCTTAAGTCCGAGCAGTTCGTCTTTCTTGCCTTGTATGGCGGCTTCCGTAAGGACGCGGGTAGTCTCTTGAAATGCGGCGGCCGACACAAAGCTTTCGGTGCTGAGTGACGCCTTCGTGATACCGAGCAACAGAGGTTGTTCGGTGGCCGGATCGGCCCCTTCCTGAATCACCCGGTCGTTTTCCTCTTGAAACCGTCTTTTGTCCACCGGCTCGCCCTTGAGAAACTCCGTATCACCCGGATCGTCTACCCGCACCTTCTGGAGCATCTGTCGGACGATGACCTCGACGTGTTTATCGTCGATGCTTACGCCCTGCATTCGGTACACTTCCTGAATCTGGTTGACCAGATACTCCTGAACCGCGTTGACTCCCTTGATTTTCAGGATGTCATGCGGATCGATGGAGCCTTCGGACAGCGGTTCGCCGGCTTGCACGCGGTCGCCGTCGCGTATGCTCATGTGGCGGCCTTGCGGAATCTGGTACTCGCGTTCCGACCCGTCGTCCGCCCGTACCACGACACGCCGGGCGCGTCGCAACACACCGCCGATATGCACCACACCGTCGATTTCGGCGACAACCGCCGGATCGCGCGGACGCCGGGCTTCGAACAACTCCGCCACGCGAGGCAGACCGCCGGTAATGTCGCGTGTACGTCCGATGGACCGAGGAAGACGCGCCAAGACGTCGCCGGGAAGCACGTGTTTGCGTTTGCTGCGGTCGTTTTCCTCGTATTCGTGTACAAGCAGATGCGCACCGGTAGGCAGGTTGTATTCACCCAATTCCTTGCCTTTTTCATCCACGATAAAAACACGAGGGTTGAGCGCCTGAGAACCCCGATTTTCCGTGATTACATGCTGACGCATGCCGGTCGTATCGTCAAGTTGTTCACGGAGTGTCTCGCCCGGAACCACATCGACCATTTTGAGATACCCGTCGTGTACGGCAATGATGGGGTTGTTGTAGGGGTTCCACTCGAAAAGCGCATGGTTTTCCTCTACCGTGATCTGATCTTCGCTCAGCAACACCGCGCCGTAGGGGACGAACATGTGCGCCAACCGGTTGCCTTTGGGGTCCATAACGGCGATTTCACCGCTTCTGCCCACGACGATGCTGGAGCCGTCCCGACGCTGGATGATCTCCATGTTCGTAAAGACAACCTTACCGCCTTTTTTCGTCGTAATTTTGTTCTGGGCCGCGTCGCGGCTTGCGATACCGCCGATGTGAAAGGTGCGCAGCGTAAGTTGCGTCCCCGGTTCCCCGATGCTCTGGGCCGCCATGACACCGACCGCTTCGCCGATTTCCACCAGTTTGCCCGTTGCCAAGTTGCGCCCGTAGCATTTGGCGCATACACCACGTCTTGCCTCACAAGTCAACACTGAGCGAATCGAAACGTATTCGACCACCTCCGCGTTCGGGGCGTCTGAATACTGGACACCGGTACGCTCTTCGATGGTCGCGGCGACGTCTTCGGTAATCTCTTCTCCGGCGGAGACCAAAAGGTCGCGCGTGATCGGATCGTAGATATCTTCCCGTACTACACGACCCAGCACTCGGTCGCCAAGCGATTCCATTACATTCTCGCCCTCTTTCAGCGCGAAAATGTCGATCCCTCTTGTCGTCTTGCAGTCCTGTTCGGTGATGATGACGTCCTGCGCCACATCTACGAGACGCCGAGTGAGATAACCCGCATCGGCGGTCTTGAGTGCCGTATCGGCCAGCCCTTTGCGCCCGCCGTGGCTGGAGATAAAATACTCCAGCACCGTAAGCCCTTCCTTGAAATTGGACAGAATGGGCGTTTCGATATACTCACCGACTTGTCCTACCACCTTGCGCTGAGGTTTAGCCATCAGACCTCTCATGCCGCAAAGCTGGCCCACCTGATCCAGTTTGCTTCGCGCCCCGGATGCCATCATCATGTAGAAGGGGTTGAACCCTTCGTCCGACGTCTTGAGGGTGTCCTGTACGATTTCATTAAGTGTCGTACGGGTATGTTGCCAAACGTCGATCACCTTGTTGTAACGTTCGCCTTCGGTGATCGCGCCGCCTTCGTACTGACGGCGGATTTCAGCGACCTCGGATTCGGCCTCGTGGATCAGCCCTGCCTTCTCCTCCGGGATAACCACATCGTCGATGCCTGCGGTCAGACCGGAAAGCGTGGCATACCGGAATCCCAACCGTTTGATTTCGTCCAGCACCAGACAAGTCTGATAATTGCCGAGACGTCGGTAGATAGCGCCTACCAGACGCCGGATCGCCTTGTTGTCGAGCACTTCGTTTACATAATCGATCTCGCCTGGAACGATCTCGTTGAAGATTACCCGTCCCGGTGTCGTTTCGATGCGTTTTCCGTTCAGCCGCACCTTGACACGGGAATGGAGTTCGACCTCGCCGTTGTCGTGCGCCAGTCGGACCTCATCGGCACTTGAGAAGATTTTTCCTTCTCCTTTGCAGCCGGAGCGCTCCTTGGTAAGATAATAACACCCCAGCACGATGTCTTTGCTGGGCGCGCACAACGGGTGGCCGTTCTTGGGATCCATGATGTTGTTGGAAGACAGCATCAGGACACGCGCCTCGATCTGTGCTTCGAACGACATGGGCACATGTACCGCCATCTGGTCCCCGTCGAAGTCGGCGTTAAACGCCTCGCAGACGAGAGGATGGATACGGATGGCCTTGCCTTCGACCAGTACGGGCATAAAGGCCTGTATACCGAGTCGATGCAGGGTAGGCGCTCGGTTGAGCAACACCGGATGGTCTTTGATGATCTCTTCGAGGATGTCCCATACTTCGGGGCGTTCTCGCTCCACCAGTTTTTTGGCGCTTTTTACCGTCTGCACATACCCTTTGTCTTCCAATCGCTGGATGATAAACGGCTTGAAGAGTTCGAGCGCCATGTTTTTGGGAAGACCGCATTGATGGATCTGGAGTTCGGGTGCGACGACGATGACCGAACGTCCGGAGTAATCGACGCGTTTTCCGAGAAGGTTCTGGCGAAAGCGTCCTTGTTTTCCTTTGAGCAGATCCGACAGCGATTTGAGCGACCGGTTTCCGTCACCCCGAACCGCGCGCGACCGCCGTCCGTTGTCGAGCAGCGCGTCTACCGCTTCCTGAAGCATCCGCTTTTCGTTGCGCAGGATCACGTCCGGGGCTTTGATTTCGATCAATTTTTTGAGTCGGTTGTTGCGGTTGATCACCCGGCGATACAGATCGTTGAGGTCCGACGTAGCGAACCGACCGCCCTCGAGCGGCACGAGCGGTCTCAGATCGGGTGGGATAACCGGGAGGGCTTCCATGATCATCCATTCGGGACGATTGCTGGAATTGCGAAAGGCTTCGACCACTTTGAGCCGTTTGAGCGCGTCGTTTTTTCGCTGGACCGAAGTTTCCACCTTGACCTGCGCCCGCAGTTCGGCGGACAGTTCGTCGATATCGATTTCCGCAAGCAGTCTGCGCAGTGCGCCTGCACCCATCTCCGCCGTAAATTCCTGACCGGCATCTTCCAGGTCGAGGTAGGTATCCTGGTCAAGCAGATCGCCTGATTTGAGATCGGTCGTCCCTGGATCGATCACCACATAAGACTCGTAGTAGATGACACGCTCCAGATTCCGGATCGACATATTGAGCAGATTACCGATGCGGCTGGGGGGGGACTTGAAATACCAGATATGGCAGACCGGGACCGCCAGTTCGATATGACCGAGTCGTTCCCGTCGGACTTTGGTTTGCGTGACTTCTACGCCGCACCGGTCGCAGATCACGCCGCGATACCGAATACGCTTGTATTTCCCGCAGTTGCATTCCCAGTCCTTGACCGGCCCAAAAATCCGTTCGCAAAAAAGACCGTCTCGCTCCGGCTTGAAGGTCCGGTAATTGATGGTTTCCGGTTTGGTCACTTCTCCGAACGACCATTTTCGGATCGTTTCGGGGGAGGCCAGTTTGATCCGGATCGCGTTGCACTGCGTCATTTTGTTTTTGTCTTGCTGTTTATCCATAAAATCGACCACTGGTAACACCTCCGGGTATTGGGAGTGTTCATTCCGTCAGGCTGAGGTGTGGACCGTTCCCGCCGTCCGCCCCACACAAGGGTGGACGGGTGTCTATTCTTCAAGCTGTACGTCCAGCGCGAGGCTCTGAAGCTCTTTGACCAGCACGTTGAACGATTCCGGAATACCGGGTTCCGGAGGATTTTCCCCTTTGACGATGGCTTCGTAGAGTTTGGAGCGCCCGTTTACATCGTCGGATTTTACAGTCAATATTTCTTGGAGCGTG
>Ga0194132_10007610_pt1 | contig 16026 bp, 6 predicted proteins | sample TA2KigOf80mmetaG_FD_148612 | JGI IMG/M metagenome (GOLD analysis project Ga0194132, IMG submission 148612) | Freshwater microbial communities from Lake Tanganyika, Tanzania - TA2015054 Kigoma Offshore 80m | ecosystem: Environmental > Aquatic > Freshwater > Lake | place: Tanzania: Lake Tanganyika...
TGGCAGTAACCGCACTAATCCTTGCCCTAATCATGTTCTACATACTAGAAGACACCCCAGACGATGCTTGGTTCGAAAATCACACCTTAGACTTCATATGTAAAATCCTAATAACTCTTACACTAATATTCCGTTTCAACACGTTACGTAACAATTAATTGCTTAATTTTGAGGCTCTAGTCATAACCGGCTTTTAATGGGCAATTTTTTTTAAGCCATTGTCATCATTGACTCCATAGCAAGCGGCTATAGGTTAACACTCTGGGCCTCAACCCGCCCCAAAAAAGTGGGTTCGATCCCCGGAGTACGCTGTTACGGAGTTAGTGTTTTTCTCATTTTTTTTCAGGATAACCATTCAAAAATTTTATCACATGCAGTTGTGACCTGAGATTGATCTCCAAAATGGATCATGATTTCAGACGTGGTTTCAATTTTGCTGATCTTAAGTCGAGGGATTACGACAGCATGCCCCACAAACTCAATCAAGTAGCTTGCAATCTGAAAATTCAACTTTTTTTCTCCAAATCCTTATCCCTTCCCGCATTTAACCCTCCCTTACCGACATTTTTTCGTGAAAATTACAAGTAATATAACGATCTGATCCAGACAATTCTTTATATGTCATGATAAATTTCATATGTTATTACAGCAACATGTCCAACGAAGATCGGATGCTACATTCTTATGCCGATGCGGCCTCTGTCATTGAACGCCGCTCTCTTACCCGTGCTCAAGCCATCAGCACGGACCTCCTCGATGATGGTACCTTTAGCTTAGCATTGCCTCCGTCGCAGACATGCTCTGTCAGCCCGATTGCACCTGATCACCGGACCCTCGACAAATGCCTCCACGAGACGTCGATGATGAAAGCATCCTCTCCACACGTCTTCGTTCGTTACCCGTACAGGCCCTCCATGATGACACTTCTCCGCAAACTGGAAACCTACCCTTGTGACCCGATCCACAAAGACCCGATCACGCGTACTCCAACTGTGTATGCGTCGATCCAAAATCACTGGTCCCCAGCCATCAACTGTCCGGTTCTGACGATAGTCACGGCATGCGACACTTCGGTCTCGCAACCTTTCTTCCACAGGCTCGCTGTTGACTTCGCCAGAGTTTCATTCTACTTTTCAACGGACACGGACCAATCCTATTGCTCATTTGATTTGCCACTCATCATCCCGGCATCCAAAGCTACCTTCGCGGTAACAGTGGATCTCAAAACAAGCACGGACAGCGTAGACATTCTCAACTGCTACGAAATACGTGCTAGAAATTACAAGAAGCCTATCTTTAGAATCAACTGCTTCCAACTGGCCCCGATGACTTGCACCGTTCTCCATGACACGTCTCTCCACATCCCGTTTCAACAGGATTACCCCCAGGAAAGATTCATTCTCGGACTCTCCGGATGCCGAGACACAGTCTACAAAATTCATTATCCGGACCTCAACACACCCATCACCTTCCTCCTCGATGAAGAAGACATCATTGCTATAGGCCTTTGTTACAAACAACTCAAAGGCCTACCGGAAATCAAAGCAACCCCTCACTATGGCTACAATGACCCCCTGATTCCAAAACTCGCCTGGCGCCGCCCTTCCAGAGTTGACTTTGACCCACAATTAGAAGATTGGTCACAAGTTGCAATAATTCACAGTGGTGTTAGAAAAACCTACTACCACGTACATCCAATCCACACCGTCTTGTACCCTCCTCTCCGCAAACACAAAATTCTTCGAAAAGACGTCCGCATTTCGCCACTCAAATTCCCGCCTGGATACGTCCTCTACAGATTCACAGATGACGTACTTAGATGCAAAGTCATCGATTTCATCGATGACATAGTGACATGCTTCGAATTAAAAGACAGATTAGAAGCAAAAAGAGTCTTTGCAAGGCTCTTCAACACAACTATCGAGCACACGACGAACTCCATTGACATGGAAATGCAGAAGTTCCTACTTACAGTGGAGTACAAGAAACCCACATTCGGCAAAGTCCCGATCTGGTATGTTCCGAAGCAAACTCCGGATATGTCATTCAGCGGCTGGTCAGTCCGACCCCCGCACGACGACCTCGAGTGCCCGACAACATCACTAGTCAGCATCTATGAACCAGACGAGCAATCGAGAGGACTACCGATAACAGTCCACAACTGCAGAATGCACCAGGAAGATATCAACGAAACTATTAGAATCCTGGTGGACCGAGGAATATCCCTAGCAGCACTCAATGAAGCCATACAAGAAGAAACGGAAAGAAAATACAACACGAGAGAAACGCTATCACATCTTGACACCACCACAGAAGATGATGACAGCGACACAAAATCTTGGCCAGGTTCCAACACAGCGCCAACACCCTGTCCGAGCAGCAAAAACAATAACAACACATCTCAAGACTCTTCTGACGACAGAATTGATGATCCTCAAGATGAAGAAGGAGATGAGCATCAAAATCAAAACATTCCAGAAGACTTAAGTGACATTAGTGACCTTATAGGTGAAAGGGAAGTCGAGATGATTTCCCAGTACGTCGAGATAGGCATTGACGCGGCAACGCAGTGCATAGTAAGAGGTACCATCGAGCACCCGAGAGCATGCGAATGTGAAGATTGCGAAGATGGCATCATACGAGATTGATTTATAATTTTTTCTTTTTTCTTTTAGTTTTGTAACATTCCTTATTGCAGCAATATCTGACTTTGAAAACATAACTAACAGTAAAACAAACAGTTGATAACCTTTTCCATTTCTTTGAAAATTAGATACATTAATATTTTTGATTTATTCTTAACAGTGCATAATCAAAACTCTCGTCACCATCATAAAATTACATTGAAACATTTGTGAAATCAATTAAAACTTTTCTCAAATTTGTGTGTGTCTTTAAAGCGTGCATTTTATTGCTCTTTGATTTTCTATGTATTTTGCAGACAAACTTGGATTTTTTATTCTAAATGACCCGCAATTAATCGTCGTAAATATTTTTTCGTAAGCTCAAGTTTATTCACCTTCATACCAAACTGTTTTAAGAACATCTAAAACTTTGGTAAGATTGAATATGGCATTTAATTCCATCAGTGCTTCAACCTTAAAATACCATCATAAGGGATGTAAATTATCAAATCAATTTGATCTTCTAAGCGTTTCGTTTTTAATAATTTTTTTAATTACTTTTTTCACAAATTACATTTATTTTTTTAAGCCCACATGACTATCACTTTTTTTTTAACTTTTTTTTCCAAATTTATTTGAATTTGTTTTTTGAAGCAAGGCCTAATAAAACAAATATTTTCTACACTTTATTTTTAAGCTTTTCCATCTGGATTACAGATCAGTTTCTTTTTTTGTCAAGGAATAAAGCATTCTAATAAAATTCTAATGTCCTTTCCGATTAATTTTTCATATAACGTAGAAACTTATACCATCGAAAAGTTCTGCCACCAATGCCGACATAATTACCAACTATGTCCTTTTAAGTGTCAATTTTTTAAATATACTCTTTATCATTTTATTAAAAGATCATCATACTATGATTATGTATAACATTTAAATGAATTCAGATTATTGGATTACACGCAAACAAGCTATCATCCCTCTATTTTTTACCATCAAGAACACACCACCAGTTCTTTAATTCAATAACTCGAGTCTATTATCGAAGTAGGAGCGTTTACGTATTGTACAAATAACTATTTTCGTCTACAGACATTTTTCTTTCTCATAATTTCACATTATTAATTTTTGTTTACTGAATGAATGATTTTTTTGTCCCTGCTATGATTGAACAACTTATTTGGTAAATCATTTTTTTATTGAGAAAATTTTTTAACACCTATATTTCAAAGTAAAAGAAGTAGGACTGAAACAACATGTTAAGCATTAAAAACCAACAAAAATATTTTTTTAAGATAAGAATCTTTATTTCAATAGGTTTTATTGTGTTCTCACTCTTCCCACACAATAACCCCTCTTGGCAGGATAGTAAATTCAAAATTTGTAAAATTTTGCATTTGATGTTTTACAGGTGAAGAAGTATGAATATTAGTAACTCTGTAACCTCAAATATGTTTTCCCGATTTTGGGCGAATCAGTAATTTTAGTACCCGCAAAATCCTGAATTCTTGAACTTCTGGCGAATCAGCAATTTTAGTACCCAGCAAGCTAGAGATGTGCCATATTTTTTCCTTGTTTGCCTTTGCAACAAAGGACCCCTTTTTTCACACATTCAAAAGTTCCCCTTTGAACGCGAATGTAGATGGCACAAACAATCCAAAAATACCAGTAGGTGAAAAACATTCGACAAAAACCTTCAGTCCCAAAATCCAATTAGTCCTTATAGTCCTTCCCAATAGCTGAGCAGGTGCTGTCCCTTTTGTGTCCTTCTCGAGGGACTGCAACAATATTACACCGACAAGCAAGCTAGGACAGGCTAAAGCCTGCTCCCCTCCTAGCACAATTTCCTAAGTCAAAACAGGTGGCTAAACCTTTTCTTTGAAAACCTACCAAAAGTACATCGTTAAGACATTCCTCAAAAGTAATTTGTCTTCATAACTTCCCCCCTTTAACTTTTCAAGCAAACAGCCTGGATACCTAGAGTATAAAAAGAGGCCATTTCTTGACTAAGTTAAGGGAGTACAACTCCAACCTCTCAAGAGTAAGCACCTCGAACCCCAAGACTATGTGCTCACTGTTTGACTGCCTTTCCATCTTTTGTTGTCTGTTCACCTGTTGTTTTTAGTCTACAATCTCTGTCAAGTAAGGTAATAATAAAGTATTTTTATATTACTTCCTTGTTTTATTCAACGGGTGGGATATAGACTCAGAAGACAGTCAGACGTCTCTGAGTATCAGGGTAAGAGATTGTTCTCACAAAAACCATCTCTACATTTTTTTCTTTTTTTATCGATCTATCGTCCGATTTTTTAATTTTTTTGGTGTGTCTGATAAATGCCTAGATTCCCTTTTAGCGCCCGCGACATTGAACAAAGTTTCCGACGCCGCCCCCAAATCAGTCCACACACTTATCCCAGGGGAATACTCATTAGGTGTTGCTGTGGATTGCTCGATTGGTTTATCACAACATTTACAAACATAGAAGACCGATTGGCATACCTCACAAACGAATTTGTGATTAATCATCTCACCACGTATCGGGACGCCCTTGTTAAAATTAAGGCCCTATTACTTTGGTTTCCACCTAACCCTATCCCCGATAACGAACGAGTTGCTTTTCATTTCCTCAATCTAGCTCAGGACGAAGTTTCCCGTGAAATAAACTTTTATGAGGTAGCTAGCCAAAACGGTAAGGCCACAATAATACAGCAAACGCGTCGCCAGTGTAGAACCTTGCATTATTTAATGCAACAGATACTTGACTGTTAATAAGTTATGTCCAATTCCCAACTCACCGTTGACGACTTAGTTTCGATCGTAGAACATATTTTTGAAAACCTTCTTGACATTATTTACGCGCAGCCACCTTACCGCGCAATCACTCTAGTTGAACTTCTTATAAGAGTCATCTCTCACTGGCGCCCCACCCCTCTACGTAGAATAGCATGAACAACGCTCCCACCGAACTACCTCGCCGCAAACCCGCACAACAAACTACACTACACATTGTTAGCGACTCGAACACAACCATAAGAACTTGGTTAAACCCGTTTAGACTCACAGAGGACCCAAGACACCCAAATAAGTCAGCTAACCTCCTTTATACTATCACAAAACAACTCCAAGAGATTGTTAATAAAACATCGAGCATCCAACAGCAAATCCATCTCAATAATATACACCACCACCTAAAAGACGTTTCACACGAAATAGATAGAATTAACGCAGAACGCATTAGATTCTCCCGAGTGTTTGAAACGCTACAAATAGCTCCCCAACCTACTATTGCTCCTTTTATGTGCCCTTTCTCGCCGGCACCTGTTGTAGTAGAAACACTCCCACAACACCAGGACGAGGCACACACTGAATCTCTTCAGTTTACTATTGAGATAGACGACACACCCGTACACGGACAATAAGAACGATTTTTTTAATTTTATTCTACCCTTTTTGAGAAAAGAGACACGAAAATGCCCGACGATAATGAAGAAGAAACCCTTAGCGGAGACAAACCACTCTCCGATAACGATCCCGCAGATGCGGTAAATGATAGTCAAGTCTTACACATACTAAACAGGCTAAGACAGTTTGAAGGAAGACCACTTTTATTCACCCTTCCCCCTCATATGCTTAAGCTTTCTAGCAAAGAAAAATATGAGTGGATAAAACGCATGACGAGTGAATGTGACGTGCATGACCAACTCAAATCAGCAGCAGATAAGCAAAACCATCCATACCCTAATCAGGTTATTCTAAACAAAACCGAGACAGCAGTATTTAGACACTTTCGTACCCATGGGTTAGAAGAAAAGACACCTATCTTTCTAAAAAGTCATGACATCAATGAAGATGATCTCGACTTTTATTACCCCAAAGGAATAAAGGGACATGCAGTCTTTGTAACGGATTCTCCAGCTAAGTGCATAGGAACCCCTACATACTCTTTCGCTACCGGCCATACAATGGCCACTCACTGCCTGAACTCAGGCAGACAAGACTGTACAATGACTTGGTCTGAAACCCCAAAAATTCCCGAATTTAAGCAACGTTTTATCTTTCCTCCCATTAAGGAACACCCTCCCTCCGAAACAATCGAAGATTTTGAAAATCTAAAAATTCAAATCGACACCCTGCAAAAAGAGGTCAAAACTTATAAAGATAAGGAAAAATCCCTCAATTTGAAACCCAAGTCAAGTAAAGACATAGGACGAATAATGTCAACCCTTGTAAAGGAAATTGAACATATCAAAAAGCAGGAACCCACGGTCGATCCCATAGAAAACCCAGAATGGGAAGAAATCAAGGAAGCTGTAATCCCGGAACAAAATCTAGATCTACTCTATACCTTAGAACGTCCATCAAACATCATCGCAAAAACTGTTGTTCGCTACCCAGAAAACCTTCCAATTTTAAAACCTAGTATGATTCAGTTGACAATCGGTACATTCAACCCCGAAGTAGAAGAATTAAACGATTTCAAAGGTATCTGGGATAGCATCATTGATCACACAAAAGACTATGAAGTCTATGAACATGAGTACATCTGTATTTTGAAAATGGTTATGAAAGGCCAAGCTGCTCAAATTCTCAGACTAATCATAAGAGAGTTCAAGGGCAACCTTGAAAGTATTCTTACAGCGATACAGGACATGTACGTCCCTGAACACACTTTCTTCGATGACTACATCGACATCAACGGTTTCCAACGACAACCCAAAGAGCCCATTCGCGCTACGATCCGCAGAGCAACGTTTGCGATCAACCCATTGAAGAAAACCGTCCCAGCAGTAGCGTGGGAAAACAAAAAGGAAACAATGTTGATCACCGTCCTCAAACAGGTAATTGATAATCGCACTCTTAAACATTTGAAACGTGAAGAATACAAATGTAGACAAAACAATACGATCCTTGATATTGAATCAATGATTAACATTGTATCCCTCTACGAAGTAGCCCACGATCTTATCCCAAAATCAGCATTAAGACTTCAATTTAACGTCAATACTATGTCACTCATTCAACCTGTAAACGTAAACAAATCAGAAATTGACATTCTCAGAGAACAAGTTGAAGCTCTTGCAGCAAAATCACTTGTTCCCAAAAGACCGCGCTTAGATAATCCAATGGAAAGACGCCTCAACTCAGCTGCCTCTACACCAAATAGAGGCATAAAGAGAAGCCAGAGCGAAGGCAACGGACGCCCCTCTCAGCAAATCTCCTCTCAGTCATCAAGCTCTACAAGAAACTTTCCATCCAGCGGCAACTCCACGCCACAGCACAGGAAAATTCTCATCCCCTCCACACCGTCTTCACAACCGTCTCGGCCTTCAAGCGCCTCATCGTACATACGACCATACCAGACGCCGCCAAAACCGAACGCAATGCACAACTCTGCTCCCCCGAGCACTCCAGATAGACGTTCTCTCTTGAGCCGACCACGCACTCCTAACTCCTCGGTATCAAGCTATGCAGGCATCGGAAAATCACCGTACCGACCGAACAGGTACCAAAGTCAGCAGAGATACAAGCCGTACTCGCAAAACAGATCAAACTATCGTAACAATAGAGGTTACGACAGAAACAGAAACTCTTATAGAGGTAGAAGTAAGACATACCGTTTCACAAGAGGTAGAAACGATGTGACCCTTCACTTCTATAAGTGCACGACATGCCCCAACATGCACCCTAATGGTGGAAAATGTGACGAAGATCCGCACAAATCTATCACTTTCCACCCAAACTCTTGAGCGCTCCAAATTCCATTGTTGCGGAGCAAAAATCTCATTTAAATCAATTTAGTGGAACAATGGCCACTTCTAATGACCTAGTATTTCATATGTCTAAATTAGCAATTCGAACTAGCTTCGAACCCAAATTGCAATTTCTCAAAACATTTATTCATATTCGAAACGGTCATATTGTAAATACGAATGCATTAGTTGACAGTGGTTGTGCAAAGACAGCCATGTCATCAAAACTTTATGATAAAATTTGTTCTTTAGATTCTTCTCATACACTAACAACACAAAATATCAAAATCCAGACTGTAGATGGTACCAAACATAACATCAAGGGAACGGCTCTATTTACTATCTCTTTCGATGAAGATAAAACAATTCCAATCTCCATTGAAATTTTGGTAATAGATGCCCTCACTGATCCATTACTGATAGGAGCAGACATTCTCACCAGCACGTTGGTAGAGAAAATAACTCCCCTCAGTATTTTCTTGAGAAACGGTAAACGACGAACCATAACGCCGTTCATCACTCAAAATCTTCCGGCTATGAAGATTATTCCTGAATGCCACTTAAGAATTCCACCTAAGTCAACGGTAATGTACACCGAACACTTGGTGGGATTTGACAAGAAAACGCATTCGTTACAAATTGGTTACACGGACAGTCGCATAAAAATTAACTCTGTACATATTGATTATGATAAAATTTACTTTGAATTATTTAACCCAAGCAGCAAAGAGTGCTGTCTTGCACCACGCATTCCGTTTATTCGCTTAAACAAAATTTCTCAAGCTTTAGATCCATCATCTGATGAATACATGGATGTTGAAGAACAAAAACAAGCCAAGGTAGATTTTTACAACAATAAATTCCACCAACCGTCAATTACACATTACATTGAAAGCAGAAACATGGTAACGGAAGCTGATAAGATAGACATTCCCACCATTAGCACACCGGAACAATTTTTAGAACTTTTTGATTTTTCTAATCTCACTCACCGGCAAAAAGACCTTATCTCCAAAATAATGCTAGAAATGAAGCAAGTATTTGCTCTACACAAGTATGATTTAGGCAGATGTAACGTCCTTGAAATGGATATCGAATTAACCACAACTGAAAACAAAATTCAAAAATACATTCCCATTCCCATGAATGTTAAAGATAGAGCTAATGAAATCCTTGAGCAAATGGAAAAATTTGACATCATTAGGGAATGCCATGAACCATCTCCTTTCTGCTCAAACATCCTCGTAATTCCAAAGAAAGATAAGATAAGTGTCAGACTTCTTTTCGACGGCAGATTACTCAATTATGACACTAAGAGGCTCCCAATATCTTTTCTGTCAAAGCCAGAAATACTTTCCCACCTAATGAAAAAGACACATTTGACTTCATTAGATTTTGCAGATGCATTTTACCAAATTCCGCTATCTAAAAAAGCTCAACCATACACCGCCTTTTGGACTCCCAATCAAGGCAAACGCATGTGCTTCACCAGAGCCCCGCAAGGATTACGAAACTCACCACTCTACCTCAAAATGGCCCTTGAAAAAATCTTCTACGACATGGACAAAGATGTCCTCTTTTATGTTGACGACCTCCTCATTGCAACTGAAGGAACAATGGAACATCACTTCGCAACAATAAAAGAGGTACTCTTTCGTCTAGCTAAAGCAAACATGAAACTTAGACCACAAAAACTTTTGATTGCCAAAGACACAATCGAATTCTTAGGCATGATTTTTACCAAGAACGAGATTAATATTCCAAATGCTAAGTTACTCGCGTTCCAAAATTTACCCATTCCAAACACGGCAAAACGTCTCAAATCAGCCATTTGCGCCTTCTCTTACTATCGTTCGTTCATTCCAAACTTTGCTCACGTTACTAGAGAACTTACTGACATGTCAAATACCAACCCTAAAGATTTCAAAGTAACCCCTGAGTATGAACAAAAATTCAAGCAAATTATTGACCACATCTGTGCAAATGCCAAAACATATCACCCCGATGCAAACAAGCCGTTTTATGTTCAAACAGATGCTTCCATGTATTGCGCAGGCGGAAGGCTTTATCAAAAAGACAATGAAGGTAACGAATTACTGATAGCCGCAGTTTCTCGCACCTTCACCAAAACAGAACGAAACTACACGATATACAAAAAAGAGGCCCTCTCACTGTTGTACACTTTGAGATCAATGGACTTCTTCATACAGCATGCACCCAAATTGATCATTTTAGTCGACTCTAAAGCGCTTACTTATATTCGCCTAGCAAAAGAATCCCAAGGAATCCTTCTAAGATTCTCCCTTGAATTATCTAAATATGAGGCAGATATTATTCATGTCCCAGGCGAACAAAATGAAATTTCAGATATGCTATCCAGACAGCACAAGAATATTCCCGCCATAGAAGCAGATATCCAATCAAAGCGCACAATCTCTGAAAAAGATACAATCAAAATTATTGACGCCCTCACTATTCCTGAAAAATTAACGTTAACGAAATCACAATTCTTTAATCTCATGAACGGCCCCTCTCCTCTCGACGAAGAGAACAAGAGAGCCGCCAATAAATCTAAGGCAAAAGAAGGGGTTAAGCAAATTAAAAATAGCCCGGCTACTTTACATAACAGAAAAATTAAGATGCCCCGAACTACTAATTCAAAGTCTAGACCAGGTGTCATCCTCAAAGCAGACATGATGACAACCCGCAGAGCTTCCAAACGGAAAATCGACGAGACGCCTCCCAATGACGCGAACGATCCAATAATAGACGCGCCGCAACCTGAACCGGCTGTTATAGCCCAACCACAGGTAAGTGATACACCAATTGCACAGGAGAACACAGACCCAAAAACACTTAGCTACTCCGATGTGGCCACACAGATAGCTATTACGCAAAAAGGTCTCCTTTCAAAGAAAGATTACTTACTTGCCCAATTAAGAGACAATTTCATTAGGAAGCAGATTGCTAACAAAAATCCACATGTTACCCTTAATGAAAATCTTTACTATCATAGTGCTGGCACTCAGGGCAAGAAACTAATGCTTCCAGAATCATTAATGAATATTCTAATTCACTCAAATCACTACACATCTCCTGGCTTACACAAAACAAGAGCTCAAATCATTCGCGATATTTCTTCCACTTACTTTATTCCTCAGAAAACCCTTTCACGTGCCATAAAAGAGCAAATTAATGATTGTTTGATTTGCCAGTTATATTCAAACGACACCTTACCTGATCAAATTGCTACACTAACGCGCGCAACGACCCCAAGAATCTCTTGGTCTATCGATCTTATCACCGATCTTCCTCTTTCCCACGATGGATATAAATTCCTCCTTATTTGCGTTGATGATTTTTCTAATTACATGGTTGGCATTGCATTAAAACAAACCACCAGCAAAGATATAATAGATGCACTTAAAAATAACGTTATCATCCCTTTTGGCATTCCAAAGTTCATTAGATCTGATGAACAGCCAGGCATTTACAATTCTAATGAATTCTTCAATTTCATGAAAGAATATGAGATTGAGCTTCATGCAACCGCTGTTGCGAGCCCATTTTCCAATGGTAGAGCTGAACGCACTATTCAAATTTTCAAACGCGCCGCTAAGCGATATTTCTACCAGACAAAAACACTTGAAGCGTGGAATGAACACTTTCCCATTATCATTTCCACTATCAACAAATCTATCAATTCATTTAACCACTCTCCAGAAGAAATAATGTTCGGTTATAAAGCAACTAACCCTAATCTCTTGATAGATCTATCCTTTACCAATAACCTTGTACACGAAAACGAAGTCGACCACATCATTAACCTCGCAACACAGACACGCGCACACTATGACGCGAACAAAAGACACAAAGAGAAAGCAAACGCCACTTTCAAGAACAAAAACATAGAAAAGAAGCAATACACGGTAGGACAAATGGTTCTTCATAGGCAGCTACAGGTGAGCACGGGAACAGCCAGTAAATGGTCTCCTGCGCACACCGGCCCCTTCATTATCGAAGAAATAGACGAAGTAGGTAAAACAGCCACGTGCAAAAACTTACTAACCGGCAAAACCATTAAAGGACACTTCTCAAACCTATTAGAGTACAGACACTCTGAGCACGGCTCAAGGTCTGCAGACAGGGCTGCCAACTTAGTCTAAAAAGGTTCTCACAAAGAATGTTAATGGTTCACTAATTGGCTAAGGAAAAGTATATAAACCAGGCAAAAGTCTCTAAAGTTTAGCAGTTTGAAACTAGCTTTCAACCTGATACAACCTTAGATCTGAGGTATCTAAGTCCTACGCCGACCAAATCCCTGACCGTAAATCACTTCGTCACGTACCGTTCCAATTTCTCGAAAGGTAAGATGGCTTCTAAACGTATAGTTCCAAAGTTAGCCCTCATTTTGTTGAGTATCATCCCTCTCTCTACCCTAACCATACTCCAGTACGAGAACCTCTTATTCGTCCCGGCAACTAAGTCCTACACAACGATTAACCCACAAACCATACAATTCCACCGTGAACTTGATATCTCTAACATTCACAATGCACTACACACTTCCAAAGCTTTCTACGAACTTTACTCTGAATTCTGTAACAAAATAACACTACGAACAAACAGACTTAACATCTCCGACACTAGAGAAAGTTTAGTCGATTCGATGCATAGATGTCTAAAACATGATGATCATAACTTTGAAGCTAGAACCCCTGAGGACATGGATCGTCTCAAAGAATCTATGAGACACGGCAAAGTTAGTACAGTATGGGCAGGAATAAGACTCATTGACGGAACCCCTTGTTGGACTTCCGACAATGCGAAAGTTGTGGAGATTCCCATGTGGCTCGTAGAAAAAGCAGACGTCACAACCATGTTCCCTTCTAACAGCAACATCACTCTAAGATCAAGCGATAAATATGTATTTTATTACCACTTAGAAGTAGATGGGCAACTTAGAACAATGATCAGACCCTCTACATTCCCAGATACACGCACAAAATTCTACACTATTTGTACTTCTCCCGAACCACAACACACTAACACACTAGATCTAATTTCATTAACATGTGCTAGAGATACAAGACAAATTCTTCGTACCCACCTTGCTCTTTCCAAAGAACTTGACCAACTACTTTCTCCAGAAACTAAACATGATATCCACACGAGACAAACTGATATGTGGGAAAATTTTAAGGCAAACTTTTATTGGGCTTTTGGCATAGTTAGAATTCCCGATTTCGAACGTGCTAAAGAACTCATCTTAAATAATGCTAAGAACATTGACGCCATCGCTATTAATATAGAAACAATTAGAAACGCGATACATTTAACCCAAAAAGACATTGCAGCTATCGAAAATAAGATTGAAGTTATTAAACATGACATCCTAACAATATACTCCGATTTAGAAAATAAGATCAACATCTTTAATTTACAATCGCTAATACAAAATACGCTGCAGAAAATCATATCCGCTATTGAAGCCGCGCTCCAAGGTATTCCATCTGCATATGTTTTTGGCCAAAAAGACTTGAACAATGTCACGAGCGCTTTCAGATACACTGGCATTGCCTTGCAGAATGACCTTAAAAAAGTCACTGCCGATGTCATTGTTGTCAACCGTACATATCACTTCTTTTTCCAAGTACCAATTGATGTACCAGATAACTATGTTCAGATGTACGAGATAAAGTCGCTCCCTGCTTTCAACGGTGGCCAAAAATATATGCCCAAATCCACGCACAAATATGTTGGCATAAGCACTTTAAACAACGAATACGTTCTTCCTACAGATAATGAATTTTATAAGTGTATAAACACTCAAACTTGCTCTATTTCAACCCCTTTCATTAAAATTACAGATAATTTACCTTGTGAAATTCAAACAATCAAATCGAAATCATACAAATGCCCATTTGTGCGTGTAGATGACATGGAACCGGCCTATATTACTTATAATAATCAAACTTACTATAGCGTCCCTAATGAGACTAGCATCCATGTGAAATGTCCACAGGCCCACCTAAATAAATGGGAGGTAATTAACAACATTGGCATGATAGAGACCCCTCCAGATTGTCCTTTATCCATACAGCAATATTCCATTAGACCGTCTTTTGTCAAGTCAAAGGAAACCCTCGAAAGCAATGATCTTTTCAAAATTTTACCCGCAAATGACACTTCTTTCATTCAATACATTCAAGAAACGCTACAAACACACACAGAGAGACCTATGCTTCAACTTAGGAACCATACCTCTATCACCAAAACTATTCAAGATATTTTTCAAAAAGATAAGGTGAACCAAAACATGGCTCACTTTGCAGCATTCCTACTTGGAATTCTCATTTTGTTTGCCTTAATTTTCGCAATTTCAAAACCCTTTAGACTATGGTTCAAAGGTTGCTGCTTTATAACAAAACCCTCTGTGTACTGGAATAAGGTTAGAGGCTATGAGGTTCCCCTTTTCGTAAAACGTCAAACTGATCGCGATAATACTTATAGAGAAGTACCTCAACCTCAGCCTGAAGATGTAGTTCCCACGTCTTCTATTACATTTTCCAGCGATCAACCGACCAACCTGCTTTCGTCTTTTTGGAACATGCGTGAAGCCATAAATCAGACTCGTATGCAGGTGACAAAAGACGGCCTAGGACAGATTTACCCCAGCTTCGAGGATATCCTCCCCGACCCTGAACCCAAACCTAAGCTCTCCACATTCAAAGACTAACCTACTCCTTTCCTTGCCATGTTAGATTACCAGACTTTTGAACCCTTGCTTGAATGGTTATTCGTCTTTAATAGAAACTCGATTAAGAAAAGGTGCATTGTAGTCTGGCTCATGGCCATATTCTTTTCATATCACGGCGAAAAACTCTGGGCTTTTAGTGCTTTATTCTTTGTTTATCAAACATACTGTCTTCTTGAATACGTACCCGAAGGTGAAATAATTCCCAATCATTTCCTAGATTACACATGCAAAATAGGAAGAGCAATCCGAAGACGGATCCTGTTTTATCAGCCCCAGCTTCACCCTAACTAGAAGAAAAAGCATCTTTGAAATTTTTCTAAAGAGTAGCTTAAGAGCCGCCCAAGATTTACATCTGTAAGTGACCGGCTCATTAAGGTACTCCACTGAAGGATTTCACACAATCACCCAGTAACAATGACTCTTGAAGAATGGATCTCCATCCTTGAATGGTTCTTCCTCATTAACAAAAACTCAATCCGAAAAAGATTTATCATAATGTACACAGCGGCAATAGTTTTTCTAATCTGCCAAGAATTTGAGATGGCAGCAACCGCACTAATCCTTGCCCTAATCATGTTCTACATACTAGAAGACACCCCAGACGACGCTTGGTTCGAAAATCACACCTTAGACTTCATATGTAAAATCCTAATAACTCTTACACTAATATTCCGTTTCAACAACTTACGCAACAATTAATTGTTTGATTTGAGGCTCTAGTCATAACCGGCTTTTAATGGGCAATTTTTTAAGCCATTTTCATCATTGACTCCATAGCAAGCGGCTATAGGTTAACACTCTGGGCCTCAACCCGCCCCAAAAAAGTAGGTTCGATCCCCGGAGTACGCTGTTACGGAGTTAGTGTTTTTCTCATTTTTTTTCAGGATAACCA